>Ga0255756_1000003_pt1 | contig 313368 bp, 298 predicted proteins | sample 011ome_20_FD_179956 | JGI IMG/M metagenome (GOLD analysis project Ga0255756, IMG submission 179956) | Coastal salt marsh microbial communities from the Groves Creek Marsh, Skidaway Island, Georgia - 011509CT metaG (version 2) | ecosystem: Environmental > Aquatic > Marine > Intertidal zone >... | reverse complement strand
CATCCTCTTCAGCCGGCTCCTCGGCAGGTGCTTCCTCTTCAGCAGGCTCCTCGGCAGGTGCTTCCTCTTCAGCAGGCTCCTCTGCGGGCGCTTCCTCTTCAGCAGGCTCCTCTGCAGGCGCTTCCTGTTCAGCTGGCTCTTCTGCCGGCATCTCGTCAGCCACAGCCTCCTCGACAACCTCTTCAGCCTCCTCCACTACCTCAGGCGCGGCTTCAGTCGGAGCAGTCACTTTAATGAGCTCCTCGGCAATCAGAATGTTTACTTTTTCTTCGCCGTTAACGGGCTTGCCGTTGGCATTTTGGACAGCGTAACGGTTGTCGCCACGCAGAAAAATTTTATAGTCAGCGGTCTTTCGGACAAGCTTCATCGCCATGTCTTTTCTCCCTCAAGATACTCAGATAACAGCACAGAGCCGGTTGCCCCGTGCCAAATTGCGGCGGAGTATACAAGCAACTGAAGATTATAGCGATGCTTTCGTTGCCGAATCAGTCTGAACTGATATACTCCGCGCCCTTCCTATCTTCTTGCCGGAGTGGTGGAATTGGTAGACACGACGGATTCAAAATCCGTTGCCTTTAAAAGCGTGCCGGTTCAAGTCCGGCCTCCGGTACCAACTATCTCGTGCGCTGAGCTGTTATTACCCACAGACGGTCATGTCAGCTTCTTCATTTACCGTGCGTATCAAGATTAACGAACTAAATTTGGGCACAAAGGGAACCTAATGCAGCACTCGTGGCAAGCTAAAGGCCAAGTGACAGTTATGAAGGTCGGCATGCTTAAACCAGCACTCTTAGTAACGATTCTTTTGCTAACCAATAACACCGGCGCCAGTGATCTATCGGGCTTTTGGCAACACCCCAAAGACCCCGTATGGCTTGAGGTAAATGAAGCATCTGGGGTTGGGGTCGCTGTCCGCAACGACGATGATCCCTCAAGCGTTGGATTTGAGGTGCTGAAGGCGGTCGTGGCGGGTCCCAAGGAGGGGCAATGGTCAGGTCAGGTCTACGTACCTCAACTGGGTAGCTACAAACAGGTGATATTGAGCTTACCTGATCCCACTACACTCAAGATGAGGGTGAGAATAGGGTTTATTAGTCGCACATTGGAGTGGACAAAAGTCGCTGCGGTATCAGAGCGATAGAGCACGGGACTGCGGCAGCCAGCACCGGAATTGAGAATGAGACCGTGTGCCTCACTGCCGACTCCTCCCGAGTAAAACCAACCTGACTATGACCTTTACAAAATAGCCGTACATAACCGTCAACAGCATAACTGCGACGGCAGGCCCTAGGTTTTCCCACTGCGAATCAGAGTTTCTTGCTACGGCTATGGCACCAATCAGTGCTCCCAGCCATCCGCAAATGACAGCCCCTTCCGACGCAGCTTCGAGCCGGTCTTTGGAGTTCCAGGCTCCGCTCGCAGACAAAGCAAACGATAGCGACCCGCCCAAAACATACAAGGCCGAAATCATGTCGATGAAGGACACGCTTAGACTTGATATCACTAGGCCGCTGATCAAGATAAACAGCAACATGCCCAGGTCTGCTTTCACCCCTGCCATACCCTTTCGTCCCATTAAATCAGTTGAAAGAATGCCCCCACAGTGGTCGGTTCAGGTGTTGGCATTCCTTACAGCTTCAATACTAGCAGACTGCCCAAAACCCGCTAAATGGAACGTGCGCCAGCCTGAGCGACGGTATTAAGTTGACAGGCTGTAACTAGCTGGCCATATCCATTTGGGCTTGATCAGCGAACAGATTCCCATAGTGGTTATGGTAGTCCTTGCGCGCTGCTTCAATAACTTTCAAGGCTTCCTCGCGCCCGTAAACACAGTCCACTTTGATATCGACCGTTTTCCCGGGAATGAGCTTGTAAGTAGAAAAATAGTGCTGCAGTCGCTCCGTCTTAATCGCAGGAAGATCGATGATGTCCGTGACGCCTCCCCAGATGTTGTCACCCTCAAGGACCGCAATGATTTTATCGTCTGCCTCTCCACCATCGATCATTTGAATACCGCCAACAACGCGCGCATTTAAAATGATGTCTGCTCGGTTGATTAGCCGTTCTGAATAGATGCAAATATCCAGAGGATCGCCATCGGCAACCGTCACGCCTTCACAGCGTTTGGCTACTTCTTCAGCACAATAGGTCTTAGGAATGAATCCATACAATGCGGGGGGAGTTGCGGAAGTCCGTTGTGGGCGATCAACCATCAAAAAGCCACTTTCTTTATCCAGCTCGTATTTCACCGTGTCGCTGGGAAGCATTTCGATATACGCCTGAACAATGCCCTCATCAGCACCCTCTGGAACCGCTTCAAGACCATGCCATGGGTGTCGGCGCCAGCGCGCAAAATCACCGTTTTGATACATTTAGAACTCCAGTTAACAAATACAGATATCGGAGCTACGAATCGAGCAGCTCACCGGATGTATTTAAAAAATGATGATAGCGACAGTGAGGCCCCAAGAGACGGCGCCTCGTCGCGCGCGCAGTCTAACATGCAGAGCAACGTTGCGCTCCGAAGACGGACATATTTACCGAAAAACAGCGATGTCCGGTCACTTAACCGCGATGGCATTCACTAGTCTGTCTGTTGGAAACTGAACCATGAAATCGGTTGTTACCATTGCCGAGTACCTAAGCACCCAACGTGGGAGCCGCTACGTTGATAGCTTGCTGGGTGCCATCGCAGAGCTTTATGACGTACTCGTTACCCAATTCTGTTTCAGATTGAGTCTCCAGCACCGTGCCCGAAAAGTTAAAACATGAGACTAAGGCTCTCCGCGCAACGTTGTCATTGGCGCCTCCCTGTGAGCCGAGATCATCACCAAGATCACCCCAGCCAATACCCGTGTCATTAATTCGCAAATACAGGCAGCGGGGCGATGACTCCGTATCTACCCAGAAGGAAACTTCGATACGTCCTTCTTCTGTTAGTTGCGCGGACAAATTGATAGCAGCGATTACCGCGGTCTGGACGCTGTACGAGTAACCGGGTATCTCAGCCGGTAAGTCATCGGGTACAAACAGCTTGGTTTCAACTGAGGCATCCACGGTGGCCACCTCAAGCGCCATTTGCGCGAGTTCAGTCAATTCCTTCAAATCAATCTGAGGAACATCCTCCGTTGCGTTCACCTCTGTCAGGGGTCGCTCAAGAATGAGCGTATTTAAACTCAAACTCGCCTCTAAAAACTCGCTTATGGCGATGTCGAAATATCGACGCTCCTCTCCCCTTACGTCTTTTTGCCGCATAGCGTAGGTAAAACGACTCATGATCTCTAAGTGCGATGATAAAACCTGATGTATCGACGAATTTAGCGAATCCTTATCGGACAAGGAGTGCATGAATGCACTCATAAGTCCATCGCTTCGGCCGCGATATCTAACGTAGCTAATAGCTGTTATCAGTAGGACAAAGGCCAGTAAGGCCGGAAGAAACAAACGCCAAGCCTGCGATCCGTCATTAGGTGCCGCTCGGAAGCTTCGGTAAGCGTCGGTTGGCTGGAAGATAGCATAGGTGAGCTCCGATGCCGCTTTATTTGTGTCCCTCGTTAAATACCCAACCGGCTCTTCTAGAAACGCATCGTCACAGTCAAGTACACCTTTACCGACCTCCCATACCGTCCAACAGGCATCAGTCTGTGTATCTAAAGTGATGACACGCATTGGGGTAACGCCACCCGCCATTTGTTGACCCACGAGATCAATGCTCTTGTGAACATCACTTAAGCCTCCTCGCACAGACATATACCAGGATGATAAAACCTCATCACCTTCGAGAATCAATCGGGTGCTTAGCACTACCGGCTGGGCACCAGAAATCAGCAGTAATGGATCATCTTCGACTCCGATGAGCTGGTAGTGCTGCTCAAACAATTCCAGGTCGTTAAGATCGACACCCGCAAACAATATCGATTGGGACGGATCAACTTCACCAAGCTGAAGGACCGTGGGATAACGACCGTGCAAGACCAGCTTGTCCTGAGGTGTTTTCTCTGTGAGGAATACCTCAACAAACTGATAGCGGGAGTTACGCAACACGAACCCGAGCTGCTGAAACTCGGATACCAGGCGGTCTCGGCGTTCCGCGTTTGTTTCGAGAGATTGAACATCCGATAGACCATGCAGCGCATACTGGAGGGCGGATCTTACATCGCGGGCAAGCATGTCTCGCATACCCTCTCGTCGCGACGCATCGACCTCGAAGCCACGAACAAACTGCTCATGAGCAACCTTTTCAGCATCGAGCAGGCGAGATGTTACATCCCACGCCAGAACGGCGAAGAGCACAAACGGCACTGCGACATACCAACGTCTTGGGCGATTCAGGTTAGTCATCTATACGATTTTTCTCATCATCTAAAAAATATAGCCTGCGTTTGGCAACTTGCTAAGCAATGACACCCAAAAGCTACAAAAAAGACGCGACGTAGACTGTTTGAATAATTTTTATTCTTCAACTCCACAATGTGACGGCAGGCTGAATCAGATTTCTGACGATCTCGACAGAGGAGCGCCCAATCCATAGGGTAATGAACGGCACATCTCGTTACACTTTTTGGGAAGCGGCGTCTTTCGCGAAGAAGTAAACCTGAGTGGTAGGTGATCTTCTAACGGGCTAGTTACGCTCAGTGCATCCCACGCAGAGAGATAGCACCGTGGCCTTACTGCGTTGGGAAATGGCGCCAGGGCCTTACTATGGTGTGACCGCTGAGTGCTTTGATAATGAGAACAGCAAAAACCCAGACCAGAACAATTAAATGGGAATCGGAAATCAAGTCCAGCGACCACTCATAAGCCGCCTGGTCGATCGGCCGCCATTGCGATAGCACCATCAAATAACCAACAGGAATAAACTTCGCTATGCCAGCTAAAGCGAGCCCAAAGTTAAGCCAGGCAATAACCTTGATACAGGTTCGCTTAAAACTCATGTATTCCTCAACGCTCTACTCGGTCTGCTCGCCGACTTGACTACAAGTTACCACTTCCTCAGGCTGGACACCTCTGGGAAAGGGCAGATTCATTGCCAAGTATGAGTTAATCATCGTGGAAAATAATAAACCGAGTCGCCCTCAAGGGCTGTCGATTGGGATTGGTCTGGTCTTTGGCGTGGTGCTCTTCGTGTTGACCAATGAAGCCGTTTGGATCGGCGTTGGCATCGCGCTTGGTGCCGCACGAGAGATTCAAAGTCGTCGTTAAGTAACGCGAAATAGATCTCGCGTCGCCAAAGCACTCAGGCTAAACGTACGATCGCAGATTTGAAGAAATAGGGATTTACTATGGACACGTTGGCCGCATCGATTGATGCCTTCATGGCACCGCTGGCAAGCGCGCTTTCAGCCTTTGTCTTCTTCTCGGTGCCCGTTTTTGGTCAACAGGTACCGCTGGTCGTGGCTTGGCTTGCCATTGGCGCGCTCTTTTTTACGCTTTACCTTCGATTTATCAATATCAGAGGCTTCTGGCTGGCGTTTCGCCATGTCCGAGGTGACTTCAAAGACCCATCGGCCGATGGGGAGATTAGCCACTTTAGAGCACTGGCTACAGCGATTTCGGGCACGGTAGGCGTCGGCAACATTGGTGGTGTCGCTGTGGCCATTAGTTTAGGGGGTGCAGGCGCGGCTTTTTGGCTTTTCGTTGCAGGATTCCTCTCGATGTCGACCAAGCTCATCGAGTGCACCCTCGGAGTGAAATACCGGCAAGTGCACGAAGACGGCTCTGTCTCGGGTGGACCCATGTATTACCTCGATGCGTATTTCAGAGAGCGAGATTGGCCGCGAATCGGAAAAACACTGGGTGGTATTTACGCGCTGGCGTTGGTCATTGGTTGCTTCGGCATTGGCAACATGTTCCAGTCCAATCAGGCCTACCAGCAAATGCTTGTCATTACGGGTGGAGAGACCAGCTTCCTAGCCGACTACTCACTGCTGTTCGGCTTGGCTCTGGCAAGCATCGCCGGATTGGTAATCATCGGCGGTATCACATCCATCGCCCGAGTAGCGGCTTATATCGTGCCCTTCATGGCCGGCATTTACATCATTGGCTGTCTGGTCATCATCAGTCTGAGCTGGCAAAACATTCCGCTCGCCATATCGACCGCCGTTTCCAGTGCGTTTGGAGCAGACGCCATGGCCGGTGGTGCACTCGGCGCGCTTATCATGGGTTTTCAGCGAGCCCTATTCTCCAATGAGGCAGGACTGGGTTCTGCCTCCATTGCGCACTCGGCGGTGCAGACTCGTTCACCCGCGTCTGAGGGCTTGGTGGGTCTGCTCGAGCCCTTCATCGATACCGTTGTGGTCCTAACACTCAGTTCTCTGGTCATATTGACCACCGCTATGCCGAATGGGCTCATGGGCGGAGGTCTGTCGGGTATCGAGCTAACCTCTGCGGCGTTTGCATTCCATCTTCCGTGGTCGCCCTATCTCATTGCCTTCGCAGCCATTTTATTTGCATTTTCGACTGCACTCGCCTGGTCATACTACGGGCTACAGGCATGGAATTACTTGGTGGGTATCGGTAAGTGGCGAACGCTCGGCTTCCAACTGGTCTTCCTCACCTTCTTTGCTTTGGGCTGTGTTCTGGAACTCAAGGCCGTCCTCGATTTCTCGGATGCCATGATCTTCCTGATAGCACTGCCCAACCTGGTGGCACTGTATCTGTTCGCGCCAATGGTGAGACGTGAGGTAGAGGCGTATCTTCGAGAGGCCGCCTGACTAGTAAGGTAAATCACCCTCGCTGACTACGCGATGTAGCGCGCGACTCGCGGGTAAAAAGTCATTTACCGGCTTGTGTTGGGTGCTGCGGTTGTCCCACAGTACGAGACTATTGACCGCCCAGTTGAACCGACAGGTGTACTCGGGCAATACACAGTGCTGGTACAAAAACTTGAGTACTTCCGAGGACTCGAGTGGCGAGACACCCTCGATATGCGACGTGAATAAGGCATTCACAAAGATAACCTTCTTTCCTGTCTCGGGGTGGGTCTGGATAATCTTGTGACGCACCGGCGGGTTGTCCGCCAAAGCACCAGCCAAACGCTCACGACCACCCGGCTCTGCAAGACTTTCTTTGAAGCCCTGAGAGAAGTCATGAATAGCGACCAGAGGCTCAAGATAGGCTTTCATCCCGGCGGAAAGGCCGTCATAAGCGGATGTCATGCTGGCAAACAATGTGTCTCCACCGACAGGCGGAATGGTTACGCCTTTGAGTACGGTCACAGACGGCGGGTGCTGACGAAACGTCATATCCGAGTGCCAGACCTCTATCTTCGATGGCTTGGCTTCGTTGCTCTCGAGGAGCATAACTTCAGGGAGTCCATCAACCGTACCGTAGGCAGGATGTGTTTGAAGCGGACCGAAAAGGCGTGCCATGTCGCGATGCTCAGTTGGCACAATACGTTGATCCCTGAAAAACAGCACCTCGTGCTCATTAAGCAAATCGCGAATGACTTCAATGCTGCCGTCTGCTAATGACGCACTCACATCGATGTCGGTTACTTCCGCTCCGAGGGCCCCTGCCACACGCGATACTTTCATAATTCCCCCACGCCTACGGGCATCATCCCGAACCTAGGTCCAAGAAAACCCACTCATGGCACTTCGTCTTCTACGCGCTTCTTTCACGCTCGCCGCGGGAATGTATCAGTAGAGCTATTTCGGAGACCATCCTCAAAAACGGTTATTAATTCTCAGTCAGACGAGATCTAATGCATAGGGCTTAAGAATTTCCAACGGAATCGCTCTCAACGTCACAATATTAGTGGCTTTCAAATAGAGTTTGGGTGCTTTCCCCGCTCTGTGCGCCTGTTCCCATCGCATGGCACAAAGGCACCACCGATTACCGGCGACTAAGCCTGGAAAGTAGAATTCGGGCCTTGGCGTGCTCAGATCGTTACCCGCTGCGGCGGAGTACTCGAGAAACTCATCCGTCATGAGCGCACAGACTGTGTGGGTGCCCAAATCGTTGGGACCCGTATTGCAATGACCATCTCGATAGAACCCGGTCAATGGATCCTTGCAACACAGCTCAATGGGTTCGCCAAAGACGTTTTGTTGTGATTGAGGTAGGCCTTCCGCTTTCATCGTTGGTTCCTTATCGTCTACGTCTTACTTAACTCTACATCGCTATGGCTATGAGCATTCCGATCATGCAGGTGATCACGAATTTCATCTTCTACAACGACCTGTCAAATCCAGTATTCCGGTGACATCACACTGAACTATAGCTGGCCCACGACCAAAGAATTCGTAGACCAACCACCAACACCAACAGCCCAGTCAGCTGGGCAACTCGCTGATTGGCCACACCCTCGATAACAAATCTGCCCCCAATAATACCGCCGATGACGACGGCGAGGAGCAGTGGCATCGTCGCGCTTATTCCTGATACGGCAGAGGCGACACCCGTCTTGAGGATTTGACCTGCCAGTCCACTCAAGGAATTAATAAGAATAAAAAAACTGCAGAGCGCAGCGATCGTTTTACTGGAGGCCCATCGAAGATGATGCAAAATGGGCGCCAAAAAGATTCCGCCACCAATGCCTACCATGCCAGATAGCAGGCCCAGCCCAGCGCCTATGCCCCCCGCTAAACCCCACCTGCGTTGGCTGAGAGCTCTGTCGTCCGGTGCAATACGAAGCATCAAGCTGATGCCAGCGAAAACAAGACTCATACCAAGCAGTAAAAAATACACGCTAGCATCCAGCGGTATGAGCCCCCCAATAAATGCCATCGGAACGGATGCTACGAAGAAAGGAATCGACAGTCGCCAATCAAAATCTCTACGACGAACAGCGAGATAGCTCCCCACCGTGACCACAGCGATGTTACAGGGTAAGGCAATCAGCGGAATGACCTCCGCCGAATGACCACTCAATGCCAGTAGTGCAATGTAAGTTGAGCCGCCGCCGAAACCAACCGCGGAATAAATGAGCGCAACAACAAAGAAACCAATCGCTAGCATGACCGTGATGATCACACACTTGAGGCGGCAGCCACCAGCAGTTGTCTTAAGTGATGCAGACCCATCACGGGTCGAGCATTACCTATTCGTATTGGTCAGCCAAATGGCCTGATAGGGTGCAAGCACGATATTCGAGTCCCCTGACGATAAGTCCAGGGCCTCACCACTGATCAGATCTCGCCAGCTGTCACTGCCCACCAGATTCAATGAGGCTGTCGCGATGGTGGTGTGTCCGGGTGTTACGTTATACAGGCAGAAAATACTCTGTGCTCGATCGGTGCTTTGCCGCCAAAACCCAAAGATTGACCTTCCGCAATTCAGTGTAAATTGAGTGGCATTCGGGTGAAATGCTGGCTGCTCTTGTCGAATACCGATCAGTCGCTTGATCGCTTGCAAACATTGAGCGTGATCAGTATCGGGATCACTCAGCCGATCGGTGAGCTCGGCTAAACCCCATTGATGACGGTTTATCGCGCGATTATGCCCCGTATTCTCGACTCGATTAACGTCATTTTTGGTCGCTACGAAGCTATGGAGATAAATAGCCGGTATACCCTCTAAGCCAAGCAGCACGGCGTGCGCGAGAATCATGCGATCAAGTGTCAGATCGCCCGCTTCCCCCGGCCGCTTGAGCGCGTCGAATAGCGACACGTTCACTTCATAAACGGTTCGCGTACCGTCCGCGTGCTCACGCCAGGAGAGCAAAGCGCCATTTTCTTGAAGCCGGTTGATCATAGAGTCCAGCTCGCCCTCGCTGAGTAAACCCTCAACCGGACGCAGGCCAATACCATCATGAGAAGCAAGAAAGTTGAAGTAGGTCGTACCCAGAATGGCGGGGGGCATACTCATCAGCCAGCGCGTGATGCGCGAACTATCCGCCTCTACCAAGGTGTGAATGAGTAACGGAGGCAGCGCAAAGTTGTAAATACAGTGCGCTTCATCACGCTGCCCAAAGTAAGCCAGGTTTTCAATATTGGGGACGTTGGTCTCGGTAATGATGATGGCATCGGGTTGCACCCACTCGATCAGCGCACGCAGCAGCCGAACGAGGTCATGGGCCTCGGGAAGGTTGATACAGGTTGTTCCTGATCGTTTCCAGGTAAAGGCCACAGCATCAAGCCTGAAGATACGAACGCCTTGATCAAGGTAGAGACGAATAATGCGCGTAAATTCGAGGAGAACATCGGGATTTGAAAAATCAAAATCCACCTGATCGTGACTGAACGTGCACCAAACCTCCTGTTGCCCCTGAGATGTTGCAACCGGCATCGTCAGATTAGAGGTGCGCGGTCTCACGACTCTCGAGACGTCAAAAGCGGGCGCCTTGGTAAAAAAGTAGTCCTTACCCGGGTCGACACCCTGTTTGAAGTTCTGAAACCAAGCGGATCGACTTGAGCAGTGATTCAGTACCAAATCGGCCATTAGCCTGTAATCGGAGGCAATCGCACTAATGTCGTCCCAGTCACCCAGCGCTTGGTTGACCGATGAGTAGTCGAGCACGGAAAAGCCATCGTCCGAAGTCCACGGAAAGAAGGGCAAAATGTGAACCCACGTAATACTGCTTCCCAACCACGTTTCACAAAACTCACGAAGTACCCGAAGCGGCTTTCGCCCGTCACCGATGATCGAGTCACCGTAGGTGATGAGCGCCACATCGCGTTGTGACCAGAGATCCTCAGCAGAAGCTTGCCTCGATGGAGCCGGTGCTGTTGCGCCAATGGCGCTAATAAGGCGATTAACTACCGTATGAACCTGCTCATCACCGACAACATTTCGATACAACTGAGCAGTTAAAAAATGGACTCGCTCCCGCTGACCAACCACTAGCGCCCCCGAACTGAAAATTCTTTGTGATCCTCCTCAACCGCCTGCAAGAGACGCTCATAGATGTCGGGGACTGCGCTGACAACTCGAGACCACGTCGGCATAAACGGCGTATCCAACGGGCGCTCTAGGAATTGTTTGCCCGCCTCTAGAATGTTGGTTGCAAATAGCTCAACGGCCTGCTCTTCAGAATGAGTATCGAAATCCAGACCGTTCATGATCGCATCGCGCCGATAACTCTCAACGTAATCGAGTGCAACCCGGTAATACGTCGCCTTGAGAGTACGGAAAGTTTCCTGATTAAAGACCTCACCTTGTATCGCCAATTTACGGATCAACGATTTTGTTATGTCGAGCGACATGCGCGAGAGTCCCCGCTGTGCATCGTTAGCCGACAGGTCCTGATGCTTATGATCGTAATTATCGGTGAGCTCAACCTGACAAATGCGATTCGTACTGTTGTTTCGGTACATCTCTGATGCAACGCCCATTTCAAGCCCCCAGTCGCTGGGAACTCGCATGTCATTCAACAGCTCGCGTCTGAATGCAAATTCACCCGCGAGCAGATACCGAAAGCTATCGAGGTAGTTAAGAAAATCGTTTTCACCCAGCACCCTTTTGGTCGCGTGAATTAGTGGACCAACCAAGAGACGGCAGGCTCGACCATTGAGTTTGTTACCCGCCACTCTCGCGTAATAGCCTTTGCAAAATTCAAAGGAAAATTGTGGATGCGCTACCGGATAAATGAGTCGAGCCAATAAACTGCGGTCATAAGTGAGAATGTCACAGTCGTGCAGCGCAACAGCATCCACACGCGAGGTCGCAAGGATATAGCCCATGCAATACCAGACATTCCGGCCCTTCCCGGGTTCGTGCGGCGCCAGACCTCTCGTCGCCAGCTCGGAATGTATTGCGCGCAGGCGCGGACCGTCATGCCACATGACGCGGTGCTGTTGGGGAAGCTCAGAGAAAAACTGTAGAGCAGAGGTGAAGTCATCTTCATCGGCGCGATCCAACCCGACCACGATCTGGGAGAGATACGGTACTTTGGTCAGTTCTTCTCGGATTTTGGGCATCGCCGGCGTTTCAAGTTCCGAGTACAACGAGGGCAAAATCAAACCCAAAGGTCGTGTATTCGAGAAGTTAACCAGCTGCGCCTCAATTTCCTCGACCGCAGTGTTACGCAAATTGTGTAATGTCGCTATATACGGCGTCTGATGAAAGTCTGCCATTAAATGTCCCACCCCATGCTGGTTAATATGTCTGATATGCCTTTCGCCCATGCAGATGGGCCAGCGCTATCCGATAGCCACGTAGGGCCCGACCGCTGCAATTGAAGCGGCTTCCCGCGCTCGTTGCGCATCAAGAGGGCATAGTCCGCCATCTCCAAGAGTTCACGGTCATTCGGTGCATCACCCGCTGCGATTGTTGTCACGTCAGGGGAGAGCTCGCGCTTCAAAAGCGCTTGAAACCATTGCGCGGCGACGCCTTTATTGTTCGGACCCATGAGGTGCACGAAGCGACCACCCTGGGACACTGAAAAACCGATACTCGTCAGTATGTGCGAGAAAGTTGCGAGTGCCTCTTCACTGTCGCGCCAGTCGAGCGTTTCTGAGTAGAGGCGTTGCTGTGCTCGCTGTGCAGCAGCCAGGTCGAGGCCTGTAATTTCGGCAACTTCTGCAGAACGCATGTCCGTCAGTGACTTGAACTGATAGGTCCCGTTCATATCGAGCGCTTCGAGCACGTCACACAGGGCTTGCCGCTTCACACCAAACTCACGGACCCAATAGCCCTCGAACAGTTTGCTCCCCATCGGACAACGAATATCGCTTTCTATTGGCACATACAGCGCCGCTCCGTTCTCAACTATGAACGCATGTGTAAGATTCATTAACTTTCGAAATTCAACCACTTCGCTGTATGTCTTGCTGGTCGCTGGAACAACCGGCACCCCCAACGCAGTCACCTTCTCAAGCACAGATCGAGCCTCTTCCGCACTATAGGTATCGTGATCCAATAGCGTTCCGTCGAGGTCCGTAAAAATAACTGGCAGCTCAGTCACGATCGCAACTGTTCCTCGAGAACCAAGCGATCGGCCTGCAGTTCCCAGACCTCGTCTGCGAGGCTCGGGAGCAACTCCATGGCATGACAGGTGAGCCGGCGAAAATTCTCCACGAATTCACCTACTTGCTTTACCGACATTCCTCGAATTGAGGTATCGCTTGCATCTTGGCGGCGCCGCGCGACCAATCGAATTTCCTGATCAACACGCCAGTCATAGACAGCCTCGAAACAGGGGGGCTTCAACATACTTAGTCGATCGAGACGACTGAAGACGTCCACGTAATGGGTTTGCAGCTGCTCATTGACGTAGGACCGCCAGACGCCGTTGTTGTCATTGGAAAACTCGAAGCCACTGGCGGGTACCGACAGCGCGAGTTGGCGTTGTGCCGGGACGCCCACACACCACCCCTCGAATAGGATAACGGTCGGACGTGCACTTTTTTGGATCTTACGCACCTTTCGGGTGCGATCATCCTTGAGCTTATCGAATACGGGTAGCGCAACCGTTTGAACACTAGGCTCGATAAAGCTCGCTAGCACGTCTAACAGCAGAGGCACATCGTGTGTCCCGGGAACACCCCTGATGGCTAGTAACGGATGAATCACAGTGGCTAATTTCTTACGCTTGGCCTTGGACAGATAAAAATCGTCGATCGAGACTACGTGGCAATCGACATGGAGGTGCCTGGGCATCATCTCGCTTAGATATTGACTTAGCGTCGATTTGCCCGAACCTTGCGCGCCGTTTAAACCCACAATGATAGGCCGGGCGCTCGCCTCGGCGAGTTTGGCTAGTCGGTGCCCATAGGCATTGAAGTACTGCAGGGCGTTGCGCCTGAAGATGTCATTCAGTCCCTCTTGCTGAATAAACGCCTCGAGAAACTGTTGATCTGAATTGCCACAAGCCACGGCTAAATCTCACGCTCCATAAAATGAATTCAATGCTTCGCCAATGTCTTTGCAAAGACCATGCCTATTCCGGCAATACGCGCAACGAAAGGTTTCAAAGACCATCGTGGTCACGGTAGTCTTTAACCATACTGACACAACAGCGAGACGGCCCGTGTTCAATAATAATGAATGGCTCGAGCAGGTATCTGAGCCGACCGTGGATCCAGCGCGCGATATCGTCGACCCTCATCACCACCTCTGGCCCCAACCCTCGATGGGTTACAACATTGATGAACTGCTTTCGGACACATCGGATGGGCATGCCGTTAGTCAAACCGTTTTTATGGAATGTGGTGCGGCCTACCGGAAAGATGGACCAGAATTTCTTCGGTGCGTCGGCGAAACAGCGTTCGTCGCGCAAGCAGCCAGTATTGCGCGCGCGCAAAAAGCGCCAACACAGATTGCCGGCATTGTCGCGCATGCTGACCTCCGTTTAGCTCAGCTCGATGATGTACTTGATGCCCACGAAGAAGCCGCCGAGGGTCTCTTTAGAGGTATACGGCATGCAGGTGCCTCTGCAGGAGACATAGAAGGCCTAGCGATCCCGGGCGGTTCTGATCGCAACCTTATGTCAGACGAGACATTCCGCGCAGGTGTGGCTCGCCTTGGAGAGCGAGGTCTCACCTATGACACCTGGCTTTACCATTTTCAGATCAATGATTTTGTGGAACTCGCCCGAGCCGTGCCCGCGACTACCATGATTCTTGATCACTTTGGGACCCCTCTGGGGGTAGGCAAATTTGCGCATCAAAAAGAGGCCATCTTTGAGCAATGGAAAGAGGACATTGAACGCGTTGCAGCATGTTCCAACGTCTTTGCAAAACTGGGCGGCCTCGCAATGCCCGATAACGGCTTCGGATGGCATGAGCGCTCCACACCCCCTTCATCAGACGAGTTTGTGGAAGCGCAAGGACGCTACTATCAGCATGCCATAAAGTGCTTTGGTCCCGATCGCTGCATGTTTGAGAGTAACTTCCCTGTTGATCGCCTCTCTCTCAGCTACCGAGTGCTTTGGAACGGTCTTAAGAAAATGACCCTCGATTTTTCAGAAGCTGACAAAAACCTTCTTTTTTCTGGCGTCGCGCGCCGTGTTTATCGCCTCGCCCCGCCATGATTCTCGTTCATAAACTACTTATCATTACCCTGCTGACGATTGCTTCAGCAATGACCTTGCCGATTCAGGCCGCGACCTCCTCGGTATTCCTGGACACCGACCGAGCGTTTACTTTCGAGGCGGGGTCGGGCCTGTATCGGGTGCGTTTTAACTACACAGGGGAGAACTGGACCCACGCTGACGTCGCAGGCATCAGAATCCAAACAACAAAACCGATAGCCATCTTACCCATGCAGTACACCGAGCCATCGGCAATGCAACCCGGGGCAATGGTTAACGGGCTACATATTGGAAAGCAGTGGAACACCATCACTCAGCGGGCACTCGCCACTCGCCTAAAAGCGCGCGGATTTTTTGTGCTGACTCCCTCTATCACCGAGTACGGTGAGGATCTTCCGGGCTTTCAAGCATTGGAGCACTTCATCGCTGGTGTGCATAAAGGGAACACCAATGTTCAGACGGTCCTGCTTACAGCGGACGCTCATATCCCCAATGCACAAAACCCCGTACCGGGAGCTCAAATGCTGGTTACCGGCACCAATGACCGTAACCGAGAGTGGGAAGCACACCTGCAAGAGCGCATAGCCCCCTTTTATGAGTCAGTGGGTCTTGGTAATCGGGGGGCTCGAGTAAGAGGCGGGCTCTCTAACGAGGAAGGTTCCTCTGCTGCCTGGCACCCCTTGATTGAACGTGCCGCCGAGTACGGACCCGAAGTCACTATCATCGAAGTCGCCAGGGCCATTGATATCGTTGAGCAAGCAGGCAGCATTAAACAGGGTGAGGCCTGGGCGTCACCTCTTTTTGATGCCATCGCGGACGCCATGCAGTCATGGGCAGTTCGCGACTGAAGGTCCAATTAACTGGCGAGTTATCTCAGCTGACGTTTTCAGCTACTGAGCTGCGTTAGCATCTCGTCGCGCATAACAAATTTTTGAATCTTTCCCGTCACGGTCATCGGATACTCAGTCACGAACCGGATGTGCCGCGGAATTTTGAAGTGGGTTATCTGGTCACGACAGTAGGCCTTAACGTCCTCATCAGAGAGGTCGAATCCGTCGTTGAGCTGGATCCAGGCACAAACCTCTTCTCCCATTTTTTCATCGGGCACGCCAAACACCTGAACCTCGGAAATCGCGGGATGCTGGTATAAAAACTCTTCGACTTCTCGCGGATAAATATTTTCACCCCCTCGGATGATCATGTCCTTGATACGACCGACGATACGGACATAGCCCGCCTCGTCCATGGTGGCTATGTCACCCGAGTGCAACCAACCCGCACTATCGATCGTCTCCGCTGTCCGCTCCTCGTCGTTCCAGTAACCTTGCATGACCGAGTAACCACGCGTGCAGATCTCACCTTTCTGACCCACAGGGACTACCCGCCCCGCTTCATCGACGACTTTTATCTCAACCCAGGGCATGGCACGACCTACCGTCTCAGTTCGCCGCTCCAAGGTGTCATTTGGCAAGGTCATGTTGTTGATTGGACTTAGCTCAGTCTGACCATAGGCGATAAGAATGTCGTCCATGTGCATCTCGGAAAGCACACGTTTCATCACTTCCACGGGGCAAGGGGCGCCGGCCATGATGCCAGTGCGCAAAGTCGACAGGTCATAGTCTGAAAAACGCGGATGATCGAGCTCTGTGATGAACATGGTGGGTACACCATGAAGCGCCGTACAGCCTTCCGTTTCGACAGACTTCAGTGTCTCCTCAGGATCAAACGCGGGGCCCGGGAATACCATAGTTGCTCCATGAGAGACACACGCCAGTACGGATAGGACCATGCCAAAACAATGATACAGGGGCACCGGAATGCACAGCTTGTCTTCTGGACCCAATTGCATCGCCAATCCAGTCAGAAAACCATTATTCAGTATGTTGCAGTGAGATAGCGTTGCTCCCTTGGGGTTACCTGTCGTCCCACTCGTAAATTGGATGTTGATCGCATCGTCTGGTTGTAACCGACCCTGCAAAGCATCCATGGTGACCTGATCGTCGTCTGTCCCAGCCGCGCAAACGGCATCAAAGTTATACATCCCAGGCGTGTTATCGGAGCCCATCCGAATAACGTGCTTCAAATAAGGCAGCTTCTTTGCCGCCAACTGGCCTGGATGGCTGCTCTCGAGTTCGGGGACCAAGGTGTTGATCATTCCCAGGTAATCGCTGGTTTTGAAACTGACATCCGTGATCAAGGCCTTGCACTCAACCTTGTTGAGCGCGTACTCGAGTTCGTAGAGGCGATACGCCGGATTGATGCACACCATGATGGCGCCAATCTTTGCCGTCGCAAGTTGTACCAACACCCACTCACTACTGTTAGGACCCCAAATACCAACACGATCGCCCGGCTCAATGCCCAGATTAATCAGTCCCATAGCGAGTTGATCGACCCGTGCTTGCAGCTCACCGTAGGTCCAGTTAACGCCCTGGTGTCGAACGACAAGCGCGGAATGTGTGCTATGCAAATTAGCTATTTTGTCGAAGTAGCTACCGATCGTTTCGTAGATAATTTGGGCGTCGGAAGCCCCGCTGTAATAGCTGCGTGTCAGAGGGTTCATGCGCGCTCCGCGTAACGCTTACCACGCTCGGCCGCAAGCTTAAATGCGGCTTGGGTCTCCGCCTCAACCTCTTGACGTTGTTGCTCGCTCAACGCTTTGAATTCCTCTACCCACCAGCGACGAGTGACCTGTGGGAAGGTACCCATGCGATTAACACAGGCATTTGCGCCTCTGTCGCGACCAGCTTCATAGCCCGCAGCGCCTCTGCTGTCCGCGGCCTCTTTCCCAAAGGGCACCAAATCGCCCTCCATTTTGGGTAGTAAAAAATAGGGCATCGAGACTCGTGTCTCACCCTCTGGAATCAGTAAGGTATTCACACGATGCAAGGTCGCGGAATACCGCCCCTCACTCAGATGCATCAGGGTACCGCCGGTATTGACGATCACCGAGCCGGGGATAACGGGCACGTCGTAGTCTCCCGCTGCGGTTCGGCAGGTCACGGGTGCATTCACCCAATCACCTTCCCCTGCTACCACCTGCAAGCCGGGACGATCGTTGATGAGTAGGGCCACAAATGGCGGGCCGTCAATGTGTGCTCCAACGTTGTCAGAATCGAATTTCGCGTAAGAATCCTGAACTCCTTGCTTCGCTTCATCAGAGAACACATCGAGGCTGTAGTTATGATTAAGGCTCGCCGCGAGGTATGGCTCATCTCGATCAAAATAACGTCGAAACTCAGCCGGATCCTCGCCCAGTGACTCAACGATAAGCTCGCCTAATTGGTGCGTGAGCTCATGATAGGTATCCGTTAGCTGTTCAATCAAAGGTCTAAAACCCGGCATCGAATCTGTTACAGGCCAGGTGTTAGGACCTACAAAGAGTCGCCTGTGAATCGGTTGAGAGTCATCATCATGCGCGCACAAGGGGTCTTGCTCAAACCCGTATTGAAAATTTTCAATGACCTGTCCATGACCTCGATCAGCAGGTGTTGGCAACGTATACCCGCGAAAATAAGGCGTATTGGATATGTGAGCGGTTTTTTTAATGTCCATGGGCGCATCAAAAAACTGACGGACCTCATGGAATGCCTCCTGCTGAAACTCATCGCCTAATCCAGGCGCGTTTTTGAGCACTAGAAAGCCGCACTCAGAAAGTGCGTAACGCAAATCGTCCATGAACTTGTCACGGTCAGTCTCGAGATCAAGCCAATCTACCGTGGGGATTTCGCTCTGCTTATGTGAGTTCATAATGGCACCTTTGTTTTTGTTCGATACTCGGGTTTGCCGTTCTGAAATCTTAAACCGAAATCACCCGCTTAACGAGCTAAAGGTGGAGGGAACCAATTGCACTCAACGACGGAGGAGTGCCCCTCGTAAACGCGCATCCCCAGCATGTAGGGCCCGTCGGGAACTGGCAGCCAGTTACTCACTTGCTCGGGTCTTTGTGCGGACAGAATTATCGTCAAGCTACCGTCCTCCTCGTAATGTAAATCGGGGGTCCGGTCACCAATCGAAAAACGATCGATCTCGTTCTCAACGAGGTAGAGGTCCATGCCATAGGCTGTCAGTGACCAGAATCCCTCGCAAGGCGGAAGACTCTCTGCCGCGAATGTCAGCCGCAGTTCATGTTTTCCATTTAGAGGTTCACGCAGAGAATCAGCCAAGGCCATATAAGATCGATTTTCAATGGCGTAATGCCCACCCAGGCCAAATTTAGCGCCCATGGCACGCTTCAAAATGTCATCCCCGGGCCCGCCAGAGGCACGGCCCGTGCTCCAGCCATTTTTGACGACTGTATCGGTCGTTCGACCTGACCTAATTAAGGCCTCCGCTTCACGTATACCCGCCTCTAACTCGGAATCCGCTACACACGAAGGGTCGTCAAGTATTGCGTTTGCGGCGGGTGACAATGCTGGGTGCCACGCCGCCGGAGGTGAATGCGCGACATAACGACCAAGTTCTTTAAAAAATGGCGCGCCGGACTCGGCAATTTTTGCCGCGCGGCCAGCTGACTCCATCCGGATAAACGGGTGGTCCGGGGCAGGTCTAACACTGAATTGTCGTTGTAGCGCTCTCGCTTGAGCGAGGTCCTCTGGGGACTCGACTAGCACTCTAATAATGATCCAGGCAGTCCGTGTACCCAACCGAATAGTCGTGTCACCGTCGTCCATAGGTTCCGTTTTAGGGTCAAAGGTAACGCGAGCAGACACTCCTGATACACCGTGGTGGCGACGTGACACATAGGCAACATGGGTATAGGCATCAACCACCATGAGGTTCCAGTACCGATCGGGTTTATCCATGGGTGGGACATCGATCATTACGTCACCGTGTGACAAGTCATACCACCCCGACGAGTACAAAGTGTCGTTGTTGATGGCTACGATGGCTTTATCGCTTGGTGTCGCCAAGGACTCAATGTGGCGCAAGGTACCCGTGTCATGGTGAGACGACAGCATGAGTCGGGTACGGTGCACAGACACGGTGGGAAACCCCCACAAATAAAGTTCTGCAGCGGGCGAGAGCGGTTTTCTTGGCGACTCACTCATTGGAGAATCAGGGGGCATAAACACGCCCCCCGCCCCACTGACTCACGGCTTAAGCCCTCAGACCGAGGTAGTCCTCGAAATTCCACCGATAAAAGCGATCGAGCTCTTCTTTAGTCGGGTCGACCGCGTCCAAACTGCGTTCAAAGTCGCCGTAAGGATCACTGCCACCCTCCGGGTGCGGGTAGTCGGTATTGAACATCAAAATATCCTTACCCACATTTCGAAGAATCCATCCGGTATTTTCGGTGTGCAGCGGCGCTACCCGAATCTGCCGCTGAAAATATTCCGATGGCTTTAAAGACAGCTTTTTAAGCCCTTGATCAAATTTCCCCAGTAGCGAAACGCCCATATCTAAGTTCATCAAAGACGTCGGGACCCAGTTGGCGCCCAGTTCGATAATGCCGATTTTTAGCTCGGGGAAGCGCTCCAACACACCGTCATAAATCATGCAGGTAATCCAGCGTTCAATGCTGTGGTGAACCACGGGAAGATCTTTTGGCTTCGTTGTCTCAATGTTTCCAATATTGCCCTCAAGAACACGCTCCACACCGGTGTTCATATAGACCGAGGGCATATTCTGACCACTGCCGATATGAAGCGTGATTGGCACTCCCGCATCTTGCATCATCGACCAGAGAGGGTCGTAGGCGATGTGCGATGGCGCTCGACCTTCAACCGCATCGCTGCCTATCCAGATCGCGTTAATACCCAAATCCAGGGCAAGTTTAAGCGACGTTTGAGCACGCTCAGGGTCCCGTAAAGACAGATAACCCACTGAAAGTAAGCGTGGATCATCCGCACAGAAATCGGCCATTCCCCGATTCAGCGCATCGCAGCCGCCATAAACCACATCCATGTCGCTCGAGCGCGCAAACCGCGCAGCACCCACTGAAGGAAAGATCAATTGCGAGCTGACACCCATGATATCGAGTGCAGCACTGCGTTCGACCTTTTGGACCGCACCGTAAGCACTCCACATATTGCGCTTGCCCGGGTGCGCGAAAATATTCGAGCGAAGCGCCTCCGTCAGGTCCGGGTCGGCGCCCGCTAAACGCTTGTTGGCCGCGTCCATCAAGGGGTCCAGCGCAGCCATATCTAAATCAAACGCACCCGTCTCCAGATTACTTTTAACGTACTCAGACGCGTAGCTTTCAAGCCATCCGCGAGACTCAATAATGTGACTGTCGGCATCGTGAATGATTCGACCTTCTCTGTGTGACATAGGGACCTCGTTATTGTCGGTAAGTAATGCAATTAACCTTTGTTGTCTGTAAGCTAACGCTTTTATTACAGTCTGACAATAATAAAGTGAAGAGAGCATCGTAATTATGGTTCGATGACGGTCTCTGCTAAGGGTTTTACGTTTTGAATAACACAGACACAGCAAGTAGCGGGCGTTTAACCCTTGGAACCAAGATTGCCTTTGGGTCGGGCGCGATGGCAGAAGCCGTTTACATGGGGCTCTTCAACACCTTTATCACCATCTTTTACAACCAAGTCATTGGCTTATCTAACACCTTAATCGGCGTCGCTATCATGCTTGCCCTCGTGGGTGATGCACTCACCGACCCGGTCGTCGGTATAATCTCGGACCGATGGCGTGGAAAGTATGGTCGCAGACACCCCTTCATGTTTGTCGCGCCAGTGCCTCTCGCTCTGATGGTTTACTGTATTTTTAACCCCCCCGAGGGCCTTGTTGAAAGCAGTCACCAGCTCGGTCTGTTTGTCTGGCTAGCCCTCACCACCATTTTAAGTCGAGCCTTTTTAACGCTCTACCATATCCCCCATCTTGCGCTGGGGGGCGAGTTATCTAAGGACCAGTTTCAGCGCTCACAACTGTTCAGTGCCAATACGATGATTGGTGCGGCGTCCGGCGCACTCGTGGCAATTTCCACCTGGGGTTATTTCTTTGCCGGGGAGCGGGTACGAGCAACCGACGGGCAACTGGTACCCGGGCACCTCGATCCAGCTGCTTATGGACCCATGGTCATATGTGCCTGCGCGGCCATCATCATCGCCATCTGGGGGTGTGCCCTACTGACACTCAAGCACGTTGAGCGGTTGACCGAGGCACCCGATACGTCAGAGCGATTCACCCTCGTCATGCTCTTTCGAGAAATCCTTGGCACCTTCAGAAACCGCAACTATCTCATTCTCATGGTCGGCTATTTTTTCTTCATGATCACGAGCGGAATCTATGACACCTTAAACGTCTTCATAAACACTTATTTCTGGGAACTTGCTCCCGAAGAAATCAAATACTTTGGTTTCATAGCCTTACCCATGATTATCCTCGGGGCGCTCGCCTCCCCCGTACTTCAGAAAAAGTTCGATCGTAAGCCGGTCATTGTGACGGCGCTGATTTTCATGACCATCTTTGCGCAATTAGTGATTGATCTTAGGCTTCTTGGATTACTGCCGGCCAACCACGATGAGGATTTACTGCCCATTCTCATCGCCAACGCTGGCGCATTCGCCTTCACCATTGGCGTCGGAGGGGTGGCGATCATGGGCATGATTGGCGATCTCATCGATGAAAATGAACTCACCACCGGACTTCGACAAGACGGTTTGTTTTTCTCCGCTCGCGCCTTCTTTGCCAAAGCCTCTTACTCCGTAGGCCACCTATTTGCGGGCCTTGCTTTAGATCTGTACGTGCGACTGCCTTTCGAGGCCGTGCCCGGGCAACTAGAGGAGGCAATACTCACGCGGATGGGTATCGTGGCGGGGCCCGCGATGGCGTTCTCCGCGGTCATAGCGGTATTTGTCTACAGCCGTTATGACCTCACCGCAGCGCGGCACCGAGAGATAGTAGTCGCGTTAAACAAACGCAATGACGACCTGCCATCGGATGAAACGAGGCCGAAAATGGCGACACGCCCATCCGATAACGACACGGCAGTCGATGCCTGATCGATAACGCGATAGAGGATTTCGAGACTCTCGGAGCTCCCGCACTGTTGGGGAAGGTCCAGCCGACCTACCTGAGGACCGGTTTCACACCGCCAATGGTAATCAGCGATTCAACACAATCGCGGATAGATTCGTCGAGCGACCGAAACTCCATACCCAAGGCATCTTTAATTCGACTATTTCGCAGCTCACACCCGTTCCATATCGCTCTAAATTCCGCCTCTCGGGCCTTAACCTTGTCCGGCAATGGATCGAATAGTGTTGCTCCCGCAAACCCCAGTTCAGGCAAGAGTCGATCAATGCTTGCGCACACGTCCTCCACATTGCGAGTCTCCGTCGACCAGGCAATGAATCGCTCGCCATTCGCCAAACCGTCTCGCTCAAGCATACGAATATGAGCCTCGGCCACATCGCGCACATCAACGGTGTACCAAGGGCGATAGGCACCCACGACATTTTGGCTGTAACGACCGAGCAACATCGTCTCGATGTGGTGCTGCCAGGGCCCGCGCTCCTTCTGATGCCGCGCTAAAATAGGCCCTACATTGTCACCAGGGCAGCAGGTAATCGCATCCCAGCGCCCATTTGCGCGAGCCGCGTCGGCAAAGGCTCGTTCAGCAATGACCTTGCCTATGGAGTATCCCTGCCCGCGCGCTGTTGTGCGATTCGGGTTCTGCTCATCGGGATAGCGCCCCTCAAAGAGAACAGGGCGTCGCACCAGCTCTTTCATATCTTGCTCTGAGATAACAGCCGCGATGCTGGAGGTCACCACCACACGATTAACCGAGCCGGATCGATTGACACTATCGATGATGTGATCACAAACACCTTTGACGTAACCCTCATCGTCATAGCTGGATACGTGCGATAAATGCGCAACGCCGTGACAGCCCTGAAAGATGCCATCAAAACAGCCGGGGGTGTCGAGATCCGCAGCGTGCAACGTCAAACGCCCACTGGCGTGGCCGGGCATAGACTTTAAGAAGCCCGTCTTCTCCTCATCATTAACATCGCGAACGCAGGCGCGAACACGGTAGCCTTTATCCAGTAACTGCTTGACGACCCAGCCGCCGATAAAACCAGCACTTCCCGTTACTGCGACTGTGCCACCTTTTGGAATTGGCGCCATGAGACTCCCCTTTCGTATCTACCACGTTTTCTGTTTTAAGTGACTCACCGACAAGCCGGCTTCTGTCTGCGGTTGAATCAAGCTTATGAGATTGCCATCGGGGTCTCTCAAACAAACCTCCCAACCGTCAACGGACATAGTGGGGGACGATAAAAACGCGACACCCAGAGCCGTCAAACGCTCATATTCCTTATGTAACTCCGAGACCTCGAAAGCGACTTTGTTGTAACCGAGGTCCTCGATGGATGGCGGTTTTTCAGGTTCCGGCGTGACTGGATTAACGAACTGCCACATCTCCAAAATCATATTGCCGATATCAAACCAAGCAGCTCGGATCATGACGTCATCGTATCCGGCGACCTCGTCAAATCGAGGGCCTGATGCCCGATTCGTCCGCCGATTGGGCTCGGTATCAAACAAAAGCGAGTAAAATTCAACCAAACGATCGAGATCGGGAGACACCAAGGCTACATGTGAGAACCAAATCGGTCCCTCAAACGGAGCGTGATCGAGGTGCTCGGTTTCGTACATGATGCCGTCATGATCTCTTGCGTAAGCATAATAGACGCCCTGCCCCAACAGATGAACGGGTTGTTGCCCGCGACTAACGGGCGTGGCACCCCCGTCCATCAGACGTTGATAAATATCTTCGGATGTCGGCGACTGATAGCAGACGTGAGTGATACCCGGTCCCTTCACGGGAAGGACGGCAGAAGGTGGAAGGTCAGACCGGTCGTATTCAGAGAGTTTCAAATAGCCATTCGGGAATGCCAATACGGCGCTATTGCTTGGTGCTGAGAATCCCAGATTGCCATTGTCGTGCTGCATCTTCTCGGTCACTGCTTGCAGGCTGATGCCAAGCGCTTCGGTATAAAATTCAATGGAGGCCTGTAGGTCGCTGACCGACATACCGACGTGGTGGATGCCTATAACGCTTGACCTATACAACTCAGGTTGGTCGCTACTCACAACGTTGTACCCTCACTAATGTATTATTTTTGTGCATTCAAAAGTTCATCGCGCCGCTTTTGGTAGTCGGCAGAGGTGGCCTTATCGCTGCGCTCGAGCTCCTCGGGTACATACCAGTGCAACCGATCACCGTGGTAGGCGCTCCACACGGCTCGTGCCACTTCGATAGGCGCAATGGTTCTCCTCTCGTCGGTTAGACCTGCATTCAACTTCGGTATCTTTTCGTAGGTGCCGGCCACCTCTCCATCCTTATATCGTGCACCCGCCCATAAAGGGGTATCGATAATGCCCGGCATGACGTCTGCCACACGAACGCCAAATCGCGACAGTTCGACACTCATGGCATGGGTAAACCCCTTTATGGCGTATTTGGTCGCCGTATAAGTGGCCATTCCGGCCGCGCCATAGATCGCGGCCGACGAAGACGTGCTGATGCAGAGAGAACCCACCGTGTTCTTTAAATAGGGAATCGACACGTGAAAACCATTGAGAACACCCATTAAATTAATGTCGACCATGTCGCGCGTCTTCTCAAAGGGTACGTCCTCAAAATACCCGCCAATAGCGATGCCCGCGTTGTTGAACATGATGTCTAACCGCCCACCGACTTCCTCACAAAAAGTCCTCACTGCAGACTCAAGTTCGTGCTTATCACGTACATCCGCGCAATACGTCGAGCATCGCTCTTTCAGCTCACTGGACAGAGCGTCTAACGCGCCCTGACTTGTATCGCAGGCACCAATACACCAGCCATGAGCGTGAAAGAGGAGCGCCGTCGCTCTGCCGATGCCACTTCCGGCGCCCGTAATAAAGATGGTCTTTTTCTCCATCGTGCTTATTTTTCCTTATTGTGAGCAGCTTTATGGACCGGTTGAGCGTGTTGAGTATGCCATAGAGATTACGCGTATCGTGGCAACTATTAGATATTGTCTCTGATAAAGTGGTGGTCTCATGTCGTTTCATGTAAAACCCGAGTTATGACCAAAGAAAGACCCGTTAATGCACCCAAGAGGACTCGTTTGAGTCCCGACGCAAGACGTGACCAGATATTGGATGTTGCGAAGCGCCTCGTCGTTGCGCACGGACTGCAATTATTCTCAATTAAGAAACTAGCGGTTGAAGCCGAGGTGAGTGAACCTCTTTTGTTTCATTACTTTTCGTCGCGAACCGCGCTATTGCAACAGCTTCTTAGCCGCGAATTTACGCGCTTAATCACTGGCTTGAACGTGTCTTTAGATGGCGCCGACACCTTGGATTCGGTGTTGCGTGTTTACGTCTCGATGAATTACGACCAGTGTGTCGAGGAAAGTGTCATTAACCTGCTACTGTCTGAACCAGACATTGCAGAGGCGGTTGAAGACGAAGTATCCGAGAACCGTGAGCTACGAGAGAAGATGCTGATCTCGACCATCGCAGGCAATCTCAACGTCAGTAAAAAGAAAGCGGCAATGCTTGCCCTGATGGCGTCATCGGCATCGCTCTCGGCAGCACGATTTGCACACAAATACGGTATCGATCGCGACGATTCGGTGGAAGCGACCATTAACTTTGTCAAAGCGGGATTCGAGGCGCATAGAACGTGCTAATGCCATTAGTGAGGGGCGCGGACTGACCATGGAAGAATACAAGCACGCCTACTTCGAGACGGGAGGCTGCCGCCTTCACTATGTCGACGTAGGAAGCGGTCCGCTTGTCATTCTCTACCACGGTTTCCCGATGTTCTGGTTCTCTTTTTACCCGCAAATCGAAGCACTCAAATCACGATTTAGAGTCGTGGCTATTGACGGGCCGGGCGTTAATTTAAGCTCCAAGCCTCAAAACATCGAACTCTACAAACTGGAAAACCTCGCACGGCAGATCGATGAGCTCGCGCGACACCTTCAGGGCGATGAGCCCTTTCGCCTGGTGGGGCACGATTGGGGCGGCGCGCTAGCCTGGGCCTATGCCCAACAATACCCCCATCGATTGCACAAAGTTGTCGCCATTAACGCGCCTCCCGCCAACCAGCTCATCGAACTCCTGGCCTCTAACGTCGAGCAGCAAAAACGCTCACATTACATGTGGGCAATGAGAGAGGGTGATGTCCACACATCAATGACAGAAAACGGGGCAGCACGAGTCTGGGAACGGGCATACGCACCGTTTAGAGGCCGACCCCACTACACCAAAGAACATGACGAAATCATGCGCATAGGCGTCGCCCAACCAGGTGCCATTGATGGTGGTATCAATTGGTATCGGGCCAATATTCCGCCCCTAGGTAGCATTACCGATGCTGACTTCTGGCCGTCGAGAGATGCGAAGACAGATGTGCCCGCATTGCTGATCTGGGGTGAGAAGGATCAAACCTTTATTCCCCAGTTCATCGATGACCTGCACCGCTACGCAACGCAACTGTCGGTTGAAATTCTGCCAGGCGTCGGGCACACACCCATGCTGGAAGTGCCTGAGATCACGAACAAGACGTTAAGCGATTTTCTATGCGCCTGAGCATCATGAGAATCTCGGTGGTTTCCTCTGTTTAGGATCCGCTCTGGGCAGCCGCCTGTTTCATCGCCTCTGCCACCATACGTTGCTCTGAACCATCAAGGCGCGCTTTAAGACCGCGATCCATTTCAGCTATAACGCGCGCTGCATGCTCATTCTGTTGTATCCGACCCCAATAAGCCTCGGTTTTCACCAGGCCCAAAACGGGATTACTGATACCAAGTCGAGGCAAGGTCCGGTCACACATATAAAGCGCGGGAACTAGACTGCAGTCTGCGCGGGTGAGTTCAGTGCCTCCGGCGGCATATCCATCGGCCATAAGATATTCTTCCAGAGCAGTCACACCGCGTACGACTTGAGCGGTCAGTAGATCAATGATCGCTTGATTAGGCTCTGGCACCCGCATTTGACCCAGCGCCAGGAAAATATTGTCCATCAGATAAGTGTCTGCGATGCGGCTCAATACTCGAATATTCGCACGCTCCAGAGGCGTGTTACCGACAAGTGACTGCTGCGGGTACAACTCGTCAATATACTCAGCGATTACCTCTGACTCAGCAATAAGACCCTCGTCGGTTTTCAAAATAGGAATTCGCCCTATAGGAGATACCTCTTTCAGCTTCCCGGAGAAAAATTGAACCACCGGCAACTCGAAGCTAAAGTCATCGTTAACCCCCATAGCGTAAATTTGCATGCGCACTTTTGCGCTGTAGGGACTTAAATCACCGCTGTAAAGTATCATTGCTACACTCATCCTTTTTATAGTAAATCTATAATAGCAGAGGAAACGCACTCGAGTGAGTGTTTAAGGAGCCATTTGAAACGGTTAGCCATCATTTTAGGGTACTGCGTTGGCACTGCGTTTTTGCTCGGAGGCACAGGGTTTGTTGTCGGATTTTTCGGACCGCTACTGATCGGATTACTGATCGGCTCCGAACCCAATCAAGGCCCGTTATGGGGAATATTTATTTTGGGACCGGGTGGAGTGATTCTAGGGGCGTTCGTTGGTGCGGTTATCGGCTTTAAGAAAGCCCGAAACAGATGAAAATAGTCTACTCACGTACCTGACAGCTCAAGCCAATCGATTTTTATTCAGGTGCGAGAGTCCTGGTCAGATGTTCTATCTGAAACTAAGAAAAAAGGGACCGCTGGGTCCCTTTCTTGTGATGGCGGAGAAGGAGGGATTCGAACCCTCGATACGCGATTAACGTATACTCCCTTAGCAGGGGAGCGCCTTCAGCCACTCGGCCACTTCTCCGTATTCGTTCCGCGCCTGCACTCCTGACTGACGTCGTTTAAACGCCATTCAGCCCTCGCTACGCGGTGCGCGAGAATATCACAACCTCAGGGCCTTGCGAACTGGAGAGCACAAAAATTCCTCGGTCTTTCCGAGTTTACCAAGCGTCAAAAAAGCCTAGCCTGATCGGTAATACGGCCGGTCTCCGGCAATGGTCACTCGCTCCATTTTACGAACCTGCGGGAAATAGTCGGAGCTGGCAAAATGCTGACAGGCACGATTATCCCAGAACGCCAACGAGCCCACCTTCCACCTAAATCGGCATTGAAGCTCGGGGTTGCTTGCGGTCCGATATAGGGCTTGTAATAGCTCCCTACCTTCGTCTTCATCCATATCTTTGATATGACTGGTGAAGGCATTGTTCACATAAAGCACATTAGCGCCCGTTTCGGGGTGCGTTCGAACGATGGGATGCTCCATGACCGGATACGTCTCGCGCAATTCTTCTGTCGTCTTATTCAGCCGCCCGGCAAACACCCTGGCAATATCATGAACCGCAATTTTGCCCGCAATTTTATCTTTCAGGCTGTCCGATAAGCGCTCATAGGCCTCTACCATATTGGCGAATAGCGTATCGCCACCCACCGCCGGCACCTCTACAGCTTTTAAGATAGACCCTAAGGACGGTTTCTCGCGCCACGTGACATCTGAATGCCACATATTTTCCCGACCTTTAGAGTCAGGGCCGTGCGCAATGTGCAGCACTTCCGGATTATCTTGCCCTTGCGGTGTTGCCGGGTGAATCTCTAGTTCGCCAAACTGCCTGGCAAAGTAAATATGCTCCTGCTGAGTGAGCGTCTGATCGCGAAAAAAAACGACTTGGTGCGTGAGCAAAGCCGCTCGAATTTCAGCCACCTGCTGTTCTGTCACTGATCTTAGATCAACGCCCGTAATTTCAGCGCCGATAAAAGGGGTTAATGGTTCTATGGCTAGTACAGAGGTCAAGCGCTCCTCCTCCACTGACTCTTATTATTGCTTTGATGACCAGACTATCGAAGGGATCAATGTCTGTAAAACCACCGACCCTTATCGGTGCAGCTGGCCGCCAGGAACGACAGTACGGATCCGGCTGGCTCAGATCAACTAGCGCTGTTGGTCGTCTTTGTCTGCCTGTGGATTTGATGTCGCATCGTCTTTGTGCGCGAGCTCTTCACGGTGAACTGACACATCGCGGGGAGCATTAACCCCGATACGGACTTGATTGCCTTTAACGCCCAGAATGGTGACAGTCACGTTGTCACCAATGACGAGTGACTCGTTAACACGCCGTGTAAGGATTAGCATCGTCAACTTCCCTGTTAATGAAACACAGGGACAGACTACACCTCAGCCCGTCGCTTCTCCAGCCTGTGGTTGATCGAGTTCAAAGGCAGAATGTAGCGTGCGAACCGCCAGCTCCAAGAACTTCTCCTCGATAATGACCGAGATCTTGATTTCAGAGGTACTGATCATCTGAATATTGACGCCAACCTCGGCCAGCGCCTTAAACATATTAGCCGCCACACCCGCGTGAGACCGCATACCAACCCCTACCACAGATACTTTGGCAATCTTGCTATCAGACCGCCACTCAAGCGCACCAAGCTCAGCGATATGGGATTCACAAATAGCTTCGGCTTCCTCTAGATCGTTGCGCGAGACAGTAAACGTGAAGTCGGTCCTTCCTTCATCACCGACGTTCTGAAGAATAACGTCAACCTCGATATTCGCATCGCCAATGGGCCCGAGTATCTGATAAGCGATACCGGGGGTATCAGGGACACCAATGACCGTTAGCTTTGCCTCATCGCGGTTAAACGCGATGCCGGCAATGGTTGGAGCTTCCATGGGATCGTCCTCATCCATTTTTATAAGGGTTCCTGGACCCTCTTTGAAACTACTGAGCACCCGCAATGGCACCTGGTACTTACCAGCAAATTCGACAGACCTGAGCTGCAATACCTTTGAGCCCATGCTGGCCATTTCCAGCATCTCTTCAAACGTTATGCTCTCCAGTCGTCGAGCACCATCCACAATTCTGGGATCGGTCGTGTAAACGCCATCCACATCGGTGTAAATCTGACATTCGTCGGCGTTGACGGCAGCTGCCAAGGCTACAGCCGACGTATCGGACCCGCCGCGTCCTAACGTCGTAATCTCGCCATTTTCATCAACGCCTTGAAATCCTGCGACAACGACCACGCGGCCTTGATCAAGCTCGCTTCGTAGCCGTCGATCATCAATGCTTTGAATGCGCGCCTTGCTGTGGAAACTATCAGTGCGAATCGCAACCTGACTGCCCTTCAACGAGAGCGCGTCTATACCCCGCTTATGCAGTGCCATGGCGAGCAGCGCCATGGAGACCTGCTCACCGGTCGAGACCAATACGTCAAGTTCGCGTGGGCTGGGGTTGGGTGTCAACTCTCGCGCCAATCCCAAAAGACGATTGGTTTCACCTGACATAGCCGAGACGACGATGATCAGTTGATCACCGGCTGAGTGGTGCCGCGCGATGCGCTCAGCGACGGCCTCTATTCGCTCCACCGAGCCAACAGAGGTGCCCCCGTATTTTTGCACGATCAGTGCCATAAGCAGTCTGGTCTGTGGTGAAAAGTCGCGTATTAAACACGTTTTGACCAGTCACATAAAGGCGAAAAAGCCCCATGAGGGCTTTATCACGACAGCCTGCAGCTTAAATCAGCTGGCTAGCCACCCAGCTGGGCAAATCAGAAAGTGCTGGTTTCAAGGCGGCGACATCGACGCCCCCACCTTGGGCCATATCGGGCCTACCCCCACCCTTACCACCAACGCGACCCGCAAACTCTCGCATGAGATCACCGGCTTTAACACGGTTGGTTAAATCTGCTGTTACGCCGGCAACCAGTGATATCTTATCGCCATCCACTGCAGCCAGTAGCACAACACCGGAGCCCAGCTTGTTCTTACAGTGATCGAGTGTCTGACGAAGGGTAGACGCATCAGCACCATCAACTACCGTTGCCAACACCTTGATGCCGCCCACGTCTTGCGCATCGGCAGTCAAATCGGCGCCAGCACCCGTTGCTAGCTTTTGCTTTAATTGGGTGACTTGCTTTTCGAGTTCGCGAAGTTCCTTACGAAGACTCAGAACTTTGTCGGCAGCAGTTGCAGGCGAACCTTTCACTACCTCACAAATCTCTGCCAGCGCACTGTCTGCTCTCGCTATGTCCTGAAGTGCTCCCACACCGGTAACCGCTTCTATTCGCCGAACACCCGCCGCAACGCCGCCTTCACTCACGACTCTGAACACCCCGATATCACCGGTGCGCTCGACATGCGTACCGCCACAGAGTTCAACCGAGAAACGATTGGTCCCCATAGTCAGTACGCGAACTTCATCGCCATATTTCTCACCAAAGAGTGCGGTGGCCCCTGCCTCAATCGCCGCATCCATACCCATCTCTTGAGTGAGCACTTCCGAGTTGCCTCGCACTTGATCATTGACGATATCGGCGACCTGCGACAACTGCTCAGCAGTCACGGCCTCGCTATGGGAAAAATCAAACCGCAGCTTGTCAGCATCAACCAACGAGCCTTTCTGCTGTACATGCTCACCGAGCACTTGCCTCAGTGCCTCGTGCATAAGGTGGGTTGCAGAGTGGTTCGCTTTAATCCGAGTCCGAAGTGATTGATCGATGCTTGCTAAAACAGCGTCGCCTGATGTCACGGAGCCACTGACAACCACGGTGTGATGCAAATGATGTCCTTGCGCCTTGGTGGTATCTCGCACCTCGAGCTTGGCCGTTTCAGTGATGAGGTAGCCCGTGTCACCTATCTGCCCCCCGCTCTCCCCATAAAAGGGTGTCCGGTCCAGGACGACGACAATTTCGTCCCCTTCGTCAGCGCGCTCACAGGACTGCCCGTCCTTGAAAAGGCCCCGAACGGTTGCTTCCGCCTGTACCTCGCTATACCCCAGAAAGTCGGTTTCACCGTCCACATTAATCACGTTGTTGTAATCGACTTGGAATGCTCCGCTCTCCTGTGATCGTTTACGCTGCGCCTGCATGGCGGCTTCGTAACCCTCTATATCGAGCTCAAGGCCCCGCTCTCTCGCGATATCATTGGTCAGATCGACAGGGAAGCCATACGTGTCGTACAAGCGGAAAACGACATCGCCCGGAATGTGGTCACCGCTGAGCGACGCGAGAGCGTCTTCCAAGATATCCATCCCTTTATCCAAGGTGCGAGCGAACTGCTCTTCCTCGGAGGCAAGCGCCTTGATTATGGCCGCTTCCTGAGCGACCAACTCGGGGTAAGCCTCGCCCATTTCCCTCACAAGTGCGGGCACCAGCGCGGCGAAGAAGGGTTCAGTAGCGCCCAGCTTGTTACCGTGACGGATGGCGCGACGTAAAATACGGCGCAGGACATACCCCCGACCCTCGTTGCTAGGAAGCACACCGTCGGAAATCAAGAACGCGCAGGACCTCAAGTGATCAGCCACAACCCGCAGCGATGTGTGTGAGCGATCTTCAACGCTTAAGATCTCGGCTGCTGCGGCAATCAGCGCCTTAAAAAGATCAATGTCATAGTTGTTATGAACACCCTGTAGGACGGCAGAAATTCGCTCGAGCCCCATACCGGTATCGACCGAAGGCGCTGGCAGCGGATGTAACTCTCCCGAACTGTCCCGGTTGAATTGCATGAAGACCAAATTCCAGATTTCTATGTAACGATCCAAATCGTCGTCGGGTGAGCCCGGTGGCCCCCCCGGGACGTCAGGGCCATGATCGAAGAAAATTTCCGATGAGGGTCCGCATGGACCTGTATCGCCCATTTGCCAAAAGTTATCTTCGTCCAGTCGCGACAGACGATTGGGGTCAACACCAATTTCGTCGATCCAGATGTTTGCCGCTTCATCGTCCGACACGTGTACCGTGACCCAAAGCTTATCTTTGGGCAATTTCAACTCTTCGGTTAGAAACGTCCACGCAAACTGAATGGCTTCACGTTTGAAGTAGTCTCCGAAACTGAAATTACCCAACATCTCGAAAAAGGTGTGGTGCCGTGCTGTATAGCCCACATTCTCGAGATCGTTATGCTTACCACCAGCTCTCACACAACGCTGACTTGATGCGGCACGGTTGTAGTCACGTGGCTCGAGCCCCAAAAACGTGTCTTTAAACTGGTTCATACCCGCGTTGGTGAATAGAAGGGTCGGGTCGTCGTGCGGAACGAGCGAGCTTGACGCAACACGTGTGTGCCCCTGGTCCTCAAAATACGACAGAAACGCTTCTCGAATTTCAGCAGTCTTCATGCGTGGATCTCAAAAAAGTTAGAAGTGGAAGGTGGTCTACTGGGCCAAACCAGCAGCAAGCTCACCCTCTTTCATGTCTCGACCAGCGAGAATATGCAAGTGCAAATGGAACACTGTCTGGCCACCACCCGCGCCGTTGTTAATGACAAGTCTGAACGCATCAGCTACGCCCAATTGGTCTGCAATCTTACCAGCGACAACCAACAAATGACCGAGTAACGCTTGATCCTCCTCGCTCGCCATACTGAGCATGGGGATGGGTTTGCGAGGAATGATAAGCACGTGGGTAGGCGCCTGCGGATAAAGATCCTTGATCACGACACACTGGTCATCCTCGTACAGGAAGTCTGTCGGTATTTCGCCGCGGGTAATTTTTCCAAATATCGTGTCTTCCATGCGATCTACCCCAGCTTCTCATCAGCCGTGAGCTGTCGTGCCTCACCTTCAAGCAACACCGGAATACCGTCCCGCACGGGATAGGCAAGACCACTGGCTTTGCAAACTAGTTCTTGTTTCGCCTCGTCGTAGTCCAAGGGGGCCTTGGTCACTGGGCATACCAAAATTTGCAGCAATTTTTTATCGAGCACGGGTATCTCCTCATCCGGCTAGCAAGTATACGCGCTAATACCCCTCAGGGCATCGGCGGAACCAGTAACTGAGGGTCGATTCGCTGATTAAACCAACTCATTCTCCAATCGAGATGCGGCCCTGTCGCTCGACCCGTCGCACCGATGGCCCCTATCAAGTCACCCACCTCCAGAACATCCCCAACGGCAACATCAATACGGCTCATATGCAGGAAAGAAGAACTCAAGCCATATCCATGATCCAGTATGACGGTACCGCCGCTATAGAAAAGATCGGGCTCAGCTAATGTCACCAGACCGGGCCCTGGCGAATAAACTGGCGTCCCAGTCGGTCGCGCAATATCCACACCATAGTGTGGGTTGCCCGGATTGCCATTGTAAAAACGCTGACTGCCATAGACGCCACTGATGCGGCCCGTGGCTGGCCACGAAAGCCCCTCTCTCACGGCCTGCAAAAAACCGGGGGTTTCTATTCTTTTTGCTTTCGCCGCTCTGACTTTTTCCCGTTCACGTCGAATGCGCTCTAACTGCTCTGCCGGCGGAGTCACCGTTCGTTGTGGGACACCTTCCACCCGTGAAATACGATATTCGCGAGTCGCTATATTCAGCGAACAAACCAAGTTTTCTCCGACGGTAAGATCCATTTCGTTCGGCGCATTCCGGCCCAAACCAATAACAAAGCTCCCGTCGGGCAATACAGGCACGTCGATGTCTGCAAATCTTACCGACGTCCCCGGTGTGATCTCGCCCCACAGCAATCCGCCAGGCCTAAACTCCCCCTCAAGCTCAGGACAAATGGCGTCGCTCGATCGGGCCACATCTGACGCAAATGCGGTGAATACAAAAATGAGTGTCGCTAGTCTCATGCTAAAGTTCCGAAAATCGTTGGGTTAATGGTGTCTCAGTGATCAATCCGAATCCAGCGTTGTTACGTTTTCGCTTATAACTAGGTCTAGCCAAAGAGACATTTGATGTCACGATACCGTCCGCCAAGAGCTAAGGGGTCTCCCTATATTACGCCCGAGGGCGCGGAGCGGCTGCGGGATGAATTGAACACGCTTTGGAAGATCGAAAGACCCCAGGTGACCGCCACGGTCCATGCGGCGGCTCTCAACGGCGATCGATCAGAGAACGGTGACTACATCTATGGCAAAAAACGTCTGAGGGAAATTGACAGTCGTGTCCGGTTCTTGCAGAAGAGACTGGACGAACTGCAGGTGGTGGACACGCATCCTACAGATACAGGACGTATCTTTTTTGGTTGCTGGATAGGTCTCGAAGATGCGGATGGGGCAACCCATACCTATAGACTAGTAGGTCCAGACGAATTCGATCTCGACCACGGGTTACTCAGCTGTGACTCGCCGCTCGGAAGGGCGTTGCTGGGGAAAGCGCCCGGCGACACTGTCTATTTGAAAACCCCCGACGGCGAGACCGAGTGGTACATTAACTCTGCCAGGTATGCGTAACGAAATTTACTGAAAATTCACGCCAACAAAACCGATATCTCCACCTTGGGATTACATCGACAAGTGCTACTATGATCGCTTGAGACTTTTTCCCCAACTTACCTGGAGATCTGCCGTTGACCCGCGATGTTTTCGACGCTTTTAGCTACCGTCACATTGGTACAACCTTGGCTCAACAAGAAGAAATGGCCCAAAGCGCGGGCTTTGACAGCGTCCAGCAGCTAATCGATACGACCGTACCGGACAACATCAAACTCCAAGAGGGATTGAGACTACCTCCGGCTCTCAGCGAAAGCGCCGCATTGACAAAACTCAGACACTACGCGAACCAGAATAAGGTGGTCAGAAGCTGTATCGGCATGGGTTACTACGACACCATCACCCCGCCGGTATTGCTGCGAAACGTGTTCGAAAACCCCGGGTGGTACACCGCCTACACGCCCTACCAACCGGAAATTTCACAAGGTCGACTGGAAACACTGCTCACCTTCCAACAAGTCATTATCGACCTGACGGGTATGCCGCTTGCAAATGCGTCATTGCTGGATGAAGCCACTGCCGCTGCAGAAGCGATGACGCTCATGCAACGCATGAACCGAAAATCCAAATCTAAGCGATTTGTCGTTGCCAGCGACTGTCATCCTCAGACCATTTCATTGGTTGAGACACGTGCTGAACCACTGGGTATTACCGTTGAGATTATCGATCCTGACGAACTCATCAATGTAACTGATGCCTTCGGCGTCCTGGCCCAATATCCGGGCACCTACGGTCATGTCCGAGACCTAAGCGGTGTCATTGATCACTGCCACGAGCAGGGTGCCCTGGTTGGTGTCGCGTCTGATTTACTGGCCCTTACACTCCTAAAATCACCGGGCTCCATGGGCGCTGATGTTGTTTTCGGAAACTCCCAGCGATTTGGTGTCCCTCTCGGTTATGGGGGTCCACATGCAGCGTTTTTTGCAACGCGGGATGAGTTCAAGCGATCGATGCCCGGTCGAGTGATCGGCGTATCAGTGGACAGTAACGGACGTCAGGCATTGCGTATGGCAATGCAGACACGAGAGCAACACATTCGCCGCGAAAAGGCGACGAGTAACATCTGCACTGCACAGGCTCTACTGGCTATCATGGCGGGACTCTTTGCAATGCATCACGGCCCCCACGGGTTACGAGGCATTGGCGAGCGCGTCCACAGGATGACATCTTCACTTGCTACGTCGCTTACTGCCAATGGCTGGAAGCTAGAAAATACCTCGTGGTTCGATACGCTATGCGTGGAAGTCGATGACGCGACGCACATCGTTCAAGAGGCCGAGTTGGCTGGGTTTAATTTTCGGAAAATATCACCAACGAGTGTCGGCCTGTCTCTCGACGAGACCACAACCGATGACGAACTGCGTGCGATCTGCGCCGTTTTCGGGAGTGAGCCTCAAAATGGTAGTTCTGGGATTCCCAAGAATTTGTTGCGTGAAGTTGACTACCTTAGCCACCCGCTCTTCCACGACTACCGCACCGAAACGGAGATGCTCCGGTACCTCAAGCGCCTGGAGAACAAAGATATTTCGCTAACACGCGCGATGATTCCGCTCGGCAGCTGTACCATGAAGCTCAATGCAGCCGCGGAGATGATCCCCGTGTCCTGGCCTGAATTTTCGCGCATCCATCCCTTCGCACCGAGCCACCAGGTTACAGGCTACAAGGCCATGCTCGATGAACTCGCAACTTGGCTCACAGAGTGCACAGGCTACGACGCCATGTCACTGCAGCCCAACTCGGGAGCTCAGGGTGAGTATGCGGGGTTGATGGCCATTAGGCGTTATCACCGTGCTCGGGGTGAAGCGCATCGACACGTCTGCCTCATACCAACGTCCGCCCACGGAACTAATCCAGCAAGCGCGGTCATGGCCGGCATGACAGTCGTCTTGGTCAGTTGCGATGACAACGGCAATGTTGATATGGATGACCTGAAAGATAAAGCCGAGCGTCACTCCAATGACCTGGCTGCGATTATGGTGACATACCCATCCACGCACGGGGTCTTTGAAACATCAATCGTCGAACTTTGCGCATTGATTCACGAGCATGGTGGGCAGGTTTATGTGGATGGGGCTAACCTCAATGCGCTGGTTGGACTGGCGGGCCCCGGTAAGTTTGGTGCCGACGTATCGCACCTGAACCTTCACAAGACCTTCTGTATTCCGCATGGCGGCGGTGGACCCGGCATGGGTCCTATTGGCGTTAGTAGTCATCTTGCACCGCATCTCCCTTCATCCGTCGTGTCCCCACTAAAAGGATTGGATGCTACCAATAATGTGATTTCAGCTACTCCCTATGGGAGCGCGTCGATTCTACCCATTTCGTGGATGTACATCGCAATGATGGGGCCGGATGGTGTTACCGATGCAAGTCGTGTTGCCATCGTTCATGCCAACTACATTGCGAGCCGCCTGAAAGGCCACTTCGACGTTTTGTATACCGGAGCGAAAGGCACAGTGGCTCATGAGTGCATCATCGACATACGTCCCTTGAAGGAGCGTACGGGAGTCACCGAAGAGGATGTTGCCAAACGACTCATCGATTATGGTTTCCATGCGCCGACAATGTCATTCCCGGTTGCAGGCACCCTGATGATTGAGCCGACAGAATCAGAATCCTTGGCCGAGATAGATCGCTTCTGCGATGCCATGTTGTCGATCCGAGGCGAGATAAGAGCGGTGGAGGAAGAACGCTTTGACCCAATCAGCAACCCGCTAAAAAACGCGCCACATACGCTGGACGAGGTAACCGCTAGTCAGTGGGACCGACCCTACAGCAGGGAGCAGGCAGTCTGGCCTGTTTCATCGCTGCGAGCGGACAAGTATTGGGCACCGGTCAATCGGGTCGATAACGTGTATGGCGATCGCAACCTGATTTGCTCTTGCCCAAGTATCGAGTCGTATATGGAGCCTGCTTAAACCGTCTTAGACGCCGTAGCCTCGTCCTCGTCTCTGAACCTACTGGCCCTCAGGAAGCGGTGCTTGATATCGAGCTTTCCACTCGTCATAGGGCATGCCGTAAACTCGCTCGCGAGCTTCGTCCTTTGACATATCTGCCCCGGACTCACTTGACGCCTCTGCATACCACTTTGAGAGGCAGTTTCGACAAAACCCCGCCAGATTCATGAGATCAATATTCTGAACGTCCGTTCTTTCCTGAAGGTGCGTTACCAGACGGCGAAAGGCGGCGGCTTCAAGCTCTATTTGGGTCATGATTGCTTCTCATTCATCAAATCTTGAATGATATCGGCCTGATTGGCGTAACGCCATTTGAGATGCTGAAATAATTCAGGTGCATACCAATCCGCGTGCTGAATTTCTAGCGGGCGACTGATTTCTATGTCGCGTCCCAACACCGCTTCGCACCAGTAGAGGCGAAAACCGTTATGGAATTCGGCCGCAAGGTCGCCCGCAACGACCTGCACACCCGTCTCCTCCCAGGTCTCCCGCTCCGCGGCACACTGAGCAGACTCGTTCGTGGCTACAGAGCCACCGGGCGGACCATAGGTACCACCCATGATTTTTACGAGCAGCAGTTCGCCGTTGTCTACTGCCAAACAACCCGCGCTGGGCACACCCATATCACCTGAAGTGACAGAGCACGTTGGCTGTCGCGAACACGCAGACAACATGAGTGCTGTGATCAAAATCAGCATCCAAGACGCTTTCATAACATCTCTCCCACAATGTATCTCGGATACTGGCCCCGCGTCCGCTACCCGAGCTTTCTTATTTTGGCGGCAAATTCTCCGCCATATCTTAGGGCGCTTTGTGTAAAAAATGTGGAAATTGGTGCATTTAGAGAAAAAATGCACTGTATTAGTGCAAAAAATAGTAGAACAGTCGAGAGGTAAAGCGACCTCGGCAGCAAGATTCAACGCCTATTCGATAGGCTAATGACCTACCGCTCGTAGATCACCTCTACCGACTCGTGGCCAACCAGCTCCTTAAGCTGATCAAGCAAGGTATCAGTTGGCGTGACCCGCCAGCGGTCGCCAAATTTGACGACGGCTGAGCCTGCAGGCTGACGGTATTCCACGATAATCGGACAGTCGCCCGTATGAGCCGAAAACGCACGTTTTAATTCGGACGCGACACCACGTTGAATCGCCTCGGGTCTCAGTCCCAGCTTCAGCTCCCTGACGCGAGAGCTTCTCGCCTGTTCCAGCGTAGTGAATGATTTTGCCCTCAGTGATAGCTGTCCGCGGAAGTCATCCATTTGAAGACGCCCATCCGCGAGTACAATCTGATCCTTGACCAACAAATCACGATGCTGCTCATAGACCTCGCTGTATGCAGTGGCTTCGATCTGCCCCGTTCCATCATCGAGCTGCAGGACCGCCATCGTACCGCGCTGGGTCTTTACCAGTCGGACATCGACAATGAGTCCGGCCACCCACTGCTTACTTCCCGTGTTCAGCTCCCTGATGGATCGCGGTGAGAACTTTCGAACTTCCTGTTCAAATTCGTCCATGGGATGACCACTGAGAAAACTTCCTAGACTCTCTTTTTCACCGGCAAGGATATCCCGCATCGTCCACGAGCGAGCTCGCCTATGATCGCGATAGGGGTCGCCTGATCCAGAGGTCGGTACCACCTCTCCAAACAGGTCACCCATGCCAGCGGCCTCATTTGCAGCGGATTGCTCTGCCGCTCTGAGGGCGTCATCGAGTGCTGACATCAGCACAGATCGCTCGGCACCCAGATCATCCAGTGCGCCACTTTTTATCAGCGCTTCCAGGGCTCTGCGGTTGACCTTGCGCGGATCGGTGCGGCTGCAGAGGTCAAACAAGTCGGCAAACGGCTTTTCTTGGCGGGCTGATAAAAGGTCCTCAATCGGAGCTTCACCCAGCCCCTTGATTCCACCCAGACCATAGATGATATGTCCCTCGGAATTTACGGAAAAATGGAGCTGGCCTTCCGAAATATTAGGTGCTCTGACCGTCAAACCCATGCGACGACATTCATCGCGAAGCCCTAACAACTTATCGGTATTATCAATTTCGGAACTCATGACAGCGGCCATGAACTCGGAGGGATAGTGCCGTTTTAACCAGGCAGTTTGATAACTCACCAAAGCGTAAGCTGCAGAGTGTGACTTGTTAAAACCGTAGCCTGCGAACTTTTCGACCAGATCAAAAATCTTCATCGCCAGCGTCGGATCAACACCTTTATCTTTCGCGCCATCCTCGAAAACCGAGCGCTGTTTGGCCATTTCCTCTGGCTTTTTCTTGCCCATTGCCCGTCGGAGCAGATCAGCCCCACCCAGCGTATAACCCGCTAGTTCCTGAGCAATCTGCATGACCTGCTCTTGGTACAGGATAATGCCGTAAGTGGGCTCTAATATGGGCTTTAACCACTCGTGCTGATATTGCGCATCGGGATAGGAAACCTGTTCACGGCCGTGCTTACGATCGATAAAGTTTTCGACCATTCCGGACTGGAGTGGGCCGGGTCGAAACAAGGCTACCAGTGCGATGATGTCCTCAAAACAATCAGGCCTCAGGTTCTTAATCAGTTCCTTCATGCCCCGGCTTTCCAACTGGAATACGGCCGTTGTCTCAGCGCTCTGCAACAAGTGGTAAACCTCATTGTCATCGAGCGGTATCTGGTTGATATCTACTTTCGACTCAATATCAGGGCGCTTATTAATCATTGCCACTGCCCAATCGATGATGGTCAGCGTCCTGAGGCCCAAGAAGTCAAATTTGACAAGACCCGCATCCTCAACATCATTCTTGTCGTATTGTGTAACAAGGCCCTGCCCTTCCTCATCGCAGAACAGGGGAGAGAAGTCGGTCAGTTTCGAGGGTGCGATCACCACGCCGCCAGCATGCTTACCGGCATTTCGGGTCAGCCCCTCGAGCTGGATCGCCATATCCCAAATCTCTTGAGCGGCACTATCCTCCTGTAGGAGATTGGCCAGCTGTTCCTCCTGCTCAATCGCTTTTTCGAGCGTCATACCCACTTCAAAGGGGATGAGCTTCGACATCTTGTCGGCCAATGCGTATGGCTTGTCCTGAACTCGTGCGACGTCGCGCACCACGGCTTTTGCCGCCATCGTTCCGAACGTAATGATCTGCGACACCGCGTTCCTGCCGTAGGTATTGGCAACGTAGTCAATAACTTCATCGCGCCGGTCCATACAGAAGTCAACGTCGAAGTCGGGCATCGAGACCCGCTGCGGGTTCAAAAAGCGCTCAAACAGCAAGTCGTACTCAATCGGATCGAGGTCCGTAATCTCGAGTGCATAGGCGACGAGAGAGCCGGCACCCGAGCCCCTTCCCGGACCGACGGGAATACCATTGGCTTTACCCCAACGGATGAAGTCCATAACGACCAGGAAGTAACCGGGGAAGCCCATTTGATTAATGATGTCGAGTTCAAATTTCAGACGGTCTCGGTATACCGAATCATCCTGGATATTAAGTAATGCAAGGCGTTGGTCTAACCCTTCATTTGAGAGGTTTTCCAAATGTTGCTCGATACTGACGCCAACGGGCGTAGGAAAATCCGGTAGATAGGCCTTGCCCAACTCGATCTCGGCCGTACATCGCTGGGCAATGTGCACGGTATTCTCGATCGCCTCGGGGATATCCTGAAATAACTCGGCCATCTCCTCTGGGGAGCGTAGATACTGTTGCTCAGAAAAATGGCGAGGCCTTCGAGGATCGTTTAGCGTCCGGCCATCGCCAATACACACACGTGCCTCGTGCGCATCGAACTCGTCGGGCGTTAGAAAACAGACTTCATTGGTTGCCACAACCGGACAATCCGCACCGACTGCCAGTGTCACAGCGGCGTGAAGGTAATCCTCCTCGTATTCTCTGCCCGTGCGCTGAAGCTCCAGATAAAAACGCTCTGGGAACTGACTCATCCACCAGGTAAGTGCTTGTTCAGCATCGGCATCTCTGCCGGCAAGCAGATGCTGGCCAACATCACCACCTCGACCACCTGATAGTGCTAACAAGCCCTCGCTGCACGCTTCAATCCATTCTCGGCGTAGTAGCGGTCGGCCCAGAATTTGACCCTCTTGATAGGCCCTGGAAATGAGGACAGTTAAATTCTTATAACCCGTATGGTTTTGTGCGAGAAACGTAATCTGGCTTCGGCGCTCATCGGCTTCGAGCAGCTCGAAGTCTGCTCCCACGATCAGTTTTACACCCTCACGTTCCGCCGCCTTGTAGGCTTTGATAAGACCAAAAAAGTTGGTTCTGTCTGTTATTGCGACCGCGGGCATATTGGCGGAGGCGACAGACTTCATTAGCGGACCCACGCGAACGAGCCCGTCAATGAGGGAAAATTCGGAGTGGACGCGTAGGTGAACGAACGAGGTGGACATAACCACCATTAAACCTCTTCTTAACGTTAAATCAAACGGGCAACCGGGCCAAAACTACGCCGATGAATGGGGCTAACGCCCAGATGGGCAAGCGCCGCTATATGCTGAGCCGTGGGATAGCCTTTGTGCTTTGCAAGCCCGTAGCCGGGATACGTCTCATCGAGCGCGACCATTTCTCGATCTCGCGTCACTTTGGCCAAAATAGAGGCCGCGCTAATGCACGGCACGCTGCCATCTCCGCCAACGATCGCCTCGGCCGAAAACTGCCAAGTTGGCAATTTATTGCCATCGACAAGCACGTGCTCGGGTAAGGGCGATAGTGATTCAACAGCCCGCCGCATAGCCAAGAGAGAAGCGTTGAGAATATTAAGTCGGTCTATCTCTTCAACACTGGCGCGCCCAATCGACCAGGCCAGCGCCGACGCCTTGATCTCATCGAATAACCGTTCCCGCTTACGTTCAGTTAGTTTTTTCGAGTCATTTAACCCGTCAGGAATCGATGTTCCAAGAATGACGGCAGCTGCCACCACATCACCTGCAAGCGGACCGCGCCCTACTTCATCGCAACCTGCTGTGAGGATCACCGCCGATGTTGCACTCGTACTCGAGGCTTTAGTCTCCACCATGGGCCAGTAACTCCTCAATGGCATCCACAGACCTAACCGCAAAATCACTGCCGATACATGTACTTAACTCAGCAAACCGCTCGCGCTGCGCGTCACCCGCCGTGCCGAACGATTCCAGAACGGATTGATACAAATTTTCGACCGTCGCTTCGCCTTGTAAAAATTCCGGGACGATAGATTCTCCCGCAATGATATTGGGCAAACCAACGAAAGGCGAGGTCACCATCCGGCTAAGGATTTGCCATGACAACCAGGCCATACGGTAGGCGATTGTGATGGGTCTGCCGATCAGCATCGCCTCTAGTGTCGTCGTACCCGACGCACAGAGGATTGAATCCGACGCTACCATCGCGAGCCGGCTCTGCCCTTCAATAACGGAGAAACGATCATCATTGATTGGCATGAAGTGCTGCACTTGCTCGAGACGCTCCAGCGAAGCGGCGGGCACCACGACCTCGAGCTCGCTATCCGATGCCAGCAACTTCATTATCACCTGTGCAAAAATGGGTCCTAAGTGCTCAATCTCACTGGCACGACTCCCTGGCATACAAGCCAAGATCTGCCCTCGCTCCGATAAACCCAGATATTTGCGCGCTGTTGCTCGATCGGGAAGCGCAGACAACTCCTCGATCAACGGATGCCCCACCAACGCTGCCCTTACGCCATGCTGCTCATAAAAGTCACGCTCGAAAGGCAGTAGGCAGAGCATCAAATCAACTGCCTTTTTTATCTTATGAATTCTTCCCGGGCGCCACGCCCAAACTGAGGGACTGACAAGGTGGGCCGTCTTGATATCCTTGCGGCGGAGTTTTTGCTCAAGCGCCAGGTTGAAGTCGGGACTGTCGATACCCAAAAACAATTGCGGCTGATGCTCGATCATGTGCCGTCCAACCGAGCGCCGGATAGACAATAATTCAGGCAATCGCGCCAACGGCTCGACCAAACCGAAAACAGACAGTCGCTCCATATCGTGAAGACTGGTAAGCCCATGGAGCGCCATCTGCTCACCACCAATACCGGAGAAAGACAGGTCGCTATTGCGTCGCTTTAGCTCCCGTAATACTGCGCCCCCTAGAATATCGCCGCTTTTTTCACCGGCCAGAACGCCGATGTGTTGCGATCGAGCCATTAGCGGACTATTCCACGCTCTGACAACTTAAGAGACTCAAGTAAAGGTGTGATCTCTGGCCTGTCTGCGGCCATTTCCTCGAGCCGTTCCATCGCAATATCCAGCGTCAAACCCTGACGGTAAATCAGCTTGAATGCGCGGCGCAAGTCAGAGAGTGAGGCATCACTAAAGCCTCGGCGGCGTAAGCCTTCAGTATTGATCGTTCGTGCTTCCGCCGGACTGCCTGATACGGTGACGTAAGCTGGTACATCTTTACCAATCGCTGTACCCATACCACTGAAACTGTGAGCACCAATTTTGCAAAATTGGTGCACCAGGGTGTAGCCAGACAAAATCACCCAGTCGTCAACCACGACATGACCCGCCAGTGCCGTGTTGTTCACAAGAATCGTGTGATTCTTGACGACACTGTCATGACCAATATGAACGTAGCACATGATGAGGTTGTTGTTTCCAACGTAGGTATCACCTCGATCCTGAACGGTACCTCGATGAATCGTAACGTGCTCGCGTATGACATTATCGTTGCCGATGGTAACCGTCGTGGGTTCACCCTTGTACTTCAAGTCAGGCGTTGCCTCGCCAATCGAGCTAAATTGAAATATATGGTTTCGAGCACCGATATGTGCAGGACCCTTGATCACCACATGGGGCTCAATAATGGTGTCCTCACCCACCACAACTCCCGGACCGATGACACTGTAGGGACCCACTGTCACCGTAGGGTGCAGATCGGCATCAGGGTCAATGATGGCGGTGGGATGAATCATCGCTTATCGGTCCGCACACAAAATGGTGGCCGTCGCCGCCGTCTTGCCCTCAACTGAAGCGCGGACGTCGAACTTCCAGATACCTCGCTTTTCACTCACGATCGAAGCTTCCAGCGTTACGCGGTCGCCCGGAACACAGGGGCGCTTGAAGCGGAGCTTATCGGTTCCAACCAGATAATAAATAGAGCCATCCTCGGGTGTCTTGCCCATAGTGGCAAAGCCCAGAATACCGGCTGCTTGCGCCATGGCTTCAACCAGTAGAACACCCGGAAACACCGGATTACCGGGAAAATGTCCATCAAAGTAAGGCTCGTTAATGCTCAAATTTTTGTAGGCCTCAATAGAAACACCGGGATCAATTGACACAACCCGATCTACAAAAAGAAACGGGTACCGATGTGGCAAATGACGGCGAATATCTTCAATATCCATCATGATATGACTGTCCTATGAATCACTTTCAGCTTTTTCAGCCAAGGCTTTTTCCAGCGCATCAATGCGTTTTGCCATGTCGTTAAGTTTCTCGTAGCGCGCGGCATTACGGGCCCAATCACGGGTTGGCATAAGGCCCGTGCCGGAAGCGTAATGTCCCGGCTCAGTGACACTACGAGACACTCTTCCCTGCCCACCGATGTGAACGTCGCTCACTATCTCAAGGTGCCCGGCAAAACCGGCCTGACCTCCTACCGTGCAGCGCTCACCCAGTTTCGCGCCACCAGCAAATCCAACTTGCCCCGCGATTGCAGATCGCGCACCAATCGTGACGCCGTGCGCAATGTGCACCAGATTGTCGATGATGACATCGTCTGCAATAACCGTGTTGTCCAGCGCCCCGCGGTCTATCGTACAAGCGGCGCCGATTTCCACGCGATCACCAATACTCACGGCACCCAGCTGGAGAATCTTCTCCCACCCACTGTCTGTCGGCGCAAATCCAAAGCCATCTGACCCAATCACAGTATTGGCGTGAACCAGACAGGAATGACCGAGCGATACAGCATGATACAGGCGTACCCCAGAGCGAATTTCAGTGGAGTCACCTACCTTGGTATTTGCACCCACCCACACATCGGGTCCAATCCAAACATTGTCACCCAGGACGACACCATCTTCGATAACAGCACCCGCATCGATGGTTGTATTCGCACCGATTTGCGCTGTGCTGGCAACAACCGCCTTTTCATGAATACAGCCTGACGGCCTCGGGCGGTTATCAAATAAGCGCGTGGCTCTCGCAAAGTCGGCATACGGCTGAGCACTAAATAGAACGGCCCCAGCAAACTCCCCTACCCAGTCTTCGGGGCAGATGACCGCGCCGACAGCCGAGGTAGACAGTAGCGTTGAAAACTTTTTTTGCGCTACGAAGGAGAGGTCGCCCTCTCCGGCAGAATCGAGAGAGGCTAGGCGGGACAACGAGGTTTCCGGATTACCACGAAACGGCAAATCCAGTGCCTTGGCGATGTCGCCTAGCGTCGGCATATTACTCTTGCGGTAACTGGTTCAGCTTGTCAGTGACCTTCGCAGTAATGTTGTAGGAAGGATCAAAATGAATCACTGACTGTCCTGGAAGCAACAGCGCGATGTTATCTGTCTGGATCACCTCTCTCAGGACTTGCTGAGCTGCGGGCGCCAGCTCCTGGAGCACGCTCTGGAGGTTCTGCTGCTGTAGCGACTGAAGCTTTTTGACAACGTACTCAAGATCAGCATTCTTGCTCGCCAATTTCTGACGAGCAGCAACCTGCTCATCCTCACTCATCGCTGCCTGATCTCGCTGGAAATTTTGCACGAGCTTGTCAAATTCGGCTTTGAGGTTATCAAACTCAGTGCGATCCTCAGCAAACGCCTCGCTGGCCTCGAAATCACGAATCCGCTGCTGAGCAAGGTCTGTCTGAAGAATTGCTTGCTCTAAATCCACGACGGCAGTGCGACCTTGCGCGTGCGCGACGGTCGATGCAATCAACAGTGCCATAATGGCGATCATGCGGAACAACATGTGGGTTAACCTCCTGGTTAGTTATTAGAATCCACGCCCCAGCGTGAATTGGAAAACTTCTCTGCGGTCAGTCTCGCTGGCATTTAGCGGTCTGGCAAGCGCAAACGTCAAGGGACCGAAGCCGCTCAGCCACGTGACACCGATACCAACGGAATACCGGAGTTCATTAACGTCGACACCAAAGCAGTTAATTTGATTTTCGCGGCAGTTGGTATTGAACACATTACCCACGTCAAAGAAGAACGCTGAACGAATCGAACGTCGATCCTTCACAAAAGGCATAGGGAATAGAATTTCAGCAGAGCCCTCTATCACAACGTTACCACCGAAGGGATCAGCTCGACGCCCAAGGAAGACTTGCTGAGTTTCGATGGCGCCTGTTTCCGGGTTCACAATGTAGCCAAAGCCCTGACCGTCAGGACCACCAATTTCAGTGGCCAAGCCTTCGTCATCAACCGCTGTTGCTGCAAAACCCGTTTGATAGAGGACGGGTGGTGTACTTCTCGGACCGAGGGTATTTGTCTCAAAACCTCGGACACTACCAAAGCCACCCGAGAAAAAGTGCTCATAAAATGGCAACTCGGTGGTTTCACCATAGCCATCTCCGTAGCCCACCTCACCACGCAAGTGGAATGTAAACTCGCGATAAATCGGGATGTACATCTCACCACGGTAATTAAGTTTAAAGAATTCAAGATCTGAACCCGGCATCGATATCTGCGCAGACAGTGAGTTAGAGACACCACGTGTCGCAAGCTGACCACGGTTCAATGTGGACTGAAGCCAAGAGCCCGTGATGGACCAGTTGGTAAACGCATCCCCGTTTTGATCGAGAAAACCATCCGAGCTTATCGTAGCAAAGGCTTCATCGGGCAAATCCGTAATTGGGAAAAGCTCTTCCGGGCCATCATAAAGCCCTGTTGGCTGGCGGGTTGAAACATAATATTGCTCGACACCCGGAATCAGTCGAGGGCTGGTACGGATCTCTTGAACCGCATAGCGGCCAGAAGTGATCTCAGTATCGGTAATGCCCACATTGAAGCCAAGCCGCTGTGTTTCACTAATGGGATAACCAAAGGTCATCTGCGCACCCACGGTATCTGTCGTGTAGCTCGCCACATTAATCTCGGAGAGATCTGTCTTTCGATAGAACAGGCTAAAGCCTCTACTCACGCCATCCTCGGTGAAGTAGGGGTTGCTGTAGTTGATACTTGCGACACTTTGATAGGCCGAAGAGTTCAGGTTCAGTCCGACCTGCCGCCCAGTTCCCATGAAGTTGTTTTGTTGGAGGTTCAGTCCAAGGATTAGGCCCGCCCATTGTGAATAGCCCAAACTGCCGCCAATCGAACCAAAGCTCTGCTCTTCAACGGAAAAATCAATATCCACTAAATCGTCGTAGCCAGGCAGCTCAACCGTCTCCACTTCGGCGGCGCTAAAGAATCCTAAGCGCTCAAGACGAATTCTCGACTGTTCTATCGCGGCGGCGGAGGCTGGCGCAGCTTCCATTTGTCGCATTTCACGGCGCAGCACGTTGTCAGCCGTACGGTCGTTACCCTCAAAGTTAATGCGTCGAACGTAGGTGCGTCGACCAGGGTCTACAAAGAACTTAATAGAGACTTCAGCTTCGCCATCACCCACCTCGGGAATGCCGGTAACTTTCGCAAAGTTATAGCCTTCATTACCCAGACGACGCGTTAAATACTCTTCGGTGCTCGTCACCAGCTGCTGAGAAAATACTTGCCCCTCTGCCACCAGCAAGAATCGGGACAGATCCTCTTCCGGAAGTACCAAATCGCCTGAAAGATCGACGCCCGTTATGGTGAAACGGTCTCCCTCAACTACGTTAGCGGTGATGTAGACCGCATCTTTAGCTGGCGAAACGGCTACCTGTGTTGACTCGATTTCGAATTGTAAGTAGCCACGATCCTGGTAATAGCTCGTCAACGTTTCTAAGTCTGATTCCAATTTCTCTTTGCTGTATTTGTCAGCGCTCGAGAAGAAGCTAAACCGGCCGCCGACCTGCAGCTCAAAGATATCCAGCAAGGTCTCGTCATCAAAAATGTCGTTACCGACGATATTGATGTGCTTGATCTTGGAAACAGTTCCCTCGTCGATATCGATGCTAATCGACACTCGGTTTCTCGGCTCTGGAATAATTTCAGTATCGATGGTGGCATCATAGCGACCCTGGATCACATATTGCCGACGCAACTCGAGCTGCATGCCGTCAAGTGTGGAGCGCTGAAATACCTGGCCAACGGCAAGGCCCGCACCTTTCAGACCGTCGAGTAGCGCCTCAGTTTCAATCGCTTTATTACCGTCAATTGTAATTTCGCTAATGCTGGGCCGCTCTGCGACCGTAAGCACCAGAACGTTGCCATCACGACCGACCGAAATATCGTCAAAGTTACCTGTATAGAACAAGTTGCGCGATATGGACCTTACGGACGCGCCATCCACCACGTCACCGACACCGACGGGCAATGCGGCAAAGACACTGCCAGGTGCAATCCGCTGCAACCCCTCAACCCGAATATCCGCCACAACAAACGGTTCTATCTGCGCTGTCGCACTTGGAACCGCAATGACTGACATTGCGCCGAAAGTTAAGGCTGCAAGGAACCTTGTGAACCAATTGTTGTTGAATCTACACACCATTTTATTCGCTTACTATCCAGATAACTCGCTGAGTTCAGTCGTCTTTGATTTCTTGTCCATGGCGAGAGCGCCGGAGTATCTCACAGTCGAGCCACATCGTTGTAGATGGCAAACACCATAAGCGTGAAAACTGCCAGCAATCCGACCTGATAGCTCATCATTTGAATCTGCTCGGGCACCGGACGACCCAGCAAACCCTCGAGAGAATGAAAAACGATATGCCCACCATCGAGCACAGGGATTGGCAATAGATTGATCGCTCCCAGGGAAATCGAGAGCAACGCGAGAAATGACAACCAGGTCGTAAATCCGCTCTCTGCCGTACTGGCAGCCACCTGAGCGATTGCAATCGGTCCTGATAAATTCTTTGTGGAAATTAAGCCTTGAATCATTTTCCACATCGACTCGAACGTGAATACCGTGAGCGCATAGGTTCTCTCAACCGCGGCCATCATTGCCTCAAGGGGGTTGCGCCCCTGTCGTCTGATACGGTCAGCAGGGATTTCGGGCATGGCAACGCCCATGCCTACCGATCCGACTTCGGCGCCTGACCTGCCAGCCCTGTCAGGCACCACGATCAACTTAACTGGCATGCCGTTGCGCTCAACCGTTACGTCTAGCAGCTCTCCTGGTCGCGCACGTACCAGATCTACCCATTGAAACCACGTCGAGACCTCTCGGCCATCTGCTTCTATAATGTCATCACCCACAATAAATCCAGCGCGCATCGCCGGACCATTGCTCACCAGCGAGCCAATCGTGGGCTTTAGCGGGGGAATTCCAAGCGTCAGGCCTAGGGCCCGAGTTGGATCGGGCGCCTCGGCGCCACCTAGCCATCGGTCAATAGGTAGGGAGTACGACTGCCGAAGGTCACTTAAACCACTACCGATGGCAACTTCAATTGTCCCGGTATCGCCCAAACGCTTGAGCAGCGCAAAACGAACATCGGCGACCGTTTGTGTGGGCTCACCGTCAACAGCGACAATTTCCTGTCCCTGGCTCAAGCCGGCATCAAAGGCTACGGATCCTGGCGCGACGACCTCTATGATCGGAGCAATTCCCGTCTCGCCGCGTAAAAAGAGACCAAATAAAACAACAATCGCGAGCAAAAAATTAGCGGCCGGGCCTGCGGAAACAATCGCTAACTTGTTACGCACGGGTTGCGCATTGAACGACTCATGGCGATTGACATCCGAAACATCCTGACTCTCATCGCGCTCATCAAGCATCTTTACGTAGCCACCCAATGGAATAGCGCAAAGCGCAAACTCAGTGCCGTGCTTATCCACCCGCGTGGCCAGTGGACGACCAAACCCAACGGCAAATCGAAGGACTCGAACACCGCACCGACGAGCGACCCAGTAGTGGCCATACTCGTGAATGGTGACAAGGATTCCCAATGTCACCAAGGCCATGAAAATTGAAAACAACACCTGCATCAGTCGCCGCGACTCCCTAACACGCTAACTCAGCCACATACACACCGGCCACCTCTCGTGCCGATCTGTCGAGGTCTTGGACCTCAACAAGGTTCGATGGTTCAGCAAGATGCACGGTTTTTAGCGTGTGCTCGATAACGCGATCAATGTCAGTGAAGCGAATGCGCTCAGAAAGGAACGCCTCGACTGCCACTTCATTGGCCGCACTAAACGCACACATGCCACCGGGCAGATCGATCGCCTCATAGGCAAGCTTTAGGCACGGAAATGCCGAAAGATTGGGTGCCTCGAAATCCAGGCGTCCGACAGTGACCAGATCCAGCACATCAACACCCGCCTCGATCCGATCAGGCCAGGAGAGGCTGTAGGCAATTGGGGTCCTCATATCAGGCTGGCCAAGTTGGGCCACAACCGAACCATCCACATACCGAATCAGTGAGTGCACAATACTTTGCGGATGAACGACCACCTCAATTTCAGAGGGTTTTCGGTTAAACAACCAGCAGGCCTCAGCGAGTTCGAGCCCCTTGTTCACCAAGGTCGCTGAATCCACCGAAATCTTACGACCCATGGACCAGTTAGGGTGAGCGCAAGCCTGATCCGGCGTCACGCCGATCAATTCTGATCGACTTTTACCGCGGAAAGGCCCTCCCGAGGCGGTCAAAAGGATCTTTTCAACACGCTTCATTTGCGGCCGCGCCTGCTCATCGGCAGGCAGGCACTGAAACATCGCGTTGTGCTCGCTGTCCACGGGTAGTAGCAACGCGCCACCTTCGCGCACCGCATCCATGAAAATGCTGCCTGCGCTGACAAGTGCTTCTTTATTCGCAAGAAGTAGTCGCTTACCGGCTCTTGCGGCCGCGAGTGCTGCAGATAAGCCAGCAAATCCAACAATGGCAGCCATTACCGTGTCGACAGACTTTGATTCGGCAAGCTCTATAATGGGCGTCTCGCCAGCATGAACCGTCGTATCGACATTCCCCGCCAGCCGCCTTTCAAGCTCGGACGCAGCATCGGCATCAAACATAACCGCGTGTACAGGTTTGTGCTCCATGCAAAGCTCAACCATTGACTCGACTGAGCGATTAGCGGCAAGCGCATAGGCGCGGTACTGTCCAGGATGGCGAGCGATCACGTCGAGTGTGCTCAAACCAATGGACCCCGTCGCACCCAGCACCATAATGTTTTGCATTAGGCGTATCCGACCAAGATCAAGGCAAGAGCAAAGAAGGGCGCAGCACCACAAATGCTATCGAGTCGGTCGAGCAAGCCACCGTGACCAGGCAATAGGGAGCCCGAGTCTTTATAGCCACTCTCTCGCTTAAACATGCTCACGGTCAGGTCACCCAGCACTGATGATCCGCCACAAAACACACTAATAAGGAAGACCTCAACAGGATGAATGTGCGCATATTCAGGCGGTAAGAGCCACCACACGACGGCACCCAAGGCAATAACGGCAAGCAGACCACCCCATAGCCCTTCGATGGTTTTCGCGGGGCTAACATCTGGCGCAAGTGGGTTTTTACCCCATGCATGGCCAATAAAATAGGCGCCTATATCTGCCATAGCTACGGTCAGCACAAACAGAATAATCAGGACCCACCCATGCATTAACCCCACTAGAAACGTGAGAGATAACCAGCCTGCGCCCAAAACAAAGATACCCATGACACCCCGAATCGCGGAGGATCGCCAGAGCACGGATAGTTTTGGATAGCTTAAAACGAGGAACGCGGTAGCCAACCAGGCAAAACAGGCGATGCCCAATACAGGCCGCATCGACACAGCATCAGAGGTGATATCGGGAGCATAGATGCTGGTGTAGTAAAGGCAAACTCCCAAAAAGAGCGCCACAAGCAACGAGCGCAACAGGCGCGATGACCAGCCAGCGAGTGCGGCCCATTCCCAGGCACCAGCCGCGGCAATCGCCAAAAACAAGAGTGATACGGATTCGGGCGAAAGCTGAAGAAGTGCCAGCACGAGTCCACCGACCAAGAGCAGGGCCGTATAGATACGTTTTTCAAGCATCATACTAAGGCCTCGGCAGGTCGCCCACCAAAACGGCGTTCTCTCGATGAAAAATGAGTGATTGCCTCATCGAGCTCAGCAACATTGAAGTCTGGCCAGAGTGTATCGGTGAACCAAAGCTCAGCGTAGGCAAACTGCCACAGTAAAAAATTCGAGAGTCGCCACTCGCCCCCTGTTCGAATACACAAGTCAGGCGCTGGCTGATCTGCGAGCGCCATCCTCGAGCTCAGCAATTGTTCATTAATGTCGTCTGCGCTGATAAGGCCCTCGGCGACATCCTTCGCGAGCGAGGCCGCGGCCGAACTCACATCCCATCGCCCACCATAATCGAGAGCCAACACCAGGGTCGCCTCGGTATTATGCTCAGTCGCTTTTTCAGACTGCGCCAGAAGTTTTGCAATACGAGGGCTCAATCGATCGCGACGACCGATAAACTGAATACGAACGCCATCGGCTGCTAATTCTTTTATTTCCCGACGCAGGTAGCGTGAAAGCAGAGCCATCAAGGCCCGCACTTCAGCCTCAGGTCGCTGCCAGTTCTCACTGGAAAACGCGAACAAGGTTAAGGTTTTTACGCCGCGGTCGCGGCACGCGTACATCAACGGTTTGACAACGTCGGCACCGGCTCTGTGACCAATCGGTCCGAGAACACCGCGCTTTTTCGCCCATCGGTTGTTGCCATCCATAATAATGGCAATGTGTTGTGGGACCTTACCGGTAGTATTGGCGGGCAGATTCACTGTGTCACTAAGCCCGTAATCAGATTTCCATCAAATCAGCTTCTTTAACGCCAAGCGCGGCATCGACCTTGGCCACGAAAGCGTCTGTCAGCTTTTGAACCTGTTCCTGACCACGCCGCTCCTCATCTTCCGAAATTTCTTTTTCTTTGACTAGGTCTTTCAACATGCCATTAGCGTCCCGCCGAGCATTACGTATCGACACGCGGGCCGACTCTGCTTCTGCTCGAGCCTGCTTGATGTAGCCCTTCCGTGTTTCTTCCGTCAGCATTGGCATAGGAATTCGAATCACATCACCCGCGGTAGACGGGTTGAGGCCCAGATCGCTTTTCATGATGGCTTTCTCAACATCAGGGGTAATAGACTTATCAAATACGCTGACCGCCAGCGTTCTAGCGTCTTCAACATTGATGCTAGCCATTTGCTTTAGCGGTGTTTCCGCTCCGTAATAATCGATACGGATACCGTCAAGAATACTGGGATGTGCTCGGCCGGTTCTGATTTTATTGAAGTTCTGACTCAGCGCCTCAAGCGATTTCTGCATACGCTCTTCGGCATCCGCTTGTATGTCATCAATCATATTTTTCTCCTGATTGATCCGTCACGCCCTGCCCAGAGCTCTTTCAACGAATCAGTGTCCCGTCGGAACCGCCCCTCACAATACTCAATAAAGCGCCTTTCATCGACATATTAAATACCCGAACTGGCATTTGGTGATCTCGCACCAGACAAATCGCCGTTAAATCCATCACGCCCAGCTTTTTATCCAAGACTTCATCGTAGGTAAGCTCTTCATATTTAACCGCTGATGAGTCCTTCATGGGATCCGTGTTGTAAACGCCGTCTACTTTCGTCGCCTTCAGAACCACATCTGCTTCCACCTCAATACCTCTGAGGCACGCTGATGAATCAGTGGTGAAGAACGGGTTGCCCGTGCCCGCCGAGAAGATCACAACATCGCCCTGCGACATGGCGCGGATCGCTTTACGCCGATCGTAGTGATCAACAACGCCACTCATCGGAATAGCTGACATGACCTGAGTCGCAATATTGGAGCGCTCCAACGCGTCTCGCAGTGCAAGCGCATTCATCACCGTGGCAAGCATACCCATATGATCGCCCGTGACACGGTCGAGCCCAGCAGACTGCAGGGCCGCGCCTCGGAAGAGATTACCTCCCCCTACAACCAGTCCAACCTGAACGCCAATACCCACCAACTGGCCTATCTCCAAGGCCATTTGATCCAGGACCTTGGGATCTATACCAAACGATTCATCGCCGGTAAGGGCCTCACCACTCAGCTTGAGTAATATGCGCTTGTAGACTTTTTCAGTTGCCATCATCACTCCTCAGGAAAATACGCCGCCGAGTATGACACAGCGACGCGGACTCTTTAGTTCCCTAATTGAGCAGCAACCTCTGCAGCAAAATCGACCTTCTCAACTTCGATGCCCTCTCCCACTTCAAATCGAGTGAATCCGGCAATGCTGGCACCGGCTGCTTTGACTAGTTTGCCAACGGTTGTGTCGGGATCCTTAACAAACGCTTGCTCTGTGAGGCTGTTCTCAGACAAATACTTGCGAACACGACCTTCAATCATCTTCTCAACGATTTCTGGTGGCTTACCAGAGTCTGCCGCCTGCGCAGCGTAGATCTCGCGCTCTTTTTGCAACAATTCTTCCGGCATATCGGCTGGCGATACAACCGCAGGATTTACCGCAGCGATGTGCATCGCGACATCTTTCGCAAGCTCCTCATCACCGCCAGCAAGCTCGACTAGGACCGCAATACGGTTGTTTCCATGCACATAACCGCCGACAACACCATCTGCCGCGGACACCACACCGATACGACGCACAGAAATGTTCTCACCAATTTTCTGAACCAGTGCTTGGCGCGCATCTTCAACATCGCCACCAGCGACCACCGCAACATCGGCAGTTTGAAGCTCAACCGCTTTATCCATTACCTGTGATACGAATCCCAAAAAGTTTTCATCACGCGCCACAAAATCGGTCTCACTGTTGACTTCACCGATGACACCCGACTTACCATCAGCGGCAATGCGAATTGCCACGACACCATCGGCGGCCGTTCGGCCTGCTTTTTTTGCAGCCTTCATGCCACTGGACTTCCGCAGCTCCTCAATGGCAACTTCGATATCGCCACCGGCAGCGGCCAATGCTTTCTTGCACTCGAGTAAACCGAGTCCGGTTCGTTCGCGCAGTTCCTTTACTAATGCAGCAGACATTTGTCCCACCCTCTATAACGTCTTGATAACTGACCCCTAGCTGGGGTTTTAATCTAAAAAAAAGCCGCGCGGAGCGCGGCCTGTTCTTGGCGCTTATTCCGCGTCGCCCGTTTCCTCTGGCGCCGCTTCCGTTTCCGCGGCCTCGGCTTCGACCACTTCAACAAACTCATCAACCACAGGGGCCTCAGATGATGCGCCCTTACCGGCCAGCACTGCATCAGCCACTGCTGTGACATAGAGCTTGATCGCTCGAATGGCGTCATCGTTACCAGGAATGACGTAGTCAACACCATCAGGGTTGCTATTCGTGTCAACGATGCCGATTACCGGAATACCCAGCTTGTTGGCCTCAGTGATGGCAATACGCTCGTGGTCTACATCAACCACAAACAGCGCGTCGGGCAGACCACCCATGTCCTTGATACCACCGATAGACCGGTCGAGCTTGTCTTTGCTGCGAGTACGCATGAGCGCTTCTTTCTTGGTCAGCTTGGCAAACGTACCATCCTGCTCTTGCGCCTCAAGCTCACGTAACCGCTTGATTGACGAGCGAATCGTCTTGTAGTTGGTCAACATGCCACCGAGCCAACGATGACTCACGTAGGGCATGCCACAACGTGCCGCGTGCTCTTCAATGATTTTGCCTGCGGCACGCTTTGTGCCGACGAACATAATCTGGTTCTTGTTTTCAGCCAACCGACGCACAAAACCGAGTGCATCGTTGAATGCAGGGACAGTGTGCTCTAGGTTGATGATGTGGATTTTATTGCGCGCGCCGAAGATGTATTGATCCATCTTCGGGTTCCAGAAGCGAGTTTGGTGGCCAAAGTGCGCGCCGGCCTGCAACAACTCGCGCATGCTTACTTGTGTCATAACTTGTCTCTAAGTTGGGTTTACCTTCCGCCCTCTCAACATGTCCAACTGGTTCCCCAGCACCCGGCATCTTGTACGCAGAGAGCGTGCTTATTTACCTCCGCCATTCACGGAAGCGGCGCGCTTTATACCATAGTCGACACGCGGCCTGAAGCCTTTCGCTGTAATATCTGCCGCTGAGTGCGGTAAACTACCCAATTAAACCCCTTTACTACCGAAAGCTGGGAAAAGCAGACGTGAGCAACGTATCGATCAAAACCGATAATGACATCGCTGGAATGCGCGAGGCAGGACGACTCGCGGCTGAAGTACTCGAGATGATTGAGCCCTTAGTGGAGCCCGGCATGTCGACTGGCGAGCTAGACCGCATTTGCCACGATCATATCGTCAATGTGCAAAAAGCGGTTCCGGCACCGCTAAACTACAAGGGTTTTCCAAAGTCTATTTGTACCTCTGTAAACGACGTCATTTGCCACGGGATTCCTTCTGACAGCAAAATTCTGAAGCAGGGAGACATCATCAACATCGACGTGACTGTCATCAAGGATGGATGGCATGGCGATACCAGCATCATGGTGCCGGTGGGCAAGGTTGCTCCACACGCAGAGCGACTGATGAATGTCACTCAAGAATGTCTGTACAAGGGGCTCGCTTTGGTCAGGCCGGGAACTCGCCTCGGCGATATTGGCCAGGTCATACAGCAGTACGCAGAGTCTTCCTATTATTCGGTGGTAAGAGAGTACTGTGGTCACGGCATTGGTAAGGTATTCCATGAGGAACCACAGGTGCTACATTACGGCCGCGCAGGCACCGGCATGGTGCTGGAGAAGGGCATGACCTTCACGATCGAGCCAATGATCAATGCGGGTAAGCGACACACCAGACTCAACACCCGGGACGGCTGGACAGTGACCACACGAGACGGACGACTATCGGCTCAGTGGGAACACACCATCGCAGTCACCGATGATGGCTGTGAAGTCCTCACGCGGCGATCGAATGAGACGTTGCCGTTCTGACGTCTCGCGACTCGTGAACCAATCGCGAGTTTGCACCGAAAACGCGACTTAACCGTAATTACAGTCACACAGCGACGTTCTAAACACGCCATGGATTCAAAAGCTCTGACAACTCTGGTTTCTCAGCTTCGCAGCGAACTCAGCGATGTTGCGGGTGTCATTGGTCAACAGTTTCAGGCCAGCGCGCCGGTCACACCGTTGCTCGAGCAGCGGTGTTCTGCCGTAGACCAGACGCTCACGCAGCTATGGAACGCCTGCGCTCTCGACAAAACAGACATTGCGTTAATTGCCGTGGGTGGCTACGGCCGTGGCGAACTTTTCCCAAGCTCAGATGTCGACTTGCTAATACTGCTGGGGCTGCCCAACAACGACAGTGATGCGCAAGTGAGCGCATTCGTGAGTTCGCTCTGGGACTTAGGATTGAAAATTGGTCACAGTGTCCGCTCGATTGACGAGTGTCTAGCCCTTGCAGTTGATGACATAACCGTCATGACAACCCTCCTCGAAACACGTCTGCTTGTAGGACCGTCAGCCGTGTATGACAAATTACTGAGCGAACTGGATGAGCGTGATATCTGGAATAGCGGCGCATTTTTCACCGCGAAACTCGAAGAGCAGACTCAGCGACATGAGAAGTACGGACTCACGGGCTACAGCCTCGAACCCAATGTGAAATCGTCGCCCGGCGGACTCAGGGACATACAAGTCATTGGTTGGATCGCGCGGCGTCACTTTGGTTCCGCCTTAGAGCGGCTCCCCACAGGGGAGTTTCTCACCGAGCAGGAGCTCGACTTACTGATGAGTGGACAGGACTACCTAAGCCGTGTCCGCTTTGCCTTGCATCACCTAACTGGCCGTGATGAGGACCGACTCCTGTTTGAACACCAACAGGCACTTGCGCGCCTGTGGGGTTTTGAGGACGGGGGCAAACTTGCCGTAGAGCAGTTCATGCAAGCCTATTTCCGGAACGTGCAGGCGGTGTCGCATGTTTCAGCATTGTTGGTTGATATTTACCAGAAAACGCTGCTCCAAGCGGAAACATCGTCTGCAACGGTGATCGACGAGGACTTCGAACTCGTCGACGATCGCATTTCGGCTCGTCAGGCAACGGTGTTTACTCACAACCCATCCAATCTCCTGCGGCTATTCGCTGTCATTGGGCGGGATAAGCGGATAAAGCGGATTGACCCTGAAACAACCCGTCTTTTGCGTGCCTCGGCAGATCTCATCGATAAGACCTTTCGTGAAGACCCTGTCAATCGCCGTCTTTTCAGGGATGTACTGTCTTCACCCTACTCGATGACCAAACAGTTGCGGCGAATGCTTCGCCACGGCGTCTTGGGGCGCTATCTGCCCGAGTTCGAGAAGATCGTAGGTCAAATGCAGTTCGATATGTTCCATGCCTATACAGTTGATGCGCACACCATGGAGGTCATTGCGAACAGCCGACGATTTCTCAGGGCGGACTACACTGATCGATTCCCTGTTACGACCCGAATAGCGCAGCGATTGCGCAACCCGTTGCTGCTTTTTGTCGCGGCGCTTTATCACGATATTGGCAAAGGCAGAGGCGGTGATCACTCACAACTCGGTGCAGTCGATGCACGATTATTTTGTGAGCGCCACTTCTTTGACGAGCCAGACACCGAACTCGTCGTTTGGCTGGTGAAGAATCACCTGTTCATGAGTTCATTCTCTCAAAAGAAGGACATTTCAGATCCGCGAGAGATTCAGCGGTTTGCAGAGCACATGTCGACCGAAGAGCGCCTTGATTACCTGTTCACACTGACGGTCGCGGATATCAATGGAACCAATCCTGAGCTGTGGAATGCATGGCGCAGCTCCCTTTTACGCCATTTATACACCGAGACACGGCGCGCCTTGCGACGGGGGCTAGCCAACCCCCTCGCACGTGAAGATGTTATCGCTGCCACCAAGAAAGCGGCAGCACATCTCCTCGAATTTCGGGGCTTTCTTGATGACGAACTCGATTCTATTTGGGCCGCTCGAGGCAATGATTATTTTTTGCGGGAACGACCCGAAGACATTGCCTGGCACACCGAGGCCATCGCCGATTTTGATAGCAACGGCACGCCACTGATATTGCTCAAGCAGTCTTCGGAGTCGTTAATTGCAAATGCGACCCAAATTTTTGTGCACACCGCGAATACCTCGAACGTATTTTCGAGGGTGTGCTCGGCCCTCGAGCTTCTGGATCTCAGCATTAACGATGCCCGCATTTACTCGGGTACCGATGGCGCAACGCTTGATACGTTTTTCGTGTTGAAAGCCGACGGTACCCCTGTCGACAGCGATCCCGACACACTTCACCTTATCGAAACAGCGATTTTCAAAGCACTAACCGCGACGTCGATTAGCACAGCGCAACAGCGTATAACTCGAACCTTACGATCGTTCCTATCGCCCACTGCAATCACGTTTATCGAGGACGAGGGGCGCAATCTGACGATCATGGAAATCAGCTCACCCGATAGGCCCGGTTTGTTAGCTCAGATTGGTCAGATTCTCGATCGCAGTAATATCGCGATCCAAGCTGCAAAGATCCAAACTTTGGGCGAGCGCGTGGAAGACGTCTTTTTCTTAACCAATACAAACGGAAATCGACTGGACGATGCAGCGACGTGTGAGCACTTACGCGTCGAACTATGCGAAGCACTGGATAAGGATATTGCTGCGTGAATCCAGGCATGCAGACGCTTCATCCCTATCCGTTCGAGAAGCTCGCGACACTCACGCGCGATGTCGCACACTGCGGTCTGCCCCGAATTGCATTGACCATTGGCGAGCCCAAACACCAACCTCCTGCCCATGTACTCGACGCTCTGGTCTCTTCCATCGAGGAAGTGGCGAAATATCCAAGCATTATTGGCCTTACCGAGTTACGAGTAGCCATCGCGCAGTGGGTAGAACAGCGGTTCAACACGCGAACGCTTGACCCCAGTACAGAAGTCTTACCGGTTAATGGAACGCGCGAGGGCCTATTTGCTATTGCCCAAGCGCTGGTTACGCCGGGGCGAGAAGGAGCGGTGGTTATTCCGAATCCGTTTTATCAAATCTATGAAGGTGCGGCGCTGTTGGCGGGAGTTCAACCCAAGCTGATCGCGTCAGACCATTCGACCGATTTTCTGGCGAACTACCGGAACCTCTCCGAGGACGACTGGGACGCCTGCCAGATGCTATTCCTTTGCACTCCGGGCAATCCGTCAGGGGCTGTCATTCCGGAAAGCGAGCTTCAATGGTTGATTCAAAAAGCCATCGAACACGATGTAATTCTGGTAAGTGACGAGTGCTACAGCGAACTCTACTACGACGAAGCAGCTCCACCCGTGGGGCTACTGCAAGCAGCACAGAGCCTTGGAAACGCAGAATTCAAGCAATGCTTGGCATTCCACAGTCTATCTAAGCGCTCAAATTTACCCGGGCTTCGTTCCGGCTTCGTTGCAGGTGATGCTTCATTAATTCAGGCGTTTCGTCGTTACCGCACCTATCATGGCTGCGCCATGCCACTGCACCATCAGCTGGCAAGTATCGCCGCGTGGAGGGATGAGACCCACGTCGTGGAAAACCGAGCGCTTTACAGAGCTAAGTTCGACTCGGTTAATGCGCTGCTAGCACCCGCCTTGAACACCGTGATTCCGCCGGCGGGATTCTACTTATGGCCCAACACGCCCATCAGTGACACTGAATTCGCGCGCTCGCTGCTGGAGCAGCAAAATGTCGCTGTCCTTCCGGGTAGCTACCTCGGTAGAGAAGTCGGTGGTCAGAATCCGGGTAGCCACCATGTGCGAATGGCGTTGGTCGCCACTCATCGGGAAACGCTCGAGGCCGCTGAGCGAATCGTCGACTTTATGAAGCGCGGTTGAGAACTCATGACCCGGAACCTATTAAAGGCTGAGCGCATCGAATTCATTGATAGTCGACTCGAAGAGCTCTATCCAGATCCGCCCGTGCCACTTGATCACCAGGACCCTTTCACCTTGCTCGTGGCGGTTCTATTAAGTGCTCAATGCACAGATGAGCGCGTTAACCAGGTCACGCCTGCACTATTTCAGCTAGCCGATAATCCCTTTGATATGGCGTGCCATAGCGCAGACACGATCCGCGAAATCATAAGACCCTGCGGTCTCTCTCCGCAGAAATCAAAAGCGATTCGGCGCCTGAGTGAAATATTGATTGAGGAACACTGCGGTGAGGTGCCGCAGGACTTTGAAGCGCTTGAACGACTGCCGGGGGTGGGACACAAAACAGCAAGTGTTGTCATGGCACAATCCTTCGGCGTTCCCAGCTTCCCGGTGGATACACATATCCACCGTCTGGCACAACGCTGGGGGCTGACTCGTGGACGTAATGTGGTCGAGACCGAGCGCGACCTGAAAAAGGTGTTCCGAAAAGAACGGTGGAATGACTTACACCTTCAAATTATTTTCTACGGACGCGAATTTTGTACGGCTCGAGGATGTAACGGTTTGATCTGCGAAATTTGCACTACCTGTTACCCGGATCGTAAACATCCCAAAAAAGTGAATAAACCCTGACCCCTAGGATCTTCATATGACTGCAAATCTGTACGGCATTCCGACCTGCGACTCAGTGCGTAAGGCTAGGAAGTGGCTCACCGACAATGACATCGATCATCAGTTCATCGATGTCAGAGAAAACACGCCACCCAAATCCCAGATAGATCACTGGGTGGCATCTTTGGGTGCCGCTAAAATGGTAAACAAGCGCAGTACGACATGGAAAAACATGTCGGACGCGGATCGCAGTGAGGCTGAGACAGGCGATACGACAGCGATATTGATGGCTAATCCGACCTTAATTAAGCGCCCTGTGCTGGAGCATGGAGACGTGCTCGATGTCGGGTTCGATGTCGACGCCTACACACAGTATTTTCAGCAATAGCCCCACATTTAGGAGATAAACCCATGGCGAATACGCTGCATGGTTTCGGTTTAGGCGTCGCCTCAAAGAACAGTCGCGGTGAGATACTGGATGTTTATTATCCGGCGCCGTTAGCAAACATCTCAGGAGAGCTGGCATCGGCTCTCCAGGGTGTGAGCGGCGAGATCGACGCCGCAACAACCCAATCACTAGCAAGTGACCTTAGAGCAGCCGGGCATGACTCACTCGCCGCTGTGGCCGAAAGGTTAGCGAGTGCGGATAAAGCCATTGTTGCGTCGTCGCTATCTGACAACGCACCGCCCCAGACGGTGGGCGATGCGTATCTCAAACTTCACCTGCTTTCACATCGGCTTGTAAAGCCTCACGGAACGGATCTGTCCGGGATCTTCGCCCTCCTCCCCAATGTGGCGTGGACCGACGAAGGGGCCATCGATCTGGAGGAGTTACCTGATCGGCAACTAACAGCGCGGCTCTCTGGCAAGGTTCTGGAAGTATCGAGCGTCGATAAGTTTCCCAAGATGACCAATTACGTTGTACCCACGGGCGTGAGGATTGCGCATAGCGCACGCGTTCGCCTCGGCGCCTACCTGGGTTCAGGCACGACCGTGATGCATGAGGGTTTCATCAACTTCAATGCAGGTACCGAAGGGCCCGGCATGGTTGAAGGGCGAATATCTGCGGGCGTGATGGTCGGCAAAGGCTCGGATTTAGGTGGCGGATGCTCCACCATGGGCACCTTGTCAGGTGGCGGCAATATCATCATCTCAGTGGGTGAAGAGTGTCTCATTGGTGCGAATGCGGGGCTAGGCATCCCTCTGGGTGACCGGTGCACTATCGAAGCGGGTCTTTTTGTCACTGCAGGGACCAAGGTGGCCTTACTCGATGATGCGCGCAATGTGGTCGAGACCGTGGCAGCACGAGATCTAGCTAGTCGCTCTGACCTGCTGTTCCGACGAAACTCCCTCTCAGGTTCGGTAGAATGTCTAACCAACAAAACTGCCATCGAATTGAACGAAAGTTTGCATGCCAACAACTAATACCGAACACGCGGCCATCACGCTGACGAAAGAGCTCATTAAGCGACAGTCGGTCACCCCCGAGGATGATGGCTGTCAGCCGCTGATGGCTGAACGGCTTGAAAAACTCGGATTTAACTGTGAGTCGCTGCCGGCCCAGGAAGTGCTTAACTTGTGGGCAACGCGCGGCACTCATGGCCCGACTCTTGTTTTCGCAGGGCATACCGATGTGGTCCCGCCAGGGCCAATAGAGCAATGGAACAGTGATCCATTTGTCCCTACAGAGAAAGGCGGCCTACTGTATGGACGTGGTGCGGCTGACATGAAATCGAGCTTGGCTGCAATGATCGTGGCGACCGAGTCATTTGTCACTCGTCATCCTGATCATAATGGGCGAATCGGTTACCTCATTACAGCTGATGAGGAAGGGCCCGCAATACACGGTACTCGTTTCGTGGTCGAGACCCTCAAGTCGAGAGGTGAGACGATTGACTGGTGTGTGGTGGGTGAGCCATCGAGCACCCGCGCGCTAGGCGATGTGGTCAAGAATGGCAGACGCGGCTCCATAAATGCGACGCTCGTGATCAAGGGCCAGCAAGGGCATGTTGCCTATCCACATCTTGCCGATAACCCGATGCATAAAGCCTTCTCCGTGCTAAATACACTGTGCGATATCGAGTGGGATCGGGGTAATGACTTCTTCGACCCGACTTGCTTACAGTTCTCGAACATTCAGTCAGGTACCGGCGCCACGAATGTTATCCCAGGTGAGCTCACCGCCGTTTTTAATTTGCGCTTCTCGACTGAAACGACAGCCGAGGCGATCAAATCGCAATGCGAAGCGGTTCTGGATGCCAGTGGCGTGGACTATGAGATCGATTGGCAGCTCAGTGGTCATCCTTTTTTAACCGAGCCAGGTGACCTAGTCGATGCGGCGCGGGAGAGTATCGCTGAGACAACCGGCATTGCGACAAGCTTAAGTACGGGCGGAGGGACATCTGATGGTCGCTTCATCGCAACCATGGGCAGCCAAATCATTGAGTTAGGTCCGATTAACGCATCGATCCACCAGCGCGACGAACATGTGTTGATTGACGATATTCCCAAGCTTGCCCGAATCTACGAGGGCATTATGGAACGTCTGCTGACTTAGCTCCCAGCGACCTGATCTACCTCAAGAAAATCGAAGTCTGCGCTGGGAACAGCTGTCCTGAGACCCTCGACAAGCACGCGAAAATACGCTTCGCATGCCTGACTCCAGACATCCGCTTGAGGTGGCCGCAGGAAGACCCACACTAAATTCGGGTTTAGCGACAAGGCCGCTTCAAGCAACCGCGTGACTCCAACGATATGGGTGGTCAAATAATCAGTGGCACTTCGCGTGTACTCTTCATACCCAGCACCTAATTCAAAGGCCTGCAGCTCGCAAATAATTCGCGCAGGCGTGCCTTTTTGCCTAAGCCAATCGAGGAGTCGTGCTTGCCCTTCCACTGATCCTAGATTGAGCGTAAGCGATGACATCACCACGTCAATGGGCCCATCCGAGTGACGGGTTACCTGGACTATCCCACCGTCACAGCCAAGCAGCTGTAACGCCACCTCATCAGTAAGGCTGTCACCGATGTACAAACACCCAATCGTCACGCGTCACTCCTCTTTGGCTTTACGATGACGTCAAAGCGAACCGTCTTCCCCGAAATGCAGTGTGAGGGCTTAGCACTGGCAAGCCCAGGCGCCTTTACAGGCCGCTTTATCACAATCCGCTCGACCGGCTGATCCAACGCCCAGGTCAACAAGCCTTCCGGGTCGTTTGCTTCCGCGTTATCTGCGTGCAGCGCCTGCACTGTCGCCAAATCTTTCTTGACCGCGGCCGTCTTGCCTCGCTCTGGGAACATGGGGTCAATGTAAATCACATCGAAGCCTTCAGCCCTATGCTGACGACTATCCCCATAAAGAACCTGCATACGGCTGGCGGCCTCACTCACCTTTTCATTGAAGCTCAATAGCGCCAACTCGCGTGCCTGTTCAAGCAGGTAGCTTAGTGGAGCAGACTGCTCGGACAAGGTAACGAAACAACCAAGATCCGCGAGCACAAAGGCATCGCGGCCCAAGCCAGCGGTTGCATCAAATACCATGGGTCGCGAGCTTCTCTTCACCCCCATGGCACGACCCAGCGGTTCGTTGTGCCCTGATTTACGACGATACAGCATGTCAGCGGAGGAAAAGTCGACAAAAACAGGGCCCAATCGAGGAGACTGCAACCGTTGAAGCCATGAGCGATCCGTATCGATCACAAGGGCAACACCGGTCTCGAGCTTATCTACACTTGCGACGAACTCGAGATCCAGGCGCTCAGCCACCGCTTTAGCTCGGGATTGAAGGGCTCTCGAAGCAGGTGTTACAACACAGACCACTAGCGATTTCTCATGCCTAAAGCAAGCGGCATACCCTCAAGATCAATAGCAAAACCAACGTTGTGGGCTCCCTGGCTCATCCCATGCTTATCGGTCACTTCAATCAAACGTGCTTCGGACTGTCCTGCTGACCACGATTCAAATTGAATATCCGATAGTTGCTTCTCATCGATTCGCAAACCGGACATATCGAGCAACTCATCACGCGAGTAACGCAAAAATTCTGCCGGACCTACCAGTAAAGACGCGTCGGGTAAATTGGCCATGAAATCGCCCATGTGTATGCCCGCTGGAGGCACGGTATCGATGAGGCGCGCCAATTTGATCGTGACATCCCCAACGATATAGCTGAACACCGTCGGATTGATTCCCTCCGCTTGTGATAACTCATAATGACTCCCAATATGAAACGCCGAGCGAAGGGTAGGCACTGTGCCCGTCTGAGATTTCTCACGAGCCACCGCATTATCAATCAGCACCAGCAAAAAGAAGGTTAGTAGATCTACGTTTGGAAAGGCGCCGAGATCACGATTCCACACGTAGTAACCATCGCCTGTGGTGGTTCGCGCAAAGTTGACTTCCACGCCCTCTCGCTTGAGTTTCGAATAAGCTGAGTTCATAGAGTAGGACAAGCTATTGAGCTGGCTAGCCTGCTCGAAGGGCCTGAATAGGGAGAAATCAGCGATATCAAATAACGCAACCGCTCGACTCTCCTCGTGTCCGAGACTGTAGCGCTTGATCATCTCATCAATCATCTCGATCGATGCATCACCGGTATCCAAAGGCGAGTCCAGCTTGATAAAACTGGGAGCCACTCCCAAGCGACTGGCGTTCTCAAAAATCTCGTCATGTGCCTTAAAGCGAGACCCTGAAATCAGTTGACGAATAAAGTCCTCATTTTTCTGTCCGTCGCCAGAGGGATGGCTGGGTGACGTAAAGTTACCGAGAAAATAGTGAGGAACAACAATGGTGAGCAGTCCGTTGGGGTCAAACGCCCAACACAGAACAATACTTTGCCCGAGTCGCCATTGCTTTTTCAACGTTGTTTCTAGCTGATCGAGCGCCATGGTTCCTCACCTTCTCCCCAAAATGGTGAAATGTGCTTGTCCTGCAAGACACACCTCGAAACTAACCACATCCACTGGCATCATACCGCCTCAGCACACGGATTTCGTCATGCTTCCGATTTTTGACTTATCACAGATCCTTTCGAGCCTCGCCTTGCCGGGGCGACGCGTCTATCGACTTGTTGTTTCAATGCTCCTACTGGCTGGTCTAGCCAGCTGTGGAAACCTGAACCAATACGACATCACACTCAATGATCGGACGCTTTACACGCCCAAGGACTTGTTTGAGGACTACTACCTCCCCGATGTCGCATTGGGTAACTGTGTCGCTCAGGCTATCGAAGATGCTCAGGTATTCGTGGCAGGTGGCTTGGAAGTTCTTAACTGTTCAGAGGCTGGTATCCGATCTTTGTCGGGGCTCTCCCGCTTTACCGGACTAAAACGTCTAAAGTTAACGGACAATGACATCCGCAATCTGGTCGAGCTATCGAAGCTGACACTCCTCGAAGAGCTGCGACTCGATGGCAATCTAATCGTCGATATCGTGCCGCTCACTATCCTCCCGAGTCTGAGCCTCGTCTCACTGAGCGATAATCCAGCTCTGCAGTGTCACAGCCTCGTCCGTTTCAGCGATCAGGTAGAAGTTCTGGCACCGGAGCATTGCTCGTCGTGACTTACTGGATTTACCGTGCGATTGCCGCGCTGCCACTCTCAATTTCCTACCGACTGGCGCGGGTTCTGGCGTGGCTAACCGAGCGGGTTTTCAAGTATCGGGTGGCCACGGTCGATAAAAATCTTAGACATTCCTTCCCCGGTCAATCCGACGCTTGGTACAGGGCGACGCGACACCGCTTCTATCAACAATTCGCTGACGTTACCGTTGAGGCTATGTACGCCTGGCGTATGCCTCAGGACGAGCTACAGCAACGCATGACTATCACGGGCTGGGAGCCGCTAATTTCTGGGGAAGATGAGCCACCCAAGCCAGGGATCTTACTATCGATTCACCACAACAACTGGGAGTGGTTAACACAGCGCGCCAGTGTGGCTGCCACCGCGCCGCTAGACGGTGTTTACAAGCCATTGCATGACCGTGGAGCGGATCGTTTCGCGCTTGAGTCACGAGGCAAATGGGGTGCAACCCTCGTAACGATGAAAGGTGTCAGTCGACACGTACTGAAGAACCGACGCACTCCAAGGGTCCTGGCATTACTCGCTGATCAGTCGCCCGGTAAACGAGAAGCCATTCACTGGACGCAATTCTTGAACCAATCCACCGCGTTCTTCATGGGGCCGGCAACCTTGGCCCGTCTCACAAAATATCCCGTGTACTTTGCGCGGACACAACGCCTGTCACAAGGCCGCTACCACGCTGAGCTCCTGACGATCTGTGCTGAGCCCGGCAGCATGAGTGAGAGTGAGCTAATCGAAAAATATGTCGCGCTCGCAGAGGAAACCATTCGCCTGCAGCCAGAGAGCTATCTCTGGACTAATCGGCGATGGAAACTGGCCCCGCCTCAAGCAACCCTGGAGACGGCATCGGACGGATCAGACGACACCCAATCGAAACCCTGACTCTGCGTGGCATAGATCACAGTCATCTCGGTGCGCTGAATCAGGGGACTTAATAGCGAAGCCACTACGTCAACCGAATTATTCTGCTCGGAGATATGACCTGCGATGACAGTGCCGGGTAGAGACTCTCCCATCGCCTCCAACATAGCTAGCGCCTGGTCATTGTTAAGGTGTCCAAAATCGCCAGAAACGCGACGCTTCAAGGCTGCTGGATAAGGGCCTCGCCGCAGCATTGAGAGGTCATGGTTAAACTCGAGAAGCAGCAGGTCACAGCTATCGTAGGCGCGCAAGACATGCGGCGAAACCATACCCAAATCAGTGAGGACGCCCACACACTGCGCTGCATGTTTGAAAACGTATTGGACGGGTTCTTTTGCATCGTGAGGCACTGTAATCGCCGATACTTCTATATCCCCGATAGCGAATACCGAGTCACTCTCGATCTCGACGACGGCTCTCGCACCATCCAACCTTCCCGATGTGAGAGTCCCATGAGTTGCATAAATAGGGGCACCAGCCGCTTTCGCTATCGCAGCTACACCACCCACGTGATCAGAGTGTTCATGGGTAACCAAAATGGCATCGATATCAGAGACATCCACACCCAAGTGATCTAGACGAGACAGCATCTCGCGGGCTGGGAATCCACAATCGATAAGAAGCGTGGTCTCGCCGCTTGCGACGAGTGTCGCGTTGCCTTTGCTCCCTGAGCCGACCGACGCTACTCGGAGCATCAGGTGATATTGCCCTGCAGGAGTGTCAAAAGACCTTGCTGTTCTAATTGTCCGATTGGTTGACCGTCGGATCCGAAAATATCAATTGTTACCTGTGACGAATTTTCTGTCGTCAACAGCACTTGAAACTCCTGACCAATGAGAGGATCGTCACTATCGCTGCCACCGAGCCAACTAAACCAACCACCACCTTCCTCGCCCTCAGGGCCGAGATACGTGACATAAAATAAGCCTGCACTACGGTTTTTATCGTCCAATCTAAATCCAGCGTCGGCAAAGCCTTTCTCGGTAGCCGCCCAGGCACGGTTAAAGGGCAAAGCCAGCCGCAATCGAGCACCGCTGTTCGACTCCTCCATAGCGATACGCCCCGCTCCCGTCATAGCTTGCTCTGCCATCATCGACACAGGAGCTGACTCCGCGCTGTTAGCAATGAACTGGGCGATGTTGCGAAGCATGGTCTGCTCGAGTTCCGCATCATCAGAACTCTGCGGCCAGCTGGTCAGGTCCAAGTCCTTCGCTACGTTTTGCTGAAGTATGTGTAACTCGGAAGTGTTTCGCTGAACACCGGAATCGACCCTGAAGCGAAAACGTGACTCGAGACTTTTGTTTTCAAGCATGACGAACGTGGTATCAATGAGTCCGCCCGAGGCATCAACACTGGCGACGTCGATACCGCTACTGACTAAAAATGCGCGAACTTGAGGCCACAACTGCCCAGGCGCGACGTTAACCACCGCCCAACTACTGTCACCGAGGCGTTGCAAACGAACGGCATCTAACTGGGAGCCCGCAGTCAACGGTGCTGGTCGAGGCGCTTTGCCCGTCACAGGAATCGCGAGATTTACCGCGACCTCTGGAATTGGGTAAGCCTGCTGAATAGCGCCGGCGTCCAAATCTTCCGGTACGCTAATGGCATCAGCTTCGATGGCATTCTCATAATCACCGGATAATTCGGAATCCGTCTCCCATGGAATGATCGAGCTGGTATCGGGGAGCAAACTACACCCCGACAGAGCGACCACTAACGTAACCGGGAACAGTGTTTTCAGTTTAAACATTCGTCAATCGCCTTCGTCACTTCCTCATGAAACTGTGCTGACAGTGGCGTCAGCGGCAATCTCATGGTGGGCTCAATCAGTCCCATATAACCCATTGCATATTTGACCGGAATGGGATTTGGTTCAAGGAACAATGTTTGATGCAGTCGTTGCACTTTCTGATCAACGGCCCGCGCAGCCGGCATGTCACCCGCCAATGCCAGGCGACACATGTCCGCCATCTCAGCGGGCGCCACGTTGGCAGTGACCGAAACGCACCCTTTAGCACCGACTTCGAGTAAATCACACGTCGTCCCATCATCACCTGAGTAGACCGCAAAGCCCTCAGGTAACGACTGGATTAGCGCTGCGCCGCGCTCCACATCGCCTGTTGCGTCCTTTAAACCAACGATGTTTTCAATTTGGCTCAGTCGGAGGATGGTCTCGTTAGCGAGATCAGAACCTGTTCGCGTCGGCACGTTGTAGAGAATAATGGGAAGGTTAATGGCACCCGCCACTGCTGCAAAATGTTGAAACATTCCCTCTTGCGTTGGCCGATTGTAATAAGGCGTCACCAGCAATGCACAATCGGCGCCCGCCTCTGCCGCGGCGACTGTGAGTTCAACCGCCTCGAGTGTTGAGTTAGATCCGGTTCCCGCCATGATGGGAATTCTGCCGCCCGCATGGCTTACACCGAACCGGATAACTTCTCTGTGCTCGGGATGACTGAGGGTAGATGCTTCGCCAGTCGTGCCCACCAATCCGAGCGCCGCCGTTCCATTTTCGACATGAAAATCGATAAGTCGTTCGAGGGTTCGCCAGTCGACATCGCCGGAATCGGTCATGGGTGTTACCAGCGCGACTATGCTTCCGGTTATCATCGGAGTACTCCAGCGATGGGAAAATTCGAGGTGAGGGTCATCATGATCGCGCAATTATCCATTTCGAGAGCAGTTTCACAACCGGAATTACTAAACCTCCGGCACCTGATAACCGTGTTTGTTCTCTTTATGACTACTCTGACAGCATCGACCGTGATGAGTTCAGAGCTTGAACTTCAAATTCAACCACTCAGCGCTATCGACAAGCACTACATGAACGAGCAACGAAAAACTGTCGAAACCCTGGCCAATCGGCTGGGCAGGCGCCTTTCTGGTACCACGACCAGAGATCTAGAGACCCTTCAAAGAGTTATCGATCTTCGCTGGGTTGATAGCGAAGACGTTCAAACTCAACAGGCACTGGGCATTGTCTTTGGTGATCTACTGGCCAATGAACTCGATCTTGACTGGGTGATTTACAGAGATCGTGCGGGCCGGTCACGAGCATTGCGATACCGTGATCAGGATATCTACGTCTTTCCCATCACCATGCTATCTCGGCGACTCTCAGCCGGCGCCCAGCTGTCAGTCAGCGATTTATTTGAAGAGCAGTTGAAGCGGCAACGCCAAAAACTCCCGGGTGCTCGCTGGATGCCGCAATAGATATCATCAGGACCAGGAGAATTATCAAGATCCTTCGGGAAAGGAAAAGTCTCGCTCGTAGGTGATGACGCCATCAACCCAAAGGGCGCGATGCCTCGAACCCTCCAATGACCGATCACCGGACTCATAGCCTGCGTCGCCCGGATACAACATCACGACATCGTCCTGATCAGTGGCGCAAACCTTGGGGAAAAAATAGGGCGGAATCCGGCTGCGAGCGGCAGCGACGGCGGACTCAACTGAGGGGTGCTGCGACAGATCCATCAAACTCACGACCGTCGGTGGAGGCAAGCGAAGCGTTCCCGCTTGATGCTGAGCCACCGCCTCACCAGGGCGAATCCACTGGGCTTCAACCATTTCCTCACCATCAACCCCGACCTCGGCACCCGCAGGCAACTCGGCAACAAAAAACCATGTCGCAAAACGACGCTTCATCCCGGCGGGAGTAAGCCAATGAGAAAAGTGCGTCAGCACCTCGGCAGATAGCGAGATAGCGGCCTCCTCCTCTAACTCTCGGAGGGCCGCGCTCAGCACCCGATCAAGCTCCGTGGGCCCCGAGTCATCGTCGTCGACTTTGCCGCCAGGAAACATCCACACATCTGCCATGTTACGAGCATTTGGGTTTCGCTTTAACAGCAGAACTTCCGGCCCTCTAGCGGCGTCGCGCAGAAGTAGAACGGTCGACGCTAGAATGGCATCGCCTCGATCTGTGAGGGGTAATGAATCCTCAATAGCCATAGTTGCAGTCAAGGCATTGCAAATAAACGTGCTTGGGATCCTTCAACTGCATCATCAGCATAAGTGGCTCATGCATGGGTGCCAGCCATGACATCGCCGAACCCAGCGCCTGCGGCAATGCGACACCAAAGCTACTGCCCAGCTCTTCTAACAATAATTGCTGAGGTGTAATGGGTGTTCCAAAACGTTTGGCTTCGTAGCTGTCCACTTGCGCAAGTCTCGCGGCGGAGGCAACGGCCTCATCGAGACTGCCCAACTCGTCCACCAGACCAATCTCTTTAGCCTGACGTCCAATCCAGACTTTTCCGCCCGCGATGGCATCGACTTCTTCCACTGTCATGTGCCGTGAGGTGGCTACCAATGCAAGAAACTCTCGGTAGATACCGTCAACAACGGCCTGAAAAATGCGCTGGGAGTTTTCATCAAGTGGCCGCGATGGATCTAAACTTCCTGCCATGGTGGTCGACCCAACACCATCGACAGTCGCACCCACATAGTCAAACACCCCCTCGAAGGTCGGAAAGGCAGAGAACACGCCGATGCTGCCGGTGATCGTCGAGGGCATGGCCCAAATCTCATCGGCAGCCGCCGCAATCCAGTAACCACCCGATGCCGCAGCACCTCCCATGGACACCACGATAGGCACGCCGTCAGCCGCGATAGCATCTACCTTTGCCCGAATAACCTCGGATGCGAATACACTACCCCCACCCGAATTGATGCGCAGTACAATTGCCACCGCGCCCGCCTCATCGGCTCGCTCAAGCTGGTCTACCACCGTGCCGCTGCCAGCTGACCCTTGAATACTATCTCCCGGTATCAGCGTTCCTTCGATAGGAATAATGGCGATCAGTGGCTGTTCGTCGTCAATAGGCGCTCTGATATCACTCACATACCGTTTGAGACTCACAAGCTCAATGTCTCCGTCGTCATCGCGCGCATCGACAATCTCGGTTACACGCTCCTCGAGGTCATCGCCGTAGAGGAGTTCGTCGACATACCCTTCCTGTAAAAAGACCTCAGCCAGATCGCCACCATTGGCTTCAAGACGGTCTGGGAAGTCATTGACAAAGGCCGTCACCTCTCCCGGTTTCTTATTGCGCCCTTTTTCAACGAGTGCTGTGTAATCGCCCCACAAGCTATTCAGCCATTTACCCACGACCTCGCGCTCCTGCGGGGACATGTCGTCTCGCATGTAGGGTTCTACCGCCGACTTGTTATCGCCGGCTCGAAAGACATGAAAATTAACTCTTATATTCTCGAGGAATTGCTTTAGGTAGGTGCGATAAACACCGAACCCCATCAAACTAACTCCGCCCTCTGGATGAAGGAATACGGTGTCTGCCTGAGAGGCGAGTAGATACTGCGATTGTGTAAAGTAGTCGCCAATAGCAATGACTGGCTTGCCGGTCTCTGAAAAACGATCCAGCGCTTCAATAATTTCCATCGCCTGACTTGTGGAAGGGCCCGCGAGGTTTTCGAGGTCGAGGACAATCGACGTGATGCGCTCGTCATCCGCTGCCGCATCAATACCTTCTATTACTGTTGAAAGTAAGGTTTCACCCGAAAGTTCGTCGGCGAACAAGGCATCCAGCGGCGCGAGTGGTGTGCGATCCTCCACCAATCGTCCGGACGGAGCAATCAGTAATCCAGCACGATCAGGCAGTGGCTTTGGCGCATTTTCAGACACGCTGACCGAGAGTGCGGCAAAGAAAACAACAACAAAGACTAGCGGCACCAGGACCGTAATGGCCTTACTGATACCCGCTAGGATGCGCCAAATTGCTCTAAGTAAATCCACGTTCTACTCCTCGACGGTTTGGACAGCACGCCGCTCACGCCCGCGAAACCGAATATAGGCTGTGCTGACAGAAAACAGCAGAACAACAATGACGAGCCCACTGACAGCAATGAGGTTGTTAGGGCGAGCAAAAACATCTTCAACTGCGCTGACGAAATAGAATAGTAATAGCAGGCAATACCAGATAATCCACTGCAAACTGTCCCGCGACACGCCAAAGAGAAACAGAATGATTGGCGCCACCGAGGCAAGCCACAGCGGCCAGTGCCCTCCCAACTCAAGCACCTCAAGTGCGCCCTGCCCAATCAGCGCCGCGCTTAGAGCCCACATGGATAGCCAGAGCGTTCGTGTCAGCGAACCTCTCTCTACCGATGGCTCACTCACGCTGGGACCTCCGCCTTGGCAAAACGAGCCAAGCGACGTCCCAGTGCCTGACAGAGTGCAGCCTCATGTTCGGAAAGTTCACCATCTGCGTTGCCTCCTTCAGCCCAATGACTGGGTCCGTAGGGTGTTCCGCCAGTCCGCGTCGCCTGCAGCTCGGGGGCGGAATAAGGCAAACCCACATAAACCATGCCATGGTGAATCAACGGCAGTGCCATGGACAGAAGTGTGGCCTCCTGGCCTCCATGCAATGATGCTGTGGAGGTAAATACACCTGCGGGCTTGTCCACCAACGCGCCACTAATCCACAGCGGCGAGGTACCGTCGATAAAGTATTTCAGTGGCGCTGCCATATTGCCGAACCGCGTGGGACTGCCCAGTGCCAAGGCCGAACAATCGCGCAGATCGTCTTCATCACAGTAAACGGCCCCCTCTTCGGGCACATCCGGTATCACAGGACGATCAACCTCTGCACTCACCGGAGGCACGGTTCGCAACCGAGCCTCGACACCCTCGACCTGCACCACACCTCGCGCGATCTGTCGCGCCATGGCTTCGGTGGACCCGTGACGGGAGTAATACAAAATCAATACGTAGGGATCAGCCACGTGCTACCTCTTAAACCCTGTGTCTCCGAGACACATTAGCACGCCCACAGCCTTCTTTAGAGCACGCTATACTGCGAGCCGTTATAAAGGTGGGTCAAAATGCGAATAGCACTAGTTTTCCTATCAAGTCTGATGCTGGTCAGTTGTTCGAGCGAGCAGAGCGGCATCATTCCGAACCAGTGGAACGTGGTTAACTACTGGGCTATTTGGTGCAAACCGTGCCGAGAGGAAATACCCGAGCTCAATCAACTGAATCAAATCGATAATGTTGTGGTTCTCGGTGTGAACTTTGATCGCAAAGTGGGCGAGGCACTGGTCTCTGATGCCGCCGAGCTCGGTATAGAGTTCACGATCATCGACGACCCCGCGCCGCACTTGGATATCACCCGCCCCTCCGTCCTACCGACAACGCTGATTCTGTCGCCTGACGGTGACCTCGTCGCAACGCTCGTGGGACCTCAAACAGCCGAATCGATAGCAACTTACATAACCACAGAGTAGATCCCCAAAAAAAACGCCGGCTAAAAAGCCGGCGAATTAAAGGAGCCACTCAAATCGGGAGATGATGTCTCATCTGACCCTCAGATGTTTCCCTCGCGCTGCCCCCGCCGCAACGCCATCTGCTGGATACTGAATAAGAAACCAACAAAATCAAAAAGTTCAAAAAAAATGTGAATTTTTTTATTTTTTTAATCAACAGTCCAAATCGCCGACCCTGCTTGACCACTGCCCGACGAAACCGTCAACTCGACTTCAACCAGATCTGGATCATCTTCGGCAGCTAGCAGCTCGCTGAGTAGCAGATGGGATAGCTCCTCAACCGTGACGTTTGCAATAGGTAGGATCCGCGTTTCATCCACTGGAAATTTGAGCACTTTGCCTGCAAACGTGGCGTGTATTTCATCGCCCAGTGTTTCAAGCGTTTGAAATGGGGAGAACTCAGGCAGCAACATGTATTCATCGTACTTATCGCACAGTGCCTTTATACGACGCTTATAGACGTTGTAGTCTGCGGAGAACCCGTTGTTACCCATCTTGGCAACGATGCGTGCCGAGACGAAGTAATTGTGGCCATGCAATCGCTCACGCTCTGCCGCAGAGAAGATGGTGTAGTGCGCAGATGAAAATTTATGTGCCTCTTTTTCAATGTGAAGCGTCGTCAATCGTGTCACTAAAATACCCTTTGTCGAAAAGCTCGCTAACTCATACGCGGTAGTGTTATGGCCAGACTCAGCGCAAACACTGATTACTTGCAATCCTAGCCGATCAGAGCCGCGTACGATAACCTGCGTGTAAACAAGAGGTTCCTATCACCAGCATGCAAAAAACAGCCATCATAACGGGCGCGAGCTCGGGAATCGGTGCTGCAACCGCCGAACAATTTTTAGCTCGCGGTTACGACGTGATCAGTATTGCGCGACGACCCAGTCCTGTTCAGGGCGTGATCAATATCGCCGCAGATCTGAGTACCGATGACGGCGCTGTGGCGGCCGCACAAGCGTGTAAAGCACATTTGCGAGGGGAAGTCGGTCAGATCGCGCTGGTACACAATGCTTCACTCATGCTGAAAGACAGCGCAGCGTCCTGTGAAACCGAGGCAATGATGCGTGTGCTCGCGGTGAATGTACTCGCTGTAAACACCTTGAATCGCCATCTACTACCGTCAATGCCGGCGGGGTCTAGCGTGATTTTTGTGGGATCCACGCTGTCCGAAAAAGCAGTTGCAGGCGCGTATAGCTACGTTGTAAGCAAGCACGCGCAACTCGGACAAATGCGTGCAACCTGTCAGGACTTGATCGGATCGGGTATTCATACGGCGATGGTATGTCCGGGATTCACTGATACCGAAATGCTAAAGCAGCACTTGGGCGGCGACACCGACCTGATGATGGACATTGGCTCGCAAAATGGTTTTGGTCGACTCGTCAGGCCAGAAGAGATTGCGGGTGTTGTCACGTGGGCGCATGAAAGCCCCGTGGTTAATGGGTCAGTCATACACGCAAATTTAGGGCAGATAGAACATTGAACACAGTCATAGGCGCCGCACTCACAGAACGTCGAGAGCGCGTATTTTTAGTTCTTGCCGGTGTCTTTCTGTCCGCCATGACACTGCTCAATGTCATTGGCATCACAAAATTCATTCAACTCGGACCCTTCGCGCTCGCCGTCGGGGTCCTGCCCTATCCCATCACCTTTTTGTGCACGGACCTGGTGAGTGAGCTATACGGCAAGAAGAGAGCCAACTTCCTGGTCACTGTAGGGCTGTTTATCAATGGTTTCATTTTGCTCGTAATGACCACAGGGCAGTACGTGGCATCGGTTGATCCGAGCAACATGCCGCCATGGCAGGTTTTACAGCTAGCGGCTCCAGTGGCACTGCCGCAGGGAGGCAGCCTTGAGGGTAATGTCGAGCTCTTTAGTGTGATGTATGCAATGACCAGTGGCGCAGTTACGGCATCGATGGTCGCGTACATAACCGCACAGTACTGCGACGTGCAGCTTTTCCACTTTTGGAAGCGCGTCACCAAAGGCAAGCACCTGTGGATTCGTAATAATTTTAGCACCCTACTGAGCCAGCTTGTTGACTCGATCATGGTGGTTACGGTCACGTTTGGCGCGGTTTTCTATCGAGGTGAAATGACCCTGTCAACACTATTGGTGTTGGTCGCCAGTAACTACGGGTTCAAGGCCACAGTCGCACTACTCGATACCATCCCGCTTTACATTCTGGTGGCCAGACTTCGGCGCTATCTGCAACTCGCCCCCGATGAAATTGCCGCGGCTGAATAAGCTTGGGCGGGTCAGAGATCGAGCAGCTTTAAAAACGGAATGGTCGGTGATCGTTTCTCCACAAGCGTCGATTCATCAATCGTGGAAATAACATTCACTGCATCGAGTGGTCGGCGTTGAATTCTAACCGTTAGGTAACGGGTAACCTCATCGCTAAGTTTCAAGCCACGATCATGCGCTAGATGACTGAGCAGCCTCTCGAAATCATCCAGCTCCCACGCGGGCAGCTTGAATGTGGTCAACAGCGACAGCCGCGATTGAAGATCGGCAAGCATTCTATTCAAGCCCGCCGGTGATTGAGTCGCCGACGCGATAAACGGCGTGCCCTCCCCGGCGCACCGATTAAAACAGTGAAACACGGCCTCTTGCCACGGCCTATTCCCCTCTAGCAGGTGGATATCATCGATGACCACCATCGCTTCTTTTTCGGCATTTTCCAGTACCGCGTCCGGCGGATAATCCAATAGCGATTTAACCGGCACATAGCGCGCCGCAGCCTGAGCCGAGCAGCAGGCTTGAAGCAAGTGACTCTTTCCCTGTCCTTCAGAGGCCCATAGGAAAAGCCCCGGCTCATTCTGTGCAAGCAAGTGTTGAGCGAAGTTTTCAACTTCGCGGGTTGCCTCGCGTGACACCCAATGGCCCCAAGTCGCTCCGGGATTGACGGATATGGGCAAGACCAACTGCGCTGATCGACCACTCATAAATAAGACTTAATCCACGTTGTAAACGTCGGTGGACAAGTAGGCATCGACAAGTCGTCGACCAAACACCAGCAGAACAGCGGCCACGGGTAGCGCAACCAATACGCCGGTAAAACCGGCTAACTGTCCGCCTGCCATCAGCGCAAAAATCACTGCGACCGGGTGGAGCCCTATGCGATCGCCGATCAGGATTGGTGTGAGGAGAAAGCTCTCAATCAGCTGACCGATCAAAAAGACAGAGGCAACTAAACCCAGTGCAAATGGGTCGAGACCGAATTGGAAGTAGCCAACGACCATGGCACTCCCGATACCGATGACAGCGCCTGCATAGGGGATGAGCGCAGCAACACCGGCCAACAATCCCAATATGACGGCGTAATTCAGACCCACGAGCCATAGGCCGAAGCTGTACATTAGAGCTTGAGCGGCCATGACCACAAACTGCCCCCTGATGAACGCCTCGAGTACGCCATGCGCCTCGGACACGGATTCGGTCACGTTACCAACCCATGCGCGCGGTACGAGCTTTAACAAGCCCGCCATCATGACATCCCAGTCTCGCATGAGGTAGAAGGCCACTACCGGGATTAATGCGAGATTAAGAATCACCGCTATGAGCGAAAGACTGGAGGTTGTTACTTTTTGGACGACACCACCCGTGACTTGTCCCACAGACTGCCAGTGCTCGGATAAACTGGTCTGCCAATCTATGGTTGGTAGCGCAACAGGACTCAGACTCAATTGAGACTGTAGTTTAGGCACAGCGACTTCAGATACCCATCGATACGCATCGGGGATGGCCGCGGCCAACTGAGATAACTGCTGAATGACGATGGGAACAACAACGGCGGTGACGATCACAAGTACGGCCATCAACAGCGCAAATACCAAGGCGACACCACTTGTGCGGGTGAAGCCCCGAGCCTCTAGCCGATCCACAAGGGGGTCACCGAGGTACGCAATGAGGGCACCGACCGCAAACGGCATCAGGATATCTCTGAGCTGCGCAAATAAAAGCAAAACCAATGCGGCGACTACGAGCACTGGTAGCCATCGTAAGGGTTTAGTCTGTTCGGTCACTGAATACTCTCCCATGTAAGGTCTAGTTGCGCCCGACTGACAGCTGACTGCACGCGCAAACCGGAACGACTTGGAATCAGGCGAGCGACCTCATCCGCAGAGGATACCCCGACAACACGGTAAGTGAGTGTATCTTGGCTGACCGAATCAATCCGCAACTCGACCAACTCTCCCAACTGCTTGAACACGGTTGACACCGCGCGATAGTCAGCAAACGAGCTGACCCCACGAACCGTGACCGCAATGGCATCCGATATTTCAAACTGCTGTAATGTCACGGCCAGTGAATCACGCATGGCGTCCACTGCAAGGTCGACACCGACGTCCCATATACCCTCTAAGTCAGTGAGGCGCATTTGTTTATGCATCTCGCCATCGGGTCCCACGTAATACCAATCGACCAGCTTGCTGCCATCACTTAAGTCAATCCAACGGCCGACCAGTGAATACTCTGAACCGTAACGACGAGAACCTTGCCGTATCAGATCAAAATCTCTGGTCCACAGCGCGTTAACGGGAACCGCAGCTGCATCTGTCAGATCCAGCAAGGGAAACCGGGGCTCAACACCGCGAGTCTCAAAACGCTCGATTGATGGCACGAGCAGGTCTACATCGTCAGACCGGGCAGCAAAGCGCCGGGAGAAGGGCTCATCTAACGCCACCCACACTACAACGGGTGGTCTGCGCTGCTCCCAATACGGGACAGATTCATCGCGAAAAAGACTGCGTACGAATGCGTCATCAAACTCCAAGAAGACGACGTCGCCCTCATCGTCCTCACCATAGCTATACGACAACACATTTTGCTGCGCGCTGCGCACGGCCTCTCGGAACGCATCCTCCTCGAGAATCGCCTCATTGCCGGACACTTTTATCAGCAACCGTGTCAAACCCTCTCGAGCAGCACGCGCCAGCTCTGTACTCCCGCGATCGGCAACACCTATTTGCTCGGAGAAAAAACTATCTTGCGCTGTTGCGCATACCGGCAGCACACCCCCGACAAAAACGAGAAGAACTTGAAAAAACTGTCTGCAAAAACGTTTCATATGGCGAGTTTAACAGCGAAAGTTGCGTTGGTCGCTTTCCTCTCACTTTGCCAGCGAGTACCCTTCTCGCGGTAACCAGAGGCAGGCTATGACAGACGAACAAACAACCCAAGGTTTGACCTACAAAGACGCCGGCGTTGATATCGATGCTGGAAACGCGCTGGTCGATCGTATCAAACATATTTCAAAAGCAACCAGACGACCTGAAGTACTGGGTGGATTGGGCGGCTTCGGTGCGCTGTGCGAAATTCCAGAGGGCTATCGCAGTCCTGTTTTGGTCTCAGGCACCGATGGTGTGGGCACGAAACTCCGCCTCGCCATGCAACTGGCGCGACACAACACCATTGGTATCGATCTTGTCGCCATGTGCAGTAACGACATTGCCGTGGTAGGCGCGGAACCACTCCTGTTTCTCGACTACTATGCCACCGGCAAATTGAACGTCGATGTCGCCGCTGACGTCATTGAAGGTATTGGTAAAGGGTGCGAGCTGGCTGGCGCCGCGCTCGTCGGCGGTGAAACCGCTGAAATGCCGGGTATGTATGAAGGCGAAGACTACGACCTCGCTGGATTTTGCGTAGGCGTTGTTGAAAAAAATCTGATCATTGATGGCCACAAGGTCGCTCCGGGTGACAAGATCATTGCCATCGCCTCGTCAGGACCGCATTCCAACGGCTACTCGCTAATCCGAAAGATCATTGATGTATCCGGTGCTGACCTGTCTTCCCCCTGTGGGGACACGACATTAGCCGACGCGCTAATGGCTCCCACCGAGATCTACAATAAGCCGTTACTGGCGCTACAGCGTGAGATCAAGCCCCATGCACTAGCACACATTACAGGCGGTGGTCTTCTCGAGAATATTCCTCGCGTGTTGCCTGCGGGTTGCTCGGCAATTCTGGACAAGCAAACCTGGACGTTACCGCCAGTCTTCCAGTGGCTCGCCGAAGCTGGTGGTGTTGCAGAAGATGAAATGCATCGAACCTTCAACTGTGGCATTGGCATGACCCTGATTGTCGGCCCCGCTAAAGCCGAGGCGGCCATGCAGCTTCTGTCTGATCACGGACTGAACTGCTGGGAATTGGGTACGATCGCGGAAGGCTCCGGTATCGTGGAGTTCGCTTCTTGAGCTCAACCCCCGAAAAGCGAATTTCGATTCTCATTTCGGGACGTGGATCCAACATGGAGGCTTTCCTGAAAGCAGCGCAAAGCGGTGCGCTCAGTGGAAGGGTCGTGCGAGTCATCAGCAACCGTCCCGAAGCACCCGGCCTTGCCACCGCATCAGAGGCAAACGTTGCTACCACGGTAGTTGACCACACCTTGTTTGAATCAAGGGAAGCCTTTGACGCCGCTCTTGTTGATGCAGTCAGTCAGGACAGCCCTGACGTGGTTGTGCTTGCTGGGTTCATGCGCATTCTTACGCCCGTCTTTATCAATGCCTTTTTAGGCAAGTTGGTGAACGTTCATCCATCTCTGTTGCCTAACTACCCTGGACTGAATACGCATCAGCGCGCCATCGACAATGGCGATAAGGAAGCAGGGGCAACAGTGCATTACGTAACGAATGAGCTCGACGGTGGGCCGCCGATTTTGCAGGTGAGTGTTCCGATTGAACCCGGTGATGACGCAGCCTCATTGGCCGCTCGAATCCTCGGTTTCGAGCACATCATTTTTCCCGAAGCGGTCAATTGGCATTTGCAGAGCCGATTAATCCAGAAAGCCGACGGCGCCTATCTGGATGGCAAGAAACTGCCCGCGACTGGCACCCTATGGGAATGGCAGGCATGATGCCGAGGATCTTCCCGCACGTCCGCCGCAGGCGATTTGTTTGTCTGTTTTTATGCTCTTTAATCAGCATCGGCGCTTGGGCTACGGAGTCTGCTAACTCAGAGGCCTCCGCCGGTCAGGCGCATACCGATAACAGCGCAGGAACCCTGCGAACATTTGAAGCCATCTACAAAACTTCAGCTCTTGGCATGACGCTTGATCTCACACGATCTCTCACTCAGGACGGCGCCACCTACACGCTGACCAGTCGCGGCAAAAACATGCTGATCAATATGAATGAATCAGCCGATTTTCGAATCGAACAGGGCAAAATCGAGGGCATTCGCTTCGACTCAAAAGTCAAATCACTTAAGACGAACAAACGAGCTGTGCGCTTCGACGAATCGGCCGGTGTCATCGATAGCATGAAGCGTGGAGACTGGACTCAGCACCCGTGGGAGCCCGATATTTTGGACCGCTTCTCGCAGCAGCAACAGCTTCGCCTAACACTGATTGGCGCGGCAGAGCCACCGGAGACACTGGAGTTTAGAGTGGTCGATGGTCCTAAAGTGAGCGACAAACGCTGGCAAAGGTTGCCCAATGAAGTCATTGATACGCCCTTGGGACAGATCAGCACCGTAAAATATCGAGCGGTTCACACAAACCCGGATAAGCGAGCCTCCGAGATATGGCTCGCGCCCGAGCTCGATTACCTCATGGTAAAAACCATTCATGTCGAGCGATCGTCGACAGTCAAGGTTGCGATTAAGTCTCTGAACTGGCTCGACGGGGCCTAAACACCCGCTGAGCCTGTGATTGAGTGAACGGATAGACGCCCGACCTAGGTCTTTGGCAATGTAACGCCCGTCTGCCCCTGGTATTTTCCACCGCGATCAGCATAGCTCGTCTCGCAGACCTCATCGGACTCGAAGAACAGCATCTGAGCAACGCCCTCGTTGGCATAGATCTTCGCTGGCAGCGTGGTTGTATTTGAAAACTCGAGCGTCACATGGCCTTCCCACTCAGGCTCGAGGGGCGTGACATTGACGATGATACCGCACCGTGCGTAAGTTGACTTTCCAAGGCAGATCGTCAGGACGTTCCGTGGAATTCGAAAGTATTCAACGGTCCGTGCCAACGCGAATGAGTTGGGGGGTATCACGCAGACATCACTTTCGACATCCACAAACGAGTTACTATCAAATGCCTTCGGATCTACCGTCGCCGAGTTGATATTCGTAAACACCTTGAACTCACGGGAGCATCGAACGTCATAGCCATAGCTCGAAGTGCCGTAGGAGATAAGCTTCTGGCCATCCTCGTATCGCACCTGACCCGCCTCAAACGGCTCGATCATTTTGTGTTGCTCCGCCATCCGACGAATCCAGAGATCTGATTTGATACTCACATTTACTCCTAAATGGCTCTGCTAACGACCTAGTCAGTCATACTCATTGTGGGGGCACGCGGTGCTTCACTACTACTCAACGATGCCATAACGGCCGCCGCCGCTTCACGATACGCAGCCGCAACTGAACCGTCTTTATCAACGGCCGATATCGGCGCACCCGCATCGCTGGTCTCTCGAATGACCCGAGACAAGGGAATATTCGCAAGAACCGGCGCTTCGTATTCATTTGCCAGTCTTTCGCCGCCATCGCTCCCGAAAACAGGATCTTCATGCCCGCAGTTACTACATACGTGTGTCGCCATGTTCTGAACCATGCCGACGATGGGAACAGAGACTTTCTGAAACATCTCAATTGCGCGGCGAGCGTCAATGAGTGCGATATCCTGTGGCGTCGTAACAACCACAGCACCCGCCAAACGGGTTCGTTGCGAGAGTGTTAATTGAATATCGCCAGTCCCCGGCGGCATATCGACAAACAAAATATCCAGCGCACCCCATCGAGTTGACTCAATCATTTGCTGCAACGCACCGCTGGCCATGGGTCCACGCCACACCATGGGCGTTTTTTCTCGAGTTAGAAACGCCATGGACATGGCACTTACGCCATGCGCTTCAATGGGGATGAAAATCTTCTCATCGACTACGTCCGGCATAACGCCATCAGCGACGCCCAACAAGCGAGCCTGACTTGGCCCATAAATGTCGGCATCGAGCAAACCAACCTGGTACCCAAGCTGCCCCGCAGCCACGGCCAGGTTAGCGGACACAGTCGACTTCCCGACGCCGCCTTTACCGGAAGCAACCGCCACGATGTATTTGACTGCATCTACGCCTTGACTCACTGCTCTTCCCCGCCGAAAAGCGGCGAGTATATCCCAGGCTGGATCTGCTTGGGCATAGTCGAGTGTCAGCGATGAAAAGACTGTGAACAAATGACAAGCGCTGTTCCGCAATCACGGGGAGAGCTACAATGGCGCCCGTTTCTTCACCGGACCCCCGTTTTATGTCGTCACGGAATATTTTGGTTACCTCGGCTCTACCGTATGCAAATGCTGCGTTGCACTTAGGTCACATGCTTGAGCAGGTGCAAACCGACATATGGGTGCGATTTCAGCGCTCTCGAGGGCATCACGTGAGATACGTGTGCGCCGATGATGCCCACGGGACTGCCATTATGCTGTCAGCTGAAAAACAGGGCGTATCGCCCGAGGCCCATATTGGCGCCATCAAAGCACTGCACGAGGCAGATTCAGCCGGATTCCGTATCTCGTTCGATAACTACCACTCGACGCATTCGCCTGAAAACCAGCAATGGTCGGAAACCATCTTCAAACGCCTGGAGGCTAACGGGCACATAGCCATACGCAGTGTGGTGCAGGCCTATGATGAAACGAAAGGATTGTTTTTGGCCGACCGGTTCATCAAGGGTACGTGCCCAAAGTGTAAGACGCCCGATCAGTACGGTGATAACTGTGAAGCCTGTGGCGCGACCTATTCCCCCACCGACGTTATCGACCCTGTCTCCGCTCTATCAGGGACCACACCCGTAGAGAAAGCATCTGACCATTTGTTTTTTCAGCTGAGCCAATTTCAAGATTTGCTCGAAGCGTGGGTTAACGGAGATCAGCTCCAGACGCCGATTGCCAACAAGCTCCGGGAGTGGATTGATGCGGGTCTGCAGGACTGGGACATCTCGCGTGACGCACCTTACTTCGGCTTTGAAATTCCGGGTCATCCCGAGAAGTATTTCTATGTCTGGCTCGACGCACCCATTGGTTACATTGCCAGTCATCAAAATCTCTGCGATCGCACGGGCGATGACTTTGATAGCTATTGGCAACCAGGTGGTGATACCGAGCTTTACCACTTTATTGGCAAGGACATCATCAACTTCCACGGTCTGTTCTGGCCAGCGATGCTCTCGAGTGCGGGACTCCGGCAGCCAACGGCGATCTTCGCGCATGGTTTTCTGACAGTTGACGGCACCAAAATGTCGAAAAGTCGCGGCACGTTCATCATGGCCTCGACGTATCTGGAGCATTTAGACGCTGAGTACCTCCGCTATTACTTCGCCGCAAAGTTGAGTTCAGGTGTGGATGACATGGATCTCAACCTTGATGACTTCGTCCAGCGTGTCAATTCAGATTTGGTCGGAAAAGTCGTCAACATTGCGAGCCGCTGCGCAGGCTTTTTGCGCAAGCGCTTCGATAACGAACTGAGCGACACCTGCAGCGAACCGGCGCTTGTAGGCGACATGATCGCGGCCGGAGAAGTGATTGCCGACCTCTACGAAGCACGTGATTTCCAGCGCGCCATGCGAGAGATCATTGCCGTTGCCGACCGTGCTAATCAGTTCATAGACGACAAAAAGCCGTGGGTCATGGCCAAAGAAGAGGGACGCGAGCAAGAAGTGCAGGATGCCTGCTCGGTGGGTATTAATTGTTTTCGGGTGCTCATGACCTATTTGAAGCCAGTGCTTCCTGTGATGGCAGAGAAGAGCGAAGCCTTTCTCGGATTGTCGCTCGACTGGACGGAACTGACCGCGCCATTGGAAGGGCATAAAATCAACGACTTCTCACCACTGATTCAACGGATCGATCCAGATGCCGTCGCCGCCATGGTGGAAGCGAGCAAGGCGTAAGACAGGCTTTACACACTGTCAGATTACCTAGATATTCCTTACTATAGGTAACGAACGAATGAGACAGGCGGAAAAGCCTGCAGGAGCAACATGCTAGGGGACTTTGCAGTACTGCTTATTGCAGCAGTATTGGTCAATAATTTTGTTTTAGTTCAGTTCCTGGGCTTATGCCCATTTATGGGCGTGTCTAACAAACTGGACACAGCCATCGGCATGTCTGCAGCCACGACTTTCGTATTAACGCTGGCCTCGGTGTGTAGCTTCCTAACCTATCGCTATTTGCTTGAGCCGCTTGATTTAACCTACCTCCGTACACTCTCTTTCATCCTGGTGATTGCGGTCGTTGTGCAATTCACAGAAATGGTGGTGCGTAAGACGAGCCCACTATTGCACCGCGTGCTTGGCGTGTATTTACCGCTTATCACAACCAATTGCGCCGTACTGGGAGTCGCTCTGCTTAACATCAATCAGGCGCACAACTTCATGGAGAGCCTCATCTATGGATTGGGCGCGGCACTTGGTTTTTCCCTCGTGCTCGTCTTGTTCGCTGCCATGCGAGAGCGGCTCGTCGTTGCTGACGTTCCTGAACCCTTTCAGGGTGCAGCCATCGGTATGATTACGGCGGGGCTGGCATCCCTCGCCTTCATGGGCTTTGCAGGACTGGTTTGATGCTTGACGTCATTCTTGGCAACCCCATTCTTCTCGCCCTAGCAGCCTTAGTCGGCATGGCCATTGCATTTGGTGCCTTGCTGGGTTTCGCTGCGGTTCGCTTCGAAGTCGAGGGCAATCCTCTATCCGATCAGATCAATGCGATATTGCCGCAGACGCAGTGTGGTCAGTGTGGCTACCCCGGGTGCCGGCCTTACGCGGAGGCGATTGCCGACGGCGACTCAATCAATAAGTGCCCACCGGGTGGTGAAGATACCATTCAGGCGCTGGCCAATTTACTCGATGTTGAGCCCGAGCCGCTTGATGCAGAACACGGAGTCGAAGCCGAACCAACCGTTGCCTACATCCGCGAGGACGAGTGTATTGGCTGCACCAAATGTATCCAGGCGTGTCCTGTCGATGCGATTCTGGGTGCTGCGAAGCTGATGCACACGGTGATTATCGATGAGTGCACCGGCTGCGATCTCTGCGTCGAGCCCTGCCCGGTCGACTGCATCGATATGATCCCACGAAAAGGTGGTATCCAGCACTGGTACTGGCCTCTGCCCGATGGACAAAGTCGAGAGAATCTCATTGCGACCGATCGCAGTTCTGAGCAGGCGGCCGCATGAGGCAGATATTTGACATTCACGGTGGCATCCACCCGTCCGAACGTAAAGACATGTCCAATCCTGGATGGATCAGTGACTGCGACATGCCCAGTAAGCTTGTTCTGCCCGTAACGCAGCATATTGGCGCGCCCGCTCGACCGATTGTCGAAGTGGGCGACACTGTTCTGGGCGGGCAAACGATTGCCGAAGCACAGGGACTGGTCAGTGTGCCCGTCCATGCGCCGAGTTCCGGCACAGTAACGGCGATTGAAGCACGTGCGGTACCGCACGCATCGGGTTTAACCGACATCTGTATTGAGATTTCACTCGACGGCAACGATGAGTGGGTTAGTTGCCAGGGGCTGGATAACTGGCGAGACGAAACAAAAGCCGTCCTTCTTGACCGTGTGCGACTTGCTGGCATTGCCGGTCTGGGTGGGGCGGGCTTTCCCACCGCTATAAAACTGGCCTCAGACAGGGACGGTGGCATTCATACGCTCATTATCAACGGCACCGAATGTGAACCCTACATCACGGCCGATGACACCGTCATGCAGTGTTTTGCGCACCAAATTATTGAAGGGGCCGAGATCCTCGCGCACATGGTGGGTGCCGAGACCGTACTGTTAGCGGTTGAAGACAACAAGCCCGAAGCAGCAGAGGCCATGCGCCATGCCGCAGCGGCTCTGGAAAGTGCAGAAGTTGTCACTTTCCCAACCAAATACCCCTCGGGCGGCGAAAAACAGCTTATCGAGATTCTACTGAATGCCCAAGTACCCTCGGGTGGCATTCCCGCCGACATTGGTGTCCTTTGCCAAAACCCCAGTACCGCCATTGCGGTGCGCGATGCGTTGATTGATGGAAAGCCCGTGACACACCGCGTCACCACGGTGACAGGCATGTCGCTTAAGGACCCTGGAAACCGTCGCGTCATGTTGGGCACTCCCATAAAGGAGCTGCTCGATACCGCGGGTTTCAACGCTGAAAGTGCGGATCGGGTTATTCATGGCGGCCCCATGATGGGCTTTGCTGTCACCGATCTCGATATGCCTGTGGTAAAGATCACCAACTGTGTACTCGCACCCACGCGTAGCGAGATACCGCCGCCCCAGCCCCAGCAGGCCTGCATTCGCTGCGGCATGTGTGCTGAAGCCTGCCCGGCCTCTCTACTGCCGCAGCAGCTTTACTGGTATGCGCGAGCGAAGGACCAGGATCAACTCGAGCGTCATAACCTCATGGACTGCATCGAATGTGGCGCGTGCGCCTATGTATGCCCAAGCCACATACCTCTGGTTCAGTACTATCGTTCAGCAAAAGGGTCCCTAAGGGAAGCGGCGAAAGAAAAAGTACGATCGGACAATTCACGCACACGGTTTGAAGCGCGTCAGGATCGTTTGGAGCGAGAGGCTGCGGCCAGGGAAGCCAAGCGCGCGGCGAGAAAAGCCGCGGCTGAAGCGAGAGCACAAGGCGGAGATGATCCCGTGCAGGCAGCCATTGAGCGAGCAAAAGCCAAGAAAGCGCAGCAGGAGGCGGAGCAATGAGTTTACTGCACATCTCCTCTCCGCACGTCCACAAACCCGTATCTTCGGTTGAGCAGGTAATGAAGCAGGTCTTGCTCGCCACGATTCCCGGAGTTCTGGTACTGACGTGGTTTTTCGGGCCCGGCACACTCGTCAATATCGTATTCGGCTCGGCCTTGGCATTAGCTTTTGAAGCCTGGGCGCTCTGGCTCAGAGGTAAAGATTACAAAACACCATTGCGAGACCACAGCGTGGTCGTGACGGCAACGCTACTTTGCATTGCTCTTCCACCCTACGCACCGTGGTGGCTCATTGCTGTTGGTATTGGTGTCTCAGTTCTCCTGGGAAAACACGTGTTCGGAGGTTTGGGCTACAACCCCTTCAATCCCGCCATGGTGGGCTACGTGGTGTTGCTCGTATCGTTTCCGTTGCAAATGAGCTCATGGACAGAGCCACGAGGCATTGGCGAGGTTCCCGGTATCGTCGATGCCTTTACCGCATTATTCGCCGCGTCCAGTTATGACGCCGTCACGGCGGCCACACCACTCGATCTCTTCAGGCAGAATGCTGGCATGTTGTTTGGCGATCTCATGCAAGCCAAAACGGAGTTAGCAGGACCCATTGCAGGCCTGGGTTGGGATCTGGTTAACCTCGCCTTTCTCGCGGGTGGCATCTGGTTACTGCGGCAGCGAATTTTTACCTGGCATGCGCCAGTAGGCATGCTTGCCGCTCTTGCGATCTGCGCGGCACTTGGCTACGACGAGGGCAGCTCGTCGGGCGGTGGATCGGTGCTCTTCCACTTGTTTAGTGGCGCAACCATGTTCGGCGCGTTCTTCATCATCACTGACCCTGTTAGCTCGGCGGTTTCAAACAAAGGACGTCTTATCTTCGGCGCCATGGTGGGGATCCTTGTTTACTTGATACGCGTCCATGGGAATTACCCGGACGCTGTCGCGTTCGGTGTGCTCTTGCTGAACTTCGCCGCACCACTCATCGATCAGTACACGCAGCCCCGGGTGTATGGGACTAAAAACGTCGAGGTGGACGAATGAGAGTTATCGTCTCAAGCCTTGTCGGTGCAGGTCTGCTGGCTGCGTTTGCAGCCGTTGGTTCCGGTCTGATCAGCGGTGTTTATGAGCAGACTAAAGAGCCCATTGCGGCCGCAGAACGGGCGGCGGAAGCAAAACAATTACTCGAGATTTTTCCCCGGGACTCGCATGACAACGAACTCATCGACGATGGCTTTGCTGTGGACGCGGAAGACCCACTCCTAGCGTTGAGAGAGCGCGGTACCGGGTATCGAGCGCGACGCAACAACGAGGTTACGGGCATCATTTTGCCGGCCACGGCAAGGGACGGGTATAGCGGTGATATTCGGCTACTTGTGGGCATCGATCGCGGCGGCACAGTTGCTGGCGTTCGTGTTCTGAGCCACAGAGAGACTCCGGGGCTCGGCGACAAAATTGAATTGAAGAAGTCCGATTGGGTGCTTTCTTTTGACCACAAAACGCTCGCGGATCCAGCACCAGACCGATGGGCAGTGATTAAGGATGGTGGTGATTTCGATGCATTCACGGGCGCAACGGTCACACCGCGTGCGGTCGTTGCGGCGGTGAAAAGCGCAATGGAGTACAGTCAAAATAACCGAAGTGCTTTATTTGAAATTGAAGAGGCGAACGACTCATGAGCACTCCTTCTTACGGTCAGATAACCCACAATGGTCTGTGGAAGAACAACCCGGCCCTGGTACAACTGCTCGGTTTGTGTCCGTTACTTGCCGTGACGGCAAGCGTGGTAAACGCGCTTGGTCTTGCCATCGCCACGCTCTTTGTATTGGTTACATCGAACCTATGCGTCTCACTTATCAGAAACGTCGTTACCGATTCCATTCGACTGCCCGCCTTTGTCCTCATTATCGCGGCAGCCGTGACGGGCACCGAGCTCCTCATGCAGGCCTATGCCTATGAGCTCTATCAGATTCTCGGTATTTTTCTGCCTCTGATTACGACCAACTGTGTGATTCTCGGAAGAGCTGACGCATTCGCCGCAAAGAATCCGCTCATGCCCGCCTTGGCTGATGGCGTCATGATGGGACTGGGCTTCGGTTTAGTGCTCGTTGTCCTCGGCGCTATCAGAGAACTACTTGGGACGGGCGCGATCATGGCCAACATGGACCTGCTGTTGGGTCCCATGGCGAAAGACTGGGTTGTGGTTATAGCGTCCGATTATACGGGGCTGCTATTAGCCATATTGCCGCCGGGCGCGTTCATCATCACGGGCCTGTTAATAGCGGCTAAAAATGTCATTGACGCTCGGATTGAAAAGGCGAACAAATCTCAGGTTGAAGTGCAAACGGGCAGCAAGCGCGTTCGGGTCACAGGCGAAATCGCCTAGGCTGCCTGAGAGTCCCCGACGACGAGAGTGCCTAACAACTCATCCACTGACGCCTCATCCAGACCTTCGTCCTCTTCAGCACACACGTAGGTGATGTACAGCAGCAGGCTCTCGGAACCAAGATACCACTCACGAACCGATGCACCGTCCTCGCGATACAGCCCTGTGACACCCTCAAAGCCGCCCGCACGTGCTTGATGCCATTCACTGATCTCAGGCGATTCTTCCGACGCAAGCGCAGCCACATCTGAAGCATTCACCGTGCCCGACTGTTTATGCAAGGTGGTGATTTCGATTTCACCCACATCGTCCTGATCCACAATGCGAATAACATCATCGTCATTCTCAGCATGCCACTCCTCTGGAAGCATCATGCACCAATGATCCGTCTCTAAAATATTCACTACCACTGAACTCCAATTACCAATCGCAACGCATTGTCAGCGCATCCTCGCGCCCCGCTGCCGTTTTATAATAATTCTCCCGCCGCCCCATAGTGACAAAGCCCAACTTTTCGTACAGAGCCAAAGCCGCGGTATTACTTGCACTTACTTCCAGAAAAACCGTTCGGATTTCAGCCGACCGAAATTTTTCAAAACACTGTGTCAATAGCGACTCACCAACACCACGACGCCGATAGGCTTTGCTCACTCGTATATCAATAATCTCAGCTTCGTCTTGAACAACTGAAAACCACACAATCCCCTGAACACCGTGAGGCCCTAGGATGGCCCAAGCACGACCCGCAGGTTGCGCCAGTATGCGCATCAATGAATCGAGTGAAGGGGGTTGATCGCTGTCGTAAAACGTATCGAGCGAAAGGTCAGTAACCTGATCTGAGGTGATCGGAACAAACTTACCCAAGGCTGAGTGACTTGAGGGGTTTGAGTGCTTCCCAAGCTTCCCGTTTGAGTGCCGGCTCGGAGAGCATCTTTAAGCTAGAGGGGATTTGAACCGCCGATTGAATAATACGCTCGGGTAAGTAACGGCAGTCACCCATAAGGATCACCCGTTTGGCGTCAACTTCTCGCGCCATACGTTGAATGAGCCCGTGCAGGGCCTGTTTTGCCGACTCCGAATCACCCGACAAGGCGCTATTCCCCGCTACAGGCCAATCAAACTGCTGCTGCATGAACTGGGTCGCAGACGGCGAAATAGCCCGGGCCATCGCGTTAATTAAGGCCAACTGATCCTGCCTGATGAGCCCGTCGGCCAGTTCTTCAAGCCACAGGAACGGCCCTGCAGAGGCCAACAGCATCGAGAATGAAACTGCTTCGGAAGCAGGTGCTTTTGACGGCACGACCGGTGCGCTGGTTACCGAACCATCGCCCCTTGACGGCGGCCTTTGACGTGCTGGCACCTTGGTTTTTTCAAACGCCGGCTGAGCCACAGTGGTGGCACCCACCGGCTCACTCACCGCAGCCATGGGAAGCGACAAACGCTTGGCTTTGGCAGCGCCGGGAAAATCAAACCGCGAGCTATAAACGCTGATACCCATAGCCGAAAGCAGCTTGCGACGCGCCATTTCGGTGGCGATCACGTCGGGGCTGGCAATGGCCATTTTTGGGGTATCGGACATCACTTAAGTGTCTCATGAGTGCTCGCTTTATGACAGGTGGGGAGCTTCGAGATTACTTCTGAGTGAGAGATAAGAGACGACCGATCCGGTCTGAGGTATTCTTTTGCTCTCTGGGTAGACAACAATAAACAAGGTGACGCTATGTCTCTAATACCTGCTGATCAGCACTTTGCTGTCATCGCAGCTATTTTACTTTTATCAGCCATCGCATTTGCGTCAGAGAGAACGGTCGTCGGACAAAAAGTTACCGGGACCGTTGTTGTTATTTTGCTCGCGATTCTTGCCGCTAATGTGGGTGTGATTCCACACTCGGCCCCCGCATATGGCTTTATCTTTAGCTACATCGTGCCCATGTTGATCCCTCTGTTTTTATTTCAGGCCGATATTCGACGATTAGCGAGAGAAGCCTCGCGGACCACGGCGGCCTTCCTGATAGCGACTCTCGGTACCGTCGCAGGCGTAATTGTGGCGGCCATGTTCCTTGATCTGAGCCAGCTTGGAACCGCCTCAGAGCTCGCTGCTGACCGTCGTGAGGCCGGGGTCGTCGGCCTTTTCGCGTCGACCTACATTGGAGGCTCGGTCAATTACGCGGCTCTGGGTGAGATAACCGGGTTGAGTGCGGACGCCTCATTCTTTTCGGCAGCCACAGCCGCAGACAACCTCTTCTCAGCCATATTCTTGAGCATTATCGCGCTCATTCCGGGTGCTCACTGGATTGCCAGTCGCTTTGTCGCTCACGAGGAAACCACCGGTAGCAAAATGGCAGAGACCACGGTCACAGCTTCCAGCATCAGTTATGCGCTGGCAGCGTCAGCCGGCATCGTTGCGGTCACAGATCTGCTGTGTTGGTGGCTGGATATTCCCAGTTGGCGCTACGCGATCATGACGCTGATTTCCGTCGGTCTTGCCACCGCCATGCCGCAAATTCGCGACTGGTTTGCGGGCGCTTTCGAGGTGGGTGTCGCGCTATCATTCACCTTTTTTGCAGCCATTGCCGCCGGCGCTGATATCCGGGCGATGATCAGTGTCGCACCACTTCTTATCGTACTGGTGGCCATTCTGCTAAGTGTTCACCTAACCGTGCTCCTCATTGTCGGGCGTCAATTTGGTCTAACCATTCCCGAACTGCTGACGGCAAGTAACGCCGCGGTACTAGGCGCCACAACAGCCCCAGCCATGGCCGCAGCCAAAGGCTGGCATGATCAAGTCACGCCGGGCGTACTGGTCGGTGTTTTGGGTTACGCTTTGGGCACCTTCGTTGGCACAGCTCTCTTCCAGATTTGGTAACCCAGACTAGATACAGGAGCAAAGACCACCTACACTCGCGCTGGTCTTAACGCAGCGACATTACGTATTAGAATTTAGGCGGACAGGCACTGCAGACAGCAAACCATGAGAGACATGCCAGCTATTAATGACCCTCGCTTCCTACCCGACGTGGATCCCATGTTTGAGTATTATTTGGTAGAGGAGCCCCAGTTAACTTATGAGTCCCCCGAGGATGGCCCCTTTACACGCGCCTTCGTCCGTGTGCTTGAGGGCTTTCTGGGTCGTCGTGAAATGGAGCGGCATTATCACGCGCTCAAGGCCAAGGACATTGATTCGAAGACATTTTTTCGAGAGGCCTTAAAACTGACCGACATTACGCTGGATGGTGACACCAGTCCTCTCGCTGACATACCAAAGGACCGACCCGTTCTGTTCATTGCCAACCACCCGTTTGGCGTTATCGACGGATTAATCATGTGCAATATGGCCCTGGATTACGCGAACGACTTTCAGGTTGTGATTAACTCCTTGCTATGCCAGGACCGGGATTTGGTCCCACATTTTCTCCCCATTGATTTCTCTGAAACCAAGGAAGCGGCAAAGCGAAATGTGCGATCAAAACAGCTGGCCGGAAAAGCCCTCGCTGAGGGTGTACCCCTGATCCTGTTCCCGTCTGGTCATGTGTCAACGGCAGATGCTCCGGGGTTTGGAGACGTGGTTGATGCACCTTGGACAACGTTTATCGCCAAGCTAATTATGCAGTATCAACCGACCGTTGTTCCGGTTTTCTTCCACGGACAAAACACACGTCTCTTTCACGTCGCCTCGAATATTGCAGAGCCGTTCCGGATGGCTATGCACATGCGTGAGGCGCTCAAGCGATTCGGCAGCACAGTCTCGCTCGATGTCGGTAAACACCATTCCCCGGAGGACTACAGCCACATCACGAGTCGCCAAGAAATGACCACGCACTTCTACAATATCGTGCAGGCAACAAGCCGACCTCGGGATTGATCTGTCTCGGGTTAAATCAGCACTAGGAGCGCAACCGCGCCCAGCCAAAGTAAGAAGCACCGGTCGAGTAAGTGAAAAACTGCCGCCAGCCGTTCATGGACCGGCGCCTCAGCCTGAAGCGTGCAGGCCGCATCTGTAGCGTCTTCAAGAAAATCACCGGTATCGACCTCGAGCGTCATGCCCTTACCCGTCAGGTGCTCAACTATTTTATCGAAATCGCCAAACACGGAGAAGCTCAGTACCAATAAACGCGACGGTAACCACTCGAGTATCCGCAGGAGGGAATCATTCAAAGGTGTCTTGGTCTCTTGCGTCAGATGAGCCAGACGGTAGGCGACGGCACCGACGGGTCCCAGGAGTAGAAAATAGACCACTGGACCAAACCAACGTTGCATTGCCATCAAACTAAAAAATGAAGCCGCAAGATCGCCAAAGTCGTCTGCGTCCTCGGCTGTGCTATCGCCGCCGGCAGACTCTATAACGAGGGCAGCTCCCTCGTTGTCACCAGCGCGTGCTCGCGCCAGAAAGCGTTCGGACAAGGTGGGGAAATCCTCGCGGCCAAAGGCAAAAAATAATGCCGCTGTTCCAAGTAATAGCATCGCGGCTCCGCCGAAAGCGCCCTCTACTAGAACGTATAACAAAGCGAATGCCACTGATGGTGCAACCACCAGAACTAAGGCCGATCGAGTGGAAGGCCCTTCTTCGTCCTCACCGATTTGTGCGCGAAAGACAGACAGAAAGTCGATGGAGTGCAACGGACCACCAGGGCCCATCAGCCAGTACAAGCCGGTGGCCACAATGAACGATAAAAACGCCAGATAACTCAAGCTAACTCCCCCTCAACCTAGGCTAGCCGAGCGGCAGCCCTTCAACACCCAATCGGCTTTGTAATTCCTGCCAGTCAAAGCTCTCTCCTGGATCAGTTTTACGCCCGGGCGCAATATCACTGTGTCCAACAATAGCATCGTCCTCAAGCGCAGAATGTGCATGGCGGCACTTTCGGATGACCTCCTCAAGCCGCGCGTACTGCTCCTGGGTATACAGATGGGTATCCGTGCCCTCAAGTTCAATGCCAATGCTAAATTCATTGCATTTTTCACGACCGCGCCATTGCGATACGCCGGCATGCCATGCCATGTCCTCAGTGGACACAAACTGCACTACGTCGCCGTCCCGTCGAATCAGAAAATGTGCGGACACCTTAAGGTCGGCGATTTCCTCAAAATAAGCATGCGCAGTTCGATCTAGAGAATTCGAAAAGAGATCCACGATGTAAGGTCCACCAAACTCGCCGGGCGGCAGTGATATGTTGTGCACCACCACGAGCTCAACTTTTGCTCCGGCCGGACGCGCACCGCAATTAGGCGAGGCGACCTGCTCACAACCGGCAAGCCAACCTCCAGAAATTTGCCCGTATTTATTATCAATCACTTGAAAAACGCTACTCTGCCTGTGTTTCAATAACGCATCATAACAGGCACCACCATCAGGATATTGAAACGTGCTGACCCAAAGTGACATAGCGCCTCTTGTGGCACTCGCGCTGGAAGAAGATATTGGTAGTGGCGACATTACTGCCGGCTTAGTCAGCGCGGACGAGAAAGCCATTGCTACTGTAATCACGCGCGAACCGGGCGTCCTATGCGGCACGCAATTCGTCGATGCCGTCTTCGATGCTGTGGATTCATCACTTGAGGTTGCCTGGCTTAAAGTCGATGGGGACAAGCTCAAGGCCAATGATACGCTCTTTACCGTATCGGGTGCAGCACGGAGCATACTCACGGCTGAACGTGCCGCGCTGAATTTTCTGCAAATGCTGTCGGGTACAGCCAGCTACAGTGCCAAACTCGCTGCGCTGGTTGAGGGAACGTCTGCCCGTCTACTAGACACGCGGAAAACCATTCCCGGGTTTCGACTGGCGCAAAAATATGCCGTTACCTGTGGCGGTTGTCATAACCACCGTATTGGCTTGTACGATGCCTTTCTCATCAAGGAAAACCATATTGCGGCCTGCGGCGGCATTCGAGAGGCCATTGAAACTGCGCGCGCTAATGCGCCGGGTAAACCCGTGGAGATCGAGGTCGAGAGTTTGGATGAGCTGTCGGAGGCGCTAAACGCCAGAGCTGATCGCGTCATGCTCGACAATTTCAGCTTAGACGATATGCGACAGGCGATTGCCCTGAACAACGCTCAGGCTGAGCTGGAAGCGTCGGGCAACGTGACTGAGTCGACACTCCGGGATATTGCTGAAACCGGTGTGGACTTCATCTCAATTGGTGCATTGACCAAGGTCATCATGCCACTCGACCTTTCGATGAGGCTATCCTGACGGGCCTTAGCTGACCACAGGTGCATCTCTGCTGAGAGTTAGACCTCAACAAAAGGGTAACGACTAACCAGCACCCCGTTCTCGTCGCCCGCGAGATAGTCTCCTTCCTTGACTTCAACACCATCCAGAATGAGCACAACACCTCGGTCACCGCGATCCAGTTTTTCGGTTTTCATAGGCGATGTTCCCAACGCCATGACACAAAATTCGAAGGTATTAATGATTTCGACATCGCGCGCCGCCCCCACAATCACCATACCCGCCCAGCCGTTATCCATTGCGGACTTGGCAACGAGGTCACCCGTCAGGGCTTTGCTAAGCGAGCCGCCACCGTCAATGAGTAAGACCCTTCCCTCACCGGGCTCGGCAACCGCTTCTTTAACCCTGGAGTTATCTTCAAAGCAGGCAATCGTGGCCACCGGACCGTACAGCGAGCTGCGCAGTCCGAATGTACGAAACTGAAACGGCAAGACTTGCGCGCCAGCATTAAGATCGGATAGGTCGGGCGTACTCAACATTAAACGCAGCTTTACAGCCAGTCGGCCGCGTATCCGTCCAGCTGATTCATAGGCGACAAAATCGCATCTGCATGAGCGCTGGCCCGAGGCATTAGCCGATGAAGATAGAACTCTGTCGTCGCGATTTTGCGCTGACAGAACAAGGTCTTCTCGTCTTTAGCGAGAAGTTCAAGCGCGACCAATGAACTGGCTGCTAAGTGCCAGCCACCAAACAGATAGCCGGTTTGCATCATGTAGTCGAAGGACGCACCCATCGCTGCGTTCTTGTCGACTTTGAACATTTCCAGAACCGTCTGCGTGGACATCACGTGGGCAGCAAGGGCATCGGACAAGGCAGTGCCCATTGCGGCCAATCGATCATCGCTTGAGCCCGCCAGCGCATCGGCAACCCCTCTAATCTCATCATGCACGACTTCCATCATGGCACCGCCGTCACGCGCAAGCTTTCGATTTACGAGGTCAGCGGCCTGAATACCGTTAGTACCCTCATAGATAGGGGTAATTCGGACATCGCGGAGGAACTGGGCTGCCCCGGTCTCCTCGACATAGCCCATACCCCCATGAATCTGGACGCCCAGTGACGTCACTTCCTGACCCACTTCCGTCATCCAGCCCTTGATGACCGGAATCATGAGATCTAGCCGCGACTTCCACTGACCACGCTCATCCGCGGGGGCTCCGTGGGAGAGGTCCATCGTAAGTGACTCAATGTACGCCAGCGCACGCATTGCTTCATTAAGCGCACGCATGGTCATCAGCATCCGCTTAACATCCGCGTGCTCGATAATGGGTACGCCGCCTTGAACGCGCTCGCGCGCATAGGCGACAGCCTTCTGATAGGCACCTTCGCTGGCGCCCAGACCCTGAAGGCCGACCTTCAGACGCGCCTCGTTCATCATGGTGAACATGCAAGCCAGGCCATTGTTCTCCTCGCCCACGAGGTAGCCAATCGCACCCCCGTTATCGCCATAGGCCATGACACACGTAGGGCTACCGTGAATACCGAGCTTGTGCTCCACCGATACGGGGTACGCGTCGTTTCGCTCACCCAAGCTCCCATCGTCGTTCACCATGAACTTGGGTACGATGAACAGCGAGATCCCCTTGCTACCGGCGGGTGCGTCGGGCAAACGGGCAAGCACCAAATGAATGATATTGTCTGTCGCGTCATGGTCACCCCAGGTGATGTAGATCTTCTGCCCGAAAATCTTGTAGTGATCACCGTGGCGCTCGGCGCGGGTTTTCATGGGGCCCAGATCAGAGCCAGCTCCCGACTCCGTCAGGTTCATGGTGCCTGACCAAATACCAGCGTTGATATTAGGAAGATATTTGTCTATCAACTCTGGGCTTGCGTGTGCCGAAATCGCGAGCGCCGCGCCCGAGCTAAGAAAGGGCTCCAAGGCGAAGGCCATATCAGCTGAGTTCCACATTTCGCAGGCCGCTGTGCCATAGAGCTCTGGCAAGCCCTGACCACCGTGAGATGCCTCTGCAGAGATACCCACCCAACCGCCTTCGCCGAGCGCCCGAATGGCATCTCCGTAACCCGGAGGTATGGTCACAGCACCGTTTGAACAGCGCGCTGGCTGTTGATCGCCGATCCTCCGCAAGGGGGAGACCATATCGGCGGCGAGCTTTCCCGCCTCCTCGAGGAGAGCCGTTGTCAAATCCGAACCCACGTCCAATCCAGCAAACTGCGGCAAATGCCCGAGTCGGTTACCGGCCTGACAGACGTCGTCGATCAGAAACTGCATATCATCTAGCGGTGCGTTGTACATAAACCCTCCAAAACGTGTCGCTATTGTAGCCGTTCATCCGTTCAGACCAAGAATTTCTATTCTTCACCCTAGAAGATGTATTATTCATACGATGAATAGTACCTTCTGTAGGAGAGCCCGCTAAATGAGTCGCCTTGGTCGCGTTGATTTAAACCTTCTCGTCTACCTCGACGCCCTGCTGCGCGAGCGTAATGTTACTCAAGCAGCACATAGTCTCGGGCTATCTCAGCCCGCGATGAGTAATGGGCTCAAGCGATTGCGTGAGGTCTTTAATGACCCTCTGTTGATTCGGACCTCCGATGGCATGACTCCCACTGCCAAAGCCGAGGAGCTGGAACCGCAGTTGCGGGAAATTCTGACCAATGTTGACCGCGCGCTTCAGCCAACGGAGGAATTTGTCCCCGAGAGAGAAAATCGGGTCGTGCGACTCATGGCGAGCGACTATGCCGAATCTACATTACTTCCCTACGTGCTCAAGGAACTGCGCGAGCAAGCCCCGGGTATCACGCTCGACATCATGAACCCCTCAGACGTGAGCTTTCTCGATGTTGAGCGGGGCAAGGTCGATTTGGTGATCAATCGCTTCGCACAGATGCCCCAGTCGTTCCACCAGATTACGCTGTGGCAGGACACTTTTTCCTGCCTTTTGAGCCCAGAAAATCCCATCCTCGAGAACTTCACGCTCGACCATTACCTGGCTGCCGACCACATTTGGGTCAGTAAAACGGGCATGGGTGTGGGCGTCGGCGTCAACCCTGATGATGTCCAGCGTCTGGGCTGGGTTGATTCAACACTGGGAGAACTGGGCAAAAAGCGTCGCATTCGGGTCTTTACTCGCCATTATCAAGCCGCAATGACCTTGGCTGAACAGAACGACCTTATTGTGACGCTGCCCACCAGAGCAACGCAGCTAAAGCGGGACAATCCACGGGTCGTCGTGCGCGATGTACCCTTCGACATTCCGCCGCTCGAACTCAAAATGGCCTGGAGCCCACTGTTGCAACACAATCCGGGCCATCGTTGGATTCGACAGCTCATTACCAAGATAGCGCGAGCCATTTAGTGTCATCATGAAATCTCATACTGTGTAATACCTCTCGTTTGAAAAGGGACAGGCCACGGGTTTATCAATGAGCGATACGATTCAGTTGAAAAATGAGTATGAGAGCGCTGAGATCATCTCCAGCGAGCCCCTCGTCGCTGTCCGCAATAACGTCATTTCACCCATCGAGTGTGCCTACCTCATTGAATTGGCCAAACCGCATATCAAACGCGCTGGGGTCGTGCTTGATGAGGGCTTTAAACCCAGTGAGGGGCGAACCGGCTCGAACCATTGGCTAAAGTACGATGAAGATGATGTCGTCAAATCGATAGGCGAGCGAATTGCTGACATTGTTGGTCTACCGCTTGAAAATGCCGAATCGATGCAAATTATCCATTACGGCCCCGAACAGGAATATCGCCCACATTTTGATGCCTTCAACCTCTCACTGGCTCGTGGCCAGAAAGCGGCTCAGTGGGGTGGTCAGCGGCTGGTTACCGCCCTGGTTTACCTCAACAAAGTCGAGGGTGGTGGCGCGACGCAGTTTCCGAAGTTGGGCATAACGGTGCCCGCGTCTCCGGGGCGCATGGTGATCTTTCATAACACGACGGAAGATATTAGCGGGCCACACCCGCTGAGCCTGCATGCGGGCATGCCCGTGGAAGCAGGCGAGAAATGGGCCTTCAACCTGTGGTTTCGGCACCACAACACGCGGGAAATGTTCGACAAAGACAAGGCGCTGCCGTCCGTGGCGTTCAATGCGCCATCGAATTCAACTGCCGCACGCGGCGCTAGTGAGCTCAGCCCTGAAACTACATCTGCCACTGCCTCTTCCAAGGCAGAAGAGACACCACAGCCAGCGGCTGTGACAGAGTCTGCAGGGAATCAAGGTGAAAGCCTAAGGGTGGTCGCGAATCGAGCCGATGTCTTGTGGCAGCGTGCGGTAAAAACATTGAAAGCTCGTGATAATCATTTCCCAGCAGCACATGTGAGCTATTGGGATAGCTACGGTAACAAACCCCAACCGGGCGCACCCAGTGGTTGGTCAGGACCCTGCTTTCAAACGGTCGGACGCAATGTACTCAACCCGCTGGCCGATGCAGGTAAGGTAGCGGCCAAAATGACAGACCTGGGACTGACTCACCGTATCCCCAAGACCTTCGCCTCGGTTAAAGAGGCACTCGCTGGGCCGCACAAGGCCGACGATCTCTGGTTTATTCGTAGCCAATTCCGCGGCACAACCGACAAGACACTGTGCCTACCGACACCCATTATGGCCGTGGCAACACTACCCAACGGGCACCTCCTACAAAAAGCCGTTGATGAGCTTGTACTCATTGACCAACACAAGTTTACCGCGCGCCTCTATCTGGTCGTCATCGCCAATAAAGTAATACTATTCGAAGAGAGCGTGGTCTTTATTCATGGCGCGACGTATGCGCCTAACGACGCAAGCCATGCCTCTCAGGTAGACAACCGCAACTACCGTGAGCCTGGCTCCCACATTAAATTAGTCCCGGGTAGCCAAACACCACACGCGGCAGCCCTGGACGAAGCCGCCGCATCACTAGCAGGTGAGATGACAGAGTTACTGATAGAAGTGCGGGCGGCCTCTGCGGATTGCGCCTTTGCTGTGCTTGCGCTCGATACCTTGCTCACCAAATCTGGCGATCTCAAACTCCTTCGAATTCACACCTTCCCCAATTTTATAACCACTGCGCAAATTGATGCCGATGTTCACGTTCCCCTATTTGAGGATATTCTGCGTGTCATATCGGGGATTCCAAGCCGCAAGCTAACAACTATCACTCATTAAAATTTTTTTATGTACCACCATCACTACTATTTATGGTGGTCATAAATCAGTCCGCTTCCACTGGACGTAACAACCAAACGAGAATGGCGATTCGTTAATACGCCGAGTTTATTGGGAGCACATCATGTCAGCACGTATCGAATGCGCGGGACTTCACGTCGATCCGGAAATCCACGCACTTCTTGAAAGCGAGATACTGCCTGGCACGGGCGTAGAACCCGCTGCTTTTTGGAAGGCCTTGGCGGATATTGTCAAAACATTCACGCCACGCAATCGCGAGCTTCTCGCTGTCCGCGATGAGATGCAGGCCAAGATTAGCGCGTGGCATAGAGCCAATCCGGGCGCAGATTATGACCGCGCTGCCTATAAGGCCATGCTCGAGGACATTGGTTACCTGCTACCCCAGCCTGCTCCTTTCAAAATCGCAACCCAAAACGTAGACCCTGAAATTGCAGAGATCGCAGGACCACAGCTTGTTGTTCCGGTGATGAACGCACGCTACGCGCTCAACGCGGCCAACGCGCGTTGGGGCTCTCTATATGATGCGCTGTATGGCACCGATGTCATTTCCGAGGAAGACGGCGCAGTCCGCGCCGGCGCGTACAACCCAGTTCGTGGTCACAAGGTCATCGAGTGGGCGCGCGACTTTCTTGATGCACACTTTCCACTCAATCAGGGCAGTCACAAGCAGGCCGCCCACTACACCATTGTTGATGGCAGTCTCCTGATCAATCAGATCGACGGTAGCTTGAGCATGCTTGCGGCGCCAAATCAATTTGTTGGTTTCACCGGGGATGCAGATGATCCATGCGGTGTTCTGCTTAAGCACAATGGACTGCATGCGGAGATACAAATTGACCGCGAACATTCTGTAGGAAGTACCGATGCCGCAGGTGTCAAAGACATTTGCCTCGAATCTGCACTTACGACCATACAGGACTGTGAAGACTCGGTCGCAGCGGTGGACGCTCAAGACAAGACCGTTGTTTACCGCAATTGGCTGGGTTTAATGCGTGGTGACTTGAGCGAAAGCTTCAACAAAGGCGGCCAAACACTGACGCGAAGCCTCAATGCCGACCGTGAGTTCACATCACCCAACGGGGAGAGCTTCAGTTTACCCGGCCGCAGCCTTATGTTCGTGCGTAACGTCGGGCATTTGATGACCAACCCAGCGATCGTAGATAGCGAGGGCAACGAAATCTTCGAGGGCATCATGGATGCGCTGTTCACTACAGCTTGCTCGCTTCACGACCTCAGAGGCACCAGTAAAGGCGGCAACTCCCGCACCGGCTCCATGTACATCGTGAAGCCGAAGATGCACGGACCCGATGAAGTCAGCATGACGGTCGACCTGTTTGCCGCGGTTGAGGACGCATTCGCTCTGCCACGAAACACCCTCAAAGTAGGCATTATGGATGAGGAGCGTCGCACAACCGTGAACCTTGCGGAATGCATCCGCCGAGCCTCCGAACGTGTGGTGTTCATCAACACGGGATTCCTCGATCGTACCGGCGACGAAATCCATACCAGCATGGAAGCGGGCCCCATGGTGGCTAAGACGGCCATGAAAGGTGAGCTCTGGATTAATGCCTACGAGGACTGGAACGTCGACACCGGTCTTAACTGCGGTCTCCGCGGTAAAGCGCAGATCGGTAAAGGCATGTGGGCCATGCCCGACCTTATGCAAGCAATGATCGACACCAAACTTGGGCACCCCAAAGCGGGCGCCAACTGTGCCTGGGTACCCTCACCCACTGCCGCAACGCTTCACGCGACGCACTACCACGACGTATCAGTCAGCGAGATTCAAGCTGAGCTTGAGGGAACCGAGAGGCGCAGCGTCGATGACATACTCACGATTCCATTGGGTGACTGCAGCAGGTTATCAGCCGAGGAAATCCAGCGAGAGCTCGATAACAACGTGCAGGGCATGCTGGGCTATGTCGTTCGGTGGGTTGATCACGGTGTGGGCTGCTCAAAAGTACCCGACATCAACAACGTGGGACTCATGGAAGACAGAGCAACACTCCGAATTTCCAGTCAACACATCGCCAACTGGCTTCATCACGGAGTGATTACCGAAGATCAGTTCAAAGAATCGATGCTGCGGATGGCGGGTGTAGTCGATAGCCAGAATGCAGCGGATCCGAGTTATCGGCCGATGGTGACTGATGGTGAGCCGCAAGGACATGCGTTCGATGCGGCTTTGAAGTTGGTTGTAGATGGTGTTTCTGAGCCAAGTGGATATACAGAACCAAGGCTGCATAGTAGTCGGCTCTACTGCAAAATTATCTGATCTGCGAAAAATCAAGCTGTTAGAAATGGCAAGAAATGAGCGAAAAGTGACGAAAATTGTCACCACAAAAGGAACCACAGATCGTGGTGATTGATCGTATCAATGGGGTCGTTTGGTGTCGCGATAGGCGCTTATCTACAACATCTTGTGCGCTGGGTGCTATCTCTCCTGCTCGTCTATATAAAATCCCAGAAACCGTCATTTGGCTCGACGAAATGCTAGGCAAAGTAGCTGATCAATATGAAATGCAGGTCGATAATGCCGTAGACTCCATCAGTTCACTTATCGAGCCCATGATCATGTCTGTCTTGGGCGTTCTGATCGGCGGCCTTATGATAGCGATGTACCTACCCATCTTCATGCTTGGCTCGGTAATGTAGCCTCGCCCAATGGACCCGTTAGAAGAAGTCATTCGAGCTCAACCAGGATTAAGCATCTCTCTCGCCGTACTGGGTGTCGTTGTCGGCAGCTTTCTGAACGTGGTTATTTACCGGCTTCCAAAAATGATGGAATCACAATGGCAACGTGACTATGCCGAATACAACGAAGAGTCCCCATTGAACGAAGAAAGACTCTCACTTGCGTACCCGGGATCGCACTGCCCTCATTGCAACGCAGACATCAAGCCGACACAGAATATTCCTATCATCAGCTATCTGGTGCTACGTGGGAAATGCGCTTCATGTAAAGCCCCCATATCGGCTCGCTACCCGTTGGTCGAGGCTTTAACGGCCCTATTTTGGGTGCTTTGCGGTGTTCAGTTTGGAGTCAGTAACGCTTTGGCGGGCGCCATGCTACTCACCGCAGCTCTGGTGGTCCTGACCGCAATTGATCTTGATCACCAGCTACTGCCAGACAGCCTAACGCTACCCCTGCTTTGGGCCGGCCTGCTCCTCAATATTGATAGCACCTTCGTATCTCTCCAAAGCGCTGTCCTTGGTGCTGTCTTTGGTTACCTTTGCCTCTGGACGGTGTTTTGGCTTTTTAAAATCATCACGGGTAAGGAAGGCATGGGCTACGGGGACTTCAAATTGCTGGCAGCTTTAGGTGCCTGGTTTGGTTTGGCGGCACTGCCTACCATCGTTTTACTGTCGTCCGTTGTCGGCGCTGTTCTGGGCATGGCTTTAATCGTCACTGGCAAGCAGGATCGCGAAACTCCCATGCCCTTTGGGCCGTTTCTCGCGGGTGCGGGGCTCATTCATTTGTTCTACCCCAATGTCCTGCTCACTTGGGTGACAGGAGCCTAGAGGCATGTTTGTGGTAGGCATTACAGGGGGCATCGGGAGCGGCAAATCTGCGGTGACCGATCATCTCGAAACGCTCGGCATCACCGTCGTCGATGCGGATAAGGTTGCGCGCGTGGTGGTTGAGCCGGGCACTAGCGGGCTTGCCGCCATTGCCCAGCACTTTGGCAAAGACATTCTGTTTGCCAACGGTGGTCTCGACCGTGCCGCCCTTAGAAAAATTGTCTTCGATAATCCCGACGAGAGAAAGGTGCTGGAAGGGATCACTCACCCTCGCATCCGCGACGAAATCACACGCCAACTTAGTGAAGCGTCTTCTCCCTATGTGGTTCTTTCATCGCCACTGCTGCTTGAATCAGGGCAAAACACATTGGCAGACTATGTGGTCGTCGTCGATGTGCCTGAAGAGGTACAGTTAAAACGGACCATGGCGCGCGATGACAATAGCGAGGCACTAGTACAACAAATCATGGCAGCGCAGCTGGACCGACAGACACGCCTATCGCGCGCTGACGCCTCAATCATGAATGATACGAGTCTGAAAGAGCTTTATGAGCGTGTTGAGGCATTGCATGAGGACTTACTGTTAAAGGCCACCACCTCAGACTAGGAGTGCTTTCACCGTAGTCATAATCTCAGCGTTCGCTTCGGGCACCTGAAAGTCATCAAGCGAACTGGCATCCACCCAGGCTAAGGGCTGCCCCTCTGCACCATGGGGCTCACCTTCCCACTCCTTCACGCGATGCACATCAAGCAATACCTGCTTTTCACCGTAGTCATGAGTGACTGTCAGGAGTGGGGACGTGTTGCCGATTCGTGTCCCAAGCTCCTCTTCAAGCTCGCGCGCTAGGGCCGTGTACACCGACTCACCTTCCTCTACCTTCCCACCCGGAAACTCCCAGTAACCGGCAAGGTGCGTGCCTTTCAGGCGCCGGGTAAGAAGCACACAACCTCTTGCATCGATGAGCACACCAACGGCCACATGAATGCGACTTCCCATTAGGTGCGGTACTCGGCGTTTATCTTGACGTAGTCGTAGGAGAAATCGGTGGTCCAGATCGTGGCGGTCTCGCTGCCACGAGCGAGGTCAATCGAGATGAGCAAATCCTCAGGTGCCATGGCAGCAACGCCGGCCTGCTCGGTATAGCGCTCGGCGCGTGCACCGTTCTCGGCAATCAATACCCCATTGATGGACAGAGAAACCGCGTCAACATCCAAGTTCTCTACCCCAGCGCGTCCAATCGCAGCGAGGATGCGACCCCAATTGGGGTCTGAGGCAAACAATGCTGTTTTCACCAAAGGCGAGTGAGCTACCGTTCGCGCCACCAAATCAGCCTCCGCGACCGTTTTTGCACCCGACACCTCAATGGCAACAAACTTGGTTGCCCCCTCACCATCGCGCACGATGTCCTGTGCTAACTCGATCGCCAGCTCAATCAGCGCTGACTGGAAGGCCTGCGCCGCGTCTGTAGTCGTCGCAGAAACAACCAAGTCAGACTGTCCCGTCGCTGTTAGGGTTACCGCATCGTTCGTACTAGTATCGCCATCGACCGTAATGCGGTTAAAGCTGGCATTAACGGCGGCACGTAGCATCCCATCGAGCATCGCCGACGGAATAGAGGCATCGGTTGCAATAAAACCGAGCATGGTCGCCATATTGGGCTGAATCATCCCCGAACCCTTGCTCATACCCACAATTCGGCATGACTGTCCATTGACCTCAACTGATTTGACGCGCAGCTTCGGGCGGGTATCCGTGGTCATTATGGCTCGCGCAGCACGCGTCCAATTGGTTTCAGACAAATTAGAAATCGCTTGAGGTAACGCAGCTTCAATCCTCGCTACCGGCAATAACTCACCAATCACACCAGTGGAAAAAGGCAAGACGCGATCAGGGGCGTCGTCTGTCAGCTTTCCGACTGCTGCGCAGCTCGCCTCACAGGCGTCCATACCTGGCGTTCCAGTGCCTGCATTAGCGTTCCCCGAGTTGATGAGAATGTACCGCGCATCATGACCGGCGTTGTTACGCTCAGCGACGACAACAGGTGCCGCGCGAAACGCATTTAGGGTAAAGACCGCCGCCGTTGAACTCCCCTCGGCGATTTCAATCAGCGTCAGATCATCACGGCCTTCGTATTTGATGCCGGCTTGCGCAACCCCGAGCCGAACGCCCGGGATAGAAAACTCGCTCATACCTAATTAAGCGCTCCACAACACTGCTTATATTTCTTACCACTGCCACAGGGACACGGATCATTGCGGCCCACCTTGGGCGTGTCACGCACCATCGGTTGTTGTGGCGCCTCCGCCTGCTGGGCGGACTCCTGCTCAGCTTCCGGCAATGCCGAAGCCTGCGCATGCTGGAAGGCCAACTGCTGTCGCTCCGCTTCCTCACGACGCTTTTGCTCAATCAGCTCAGCCTCGTCCTGTCGCTTGATCTGAAGGTGGCTCAAGATACGCACCACCTCTTGCTTCAAGCGCTCAAGCAACGCCTCGAACAACTCAAAGGCCTCGCGCTTGTACTCCTGCTTAGGGTTCTTGTTGGCATAGGCTCGCAAATGAATGCCCTGTCGGAGCTGATCCATGGTTTGAAGATGATCTTTCCACAGCCCATCCAGCACCTGCAGCATGACCTGCTTCTCAATCTGGCGCATGGCATCGCCAATGAGCGAGCCTTTTTCATCGTAGGTGGATTGCACCGATCCGATAATACGCTCTCGCAGCGTCTCCTCATGCAGATTAGTGTCTTCTTCCAGCCAGCTAGCCACTGGAAGTTCCTGAGCAAATTCGGTTTTGAGGTATTGCTCAAGACCCGAAATATCCCATTGCTCCTCCACACTCATCGGCGGAATAAATCGATCGATGCCGCTGTGAATCACATCGGCACGAATATTGGTGATCATTTCCGCAACGTCATCCCCATCCAGCAGTTGGTCACGCTGTGAGTAGATAATCTGGCGCTGATCATTGGCGACATCATCGTACTCAAGTAGCTGCTTACGAATATCAAAGTTGCGTCCCTCAACCTTGCGCTGTGCCCGCTCAATTGAGTTGGTCACCATGCCACTCTCAATGGCCTCGCCTCGCTCCATGCCTACTTTTTGCATGATGCCGGCCATGTTGCCCATGAAGATCCGCATTAAGTTGTCGTCGAGCGAAATATAAAAGCGCGATGCACCGGGATCACCCTGTCGACCAGCGCGTCCGCGAAGCTGGTTATCAATGCGTCGAGACTCGTGACGCTCGGTACCCACAATGTGAAGACCACCCGCATCGAGCACCGCTTGATGCCGCTCCTCCCAGGCTGCCCTCGCTGCCTCTTTTGCCGCCTCGTCCTCGATCCCCGAGAGCTCGGCCTCAAGGTTTCCGCCCAGCACAATATCGGTTCCACGACCCGCCATATTGGTGGCGATGGTGACCACACCCGGACGGCCAGCCTGCGCAATAATCTCCGCTTCCTGTTCGTGGTATTTAGCGTTCAGCACCTTGTGCTCGATGCCCGCCTCCTTGAAGTAGTCCGAGAGCTCCTCAGAGGTCTCAACTGAGGCAGTACCCACCAAGACAGGTGCTTTGTTTTCGATAATACGTCGGGTCTCTTCGACAATCGCTTCGAGTTTTTCCTCTTTCGACATGAAGACCAAATCGTTCATGTCCTTGCGTTGCATTGGAATATTGGTCGGAATGACCACACACTCAAGACCGTATATCTGCTTAAACTCGAACGCTTCGGTATCCGCCGTACCCGTCATTCCGCTGAGTTTGTTGTAAATACGGAAGTAATTCTGGAACGTCGTCGATGCCATGGTCTGGCTCTCGGCCTGAATGTTGACGTTCTCCTTGGCTTCGATGGCCTGATGCAGGCCCTCGGACAGGCGGCGTCCGGCCATGGTCCGGCCCGTATGCTCGTCAATCAATACCACCTGACCGTTTTGTACAATGTACTCAACGTTGCGGTTGAACAGATTGTGAGCGCGAAGCGCGGCATTCACGTGGTGTAACAAGCCTAAGTTCGTTGACGCGTAGAGCGAATCATCGGCTGCGAGCAGACCCTCATCGATCAACATGGTCTCTATCTGCTCGTGTCCATCTTCGGTCAGCTCAACCGTTCGCTGTTTCTCGTCAATGACAAAATCACCATCCTCAGCGTCTTCACCACTGCGAGGCGAGAGCTTGGGGATGAGTTTATTAATCTTGCGATAAAGCTCGGAGCTATCCTCGGCCGCACCCGAGATGATGAGTGGCGTCCGCGCTTCATCGATAAGAATCGAGTCCACCTCGTCAACAATGGCAAAGGCCAGTTGCCCTTGCATCTTGTCCGCCATGCTGAAGGCCATATTGTCGCGTAGGTAATCGAAGCCGAACTCGTTATTCGTGCCGTAGACGATGTCCGCCGAGTATGCGGCACGCTTTTCCTCTTGCGACTGACCCGCTTTGACAACACCGACCTCGAGGCCAAGGAAGTTGTAGAGCTTGCCCATCCAAGCGGCATCACGCGACGCTAGGTAATCGTTAACGGTAATCAGGTGAACGCTGTTGCCAGATAGGGCGTTGAGATACGCGGGCAGCGTGGCGACGAGCGTTTTACCTTCACCGGTTCGCATCTCTGCAACGTTACCCTCGTGAAGTACAACGCCACCGATTAACTGAACGTCAAAATGGCGCATGCCCATGGCGCGGACGCCACCTTCGCGGACAACGGCAAACGCTTCCGGCAGCAGGTCATCGAGCGACTCACCCGCCTGATAGCGATCGCGAAACTCCTGAGTCCTTGCGCGTAGTGCGTCGTTGTCGAGCGCCTGCATGTCTTCTTCAAGCGCGTTGATCTTTTTGACTGTTTTTTTGATCCGCCGCAAAACACGATCGTTTCGCGAGCCGAATATCATTTTCAGCGGATTTGCCATGGTGTTTCCAATAGTCAGTGTTAGGGTCTTGCGCAGTCTGCGCATTCAATGGAATCGGTGAACATCACCGGAGATCATGAGCGACCTTAGTTAGGCGTGCGCCGTAAATAACTGGCAGGGTCGACCGGACGGCCGTTTTTATGAACTTCAAAGTGAACGTGTGGACCCGTGGATCGACCACTGTTTCCCATGAGAGCGACGACGTCACCGCGACGCACCATATCACCCACTTTGACGAGATTCTCTTGATTATGTGCGTAACGGGTAATGACGCCATCACCGTGCGCAACTTCAACCATTTTGCCATAGCCGTAACGCTCACCGCTCCAGCTAACAACCCCGCTGGCCACAGCGACAATATCAGCACCCGCTTTTCCGGCAAAATCGACACCTTCGTGCCACGCCTTCTTACCGCTAAACGGATCAATGCGCGTCCCGTAACGCGACGACAACCATCCCGACAAAATGGGGCGGCCTGACGGTGTCGCATCGCTCTTCACTTGTTCGCCCTGAATGAGCTCAGACAAAATATCGAGCTGCACTTCGCGATCATCAAGCGCTGTACTCAGAGCAAACAGCTCGCCTTCTAGCGCTGGAATAAGCTCCCGCGCATCTTCCTGCGAGGTCATTAGAGGACCACCCAGTGCAGGCGCCATATCAAAGTTAAATTCGCCTGGCTCGAGACCCGCGCTTTGGGTCAGGTTCATACCAACAGCATCTAGCCGCGTTACACGACTCTGGAGTTCAGCGAGTAGCAGTGTCATGGACTCAAGGCGACGTTCGGCCTCTACCGCCATATCAGCCAGGGCTTCGGCACGCTCACGCGCTTCTTCGGCAGCCAAGGTCTCCTCGGCAGCCTGGGCTCTGGCAACGCCCTTCTTCATACCGAACTCATAACTGAGTCCCGCAAGCGATACAGGCAGGCCGATTAAAAACGCCGAGACAACAACGCGGGTCCACCGTCCAATTTCAACGGTTTTAGAAGGTCCCTCATTGTTGATCAGAATGAATTTCACGGGTGTTGCGAGCGTCTTTTTCGATCGCGCCACTATGCCAGAGTTACAAGCCCTGGGAAAGCGAAGATGTGACGACTGTGAACTAGCGCGCGATTAGGTGGGAGCGTAAGTAAGGAAAGGCTGCTGATAGGAAATTGGCGCGTCCTCGATGTCCTCGAAGGTCACCATCTCCCAGGCTTCCTTATCGGCAATTAAGGTGCGCAGCGCCAAGTTGTTCAGCGCATGTCCAGACTTGAACGCCCGATACTCGCCAATGAGACTGTATCCCAGCAGGTACAAGTCACCAATGGCGTCGAGCACCTTGTGCTTAACGAACTCGTCGTCGTATCGAAGGCCCCCATTGTTAAGCACCTTGTAATCATCTATCACAATGGCGTTATCCATGCTTCCACCACGGGCAAGCCCTTTGGATCGCAGATATTCAATCTCCTCCACAAAACCAAAGGTACGTGCACGACTAACTTCACGCACGAAAGACGTTGTGGAAAAGTCGATTTCCGCAGTGGCTGCACGGTGCTTAAAAACAGGATGATCAAAATCAATACCAAACGATATCTTAAAACCTTCCATGGGAAGGAAGGTCGCCGTCTTGTCACCGTCAGTGACCGTGACTTCTCGCTTTACGCGAATGAACTTTTTAGCGGCGTGTTGCTCAACAATACCAGCACTCTGAAGCAGGAATACAAAAGGCGCTGCACTACCGTCCATGATGGGGATTTCAGGGGCGGTCACATCCACGTACGCATTATCAACACCCAACCCTGCCATGGCAGACAGTAGGTGTTCGATCGTGGAGACGCGAGCGTCTCCATGAATGAGGCAGGTCGACAACGTCGTCTCACCAACCAAGTCAGCTCGAGCGGGGATCTCGGCTGCGGGGTTCAGGTCAGTGCGACGAAATACGATGCCCGTATCCACGGGCGCCGGTGAAAGTGTCAGCAACACCTTCTCGCCTGTATGCAAGCCGACACCAGTCGCCTTGATCGAGTTTCGTAATGTTCGTTGTCGTATCATTCCTTTGCCTTATTCAGAGGGCAGTCGCCCGGAGAGCAAAATCCTCTCTTCCGGCCGTCTTGCAACGCACGCTTAGTCAGCTTGACGACGCAAAAACGCGGGAATATCGAAATATCCCTCTTCGCTACTTTCCTCTACCGCAACCGCTTGTCCACCCGCAGCCACGCGTTGACGTTTGGCGGGGGGCAGATCATACCCTTCATACACGGGTGTCGTCGATGCTGCTGCACGCATGGGCGCGACAGCCTCTACCTTTTTCAGGACAGGACGGCTCTGTTCAACTCCCAAACCTGTGGCCACGACGGTCACCTTGAGCTCATCGGTCATGGTCGGATCAATGACAGTACCGATCACAACGGTGGCGTCATCACAGGCAATTTCTTCAATGGCCTCACCGACTTCAGAGAACTCACCCAGCGAAAGGTCAAGTCCCGCAGTGATATTAACCAACAACCCTTTCGCACCGCTGAGATCAATATCATCCAATAGCGGGCTGTTGATAGCGCGTTCTGCCGCCTCGCGTGCTCGACCTTCGCCAGTTGCCGTACCTGTACCCATCATAGCTGAGCCCATTTCCGACATGACTGTTTTCACGTCCGCGAAGTCAACGTTGATCATGCCCGGACGGATAATGAGGTCTGCAATGCCTTGCACGGCGCCAAACAGCACGTCATTCGCCTCCTTGAACGCATCGAGCAAGCTTGTGCTACTACCCATGACCTCGAGTAATTTCTCGTTGGGGACAGTGATGAGTGAGTCGACATGCTGCTCCAACTCCTTCAGGCCATCCTCGGCTATTGAAAGACGCTTTCGTCCCTCAAAGCTAAAGGGACGGGTCACAACCGCCACGGTAAGAATCCCCATATCGCGGGCGACCTCAGCAACGATCGGCGCACCACCGGTTCCCGTACCACCGCCCATACCAGCGGTAACGAATACCATATCCGCGCCGTATAAAGCCTCGGCAATGCGGTCACGATCTTCCAACGCGGCAGCCCGGCCAATCTCTGGATTTGCACCTGCACCGAGACCCTTGGTAATCGAGTTACCCAATTGCAGTACCGTCTTAGAGTCGATGTCTGCAAGTGCCTGCGAGTCGGTATTCGCGCAGATGAAGTCCACGCCCTCGATATCGTGTTCGATCATATGACGCACCGCGTTACCGCCACCGCCGCCAACACCGATCACTTTGATAACCGCGTTTTGCGGCGCATTGTCTACTAGTTCAAACATAGTCTTTCTCCCCGTTTGAAAATGTCCGGTTTCCCGGCTTTCCCCTGTAAATCAAAAGTTGCTACCAAACCAATTGCGCAACCCACCCAGCATGCTGCTGGCCTTCTGACGGCCCGCAGCGAGCTGCGCACCGTCGTGAAGTTCTTTTGCACCCGACAGCAACAGGCCCACAGCCGTTGCATAGATCGGGTTTCGAATAATGTCGTGCATACCTCGCGTGTACTGAGGTGCGCCCACACGGACGGGCATGTGGAAGATCTCTTCAGCGAGTTCGACAACGCCCTCCATCTTTGAGGTGCCACCCGTTAACACAACACCCGCGGGTATTAGCTCCTCGAACCCTGAGCGACGGACCTCGCCCTGAATCAAGGTGAACAGCTCGTCGTAACGTGGCTCTACCACTTCAGCTAAGGACTGGCGCGACAGATCGCGAGGAGGACGGTCGCCCACACTGGGAACCTTGATGGTCTCATCGGGGCCGGTTAGCTGGGCAAGCGCACAGGCATAACGAATTTTGATTTCCTCGGCGTGTTGCGTGGGCGTGCGAAGCGCCATTGCGATGTCGCTGGTCACTTGATCACCAGCAATGGGAATCACACCCGTATGTCTAATCGAGCCCTCTGTGAAAATGGCGATATCAGACGTGCCGCCACCAATATCGACCATGCACACCCCGAGATCGCGCTCATCATCGGTAATGACTGAGTAACTCGACGCCAACTGTTCCAGAACAATGGCATCGACCTCGAGGCCACACCGCTGAACACACTTCTCGATGTTTTGTGCCGCCGTTTCGGCGCAGGTCACAAGGTGCACTTTCGCCTCCAGGCGAACGCCTGACATACCCAGTGGCTCCTTGATACCCCCCTGGTTGTCGATCACGTACTCCTGTGGGAGCACGTGAAGAATCTTCTGATCGGCCGGGATGGCTACTGCCTGCGCTGCATCGATTACGCGGTCGATATCTGCGCGCTCAACCTCACGATCTTTAATGGCGACAATACCGTGCGAGTTCATTGACCGAATATGATTTCCAGCAATCCCCACATAGACTGAGTGGATCTGGCAACCAGCCATCAACTCGGCTTCTTCAACCGCTCGTTGAATGGCGTTAACCGTCGATTCGATATTGACGACAACCCCTTTCTTCAGACCTTTAGACGGGTGCGAACCGATGCCCACGATGTCGATGGTGCCATCGGTATCGATTTCACCAACCACGGCAACCACCTTGGACGTACCGATATCCAGTCCGACGATCATCCGCTTCTCTTCATTTGCTGCCATTACCGACCTCCCCGCTCCCGCGCTACTGTGGTCACTGCAAAACCCTGTTCCCGACGCAAAACAGCTGCGCCGCGCTCGTAACGAAAATCAATTCGCGCAATCGAATTCGCGGCATCCTCACTTTCCAGCAAGGCAACGAAACGACGCACGCGTTGTGCAAAATCCTTATCTCCAAACTGCACCTCGGTGCCGTCGGTCAGCTCAGCACTCACCTGACCCAGACGATCCTCATTCAGTGCGGCCACTGCCAAGCCGTGTGGCATGAGCAACATCTGGAACAATTTGAAGTGCTCAATCAGAACGGGGGGTTTATGTTGCTCACTCCAGAGCAATGGGAGCTCTGCATATCGCGTCAAAAATTCACCCTCGAAAATGAAACCGTGGTGATTGATGTAAGCGGCGTCGCCCCAGCGCGCAATTGGTTGCTCTTCTGTCACGTGTACTCTGATCGTCCCTGGCCATTCTCGGCGCACATTGGCGTCATACACCCAGGGCAATGACTCGATATCCTTGCGAATGGACGTGAGGTCAGTCAGCAGAAATCCGTTCTCTACTCGGGGTGCGATAACACTCTCGAGATCACGTCGATCGATATGGCGCATCTCGCCGGTGATCGCAATCGCCTCAACCGGCCTATCGGCCGCAAGCTTGGTGGCAAAACCTAGGAGCCCCGCCATGGTTATCAGTGAAACGGCTGTCACAATGCGCTTCACGCTGCGAACAAAACGCTGCCATCGGCTGACAGCGAGTGCCTTCTGAGCTCGTGAGACATCACGCGCCATGTCGCACCTCCATTGATCCCCGGTAGATTTCCATGAGGAGTTCGGTAAACGACAGTCCTGCTGCCGCTGCAGCCTTGGGTACCAAGCTGTGCTCGGTCATACCGGGAACCGTGTTCACCTCGAGCAATTGCCACCCCGATGCGCCTCGCATAAGGTCAACCCGACCCCAGATTTCTGCGCCAGAGGCGTCGAACGCCTCAAGTGCTAGAGCCTGAAGTACGGCAGTCTCTTCCTCATTAAGCGGTGCCGGACACTCGAACTGAGTGGCACCCGATACATACTTCGCATCAAAGTCATAGAACTCCGATGCCGGGGTAATTTTTATCGGAGGCAAGGGACGACCGCGCAAAATGGCGACCGTAAATTCGTCACCGTCAACCAATGTCTCCGCCATGACGGCCACACCCGATTCCGCGGCTTTAACCCAAGCGCGCTCAAGTGAACTCACGTCAGTCGCCTTGGACATGCCGACCGACGATCCCTCGGAGACGGGCTTGACGAACACAGAGCCCAGTCGATCGATCACTGCCGCAAGGTCGCTGTGGTTATCAATAATCTGAAAGTCGGGCGTGGGTAGCCCGAGGCTTTGCCAGACAAGCTTGGTTTTGGCTTTGTCCATGCACAAAGCACTGCCCAGCACTCCAGACCCTGAATAGTAGACCCCGAGAGACTCAAGTAACCCCTGAATCTGACCATCCTCACCACCCACGCCGTGAAGCAGGTTAAATACGAAGGTTTCCACCGGCAGATCCCGGTGCCACCCTTTCGCCGCAGTATCAAGTCGCGTAACACGGGCCCCGGCTGATTCAAGTGCATCGGCTACCGCAGTGCCACTCTTTAACGAAATCTCGCGCTCAGCAGAGTCGCCGCCCATCAAGACCGTCACGTTCATGTTTTGGAGGTCGGCATTCATGACAACACCTCCAGCGACTCTGCGTCCGACAGTAGCTTCGACAGCCTGCCGATGTTTCCTGCGCCCTGCATGATGAGCACATCGCCATCGTCGAGAAACTTAGTCAGGCGCGCGGGCAGTTGACCGTTGTCGCTTAACAACACTGGATCGACCCATCCGGTCTGACGAATACTGCGTGCCAATGATCGGCTGTCCGCACCGGGAATTTCATCCTCGCCTGCCGAATAGACTTCGAGAAGAATGAGACCATCCACAGTCGAAAGGACCTCGACAAAATCATCGTAGCAATCACGCGTGCGGCTGAAGCGATGCGGCTGAAACACCATCACCAGGCGCTTTTGGGGATACGCTTCACGGGCCGCGTTAATCGTGGCCTTGAGCTCCGTTGGGTGATGACCGTAGTCATCCACGAGCAACGCCTGTCCACCCTGCCAGGTAATATCGCCAAGAATGGAGAACCGGCGTCCAACGCCTTCAAATTTAGAGAGACCTTGCACGATAGCGTCGCTACTGACTCCCAGTTCCGAGCACACCGCGACCGCCGCCGCGGCGTTTAAGGCATTGTGCACACCCGGCATAGGCAAACTAACGGATAATGCATCACCCAGTGCCTTTCGATTGACTGTGAAGTGACTCTCGGTACCAGAGAAAGTCAGTGATTCAAGCCGGAAGTCAGCATCATCCGCAAAACCGTATGTAACTACCTGGCGTGTAATGCTGGGTATGAGTTCACGTACGCCCGGATCGTCCAGACACACCAGCGCCACCCCATAGAAAGGTAGGTTGTGAAGGAACTCGATAAACGCCTGGTGATAAGACCGCACGTCGCCCTCGTAATGCTCCATGTGGTCGGGCTCTACGTTCGTAATCACCGACATCATGGGCAACAGGTGGAGGAACGATGCATCACTCTCATCCGCCTCGACCACCAAATAGTCGCTCGCACCTAACTGCGCATTGGTACCCAAGTTATTGAGCACGCCACCAATCACAAACGTGGGATCCAACCCCGCCTCTGCCATCAGAGATGCAATAAGGCTTGTGGTCGTTGTTTTACCGTGAGTCCCTGCAACAGCGATGCTAAAGCGGTAACGCATCAATTCAGCCAGCATCTCAGCTCTTGGAACAATCGGTATACGTTGCTCTCTGGCCGCTTTTACTTCGGGATTGGCCTCGTTGATGGCAGATGACACCACAAGCACGTCCGCTCCATCGACATTGATGGCCTTATGACCAATCGATACCTCGATTCCGAGCCCCTTCAACCGTGTTACCGACGAGCTCTCGGCGATATCAGATCCGGATACGGTGTAGTTAAGACCCACGAGCACCTCGGCGATGCCGCTCATACCTGAGCCGCCGACACCAACAAAATGGATACGCTGAATGCGTCGCATCATGGGTTCTCGCGTGAGGACGGTTTCAGCCACGAGCCACCTCCTCTGCAATGGCTACAACATCGTGAGTCGCGTGAGGCTTTGACCAGCCTCGGGCATCACTCGACATTTGGTGTAGCATTGAGGCTTCAGCGAGTGCTCGGGACAGGAACGTAGGAACCACATCACTAGCCAACTCTGTTTGGGGAACAATGATGGCGCCACCGGCTGCATGCAGAGCCTCTGCGTTTTTCATCTGGTGGTTATCGATCGCCTGTGGCAAAGGCACCAGCACACTGGGGGTCCCCGTTACAGACAGCTCACTTACGGTCAATGCACCAGCTCGACAGATGGCAACATCGGCCCATCGGTAAAGCGCTGCCATGTCATCGACAAAGGGCATCACTTCAGCCTGATTGGCACCCATATGCGCCCATGCCTGCTGGGTGACATCCGCATGTGCGGCTCCGCACTGATGCTTAATCTCAATGCAAGCGAGTTCATCTTTAGATAATTTGGAAAACGCCTCTGGACAACCCGTGTTCAATGCAAGAGCACCCTGGCTGCCTCCGAGAATAGCGATACGAAGACGCCGCGACGAATCGAAGGAAACGGCCGGATAATCCTTCTCCGTGGTATCGCATAGTTCGTCGCGCAGTGGATTACCCGTAACCCTGACATCAATATCTGCCGCAAAGGCACCCTCAAAACCTGCCATAACGCGAGCTGCGCGGCGCGCGAGAAGTCGATTAGTTGTCCCTGCGACCGCATTTTGCTCGTGAATTAACAGCGGTATACCGAGTAACCGAGCCACTGCGCCAGCAGGACCTGCGGCGTAGCCGCCAAACCCGATCACCATGCTGGGCCGGTGACGGAGTAACAGCGCGAGCGCTTGTAGACAGGCCCAAAACAGCGAGGCGAACCCTTTTGCCTTCGAGATTGCGCCCTTGCCACGCAGCCCCAGCGTTTTCAGCGTATGCAGGGCAATTTCATTGGCGGGCACAACGCTTGCCTCTAAGCCACGAGCAGTGCCGATCCAGGACACATCCCAGCCTTTCGCGCGTAGCCCTAGCGCTACCGCTAGGCCCGGATAGACATGACCGCCGGTACCACCCGCCATGATCATCACTCTGTGCGCCGAGGGAGTCATGCTGACGTCCTCCTAGCTTGAGCTTTCTGCGGCCGCTGCGAGCGACTGCGCTCGAGCTTGAGTAACACCCCCACCATCATGCAACTGACGAATAAGCTGTTACCACCATAGCTAATGAATGGAAGCGTCAAACCTTTGGTAGGGAGTAGCCCGGAGCTGACGCCCATATTAACGAAGGCCTGCCCTGCAAAAATAAGTGCAAATCCGAAGCAGACGTATGACTCGAACTCACGCTTCTCTACGAGGAAGCGATAGCCGATGTAAACAATGCGGCCCACAAACGCAGCAAAGAGAGCGATGACGGCGACAGCGCCGATCAATCCCGTCTCCTCAGCCCAGATTGAAAAAACAAAGTCAGTGTGGGCTTCCGGCAGGTAAAACAGCTTCTGAATGCTATTACCCAAGCCAACGCCCAACCACTCTCCACGCCCATACGCGATCAACGACTGGATGAGCTGGAAGCCGCTGCCAAAAGGATCGCTCCAAGGGTCCTGATACGCCATCAAACGCTTCATTCTATAGGGCGCCATCACGATCATTCCCACTAGGATGGAAAGTGCCGTGAAGACAAGGCCCAAGACATTGATCAATCTTGCACCTGCCATGAATAGCATGCCGAAAGCGGTTCCTAATAGGATCACTGTGGCGCCGAAATCAGGCTCCATTAGCAGCAAGCCCGCAAACACAATAAGCACCAATATCGGCTTTAATAGGCCACGCAGGGCAGTACGAAGCTCATTGCCATGCCGCACCATATAGCCCGCGAGCCAGAGGACCATGGCGAACTTTGCGAACTCTGAGGGTTGGAATGTCAGAGGGCCGAGAGGGATCCAACGTTGGCTGCCGTTAACAATCCGCCCGACACCAGGCACCAGAACAACCACGAGCAACGCCAAAGCCAGCATGAGTAGCCAAGGTGATGTTTGATGCCATACGGAAACAGGAATGAAGTACGCGATCACTCCCAAGGTGACGCCAATACCCAAATACATCAGATGTCGCGTCGCGTGGTGCCACTCATCACCAAATTTGGCTTCCGACAGACTTATTGACGCAGAAGAGATCGCGATAAGCCCGATTGAAATGAGCGTCAAGGTCAACACGAGCAAAGTGGCACCCGCATAATTCTCACGAGGCAAGGTCGCCATTAGGACACCTCCTCACAGGCACGTACGGTGGCTGTGAAAGCCTCACCGCGCGCTCGGTAATCCGCATACATATCCAGGCTTGCACAGGCCGGTGACAACAGCACAGTGTCACCCGGCGCTGCAGCCTCGGTGGCGGTCCGGACAGCCGCGTCCATGCTGTTCGCAAACGAGCGGGAGGCCGTCGCATCGAGCGCCTTGTCGATGGCTGTGGCGTCACGACCCATCAACACCGTGTGTTTTGCAAACTGACCGATTGCCGTCGCGAGCGGCGCAAAGGCCTGACCCTTACCGTCACCGCCAGCGATTAAAATGATGTTCTTACCGTCTGACAGCCCCTCAAGCGCTGCCACAGTGGCGCCCACGTTGGTGCCTTTACTGTCGTTAACAAACCGAACACCGTTCCTGACGGAAACCAGTTCACACCGATGTGGTAAGCCTTTGAGTGTCTTGACCCCCTCGATGAGTTTTTCGTAGGGCAAACCCATGGCATGCCCAATGGCTAGCGCCGCCAATACGTTACTAATGTTGTGATGTCCGACGAGCGGAATATCAGATAACGCACAGAGCGGCTCAAAGCCGAAACAGACCCAAGGCGTGCCCTCGTGATGACGCAACCCGAGCTGCTGAATATCCGGTTCGTTGTCCCGCCACAATGTCCACGGCACATCGCCTTTGCCCACGGGTTGGGTCAGCGAGTCTCGGTAGTTCGCCACGACATGCTCGGCTCCCGCAAAAATCCGGTGCTTGGCAAGGTGATACAGCGGCATGGTGTGATGCCGATCGAGGTGATCGGGCGAGAGGTTAAGCACTGCGGCGACGGCGAGATTCAGATCTCCTGCCCGCTCCAGCTGAAACGAAGATAGCTCGAGAACATAGGCATCGACTGGATCAATGAGCAGCTCAAGCGCAGGCGTCCCCAAATTCCCGCCAACCGAGACATTGAGACCACAGGAGGTCAGCAACTGCCCGACAAAGGTTGTCACCGAAGATTTACCATTAGAGCCCGTAATGCCGATAACGGGCGCCTGCGCCTCACCCACAAACAGATCGATGTCGCCTCTCACTTCAACGTTGAGCGACTGGGCTAAACGAATCACCTCTGAATCCATCGCAATACCGGGTGAGGCAATCAGGAGATCTACCTGATTGAGAACCGTCTCGCTGATGTTCCCAAAGTGCGTTTCGATTCCGTCAAGCTCGCGACGTAACGTGAGGTCGTTGCCGAGGTCTACGCGTGTATCCATGGCGATAAAGGGTATGCCTTGCGCCTTCCAGTATCGCGCAACGGAGCGCCCGGTATGACCCATACCGAGAATGCCGCGTCGAACCGAACTGGAAATAAGCTCAGGCATCATTCAGTCCTACCTCAGCTTCAACGTCGCCAATCCGAATAACACGAGCATGGCTGTGATAATCCAAAAACGGACGATCACGCGCGGCTCAGGCCAACCGGAGAGTTCGAAGTGATGATGAATGGGCGCCATTTTGAAGACACGCTTGCCGCGCAACTTAAAGGAGGCGACCTGGATAATGACGGACAGTGTCTCGATGACAAAAACGCCGCCCATAATAAAGAGCACCAGTTCCTGCCGAATGATGACTGCAACAATACCGAGCGCAGCGCCCAGCGCCAGCGCACCGACATCGCCCATGAATACCATGGCTGGGTAGGTGTTGAACCACAAAAAGCCCAGTCCTGCACCGGCGATAGCGCCACAGAAAACAACCATCTCACCTGCGCCTGCGATGTAGGCAATATTCAGGTACGACGCAAAATCCACTCGACCTGTTACATAAGCAATCATGCCCAAACCAACCGCCACCATGACGGTGGGTAGAATCGCGAGCCCGTCAAGCCCGTCGGTCAAATTGACGGCGTTGCTCGATCCCACAACCACTAGGTAAGCCCACGGAATAAATAGGACCCCCATGACCAGTGCGAAGTCCTTGAAGAACGGAAGATACAGGGTCAACTCTGGGACCTGAGTTGACGTGGCAAACAGATAGCTGACCGCAGCCAATCCGACCACTGATTGCCAGAAATATTTCCAGCGAGCTGACAGACCCCGTGAGTCTTTTTCAACGACCTTGCGGTAATCATCAACCCAGCCGATCGCGCCAAACAAAACCGTGGTCAATAGAGCAACCCAGAGATACTTGCTTGTTAGATCGCCCCACAGCAAGGTGCCTGAGGCAATGGCCACGATAATCAGGGCGCCGCCCATGGTAGGCGTGCCAGCTTTACTCAGATGAGATTGGGGTCCGTCAACACGCACCGCCTGACCAATCTGCATTTCCTGAAGCCAGCGAATCATTCGAGGACCAACCAAGGTGGAGATCACCAGGGCCGTCATGGCGGACAAGATGCCGCGCAGCGTGATGTACTGAAAAACGGAGAACGCAGATTCCCACGCCGCCAACTGTTGTGCGAGCCAAGTTAACACGTCGCCTCTCCTGCAGATGATGTCATTGAAGTCACAAAGCGATCTAGCTGCATACCGCGCGACCCTTTAACCAAAATCGTTTCGTCCTGAAAAAACTCGGGGCAGTCAGCCAATAATTGATCGACATGCGCAAAGTGCAGAGCTTGAGAGGCGCAGTTGTCTGTAATGTGCGCTGACAGCTCACCCACAGCGATAACACGCTCAATACCCAGATCTGATAAATGCCTACCCACGTTACGGTGGTAATCAGGTCCGTCATCGCCGAGCTCCAGCATATCGGCCAGTACCGCCGTGCGGGGTGGCTTGGCGCGCTTGAGCGTATCCAACGCAGCCATGACGCTGGAGGGACTTGCGTTGTAGCTATCATCGATCACTCGGATTCCCCTAGCGAGGTGAAGCGTATTACCCCTCCCCTCTACCGGTAAAACCGCCTCAACACCCTCCGCAATAAGCGGCAGGTTGATATCAAGCGCAGTGGCTGCGGCTATGGCAGCTAGCGCATTGGTCACCCCGCCTTTACCCGGAATTGAAAGCCGCAATGACATACGTGTACCCATTGCATCGACCGTGATATTCGAGCCATCGAACCCCCGATCTTCAAGACCTATAAGACGGACGTCTGCATGGCTGTTTTCACCAAAGGAAATAATCTGCGCAGGTGCTGCACGCGTTCGCCATGACGAATAATGCGACTGGTCCGCATTCAATACGGCGGTATCACTCGCGGTGAGATCATCTAGAATCTCACCCTTCGTCTGGGCAATCGTCTCCAAGCTTCCGAAACGCCCAACATGTGCCTCAAGTGCATTGAGAAGCACTACGACCTGAGGCGCAGCCATGGACTTCAAATAAGTGATATCACCTTTCTGTGAGGCACCCATTTCAACCACGGCAAATTCGGGAATTGTCGACAGTCTCGCGAGAGTTAAAGGAACGCCAAGCTCATTATTCTGGTTCCCGAAGGTGGCAACCGTGGCCCCCGCACGAGAACAAATGGATTCAAGGAACGATTTCGCGGTCGTTTTGCCCGCGCTACCTGTGATCCCTATGACCGAGCCATGGAATCGATCTCTCATCAAACGACCAAAGGCCGCACACACCTGATTTGCATCGGACACCTCAATGTGAGGCGCGATGGTGTCAATCGATCGCGCACAGGCAATAGCGGTTGCGCCATTTTCCAGCGCGCTATCGATAAAATCGTGCCCATCAACACGGTCGCCATCGATCGCAACGAAGAGATCACCCGGTTTCACTGCTCGGCTGTCGATCGCCAGACCGGTCATCGCTACATCACCATGATGGCAAGCAAGGCCTAGATCCGTGGCTAATTCCGAGAGACGTAGTTCAAGCATGCGCCAGCTCCCTCTCCCGTAATACCTGCGCTGCGCAGTCCACATCCGAGAAATCGAGTTTCCTGTCGCCAATCACCTGATAGGTCTCGTGACCTTTACCGGCGACCAACACGGTATCTCCGCGCTGCGCTCCGAGGACCGCGTATCGAATAGCCTTACCGCGATCAAGCTCGACATGGCAGGGTGAGGCACTGACACCCGAAAGTATGTGATTAGCGATTAGACTGGGCGCTTCGGATCTTGGATTGTCATTGGTAACGACCAGTTGATCAGCGAGTGAATCTGCAATTCGGCCCATCTCGGAACGCTTACCCGCATCGCGATCGCCACCACAGCCAAAGACGACCCAGAGCGCTCCAGCACAAGACTGTCTGAGCGCACTGAGGGCACTGGCCAGGGCGTCAGGGGTGTGGGCGTAGTCAACGACGACCCGCAAATCGCCGCCGCCTTTGACCTCCTGCATCCGGCCATCAACAGGTAGCAGATGTGATGCGGCACTCGCCACTTGCGAAAAGGCGAATCCAAGTCCTGTGACGGCGATCACGGCGACGGCGACATTGAAGGCATTAAACCGGCCGTGGAGCGTCGAGTCGATATCGGCCGAGCCATAGGGCGAATGAATTTGGAACTGCAATCCCGCTGATGTTTCGTTCAGCACTTTGACATAGACATCGGCATGGGGGTTCACAAGCGATACTCCCAGCGCCGGATTTGAAGAGAGGTCCCGTGCGTCGTGGGTTGCAGAGTCATCTGCGTTATAAATCACCCGAGCCGGGTTGAAGTCAGTAAATAGCCGCAGCTTGGCCTTACGATAACTCTCAAGATCACCATGATAATCGAGGTGATCTCGGGTTAGATTGCTGAAGACTCCGGTGTGCACGGTCAAGCCGTCCAAGCGACCCTGCTCTAGCGCATGACTGGACGCCTCGATCGCAGCATGATGTACACCTTCATCTCGCCAGTTAGCAAGACATTGGTTCAATGACACGATATCGGGCGTTGTATTTTGAGCGTCGACCGCCTCACCCGCGCGGGTCCGTGCGCCTAACGTGCCGACCGTTCCCGCCGGGGTAGCCAACAGACGCAGCAACTGACCTATATAGTCAGTAATGCTCGTTTTACCATTGGTTCCGGTAACCGCTAATAGCGATAGGTCATTGCTCGGATTTCTGTAGAATCTTCGAGCGATTTCACCAAGATGCGTCTTTAACCCGCGAATCGGCACCACCCGCGGATCAGCCGACTCCAGACCCTCTGCTTCAGCTAAAACCGCTACGGCACCGCGTGAGAACGCTGCATCAATGTAGTCTCTACCGTCCGATTCAAACCCTGGTAGGGCGACGAATACGCTTCCGTTCTTGGTGGATCGGCTGTCGAGAGACAATCCGGTCGGCATCAGATCATGCAAGGGAGCCGGAACCTCAACGATCGATTGAGTTAACGTGGCAAGCTTCATCTCAGGCACGGGAATTATCCTCCCGCGACGCAGCCAGCATACGTTCGTTCGTCACCGGCTCCGCAGTATGAGGCACCACATTTTGTATCCGAAGAACCTCTTGGGTGATTCTCGAGTAAACGGGTGCCGCCGCGGCACCTCCGCCGTAGCTATCCCCTTCCGGCTCATCAATAATGACCACCGTAACGTAGCGAGGTGACTCCACAGGCGCAATACCTGCGAATAAGGCCACGTAGCGGTCGTCGATATAACCCTCACGCCCTACCTTGTGAACCGTACCGGTCTTACCCCCGACATCAAAACCAGCGACCGTGGCGCGCTGAGCTGTTCCCTCGGGGCCTGTAACCCGATGCAAGACCGTCACCACTTTTTCGGCAACTGCTGGGGAAATCACCTGACGACCGCCTTCAGACGCCCGGACATCGGCTTGCCCTTTCTGCGCCAAGAGTGACAGAGGCACCATGCGACCCTCGTTGGCAAATACTGCATAGGCATGAGCCAACTGCAGCGGGGTCACCAACAAACCGTATCCAAAGGCAGGAGTGACGCGATCGATGGGGCTCCAGAAATCGTGATCGGGTAGACGTCCGGCACGCTCACCAGGGAATTCCGCACCCGTTAGGCGCCCGAGACCAAATCGCTGAAACACATCGATAATGTGCTCATGGCCAATGGCCTGAGCCATTTTAGTAACACCCACCTGACTGGATTTCTCGATCACACGAGAAACCGTAATCTCACCGTAATTGCGGGGATCAGGGAGGACCTTGCTTCCCACGGTAATTCGACCAGGTGAGGTATCAATCAGCGTTTCAATATCGAATTCACCGCTCTCCAATGCCGCTACGAGTGTCAACGGTTTTACAGTCGACCCGGGCTCAAAAACATCTGTGACCACCCGATTACGCATGGCAGCAAGGTCCAACTGCCCCCGCCTATTTGGGTTGAACGAGGGCAGATTAGTCATCGCCAAGATCTCGCCGGTCATCGCGTCCAGTGTCACGGCAGACGCAGCTGAAGCACCAGTCTCTCTCATTGCTCTGAGCAATTCTCGGTGCTGTACGTGTTGCAAACGCAGATCGATGCTGAGCTGGATCGACGCGCCATCGGCCGCTTCTGACACGACGCCAATGTCTCTGATCGCGTCGCCATGCAGATCTTTAATGAAGCGTTTTTTGCCCGGCCTACCCTGAAGATCACCGTCGAAGACCAACTCGACACCTGTCGCCCCCGCACCGTCAATATCGGTCGTCCCCACCAGCTGGGAAACCACCTCACCGGCAGGGTAGAAGCGCTTGTATTCCCGCTGACCGTAAACGCCCGGGATATCAGCCGCGAGCACCGTTCGCGCCAACTGGGGTGTTTGGTGTCGCGCAAGGTACATGAACTGCTTTTTTCGATAGCGATCCAATCGAGATGTGAACTCCGTCCCCGACAGATTCATGAGCTCTGCAAGCTCTCTCTCCCGACCGCTCCCCCGGAGCTCTTGGGGATTCGCCCAAAGGGTTACGACCGGTGTAGAGACTGCGAGCGGCGCACCTCGACGATCGGTAATCAAACCTCGATAGGCCGGAATTTCTGCGGATCGAACCGCACGCAGGTCACCTTGTTGTTGTAGAAAATCCGCGCCGTATTGACTCGCTCCGACCTGAAGCTGAATAAGGCGCAGAATCAGCATGCCAAACAGGCCTGCGAGCAAAGCCGTTACGAAAACAATACGCCATGTATAGATGACGGTGGCTTTAGCTTTGGCGCTCATTCGGTCACCACCCTAATCGTCCCGGTATCGGGCGATGTCATGGTGAGAGAGGATCGCGAAATTGCACTCACACGGTGCGGAGCTGAGAGCGTCGAGTACTCCAGCACGAGACGGCTGTATTCCTCTTGGAGCTGCCAGCGCTCACTCTCCTGCGTCTGAAGCATCGCAAACAACATTCTGGTTTGGTGCGTCTCGCTGACAACAGCAACGGCGCTCACGACGACCAATAGAAAGCAGGCAACAAGACCCAGAGGTGAACTAAAGAAAAGGCGGATCATGCTCGACGCTCCGCGACGCGCATAATCGCAGACCGTGACCGAGGATTACGCTGGACCTCATCGGTAGAGGGCTTCACAGCCTTACCCACCAGGTTCAGTGTTTTTCCTGTATCACTGTCGATAACGGGCACGTGCTTAGGAAGCTGCTGGCCGCGCGCTTGATCCCGCATGAAGCGCTTAACGATACGGTCCTCCAGCGAATGAAAACTGATGACCACCAAGCGCCCCCCCTCAGACAGGGCGTCGACCGTATGACCCAGCGCGATCTCTAGATCCTCAAGCTCTCTGTTGATAAAAATACGAATCGCTTGAAACGCGCGGGTCGCAGGGTGTTTATGCGGCTCCCATTTGGGATTGGCCTCCGCCACGATGGTGGCCAACTGCTTCGTACGTGTTATGGGTGACTCGGCACGCGCCTTTACAATGGCCGATGCCATGCGCTTAGCAAATCGCTCTTCACCGTAAGTCTTAATGACATCGGCGATATCCTCCTCGGGCGCTGTTGCCAGCCACTCGGCAGCCGTCATTCCAGCGCGCGTATCCATTCGCATATCGAGCGGACCGTCATCACTAAACCCAAATCCGCGCTCGGCATTGTCTAGCTGTGGTGACGAGACCCCCAGATCAAGCAAGATGCCATCAAGCTCTGACGTTTCCACTCGGGAGGAAATCTCAGCGAAGCTTGCGCGCACAAACTCAAACCGCGGGTCTTCGGAAAATTGCTCAGCCGAACTCTCCGCCTGCGGATCCTTGTCAAACGCGATGAGACGGCCGGAGTTCGATAGTGAACGCAAGATAGCTCGACTGTGACCTCCGCGACCAAATGTTCCGTCGAGGTAGGTGCCGTCGGGTTTGATGGCGAGGGCAGCAACCGACTCTTCGAGCAAAACGGAAACATGTTCCGCCTGACTCAAAGCTTCAACTCCATGAGTTCAGCGGGCAGGTCTCCACTGTCCGCCGCGAGCGCCGCTTCGCACTCAGCCTCCCACAGCGACTCGGACCAAAGCTCTAACTTATTTCCCTGGCCAACAAGGACAACTCTCTTTTCAAGATTCGCATATTCGCGCAAGGCACCGGGCAGTAAAATTCGCCCGTTACTGTCCAAATCAAGATCGCTGGCGTAACCCAAAACCAATCGCTGAAATCGCCTGACCGCTGGGTTGAGAGTCGGCAGGTCTTGCACGTCTCGCTCTACCCGCTCCCACTCTCTTAGCGGGTACATGACGAGGCAGGAAGACTGAGTATCAATGGTGACAACCACGGAGCCCGCACTGATATCCAGAAGCGACTCGCGCTGGCGCGCAGGAACGGATAACCGTCCTTTCGCATCTAGATTGATGTGCTGTACTCCCCTGAACACCACAAATCTCCACTTTGCCTCTAAAAACGATGAGTAATTCCCCAATTACCCACTTTTTCCCACTAATCACCACTTTAACAATCGAGGTGTAGTCGGTCAATGCGAAGAAAAGAAAATATCTAAGTAATTCAGAGCCTTATATGCGCCTCTATACAGCTCGAGAAACGCAAAAGGGAGCACGTAAGCAGAGGCATAAACAGGACAAAAGTCAGTTCATTAGCTCTTAATTGGAGAGATTTTCTAGACAGAAAACCCAAAAAAGAATAAAGAGAAAATTTATATTACAAAAAGATATAAAAGGAGCACCCCCGGAGTGGGGGTGCATAGATGAGCCAGTCGATAAGCCGGGTTCTGTCGAGAACGGCCATTCATCTGCGACACTCGTCACCAAGTGCCTGTAGCGACCTACCCGGATCCGCCGAGGGTCACGGCATGAGGATCCCTATTTGGTCTTGCTCCGAGCGGGGTTTACCATCGCCACGCCTGTTACCAGCCGCGCGGTGCGCTCTTACCGCACCTTTTCACCCTTACCTGAATTAGATTCAGGCGGTTTCCTTTCTGCTGCACTTTCCGTGAGCTCACACTCCCCAGGTGTTACCTGGCGCTCTGACCCAATGGAGCCCGGACTTTCCTCTGCACCACTAAGATACAGCGACCGTTTAACTGGCTCGTCGCGACGTTAACACTCGGAACTCCCTGACTCAATGCAACTAATTACTCTCGACTGATCAGAATTTGGTATAGATCTCGTGACTTGAGTCCATAGTGATCGGCGACTATTTGTGCTGCTTTTCTGGGGGGCAACTCGCTGGATAGTGAGCGCAACAAATTAAGCGCCTCATCGCTCACCCCTTCGGCTTTACCCACCTCTGCCGCAATCATGACAACAAACTCGCCGCGCTGCTGATTGGGGTCCCTTCTCACCCAGTCACGAATATCGGCTGCACTGTCTCGGCGAACAGTCTCAAACGTTTTGGTAAGCTCCCGCGCAATGCACACTTCGCGCGCCGCGCCTAGCACGTGCTCAATATCATCGAGCAAATCAAGAATCCTATGTGGTGCCTCGTAAAGGATAATGGTTGAGTCACTCGACTTAAGGGTCTCAAGACGAGCTCGACGGCCACCTCGTTTAGCGGGTAGAAAACCAACAAACTGAAAACTATGAGTTGGCAATCCCGCAGCACTCAATGCCGTTATCGCGGCACAAGGGCCCGGCAAAGGCACAATGGGCATGTCCAACGATTGGACAGCTCGAACCAGTTGATAACCAGGATCCGAAACCAGAGGCGTACCCGCATCACTAATCAGTGCGACACTCTGCCCCTGTGCTACCCGATCGGCCAGAGCCATCGCTGCGCTTTCGCCACTATGCTCGTGAAAGCTCACCATCGGCGTTGTAATCTCATAGTGGTTGAGAAGCGTCCGAGAATGTCGAGTATCCTCGGCGGCGATCACATCAACCGCTTGCAGGACTTCGACTGACCGCAGAGTCATATCCGCAATATTTCCGATAGGTGTGGGCACAACATACAATGCGGCTTTCAATTCACGCTCCTCTCCGTACAATCAGTGGAAACTCGGCGGCTCTATTGTAATGACATCGAACTTTTCAGCGAGCGCAGCGCATAATCGCACTTTCTTAGCGCCACTGCACCGATCGACGCTTATGGCGGTAGCACTCATATTGATTGCATCCTGCGCCACGCCACCGCCTTCACCATCGAAGCAACCCGAACCTACTTCGGCTTATCCACTGCCATCAAGAGAAAAAACCACTAAGGCAGATGAGCAGGAAAACAGGTTGGACGCCGAGGTTGTTTTCTGGAATCAACAGATCGCGCGAGAACGCGGCTGGCTATTCGCCTTAACGGAACTGGAAGCGCTAGACTCGGGACTAATCTCGACAAAGACCGACACCCTTATTCGCTCTCAGCTCCTCTGGTTGAAGGGCGATATTGATGAATCTAACCAGTTACTCTCCTCGATTTCTGCAGATACCGGAGAGGAACTCGATACGATTTTAGCTGAGCGACAGCGCAGACTCTGGGAGAGTGGACAGCCGATTGATGCAGCGAAAGTTGCTCTAGATCGGTTGGCTGTTCAAGAGCAAGGCGCAGGTGACGTCACATCATCGACCATTTTTGATCTCCTATCGCAGGCGACAGAACAGCGTCTCGCCTCGGAGCTTCGCCGCACGGAACCCAACAGTGACTGGCACGCTTGGTTGTCCTTAAACCGCGCCTACCGTCAGGGGCGTCCCGCCGTATTGAATTGGCTTAGTGACAACCCTCAAATGAGGCTTCGTTCCTTGGCGCTTCCGTCTGGACTACAAACGTGGCTTGAGAGTGAGCCTCCGAGCCGTATCGCGGTGCTGCTCCCACTCAGCGGCCGTCTCAAGGCGGCGGGGCAAAATGCGCTAGATGGCATCGTAGAGGGTGTCTTTGCACATTACCGAGATAAGAGTCTTCGACCCGAGCTAATTACCGTCGATACTGAAGCGGCCGGGACGGCGATGGCAGCCTACGTACAAGCTTTAGAGCTCAGTGCTGACTTTGTTATCGGACCGCTAACAAAAGAGCGCGTCGCTGAACTCGCGAGTGCGGACCAACTGCCGATACCGGTTCTAGCGCTCAACCGTACATTGGCTGCAGGCGCATCATCACGTCGCGCAGGACACCAATGGCAAATGCTCAGCATGAGTCTTGCGCCTGAAGATGAAGCCGAGCAACTTGCACACATGGCATGGTCTCAAGGACTCCGAAACCCACTGCTTATTGCCCCGGAAAGTGCTTGGGGAAGCCGTATGAAAGACGCTTTCGCGGCCTCGTGGAATGCATTAGGGGGAAAGCTCAGAGAAACCGCATATACCAGTCCTGACGAAACGGACAGCACAACCATAGCGCGAAGTCTCGCGACACTTGGTAGCGAAGCAAGGATAAAGGAGGTGGAGCGTGCGTTCGAAGCTCCGGTGGACACGCAGGCGCGCCGACGTGAGGATGTTGACTCCGTTATATTGCTATCACCCACAGCTCAAATGGCACGTGAAATACGCCCGCTTCTCCGCTTTCACTACGCTGGAAAACTACCGGTGTTTGCACCGTCTTCCGTCTTCCAGTCCGACGAAGGCATCACCAACCGTGATCTGAATGGCATCCAGTTCGTACTCCCGCCCAGTGCCATTCGCACGACGACAACTGATTCAACACTTTTGCACGCCCTGGGGGTCGATGCCGCGGCATTGGTTGACCATTTCGATCAGGCAAGCACTACCCGCGGCACCCTCATATTTGGTGAAACAGGCGACCTGAGCATTGATTCGCAGGGCAATGTTCGTCGACGGCTAAAATCGGTTGTTTTCGCCCGAGGGCGTGCCCGCTCAATTTGATGACAATGCCATGTTGGATGGAGGCATATACAGATCAGCGCTAGCCTAGGCGTTCCTCTCAAGGCAGCGAAAGCTTCAAAAAACGCTCACTTTTTTTGGAGCCTCATCGCTGCTATTGCAATTAATATTGCCGGTTTGACATCATCGGCTTTGATGGCCACGACAACGGTATAAAAGTTCAGTGGCTTAAAGGAGCCGTTGGCTCGGCCGAGCACCCACACTATGAGTAACTTCGACATCGTCTCAAAACTTTTCCACGAGCACATTGAATATTTGAGCTTGTCTGCGGATGCGATCGCCGATGTCTGCGATACAGCGGCAGCTCACTTAGCCAATGCCATCGTTTCAGAGAAGAAAGTCTTCTCCATTGGTGTGGGTTTAGACGCATCAACGGCACTCTCTTTTTGTCAGCTGATCCGAGACGGAGTGTGGTTAGAGCGACCCTCGCTGCCCATTATCGAGCTCACGGCCACAAGATCAGAGCCCAGCGAAGCCGGCGTACAGTGGGTATCCCGAGAGTTAAACAGCTTGGGACAACCGGGAGACGTTGCGGTTATCTGGGGATCTCAACTGACACCCGATCAAGTGAATACCCTCAGCAGTGCGGCGGAGCAGCGGAACATGCAGGTATTTTGGGTCGGCACCCAAGGTCCAACGATGAGCTTAAGCTTCACTGAGTCTGATGCACAGCTACGCTACAGCTTGTCTAATATTACCGCGTTGACCCTGGCTCGGGTCACGGAAACCCATCTTTTCGGAGCGTGACACAGACGCTACTTAACGAGCTTCAATGAAGGCCGTCTCGACGATCCTGGCGTTATGGGGTCCGGCTCGGGCGGTGGCGTTGGATTCCCCAACTCGTCATCATCAAAGATCATGCCCTGCCCGTTTTCTCGCGCATAGATGCCTAAAATGCTGTCGAGAGGCAAAAAGACGTCAAGTGGCACACCCCCAAAACGTCCGCTAAACGATACAGCATCGTTGCCCAAGTGAAGGCCGACGACTGCTGTAGGCGATATATTCAAAACAATCTGCCCCTCAGTGACATAATCTTCCGGGACGACAACGCCATCGCTGGCTGCATCGATCAAAACGTGGGGCGTGCAGTTGTTATCTACAATCCAATCGTAGATAGCTCGAACAACGTAGGGTTTACTGGGCGTCACTCGAGTCTCTCCCGATTCAAGTACGCATTTCACGCTCTTGTATCGTTAAACTCTCCTGGAACGCCTCTCTACCGAACAGACTCTCCATATACACATACAAGGGCTTCGTTTGCTTACTGGCCTTGATGTCCACACCGAGCGCGGGCAGGCGCCACAAAATGGGCGCGATACAGCAGTCAACCAAGGTGAACTCGTCGCTCATAAAGAACGCTTTCTCTGCAAAGATTGGCGAAAGCGCTGTCAAGCTGTCTCCAAGGTCTCGGCGGGCTACTGCCACATCGCTGCCTTTAGACGAATGCAGAATGGTATCGACCAACGAACACCAGTCACGCTCTACTCGGTACATAAACAAACGACTCTCGGCTCTGGCGACTGGATAGACAGGTAGCAGCGGTGGATGCGGAAAGCGCTCGTCAAGATACTCCATCATGACCTTAGATTCGTAGAGAACAAGATCCCTGTCGATGAGTGTTGGCATGGTGTTATAGGGATTTAAATCACCCAGCTCTGGCACTGGCACACCGTCTTCGCTTTCAACCAGATCAACTGAAACACCTTTCTCAGCCAATACAATCCGAACTCGGTGGCTGTAGTGGCTAGTGCTATCAGAAAAGAGTGTCATTGCTGAGCGTTTAGCTACAGCCCCTGACGCATCATCGGCTAACTTCATGAAGAACTCCGAGCGGAATGAGAGAAAACAAAGGCGGAGCAAGCTCCGCCTTTTTGTAATTATGCCCGTCGAGACGGATTAGTGCACGTCTTTCCAGTATTCGCGGTTCAGTGCCCAAGCGATAATGAAGAAGATCGCGAGGAATAGCATGACCTTTTTACCCATCTCAATTCGAGTCTGCTTATACGGCTCCGCGGTGTAGGCGAGGAAGTTCACCAGGTCATACATGGCATCATCGAACTGATCCGTCGTCATGATACCCGCTGACGCCACTTCCAACGAATCACAATGGCCTTCACCGGCGTGGCCGTCATCGGCATGCTCGCACTGAGGTAAGCCCTGCAACTCGAGGAGGACGTGTGGCATTCCCACATTTGGATAAACCAGGTTATTCACGCCGTAGGGCCGCGAATCATCTTGATAGAACGTTCGAAGATATGTGTAGAGGTACTCAGGTTTCTTTGCACGAGAGATGAGCGTCAGGTCGGGTGGCGCAGCGCCAAACCAGCCTTTGGCGACATCTTTATCCATACTGATGTCCATCAAGGCGCCGATCTTCTGATCTGGATCTAGCAGCAAGTGCTCACGGTACAGATCTTCCGGGATACCCAGATCCCTGGCTACGCGATTGTGACGCGAGTACTGAAGCGAGTGACAGCCGGCGCAGTAGTTGGCATACAACGCCGCACCGTGCTGTAGCGACGCTTGATCACTCGCATCGGCCACGAATTCGTCACAAGGGATAGTGCCGCAATCGTATGCTGATTCAGCACCCACTGCCTTCAGTGGTAACCAAGTCAGAACCGCAACAATAGCGAGCGTTGCCACGTTCTTACCGAAGCCCATACCGCCATCCATCGTAATGCGGTCTGGGACCTCTTTTGTCTTGTCCCAAGTAGACCACCAGTACATGCCAAGGAAGAAAACGAAGTAGTAAATCGTACAAATCTGCGCGAGCAGCGTGCGGCTCTCAGTCGGAGCTTTAACACCGAGCACACCCAGAATGATGAAGCTGATGACAAAGCCGAGTAGCATGACGCGATTGAGCATGCCTCTGTAACGCCAAGATCGCACAGGGTTTCTGTCAATCCATGGCAGCGCGAACGGAATCGCTACAGACGCTGCAAACGCGATGAACCCCCAGAACTTGTCAGGAACAGCGCGCAACACCGAATAGTACGGCGTGTAGTACCAGACCGGCGCGATGTGTGAAGGAGTCTTCAGCGCATTCGCTTCCTCGAAGTTCGCCAGTTCCAGGAAGAACCCTCCCATTTCCGGTGCAAAGAAAAGGATGCCGCAGAAGAAAAATAGGAAGACCGCAATGCCCTGAATGTCGTGGACCGAGTAGTACGGGTGGAACTTGATTCCATCCAGAGGGATGCCGTTCTCATCCTTGTGCTTCTTGATCTCAACACCGTCAGGATTGTTAGAGCCGACCTCGTGTAGAGCGAGAATGTGAAGTACCACGAGTGCAAGCAGCACGATTGGCAAAGCGACAACGTGCAGCGCGAAGAATCGGTTCAGCGTGATTCCGGACAGCAAATAATCACCCCGAATCCAGGTCGTGATGTCCTCACCAACCACAGGGATTGCACCGAATAACGAAATGATCACCTGAGCACCCCAGTAGGACATCTGCCCCCAAGGCAGCACATAACCCACAAATGCCTCAGCCATCAGCACGACAAAGATGAGCATGCCGAAAATCCAGATGAGCTCTCGCGGCTTCTGGTATGAGCCGTACATCATTGCTCGGAACATATGCAGATAGACGACAATAAAGAAGGCAGACGCACCGGTAGAGTGCATGTAGCGCAACAACCAGCCGTACTCGACATCCCGCATGATGTACTCAACCGATGCAAACGCCTCTTCAGCGCTTGGTGTGTAACTCATGGTTAGCCAGATGCCAGTTAGGAGCTGGTTTACCAACACCAGCAGAGAGAACACACCAAAGAAGTACCAGAGGTTAAAGTTCTTGGGCGCGTAGTACTTGCCCATGTGGGTATCCCACGCGCGAGTCACAGGAAGACGCGCGTCGACCCAAGAAACTAGTCCTGTTAATGCCTTTTCCATTTACGCAACCTCCGTGTCAACGCCGATGACCAATACGTTATCGCCTTCAAACGAATAAGGCGGAATGATGAGGTTATCCGCGGCAGGAACACCCTTATAAACCCGTCCCGCCAAATCGAACTTTGAACCGTGACACGGGCAAAAGAAGCCGCCTAACCAACTGTCACCGCCCAAATCTGCCGCACCTACTTCAGGTCTGAACTTGGGTGCACACCCAAGATGCGTGCACAACCCAACGACCACCAAGTACTCTTCGTTGAGCGAACGTGGTGCGCCGCTGATATAAGCGGGCTGATCTGAGCCATCTGAATTTGGATCTTTGAGGCTGCCGTCGAGGCTTGGAAGACCTGCGATTTGCTCGGGAGTTCTGCGCAGAACGTAAACTGGCTTGCCGCGCCACTCAACTACCACCATTTGGCCGGGCTCGATCTTGCTAATGTCTGCCTTGACGGGCGCGCCAGCCGCTTTCGCTTTTTCTGAAGGATTCCATGAACCAAGGAAAGGCACCGCGACCCCCACAACTCCAACGGCACTGATGCCTGATGTTGCGGCCGTTAGGAATCGGCGTCGTGTTTGGTCTGATGCGCGGCCGTCATCGGCTGCTTGACCTACATCAACTTCACTCATTCGGTTATCTCCGAGTCTTAATTATGTTCCAAGGTAGCGTGTGGCGGCCGCCCTGCATGTTTTCAAAGCGCGAAAGTTTAATCGTCGGTATTACGCACAGCAAGGCGAAGCAGGCCATAAATGGCCCACTTATAGTCAAAATTTGTTCAGTAACGTGACAGCAGTCGCGGCCACAGAAAAAATTAACGCTTTGAGAACTGTGGACGACGACGTGCTTTGCGCAGACCCACTTTCTTTCGCTCGACCTCTCGCGCATCGCGAGTGACGAACCCTGCCGCTCGCAGCGTGCCACGAAGTGACTCATCGTACTCGAGTAGGGCGCGTGTCAAACCGTGACGGATCGCCCCCGCCTGACCGAAACTTCCACCACCAACAACAGTGATGTTCGCATCGAACTTTTCTGCGTTCTCGGTCAACTCCAGAGGTTGACGAACGATCATGCGAGCGACTTCACGACCGAAGTACTCATCGATACCGCGACCGTTGATTGTAATAGTGCCGTTACCGCCTTTGAGGAAAACGCGCGCTGTAGAGGTCTTGCGTCGTCCCGTGCCGTAATACTGTGCAGCTGCCATATTGAATCCCTTAAATTGTCAGCGTTTGAGGCTGTTGTGCATCGTGTGGGTGCGATGGCCCCGCATACACTTTCAACTTCTTAAACATCGCTCGGCCAAGCGGATTGCGAGGCAGCATACCCTTAACGGCACGCTGCAACACACGCTCTGGCGCACGATCGATAAGCTTTTCAAACGTGAACGACTTCAAACCACCGGGGTAACCGGTGTGATGGTGATACATTTTGTCAGTCGACTTCGCGCCCGTCACCCGGATTTTCTCGCAGTTGACCACGACGATGTAATCGCCCATGTCCATGTGCGGTGTGTATTCGGCCTTGTGCTTACCACGCAGCCGATGCGCGATCTCGGCAGCCAAGCGCCCGAGAGTCTTGTTTTCTGCGTCAACGACGAACCAATCGTGGCTGACGTCGCTTGCCTTTGCACTATAAGTTTTCATGCATTTGCCCGTTAGGCCTATTTTAAAGGAGCGCGGAGATTACAGTAGCCCGATACTTCTTTCAATAAAAAACGACCGCTAGAGGCGGTGTTCGCGACCCAAATATTCCACAGACTGCATTTCAATGAGTCGTGAGAGGGTTCTCTGAAATTCGAAGGACAATTTCGATCCGCTATATAACTGCTTCATACCCACCTCCGCTACCAGCGCCAACTTGATATTACGGTCATAAAACTCATCAACCATCGTGATGAAACGCCGCGCGCCGTCCTCCATGTTGACGGTCATAACGGGAACATCAGACAAGAGCACCGAGTGAAACTCCTTTGCTATCTGGGTGTAGTCCAGGGCACTTCGCGGCGAGAGGCACATATCCTCGAAAGACACGAAAAGCACACCTTCCAAGCGCCCCGAATAGGCCAGTGATCGCTTGTTCAACGTCATCACGCCCGACTCAGGTACTTTGCCGCCGGTCAGGTCTGCAAACAATCCGGGTAAGGGGCTGACTGATGAGACATCCTCAGGCACAAAGTAGAGTTCCGACTGGGTAAGTACCCGCAGTCGGTAGTCGATACCGCTATCAACGTTGATCACCCGACAAAACGTCTCTACCGCTCGAATTGCGGGCAGGAATCGTGCGCGCTGCAAACCATCTTTGTACAACCCACTGGGAGGAATATTGGATGTGGCCACCAGCGTAACTCCGCGATCAAACAATGCCTGCATCAAGCCACCCAACAGCATGGCATCACCGATATCACTGACGTAAAACTCGTCGAAGCACACAACAATGGTCTCAGACGCAATCCGGTCAGCCACGGCATCCAATGGGTTTTTCAAGCCAGCGAGCTCCGTAAGCTCGTCATGGACACGCTGCATGAAGCGGTTGAAGTGCATACGCTTCTTGTTGTCAAAGCTCAACGCCTCAAAAAAGGAATCCATAAGATAGGTTTTGCCGCGGCCCACACCACCCCAAAAATACAGGCCCTGCTCCGGAGCATTGCTAGAACGGCCCAGCAGTCGTTCAACCAAGCCCACCTTGGCCGTGGCACGAATCTCAAGACGCGCATGCAGGTCCTGTAGTGCATCAACGGCTCTGCGCTGTGCTTCGTCAGGCACGATGACACCTGAATCGAGGTCTGCTTGATAGCGTTGGGCAGGTGTTTGTGGCATCGAAAACGTGATTCCAGTTGAGGAGCTAAGTCACGGGCAGCGACTCTAGCGTCAAGTCATGTATACGACAATAATTTAAATGAGATGACTGACGCGACGTGGCTTCGAGCCTTTGCTAATATCACGCTCATATCGCTACCATGCAGAAAACTCGGGGGAGTCTCATGGAACCAACAATGACAACGATTGCCTATTTCTTGTTTGCTGGCTTTGCTGTGGGCCTTGCGGTTGGTTGGTGGGCAGCACTACAGCGCAAAGATGATGCCAGCGACGTCATCAATGAGCTCAAACGTGAGGTGGAGGCTGCGCAAGCGGCGCATCGATCCTACGAGCAGTCAGTCACGACTCACTTTGCGAACACAGCGCAACTCTTGCATCGCATGCAAGAAGACTACCGATCAATTTATGCACACGTTGCCTCAGGTGCACAGGAACTCTGTGACAGTGAAGTGGCCAGTCAAATGGACGATATGAAGCATATAGCGGGCTCGTTCGACGTGCCCGATCATCTACTTGATCCGTCCCAGCCGCTTGATTATGCGCCCAAGAAAACACCGGGAGAGACGGGGCAGCTTGCCGAGGATTTCGGCATGGATAAGAACTACTCTACGCAGACCGGCTAAGGGCTCTCAAGCAGGATTATCGATATCCACAAAGTGGTGTTCGATGCCAAATTTTTCAGCAATCCATTGCCCCAGGTTACGTGCGCCGAAGCGCTCGGTTGCATGGTGACCCGCCGCTATGAAGGCGATTCCGCGCTCTCGTGCCACATGCACAGTTTGTTCTGATACTTCTCCGGTAACGAATACATCGGCACCGAAGGAAGCTGCCTCGTCGATGTACCCCTGACCACCGCCCGTGCACCACGCCGCTGACCGGACGACCGCGGCGGGATCGCCAACGACCAGCGCCTCACGCTGTAGTTCATGTTCCAGCCTAGCAACGACAGCGGATAGATGCGTGCCCTCATCAAAGGTTCCACAGAACACTGGATGAGTCGTGTTATCAGGATCGATTCCCTGCCATTCCTGTAAACCCATTGCGCGCGCAAGACCGGCGTTATTGCCGAGTGTGGGGTGGCAATCGAGTGGCAAGTGGTAGGCGAATAAGTTGATATCAGCCTCAAGCAAGGTTTTCACCCGCTGTGCTTTCATGCCAACCAGGCGCGAATCTTCCCCACGCCAAAAATAACCGTGATGCACAAGAACCGCATCTGCATCCAGTTCGACGGCCTTGTCTAATAGCGCCTGACACGCGGTAACACCTGACACCATGACCTTGATGTCACTGCGCCCTTCAACTTGCAGTCCATTGGGGCAATAGTCGTTGAAAGCGGGAACGCGTAACTCCGAATCCAGTACTGCGCACAATTCATCTCGACCTACGGCCATACAGATTACTCCTTGAACCACTCAAACTGCGGAATCTGCCGCATTATACGCAGAGTTTGATTTACACTAGAGTGAGATTTCGGGGGATACGCTTATGCGGGAGTGGTTTTCACAACTGGCTTGGCCTGCTTTAGCGGGTGTTTTAGCTGCTGTGCTGCTACTCAACACGGAGTGGTTACAGCTACCGACGAGCACGCAAGGGGCTGACAGTTACAGTCATGCGGTGGCCGTAGCGACGCCCTCCGTCGTCAATATCTACACGGCCAAACTGGTGGCAGACCAGTCCCCGGTACTCAACGCTCCGCTACTAAGACGTTTCACCAACCCGGGTGAGCGACAGCCACGTGTCGAACGCTCACTGGGTTCGGGCGTCATCATGAGCGAAGACGGACACATCATTACCAATCGGCACGTAATCGATGGTGCTCAGGCGATTCAAATACTTTTATCCGATGGACGTCGCGCTAACGCCATGGTTGTTGGGGCTGACCCTGAGACGGATCTCGCCCTGTTGAAAACGGATCTGACAGGATTGTCGGCAATCGAGACGGCTGATTCGGATAACATCAGCGTGGGCGATGTCGTACTCGCCATTGGCAACCCCTTCGGCTTTGGGCACTCAGCATCACTAGGGATTGTGTCGGGGCTCGAGCGCTATGGCCTGCAGCTCTCGCCTTTTGAGAACTATATTCAAACTGACGCGACCATCCACCTGGGAAGCTCCGGAGGCGCCTTGATCGATGCCGAGGGTAAATTGGTGGGCATCAATACATTGATTTACACCGGCGCTAATGACGACAGTAATGAAGCCAGCGGCATAGGCATTAACCTCGCCACACCCAGTAACGTAGTTGGTACTGTCATGAATGACCTCATTGAATATGGAGGAGTTATCCGTGGTTGGCTGGGCGTTAGTGTCGATCTGCTATTGGGTTTTGATGAGCAAGGCCGAGCAACCCAGTCACTGCTAGTCACCGACATAGAACCCGGGGGGCCGGCACAGCGAGCGGGCATCCGGCTCGGCGATCTTATCGTCGGGCTCAACGCCGAGCGGGTTACCGACGCCCGTCAAGCCATGCAAACCATCGCGCGTCTTCGACCCGGAGATCGCGTACTTGTCGGGCTTAAGCGCAATGAAACTGAGTTTGATGTCGAGGCCATTGTCTCGACACGTCCAGCCGGTGAGTAAATCTAGTCTTTTCGGGCACGAGCTGCTCTAGCGTGAGCTGACAGCGACTCACTGTCCGCTATCGTACCCGCGACTTCAGCAAGCGCGTTTGCACCCGCCCGAGTGATGTTGATAACCGAGGTTCGGGTCTGAAAGTCGTATACGCTCAGCGGCGATGAAAAGCGAGCGGCGCCAGATGTCGGTAACACATGGTTCGTTCCCGCACAGTAATCACCCAAAGACTCCGAGCTATATGCCCCAAGGAAGACGGCACCGGCACTGACGATCAAAGGAAGCAGATCCTCTGGCGAGGCCACAGCCAGTTCTAGGTGCTCAGGCGCAAACCGGTTCGATAATGACGCCGCTGCCTCGAGATCAGGCACTGATATCAGTGCGCCTCGGTTTCGCAGCGAAGATGAAATAACATCGCGCCGCGGCATCCCGGGTAACAGTTTCTCAAGCGACGCAGTTACCGCATCTAGATAATCATCGTTGGTCGCAATGCAGACCGCCTGCGCCATTTCATCGTGCTCTGCCTGTGACATCAGATCCAACGCAATCCAGTCAGGATCGACCGTGCCATCGGCAATCACGAAGATCTCGGAGGGTCCGGCAATCATGTCGATGCCAACCTTTCCGAATACCTGCCGTTTTGCTTCGGCAACGTAACGGTTACCGGGACCGACTATCTTATCGACCGCTGGAAGCGATTCAGTTCCATAAGCCAATGCGGCAATCGCCTGCGCTCCACCAACCGTTAGCACCTGATCAACACCTGCCAATGATGCCGCTGCAAGCACCAGAGGATTAATCTGACCTCCGGGCGTAGGCGCCACCATAACGATCTCGGCCACACCTGCCACCTTCGCCGGTATGGCGTTCATCAGAACAGAGGACGGATAACTGGCTTTACCGCCCGGCACGTACAAACCCACACGACGCATTGGGCCAATCCGTTGCCCGAGGCGGCTCCCGTACTCATCACTGATCGACCAGTCTGAACTAATCTGCTCTTCGTGATACCGACGAATTCGGCTTGCAGCCTCAGTAATTGCGGCAAGTTCCATATCAGTGACCTGGGACTCGAACGCCTTTAACGCATCGCCTTCGACGATCAGCTCACTGACAGCCATGGCATCGTGCTGATCAAAGCGTTTCGTGAACTGAAGCAGTGCTCGATCCCCCCCGGACCGCACCTCGGCAATAATATCGCGCACACTGTCTACGAGGGTTGGATCCAGCGTGTCCATCGGTGCAGCCAACGCGCCCACTCTCGCTTCGAAGTCGTGATCTGCGTGAGAAAATCGCTGCATGTCGAGCGCGCTCATGTGTCGCGCCGTGATGCGACGGCTGTCGACAGTTGCTCTACCAGCGTGGCAATAATGCGATTACGCGTGCGCATTGACGCTTTATTCACAATGAGTCGTGACGAGATATCAGCGATATGCTCCAGAGGCTGCATGCCATTGGCTTTTAGGGTATTACCGGTATCGACAATATCCACAATCTCGTCAGCGAGATCCATGATAGGAGCGAGCTCCATTGCTCCGTAGAGCTTTATAATATTGGGCTGGATACCACGAGCTGAGTAGTGAGCACGTGCGACGTTCACGAACTTCGTAGCGACCCTGATCTTAGCGGCATGACCAGCCCTGACTTGTCCCGAACCAGCTGTCATAAGACGGCATCGGGCTATTTCCAGATCCAGCACCTCGTAGAGCCCTTCATCACCCGACTCCATCAAGAGATCTTTACCAACCACTCCCACATCAGCGGCGCCATGCCGAACATAGGTCGGGACATCAGAGCCACGCAAAATAACGAGAGACACCCCATCCATCGTCGTAGGGAAGATGAGTTTTCTGCTCTCTTCCACTGACTCCAGCGGGGACACACCGGCCGCAGCGAGAAGCGGCAAGGTCTCGGAGAGAATGCGCCCTTTCGTAAGCGCTATCGTGAGCTGTTCCCCTTTTGCGGGTTTCATGACCTACCTCGACTTCCTGACAATGTCAGCACCAACGGCCTGTAGCTTTTCTTCAATGCGCTCATAGCCACGATCAATATGATAAATGCGATCGACGTGAGTCTCGCCCTTGGCCGCGAGGCCTGCGATAACCAGGCTCGCAGAAGCTCTCAAGTCAGAGGCCATTACGGGGGCACCATCGATACTGGATTTGCCACGAATAATAACTGAATGCCCGTCTACCGTGATATTGGCACCCATTCGGCTCATCTCGTGCGCTTGCATCAACCGATTTTCGAATATGGTTTCCGTTATGCGACCTACGCCCTCCGCCACCACGTTCATGGCGGTGAATTGGGCTTGCATGTCGGTGGGAAAGCCGGGGTAAGGTGCGGTGGTGAGATCAACGGCTGTGAGCTGCCCTTCTGTCATATCAGCGGTAATGCTATCGCCTTCAACGACAATATTGACGCCTGCGTCTCGCAACTTTTCGAGCACAATACCGATATGCTCAGCGCTGGCATTTTCAACTGTAATGCAGCCGCGGGTTGCGGCAGCCGCGACCAGAAATGTCCCCGCCTCGATTCGATCCGGCATAACGCTGTAATGACTCGCACCCAACTGAGAGACACCGTTAATCACCAATGTCGCCGTGTCATCACCCTCGATATCAGCGCCCATACCTCGCAGAAATGCCACCAAATCAGTAATCTCGGGCTCTCGAGCGGCATTGCGCAGTACGGTTCTTCCCTCGGCCAGAACTGCGGCCATCAATAAGTTTTCGGTCCCACCCACGGTGACGGTATCAAAGGTGAAGTCGCAACCCTTTAACCCATTATCCGTAGTGGCAACGATATAACCGTCGCGAACATCAATATGTGCGCCCATTGCTTCAAACCCTTTCAGGTGCAGGTCGACGGGACGACTTCCAATGGCACACCCGCCGGGAAAGGACACCTCGGCTCTGCCAAAGCGCGCGAGCAGCGGCCCCATCACCAGAATGGAGGCCCGCATTGTTTTTACTAATGCATAAGGCGCGCGTTGGTTATTGAGTTGCGCTGCTGACACCTTTAACGCCATGGACTCATCCATCGCAACGTCTGCACCGAGTGCGCCCAACAACTCGACCATGGTCGTGATGTCATTGAGATGAGGCACATTCGACAGCGTGGACACTTTGTCGGTTAGCAGTGTGGCAGCCAATATCGGAAGCGCTGCATTTTTCGCCCCGGAAATAGGTATGCGACCCTGTAACGGCGTCCCGCCGCGGATTTGAAAGTAGTCCAACGCAGTGCTGCCTGGTTAGGGTGTTTTCGCGATAATGTTGACAGCGTGCAAGGCACCGCTGCGAATAAGCTCGCCCAGGGGGGCATAAACTCGCTGCTGCCGAGCAACGGGTCGCAAGCCCTCGAACACATCACTAATCACGGTGACTTGGCAGTGAGAGCCGTCCAGTTGTACGTCAATGGTGGCACCCGGGAAAGCCCCCTCGAGTGCCTCTTTAATCATGGCCTCATTCACTGTCCAAATCCTCCGGTAAGTTCGCAGAGATATCCCACTCAGCTACCACCTTAGCCACATCACCACCCGACGATTTCGCAGCGGCGGCAAACTGATTTTGATAGATCTGACCCAAATTGATATCGGCGACAATGAGATTTCGAAGGCGCCAACTGCCGTCTCGGCTTCTACCCATCTGATACCTCACGGTATAAGTTCGGTCACCCGAACCGTAGACCAGTTGAGTGATCGATGCTGACCGCGCGTCAGGGTCGATCACTTCATCATCGACAATCTCGAATTTGGATCCACTGAACGCCAGCAACCCTTTTGCATAGGTGCGAATCAAGCCCGACTTCATGATGGTAGTGAACGACTCAAGCTGCTCCCTGAGTGCTTTGCGACCGTCATCGTCTAGTGACCGATAGCGGGCATTGGAGGCGTACTCGCCCATGACGCCCTTTGCAAACCCTCGCCAATCAATCGTCTGATCGAGGACAGCACCAATTTCGTCGTAGAAGCGGTCCGGATCGGCATCGAAATACTCGGGAGCCTCTCCCACAATAGTCATAATTTGAGAGGTCGTAGACTCAATAATGGGTGTAGGGCCTGTCGAATCGTCTGCTGCTGCAACTGTCGTAACAGCCAAGCTGAACAAGCCTAAAAAGGCGTTTGTGATCATTAATCTGAAAAAATTCATGCGATTTTTAGCTCAAAACGTAAATTGTTGGGACGAGTAGCTCCGTTTTTACCGCGGTTAGAGTCTGCTCGGCGCTCACATTGCCGTATGATACCTGATCGCTGAAGCTCAGCGGTGCGTTTTTGAATGTTAAGGCCAAGACTCTTTTTGCATGCTCGATTTTATGTTCATTGCCGTGGGCCTCGCTGGCCTGGTTTGGAGCTCTGATAAGTTCGTAGAGGGCGCCGCCGCAATAGCCAATCATGTGGGCATGTCTCCGCTTCTGATTGGCATGACCATTGTTTCACTGGGGACATCTGCACCAGAAATTGTCGTTTCCATAATGGCATCACTCTCCGGATCGGGGGAACTGGCCGTCGGGAACGCACTCGGATCAAACATCACCAACATAGGACTCGTTCTCGGCATAACGCTCATTATCCGTAGCATTACCATTGATGCCAGTACGACAAAACGCGAACTGCCGCAGATGGTGGTCGTCACTCTACTCGCCGGTGCATTAATGATCGACGGTGTGCTGTCAGTGACCGACGGCGCCCTTCTCATCTTGGGTCTCGTGATTTTCTTGACGTTGCTCGCTCGACGCGGCGAAGCACCCGAAGGCGGCGTGGACAATGACTCAACACTGACTCCTTTAAAAGCGTGGGGAGTCTTCACTATCGGGCTCGCACTGTTAGTTATCTCGTCGCGCCTACTGGTCGTCGGCGCCGTCAACATAGCCATGGCTTTAGGCGTGTCCGAACTCATTATTGGACTAACCATCGTCGCCATTGGCACGAGCCTTCCCGAACTCGCCGCAGCCGTTATGAGTGCACTCAAAGGGCATTCCGACATTGCCATAGGCGCCATTGTGGGAAGCAACGTCTTCAATTTATTGGTAGTGCTTGCGGGACCTGGTTTGTTTGGGCCATTAACCCTAAACGCGAGTGTCATGACCCGCGACTGGCCGGTGACCATGCTTACCACGGGCACGTTAATGATGTTAGCTTGGCTCGCTTACCAAAATGCAAACGGAGACAAGAAGGGCAATGGTGAACTTGGGCGGGCCTCAGGTGTCCTATTGGTTACTATGTATACCGCTTATATAGGCTTACTCATATTTTACCCGGACCTTGCATTGTGACTTCAGACCATCATCCGCCAAGATCTGCCGTAGAGTCTGCCAGACGCACCATCGCTATTGAGCGACAGGCCGTTGAGCAGCTCGAGCACCGCATTGACGACAGCTTTACCAAAGCAGTCGATCTTCTCGCGTCCGTCGAGGGCAGAGTCATTGTTAGCGGCATGGGTAAGAGTGGCCACATCGGCAACAAAATTGCGGCCACACTCGCCAGTACAGGCACTCCGGCGCAATTCGTCCACCCAGCTGAAGCATGCCATGGCGATATGGGCATGATCACCCGCTCGGACGCTGCGCTACTCATGAGTAACAGTGGTACCACGAGCGAGATAACCGCTCTTCTACCCCTCCTAAAGCGCCTGGGCGTTCCCATTGTAGCTATGACGGGCAACGATGCCTCGACACTCGCTACCGCCGCAGATGTGCACCTTAATATCGGCGTATCCGAAGAGGCTTGCCCACTGGACCTGGCGCCAACAGCGAGCACGACAGCCAACCTGGTCATGGGCGACGCGCTGGCAATCGCGCTACTCGAACAAAGTGGATTTACGGCCGAGGACTTCGCCTTCACCCACCCCGGTGGGGCTTTAGGGCGTCGGTTACTGACCCGAGTTAGCGATGTCGTTGTCAGCGGCGATGATGTTCCCCGCGTCACGCGCGATACGTCACTGGCCGATGCACTCATGGAGATTTCGGCAAAAGGGCTTGGCATGTCTACGGTGATTGACGGCAACGGACAGTTGCTGGGCATTTTCACAGACGGCGACCTGCGCCGCGCACTCGAGCAGAGTCACGACTTGAGCACCACTCAGGTGGGTAACGTCATGTCGTCGGGCGCCAAGACAATCGATGCGAATGCACTTGCTGCCGAAGCGGTGACGCGCATGGAAAATGACAATATCAGTGCATTAATTGTGGTGGACGAGCAGAACAAGGTCACAGGCGTCGTACAGTTACTGGCTCTGCTAAAAGCGGGTGTGGTATGACCGACTACGCTGATATTCAATTATTGGTCATGGATGTCGATGGTGTCATGACCGATGGAAAAGTCACCTACGCCAGCGATGGACAGGAACTCAAATCGTTCAACATCAAGGACGGGGTGGGCATCAAACGGGCCCAGGCATCAGGGATCGAAACGGCCATCATCACGGGGCGCACATCGCCCATGGTTGAGCGACGCGCGCTAGAGCTAGGTATCACCCATCTCATTCAGGGAAGGGAGGACAAACTAACGGCGTTGTCCGTCCTGTTGAGCGAGGTAAACCTAACACCTAATCAGGTTGCCTACATAGGCGATGACCTGCCTGATCTTGCCGCGATTGAGGCCGTGAAACTGGGGGCATGTCCGGCTGATGCCGCCAACGAAGTGCAATCAAAGGCTAATTGGGTGTCAACCCGGGCGGGCGGTGACGGTTGCGTGCGTGAATTGTGCGACTTACTAGTGAGTCACAAACCATCATGAAGTGGAGTGTTGCGTTTGCATTCCTTGGCGTCGTTACACTTCTGGCCATATTTGCTCGGGTTGATGGCGAGTCTCCTGCAAGTGTACCCACCCAGGCACTCGTTGAAGTAGAAATCAATCAACTGGTACTCACACGTTATGACGAGGCGGGTAAAAAACTCGAACAAAGCAGCGCCCAGCATGCTATCCGACTTGAAGATAATGCCACCACTGATCTTTCGGAGTTAGAGGTCAGACGCCGTGATCGACATGGACACGAGTGGGTAATGGCCTCCCCTAGCGGCAGATCAGATATAACGAATGACATGGTTCAACTCGAGGGCGGCGTCCAAGTCTCGCGAGTAGATGGTGTTACTCTCCATACCGAGGCTGTGTTGGTCGATATTGCATCGGGCAGAGCCACATCGACAGATCGAACACGGCTCACAAGCCATCAGAGTGCATCGGTCTCTGACGGACTTGTTATCGATCTCGAGCAGGGAACCGCAGAACTAGTGGGTCAAGTGACATCAACATATCAACGGGGCCAACAAACGCCATGATGAAGGCTCAGCGCATTTCCGTTCTCTTGTTGCTACTGGGGCTGCTAGGCTCTTCGACCCTGCTGGCGGCGGATACCAATCACCCCATCGAGATAACCGCCGACACTGCAATGCGCGAGGAGCCATCCGGTAAAACGACTTATCGCGGTGACGTTGTGCTTACTCAGGGTAGTCTGGAGATTCGCGCAGACAGCCTGGTGTTTAGCTTTGATAGCGATAACACGACCCTGATTACCGCCAAAGGCAACCCGGCAACACTGAAGCAACAACCCGAGAATGCCGACGCACCCGTGGATGCCAGTGCTGCAACCATCGAATATCACGAGAAAAGCGAACGAGTGCGGCTTGTTGGGAACGCTAAAATCCTACAGGACGGTGCAGTCATCGAGGGCAATACGATCGAGTATTTGGTGGGCACGCAGCGAGTGATAGCCGCCGGTTCTCCAGAAACAGGTGCGCCACAACGCGTCAAAGTCACTATTCCCCCCAACTCATTGCGCGACGGTAAGTAAGATGACGGAGGTGCTATCTGCGACAGGCTTAGCTAAGGCTTATAAGGGTCGTCGTGTGGTCGATGGCATGTCGATGTCGGTCAATGCGGGTGAGATCGTCGGCCTGTTGGGGCCTAACGGTGCGGGAAAAACAACCTGTTTCTACCTAATGGTTGGGCTCGTTACTAGTGACGAGGGTGCCATCACGTTGTCCGGGGAGGACGTCACCCACCTACCTATCCATCTTCGGGCTCGCCGGGGCTTGGGCTATCTACCGCAAGAAGCATCCATCTTTAGAAGGATGTCTGTCGAGGACAACATCCTGGCGATATTAGAAACACGCGACGACTTGTCACTGGAAGATCAGCGAGTTCAGTGTGACGAGCTTCTGCGAGAGTTTCACATCACGCACATTAAGGATTCGCTAGGGCAAAGCTTATCGGGTGGTGAGCGTCGGCGTGTAGAGATCGCCCGTGCCTTGGCAACCGAGCCTAGTGTGATCCTATTGGACGAGCCTTTTGCCGGCGTTGATCCCATCTCTATATCCGATATCAAGAGCACCATTACACATCTCAAGGATAGAGGCATTGGCGTTTTAATCACCGATCACAACGTCAGAGAAACCCTCGATATCTGCGAACGTGCGTACATCGTGAGCGAGGGAAAGGTGATAGCCGATGGGGATGCACAAAGCATTCTGGACAACGCTAAAGTGCGAAAAGTGTATCTCGGACAGGATTTCCGCCTCTAATACCAAGGTTAGAATTGGCGCATGCAAAACCTTTGCCAACTCGTTTGCGTTCTCCGATTTGAAAGCGCTAAACTGTTTTTCCAATAGCGGTATTTGAGATCTATGAAGCAAGCGCTGCAGTTAAAGCTTGGCCAACAACTCACGCTGACACCCCAGCTTCAGCAGGCTATCAAGCTCCTCCAACTCAGCACATTAGATCTTCAACAAACCATTTCTGAAACACTGGAAAGTAATCCGCTATTGGATGAGGAAGAGTTAGTTAGCGAGCCCATCGATGATGGCGTAAGAGAGAGCGTCGACTTTTCTGATAGTGTCAGCGAAGAGATTCCAGGAACTGAACTACAGGTTGATGCGGCGTGGGAAGATGTCATGCCCTCGGCTGCACCCCCTTCATCTGGTGCGGGCGCGGGCTCTGACGATCTTGCTTTTGCCGAACGTGATTCATTGCCTGAAACGCTTCAGTCTCATCTACTCTGGCAACTGAACCTTACCCGCTTCTCTGAGACCGACCATGCTATAGCCTTAGCCTTTATCGATGCCGTCGATAGTGAGGGGAGACTGACCCAATCACCGGAGCAGATTCATGCGGGTCTGGCGCTTGACGACGTGGAGCTTGACGAAGTGATGGCGGTCTTACATCGGCTTCAGCACTTCGAGCCCACCGGGGTATTTGCCACAGACCTGCGGGAGTGTCTGTTGATTCAACTTCGGCAGATGTCCGCCGAAACGCCACATCGAGATACAGCGGGCTTGTTGGTTCTGCGCCACATTGAACAAATCCCGGTTGCGGATCCCAAGAACCTAGCGCGCCGGATGCGAACCACACCCGACGATATTTTGGGTGCTCTGACGCTGATCCGAACACTCAACCCGACACCCGGATCAACCGTTGCAACGGAGGCCACCGAATACATCGTTCCCGACGTGTTTGTAAAACGAATCGAGGGCAAATGGCGCGTCGAGCTGAATCCAGATATCGCGCCCAAATTACGGATTAATGATCACTATGCAGATCTGCTGAGTGCCGGATCGACAAGCGATCGAGATTACGCGCGAACCAGCATGCAAGAAGCGAAGTGGTTTATTAAAAGCCTGATGAGTCGCAACGAGACACTGCTCAAAGTGGCATCGTCCATTGTTCAGCATCAGCGTGCGTTTTTGGATCATGGTGAAGAGGCGATGCGCCCCCTGATTCTTGCTGACATTGCAGGTGAAGTTGACCTGCATGAATCTACCGTCTCGCGCGCAACAACGCGTAAGTACATGCACACGCCACGTGGTATCTATGAGTTGAAGTACTTCTTCTCAAGCCACGTGGCCACCACAGAGGGAGGTGAGTGCTCATCGACAGCTATTAAGGCGTTAATCAAACGCATTGTGGCTGCAGAAAACCCTCAAAAACCATGGAGTGACGCGAAACTCTGTAACTTATTGGCAGACGAAGGCGTCGTCGTCGCTCGACGTACGGTCGCTAAGTACCGAGAGCAAATGAACATAGGACCATCTAATGAGAGAAAGCGGTATATCTGATTATTGAAAACGAAGGAGATTAGGCCATGCGATTAACCATCAGTGGACATCACGTAGAAGTAACCGACGGACTAAGGGAGCATATCTCCAAAAAGCTGAGGCGAGTGCAACGGCACTGCGACACGATCGATCACATAGAGTTTGTCCTGGTCGTGGACAGAGCCGAGCATAAAGCCGAAGCAAACCTTCACCTTGCCGGGGCCGATTTTTTCGCCTCCGAGACATTATCTGACATGTATCCGGCCATCGACTCGGTCATCGACAAGCTCGATCGGCAGGTAACCGATCACAAACGCAAGCATAGGACTCACTAAGACAGGTAGAGGGTCAAGCCATATCTACTCGATAGGTATATACTTAAGAGGTCGGCAAATGCCGGCCTTTTTCGGTTTCATGAGGTTGACTTTAATAGGCAGTGCTCGTACACATCCTGTTGAACGCGAGCGAGAGAGATGTAAATCATGCGGATTCTCGTTGTCAGTGGAACATCCGGATCGGGTAAAAGTTCAGCCCTAAACCAGCTGGAAGACCTTGGCTATTACTGCGTTGATAACCTTCCCATCGCACTCGTTAGCTTCCTCATTGAGCATTTCTCGCAACAGTCGTCAGCCAATCATAAAGGTTTAGCGATCTGCATTGATATCAGGACCGAGTACGCGGGGGTTACCGATTTCAGAGATTATCTGAAAACACTTCGCGATGGCTTGGAGTTGCAACTCATCTTCTTCGATGCGACATCGCAGGCCTTGAGTAAACGCTTCAATGAGACCCGTCGGAAACATCCACTCAGTAAAGATGGAAGCTCGCTGAACGATGCCATTGCGACTGAGAGGGAGCTTTTAGAACCGTTGGTGTCCGCCGCTGATCTCGTTATTGATACCAGCGAGATGTCGCCCTACCAACAGCGTGAGGTTATAAGCGAGCGAGTCGATGCAGCTGAGACCAACTCGCTGTCGATTCAGGTTCAATCCTTTGGATTCAAAAAAGGCGCGCCCGTGGACGCCGACATCGTCCTCGATATGCGGATGTTAGCGAACCCGCACTGGGAACCCGAATTGCGGGACTCTACAGGACAAGCACCCGCGGTCATCGACTTTCTTGAAAACCACAAGCAAACACATGAGGTCGCGAACGATCTTATCGAGATGCTACTTCGCTGGGTCCCGATGTATAAGGCAAGCCAACGAGCCTATCTAAGCATTGCTATCGGTTGCACAGGTGGCAAACACCGCTCTGTCTACATGACAGAGCGGGTCGGAAAAGCCCTCGCCGAGCAATACTCAGGCGTGACGGTGCTTCATAGAGATATGCCCTTATCGTAGGGTGGTTTCACGTGGTATTTGTTCGCACGGTCAAAACCCGCAAGCGGTGTTACGCTTCACGCGCAATTGAGAGGGATACATCATGGTTGATATGAGCGCACAAGCAAGCATTGCAGTGACTCGCGTCACTGATGCGCTGCGCTCAGGCACCCCCTCCGACATCGCCTCGCTATTGGCAGACATGTCGCCCGGTGACATCGCGCACCTGATTAATTCATCGCCTCCGACAACCCGAGACGAATTATGGACCCTTCTCGATCATGAGCAGGAAGCCGATGTTCTCAACGAATTGCCCGATGACATTCGAAATCACTTCCTCGCCGAGCTGCGGCCTGAGGCCGTTGCCGAACTCATTGCTCAACTGGACGATGATGACGTCGCTGACATTCTTCATGAGCTGCCTCAAGCCGATACCGATAAGATTCTTGATTCGCTGACCACGGATGATCGCGAGCGATTCGAGACGGTGCTCAGTTATCCAGACGATGTCGCTGGCGGTTTGATGAGCACGGACACACTCACGATCAGAGCCGATCTGACCATGGACGTGGTGCTCCGTTACCTGCGTCGTCACACGCGATTGCCCGAAAATACAGACAGCCTGATCGTGGTTAACCGCGATGACAGGTACGTCGGGCTGCTACCCGTCAGAACACTGCTCGTGTCAGACCCTAATACCTCAGTTCGAGAGATGATGAAGACCGAGCGCGAGCCCCTCGATGCGATGACGTCTGCCGACGAGGTAGCTCGACGGTTTGAGCGAAATGACTGGATTTCAGCACCCGTCGTCGACCCGGATGGGAAATTGATTGGAAGGATCACCATTGATGATGTCGTTGACGTCATCCGAGAGCAGGCCGATCACAGCCTCGCTGTGATGGCGGGTCTGGGTGACGGAGACGCATTCACTCCTGTTCTTAGCACAGCGCCCCAGCGTGCGGTTTGGCTGGCCATCAATCTTGCGACCGCCATTCTCGCGGCATCAGTCATTGGCGTTTTCCAGGACACCATCGAGAAAGTCGTGGCACTTGCAGTGCTGATGCCCATTGTCGCATCCATGGGTGGTATCGCAGGCACACAAAGCCTGACCGTTCTTATTCGCGCGATGGCGATGGGTCAGATTAATGATCGAACAGAAATGTGGTTGGTGCGACGAGAAATCCTTGTATCAATCATAAACGGCCTGTTATGGGCAGCGGTCATCGCAGTGATCGCATCGTATTGGTTTGGCGATATAACTCTCGGGATTATCATTGCCTTTGCCATTGTCATTAACCTCATCACTGCCGGTATCGCGGGTGCGTCGCTCCCACTAATCCTCGACCGATTAGACATAGACCCTGCGCTCGCCGGTGGTGTGGTCCTCACCACAATCACTGATGTTGTTGGGTTCTTGGCATTTCTCGGTCTGGCAGCCTACTTTTACGGTTAAACAAGCATGTCTGACGATTTTCTTTATGACGATGATGACAACTTTGTCGAGAGCAAAAGCGCGCGTAAACGTCAAATGCATGCTCTTCAAAATCTAGGGGAGCAGCTAGTCGAGCTCTCGGCATCGCAGCTGCAGAAGCTCAACCTTGATAACGAGGCATTGATCGAGGCAGTGCAACTCGCACAGCGAATCTCGCACCACAGTGGTAAGCGTCGTCAGATGCAGTTCATCGGTAAGCTCATGCGCAGCGCAGATGCGGAGCACATAGCGGACGCACTTGACGCCCTTCATGAAACATCTCGGAAGGCCAAGGCACAGGAGCGAATAATCGAGGGCGCACGCGATGCGCTCATAGTCAGAGGCGACGACGCCTTAGCGGAAGTCCTCGCGATTTGGCCTCACGGTGACCGACAACTTATCAGGCAACTGACTCGCAGTGCACAGGATGAGCAACGCGGGGGTCATGCACCCGCTTCTGCAAGGAAGTTGTTCCGCTATTTACGCTCCTTGTCCGACACATCGACCGAAGTCTGACCTTCAGTCGCACTCGAATCTCTGTTTGTTGACAATTTGGCGTCAAACACACGGACAAATTTCACTTCAGGCGAGCTTACAGGCCCAGTCACTGAGTAAACTCCGCTGGACAGGCTTTTCATTTGATCCTCAAATACCTTGCTCGCCAGATAAGCGCCTGCAGCAATCGGCAAGCCGCCAGCCAAGGCGGCGACCCATGGAATGTTATCGACCAAGGGCAACGTTACGACGAGCTCAGCGTCAATGCTTTCCGTATCCATGTCATAAGCACCGCCTAAGGTCAGTTTTCCCCCACCGTTTCGAATGGCAAACTCGTTGATGTCGACGTCACCCTGGCGGAGCGAAAAATCACCACTTGCCCGGTCAAATGTCAGCCCCGGATCGAACAACTGATTCACATTTGCCCGCTGAACAAGGCCTGCCAAATTAAACACACCGATGAAACGAAGTGGGTCTGTGGCCTGTGACGGCACTGGCAAAAACGACCCCGACGTCAGTTGAAGCTGTAGGTCCCCGACCACTTGGTTCGCTTGAAAGTCAGCTGGGCCTCCAGGCCACTGGATATCACCTGAGACTCTACCCGATGAGAAATCAACTACGGACTTTGCATCAAGAAGTGTCAAAGCCTCACCCGCGTTTGCCAGCGTCAAATCGAGCGAGGCACGTGTTTTGGCAGCATCCCCTCTCGCGAAGTTAAATTGACTCTCCGGTCCAAACGTCACGCCGTCCAAACGCCCATTAAATTGAGACAAGTTGATATTAGACGCGGAAATCGTCGCATCGAACGATAGTGAGCCAAGATCTTGCCCTTTAAAAATGAGCGAATCGATACCCACTTGCATGGCGGGCCATGGAGCGCCAGATGCGCTTTCCGAATTAATACCGAGTGCAGAGGCATTCATGCTCGGCAATGCATCGATAGACAACGAGTCAATATGAATATTCAGCGTTTCTTCAGGCCCGTCGAAATCAATCTGTGCGTTAACGAAATCACCGACCAGACCTAGAGAGGTCACGCCAGCCTGATACTGCCCGCTGGAAGAAAAAGCGCCAAAATCCGTTTCGCCTAGCGCAAGCCGGTCTGCTGAAAAGTCGCGCCAAAAGATGCCAGGAAGTCGAAGATCACCACCGCCACCAAACAGTGCTTGAGTTTCTGCCCAGGCACCCAAATCGAGCTCCTCAACATGGCCTGTAATAACAGCTGTACCTGAATCGACATCCCCGAGTGTAAGCTCCTCGCCAGTCGTCCCTACCGATGCAAAGGCTCGCCAGGCATTTTCAGAGTCTCGCGCAATTGAAAGATTAATATCAGTTGAATAGCTGGCATCGATCGACAGCACGTCGGTAAACCTAAGATCTAGCTCCAAATTTTTACGTTGCTCGCGCGTTTTATCCAATGGGGCGGGGAGTCCGATCGCCAGGCCCTCTAGCTCGGAGGTTATATTCAGCGCTGCACCCTCTCCAGCCTGAAACACAATATCGAACGCGGAGTCCCCCTCGAGCAAATCATCGGGGATCCCGATCCCAAACAGCCTGCTCACATGAGAGCCACCTAAGCGTGCGGAAGTAGACACAGACAGCCCCTTCCGAGTGAACCCCAAATCCGCCGAGTCGAGGTCCAGATCGAGAAGGACGTTCTGGTTTTCGAAGCGCGCGTTGAGCGAGCCGTCAGCAATACCCCGGGGATACTCGTACAAAAAATCCCCGTTAACCTGATTGAGCGTTATCGGAAGGTCAGCTACGGAAATGGTAGCCTCACTGACTTCAACGCGTGTGGTGATCGTAGGAATCTTCGCTGCTCCCTTAATGGGTATCGAAAGATCGAAAAAACCTCGAGCTCGACCATCGACCTTAAGATCCCTCAACTCTCTGCCAACTCGCTCGGGTACATAAGGAATGTCAGCAACCTCCCGAACCGCAGTGGGTAATGTGCCGTCGATGGTCGCCTGTGCAGTCAGCACCCGGAGGGCACCCTGCTTGCCCACTTGCACTAACCCTTCGCTAATGTCGAGGCCACCAACGAGCGCCGAATCGACATCGAATGTCACCAGACCGTTATCAATCGCGACATGGCCCATTAAAGATTCTGCCCGTGGCAGTCCCGGGATCATGGTAACGGCATCCAGGTTAGCTTCGGCCGACAGTTGAATAGATCTGAGTGGGAAATCACGTTTGCGGAGACCACCTCTCAAGATAAATCCAACCTGGCTTGCTTCACCACTACCGAGTGAGGTCTGCATCCATCGATACGCTTCTTGGTCAATAGTCATTGGCGTAAATGCGAGTGCTCTCGATGCAGGGGCCAAATCAGAGCCAAGGACAACGTTGAGCATAGGAGACTGGCCCGACGCTTGTGAAAACGGGATGTTACCGGTGATCAATGCCAGTGCCTTAAAGTCGCTTGCTCGCGCAGCTGCTCGCCCGTCTGTAATGACTAAGTGGTTATCGGTGAAATCGAAATCGATGACTGCATTAACGTCGCCCAACGGCATGGGATCGGGAAACTGAGTGGGGATAGCAAGGGTTAGATCGTCGCTTTTAACCTGCATCTGCCCACTAGTACCCGCGAGTACCAGTGAGCCCGACAAGCCACTAACCCCTGGAAAAGGGGCGTCTTCACGAACGGCAATGTTGTCAAAATCCACAGCTACTTGCTGAATAGACTCATCGCTCAGTGAGCCAGCAATGCTCAAGGCATTTATGGTTCCCGATATCGAAGCCGCCTCAAGAGGACGCTTTGCAATAGACGGAATCAGACCGGACTCCAATAAAAGTTGGGCGCTGGATGCCAAATCGAGATCGTTGACCAGAAGCTTCCATTCAGTCGCGGTCAAACCCACGTTGATATTATTGAACTGGACAGGCCCTCCCTCGAGCCTCAGACCTGCTGCCGCGACGTTGATCCAGAACTCATCACTATCCAAGGTCGCCGTACCGTTCACCGAGAAGCCGATCGTCGGTAATCGGGCATCCGAGGCCGGGAAAAGAGCGTCGCCGCTGACCTCAAATACGGTACTCGCCTGGCCGCTGGAAGCCTCCGTCCAGAACAGAAGATCGCTAGTACCGGACATGTCAGCGCCGAAAAACTCTGCTACCGAGCCAATATCATCGGAGGACATACGACCACGAAGTGAACCGGCAAACCTCGACAGATCAAGCGGATTACCGATACCGGCACCGCCCACATTGACCGTTAATCCGCCATCACCGGTGGCCAATAACTGTAGCCGTCGGTTACTCCCCTCGCGCCGCAAATCCAGATCTACCACGAGATCCAAGGCTCGCTCGGCACCGGAGAACTCGCGCACTAATGACACCTGCATATTTTCAAGCGCCAGCCGCTCAATCTCGGTCGCAAAGACACTGGGATCTATGGGCACGACAATGCTGTTGGCTGCATTGGTTAATCTCGCAGGGATAGCGACATTACTTGCTCGCATCTCAGCGAGTATGAGTTGTCGCTGCAACAGTGAGCGCCATGGGTTAAGCGTGACCTGAAGACGACCCGCACGAAACACACTCGCCGAGGTTGTCTTGTTCCGAATATTCACGCCCTCAAGCGCTAGCTTCGGTCGAAAGCCTTCCATCTCGGCTGTGATCTCGGCGACCTGCGCATCAAAACCAGTGCGAGCCTCAATCTCGGCAACCAATGACGTATTTACAGCAGGCAGGAGCGGAACGAGCGCAGTGGCAAGACTGACAACAATGGCAACCAGGACAATAAGTCCAATCGAGGTGCGCCACAAAAAGCTCCCTAATGCACGGTATGCGCGCTCAAACATGCGGATCACCGAGCCTCGTCGCAATGCCAGCGGCCTCAAGCATGGACCGGGTCTCACTCAGCGGCAAACCTACAACCCCGCTATAGCTCCCTTCCAGCCGCCGAACAAAGCTTCCGGCTAAGCCCTGGATGCCATAAGCGCCCGCTTTGTCCCACGGTTCATCCGTGGCCAAATATTGCGCAATCAGCGCGGATGAAAGCTCCGCAAACTCCACACGAGTATGTACTAGCTCAGTTGTTACCCTCACATCTGACATGAGTGTCACCGATGTCATCACGTCATGCGTTAGACCACTTAATGAGCGCAACATTCCCTCGGCATCAGCAAAAGAATCGGGTTTTTGCATCACACGACCCTTGCATACCACTGTTGTATCCGCACCAAGTACCACCGTGCCTGGAATCCAGACCCTGGCAGCTTTGTCAGCAGACATTCGGCAGACATAGTCTGATGGCTGCTCGTTGGAGAGGGGTGCCTCGTCAATATCAGCAGCCTGGCATTCGAAATCCGCGACGAGCATACGAAGAAGCTCCCGCCGTCTTGGGCTCGCGCTAGCCAGAAGAAGCCTCAAAATAATTGCCCAATTCGGAATCGCGCCGTATCGACAACTGTGTTGAACGGCCGCCAAAGTAAGGCTGATATAACAACGGCGATCAGATAACTAAACCCGTCAGATGGGACTCCCACTGACGCCAACACCACGCGCTGTAGCGCCAAACTTATGCCTAGCAATAAAAATATAACCGCTGTTTGCGATATCCAGTCGAGCTGTCGAATGGTGTAAATGTTGCTCAGCAATACGTAGGCCACAACCGATAGGCCAATGGATGCCGCTCCAACATGTGAGCCTTCGATCAAACTAATCAATACACCTACGGTAAAAGCAAAAATAATGCCGACGCGCGCGGGTGACGACAAAACCCAGTAACACACACAGAGTTCAAGCAATCGCGGCATGAGTATACGAACATCGATGGCATTAGCTGCCTGGAATAACAGACCTGCCAGAATGACAGACGTTAGTAGTGAAAAACCGATATTACTCTGATCTCGCACGGCGTGGCCCTAATAGTCTAAGGCGCGTCGGCCGATGTGAGAATAAGCACGTGACTCTCAACATCCAGAGCAGCAGCGGTTTGAAGGGTCACCGACAAGTAGGCCGCGTCCCCGGAGGTAGTCGTCTCGCGCGTCATGCCAACCGGATAACCAGCGGGAAACCGCTCGCCGAGTCCGGATGTGACCCATAGATCACCCGGATCCACGTCAGACGTGCTCGCAAGATTACGAATCACAAGTTGGTCCAAGCGTCCCACACCCTCAGCTATAGCTCGCTGCCCCGTTCTGTTGTTTAAGACCGGTATCGCGTGTTGCACATCAGTGACCAATAGGGCTCGACTTGCCGTTTGTCCGACCTGCACTATCTGACCCATAACGCCCTCGGCGTTTAAAACAGGATAGCCAACATCGACGCCATCACTGCTCCCGCGGTCAAGTGTGAGTAAATGGCGATTCACATCCGGCGATACAGAAACAATTCGAGCGACCGTCATGGTGGCATCCTCTGCAACCGGGGAGTTCAGCAAGGCTCGGTACCGCATGTTCTCGGCCCTAAGTGCCTCCATACGCTGTGCACGTGCGCTCAATATCAAATTTCTGTCTTCCAGCGCCTGAATCCGCTCCCGCATTGACGCGCGACTTTCCAGGTACTCGGATACCGCCTGAACAAACCGCTTGGGCATATCAATGGTGTAAAAGGAAACCTCAGACAGATCTGCACCGACACCGTCAACCTGCCCCATGACCGGAGCATCTCGAAGGAAGGCAATCAGACCCCAGGCAACCGCAAGTACCACAAGAAGGCGGATCGTGAGGAAACGGGGCTTGGAGAAAAGGCTACTGATGGTCTGTTCCTCGTTCTAAATCGAACCTGGAAACTTACTCAGTTGACATGAGATCCAATGAGTAATTATCCATCAACTCTAGCGCCATACCACCCCCTCTCACAACACAGGTCAGAGGATCCTCGGCGATCAGCACTGGAAGGCCAGTCTCTTCGGCAATTCGAGCGTCCAGATCACGTAGTAAGGCGCCACCGCCCGTGAGGACAATACCCGACTCTGCAATATCTGCTGCTAGCTCAGGTGGCGACTGCTCCAGTGCCATACGCACGGCACGGATGATGGCATCGACGGGCTCCTCAAGTGCGGTCATCACATCAGTGCTATTGAGTGTGAATGTTCGTGGCACACCCTCAGCCAGATGCCTACCACGAACATCAATTTCTCTCTGCTCGCTGCCCACCCAAACACAGCCCACTTCCTGCTTGATTCTCTCGGCAGTAGCGTCGCCAATGAGACAGCCAAAACGGCGACGCACATGCGCCACAATGGCCTCATCAAAACGATCGCCCCCAACGCGAATGGAGTCCCGATAAACAACCCCACTGAGCGATATAAGGGCTATTTCAGTTGTACCACCGCCGATATCGACGACCATGCAACCAACGGCTTCTTCCACCTTCATTCCAGCACCAATCGCAGCCGCCATCGGCTCCTCAATAAGCCGGACGTCCCGCGCTCCTGCACCTTCTGCCGAACGCCTGATAGCCTCCCGCTCGACCTGGGTTGATAAACAGGGAACACAAATCAAAACCCGTGGGCTAGGCCGCAGCCAGGACGAGTGAGTGTCGTGCACTTTCAAGATGAAGTGCTGCAACATCTTCTCAGTTACCTGGAAATCGGCAATGACACCGTCTTTCAGGGGTCGGATCGCCGTGATGTTACCCGGTGTTCTTCCCAGCATACGCTTCGCCTCGGTACCGACGGCTTCGATAGATTTCTGGCCATTGTGAACTCTGATAGCCACAACGGAAGGCTCATCAAGAATGATGCCGCGATCCTTTACGTAGATCAGTGTGTTGGCCGTGCCGAGGTCGATCGACAGATCGGTTGAAAACATACCCCGTAAACGCTTTAACATGTTTTTATAGCCTGTGGACAAATACACCTGTGCCACCGTTCAGAGCGAGCCACCCTCGCTTCGAAACCCCAGACCAAACCCAGGATGTCCACTTATCTGCGGACCAGTGCGGTTAGTTGTTGAAATGTAACAATGGGATAGTTTTTGAGCAAGCTGGAAGTGTGGTAGTTTGCGGTCTCCAAACCACCTGTTAGGCATTTATCGTGACTGATGCAGCAACCGTCAGAGATGTCGCGGCGTTAGCGCGTCTTGCGATCTCCGACCAAGACATCGAAAACGCGACGGCTGAATTCAATCAGACGCTAGCCCTGTTTGATGCACTTGGCACCACTGATACGACCGACGTCGCGCCGATGATCAACCCGCTCGACGCAGCACAGCGTTTGAGAACCGATCAAATCGAAACCTTGGTCGATAGAGCGGGTTTAATGCAAAACGCCCCCGCCAGCGAGGAAGACTACTTTCTCGTACCCAGGGTACTTGATTGATGTCCGGGCTTTTGCCAACTATTTCATCGCTCGCCCGTCAGCTCAGTGAGGGGAGCGTTTCTTCACGGGAGCTGGTGGAGGATGCAATCGCACGGACAGAGCAGATCAATCCGACGCTCAACACCGTCATTTCTCTGGATAAGGAGGGCGCCCTCGCTGCCGCTGGCCGAGCCGATCAGGCACGCGCCGATGGCGCAACGTCACCGCTACTCGGCGTGCCCATGCTCCACAAAGATATCTTTTGCACCCAAGGTGTAAGAACCTCCTGCGCCTCAAAAATGCTGGCGGACTTCATCCCTCCGTACAACGCCACCGTTGTGAATAAGCTGCACGATGCCGGCATGGTCAGTCTGGGTAAATGCAACATGGATGAATTCGCCATGGGCTCATCCAACGAGACCAGCTTTTTTGGCGCCGTGAAAAACCCTTGGGACGTCACGAGGGTGCCCGGCGGCTCCTCTGGTGGCTCAGCCGCCGCAGTCGCGGCCGGCCTCGTGCCGATGGCAACTGGGACGGATACCGGTGGATCCATTCGTCAGCCGGCTGCACTGTGTGGCATCACGGGCCTGAAACCCACCTATGGGCGAGTATCTCGCTACGGCATGATTGCCTTTGCTTCTTCCATGGACCAGGCAGGCCCTATGGCGAGGACCGCCGAGGATTGCGCGCTGGTGCTCAATGCCATGGCAGGTCATGATCTCTTGGATTCGACCTGTGCCGACCTGCCCGTCCCCGATTACGCAGCCACACTGGAACGCGGCATTGAGGGGCTTCGCGTAGGCATACCAAAAGAGTTTTTCTCCAGTCACTTAAATGCCGCCGTTGCCAAGACAGTCACCACCGCAATCAAGGAATTAGAAGCCGCTGGCGCCACCATTGTTGACGTATCGCTTCCCTCTACAGATCTGGGTGTCTCCACCTACTACGTGATTGCACCGGCCGAGGCATCTGCAAATCTCTCGCGTTATGACGGTGTGAGATATGGCTATCGATGCGATAGCCCCACTGACCTTCAGGATCTCTATCTGCGCTCTCGTACCGAAGGGTTTGGCGAGGAGGTCAAACGACGAATCCTCATTGGAACCTTTACTCTATCAGCTGCATCCTACGATCAGTACTTCATGAAGGCACAGCAGGTGCGTCGCCTCATCGCAGAGGAATATCAATCCGTGCTCAAGGACGTTGACGTCATTGCCGGGCCCTCCGCACCCAACACCGCGTTCGTTCTCAACGATGACTCCAAGTCGGTAACCGACATGTACATGGAGGACGTGTTCACCATTGGTGCCAATCTCGCGGGATTGCCCGCCATCAGTGTTCCAGCCGGCTTAGTCGATGGGTTGCCCGTCGGCATGCAGCTGATTGGTCCACGGTTTGGTGAAGCAGAGCTATTGAACATTGCCCATCAATTCCAGAGACGAACCGATTGGCACTCCCTCACACCAAATCTCGAGGGCCTGACGGGATGAAGTGGGAAAAGGTAATGGGCTTAGAGGTGCATTTGCAGCTCTCGACAAATACGAAGATTTTTTCGTCGTCGGCGACGACCTTTGGTGCAGATGCGAACGCCCAGACCAACCCACTGGATATGGCCCTTCCGGGAACGCTTCCGGTTCTGAACCATGCAGCGGTAAGCCAGGCCATTGTCTTTGGCTTAGGTGTGGGTGCTGAGATCGGCAAGGTATCTCGTTTCGACCGAAAGAATTACTTTTACCCGGACCTACCAAAGGGTTATCAGATATCCCAGTTCTTCGAACCCATTGTTAAAGAAGGCGTCTTCGAGGTTCCGCTCGAAGATGGGTCCATTTTCCCTGTCAGAATTCTCCGCGCCCACCTTGAAGAGGACGCGGGGAAATCGGTGCACGATGCTATCCCGGGACACACCGGCATTGACCTGAATCGAGCGGGCATACCACTACTTGAAGTTGTTACCGAGCCCGATTTCCGAACGGCAGAACAAGTGGTTGCCTATCTGAAGGCGCTGCATGCGCTCGTTACCTATCTCGGTATCTCTGACGGCAACATGTCAGAAGGGTCGATGCGCTGCGACGTTAATCTCTCACTGAGACTTGAGGGAGAAACGGAATACGGCACGCGCACGGAGCTAAAGAACATCAACTCCTTCCGATTTATCGAACGCGCCATACACGTTGAAGCGGAGCGTCAACAGGATCTTCTGGAAAGCGGCCACAGCATTGTTCAAGAAACGCGCTTGTTCGACCCCGACAAGGATGAGACTCGCTCCATGCGATCCAAGGAAGTAGCCAACGACTACCGCTACTTCCCTGACCCAGATCTGCTGCCCATTGTCATTGACGATGAAACCATTTCGCGGATCCGCGAGACCTTGCCTGAATTACCTGCCGTCAAGCGCAGCCGTTACACGACTGAGCTTGGACTGAGTCAGTACGATGCCAATTTACTGACTCAAGATCGCGCCACCGCCGAGTTCTTTGAAGCGTGCTCCAACGTCTCAAACAGTCCCAAGGCCGCGGCGAACTGGGTATTGGGAGACTTAAGTGCGGCACTCAATAAGGATGGTCTGACTATCGATGACTGCAAGGTGACGCCCCAAGGCCTCGCTGCGCTGATTACTCGAATCGATGACGGCACGCTGTCCAGCAAAATGGCGAAGGTCGTTTTTGAGGGCTTATGGAGTGGTGAATCAAATGTTGATCACATCATCGAGAGCAAGGGCTTAAAGCAGGTCAGCGACAGTGGTGCACTTGAGGCCATTGTGGATGAACTCATCGCCAATAATCCTGCGCAAGTTGATCAGTATCGGGCGGCTGATGAGGGCAAACAGAAAAAATTGATCGGCTTTTTTGTGGGTCAGGCCATGAAAGCCTCTAAAGGCCAGGCAAATCCACAGATGTTGAATCAGTTGTTACAGCAGAAATTGAGCTAGGGCGCCTAACCTCAGACGTCCTGAACTCGACCCTTCATAAACCGTTCCCGATTTTCACGTCTCTTATCTTCGCTTTTCCGCAGTAACACATACACGGAGCCCGTGCCTCCGTGCTGCGGTTGCGCAGAATGGAAGGCTTGTACGTCTTCCATGTCCCTGAGCCAGCGATTGACATAGCCTTTCAGGACTCCGGAGCCTGATTTTTCTTTATTTCCAAAGCCTTTACCGTGGGTGATCAGCAGTGTTCGCAACCCCAAGCGAGCCGCCTCCTTGAAAAAAGACCATATCTCAGTTCGCGCCTCTGCAACCGTGAACCGGTGTAAATCGAGGCGCGCCTCAATGTCGTAATGACCGAGCCGCAGCTTCCTGTAAACACCGTTTTGAATCCCGGGCCGCTTAAACTCGAGCACATACCAGGCATCAAGCGGCGGAACGCCATCGTCTGACAGGTGATTATCGCCTCGCGAGAGCGAGTGAGTAGCCGCCTGCCTTCGCTTGCTAACATCGACCGACTCCTTTTTTAAAAGTCGTTCGCGCGGCTCACGCTTGAGTGGCGTTACACCGCTCATTTCGCTCGCAAATAAGTCGTCCTCTTGCATGTTCGTGTTCCCGACATCGGCTGCGGTAGTATAGTCATAGCGCTGACAGTTTGGTGCCCCTTGTAGCCAGCGAAAAGGTGGAATAACAACTCATGTCCGGATTACTCAAAGGAATAGGTTACTTTTTCCGAGGAATGACGATGCTCGTTCAGCCGGGACTCCGCCGCTTTGTAGTGATACCTCTGCTAGCCAATATCGCTGTGTTTGTCCTGATCGCCGGTAGCCTCTATCAGCTCATGTCGGGGTTCTACATCGATATCACGGGTGACATTACCGGAACCCTGGGCTTTCTTACGTGGATCGTGACACCCATCATTTGGCTGGTCGGCACCTTATTATCGGGTTATCTGTCTATTTTCATCGTGTTATTTCTGACTTCACCGTTTCACGGCTTACTCGCTGAGAAGGTAGAAGAGCAGGTAACAGGTGAGGCCATCCAGAACGAAAGCTCGGTAGTCCAGGTCGCGCTATCCGTACCCAGAGGTTTCCTTCGCGAATTACAAAAGTTGTTCCACTACCTACCGATGGCCGTCTTGGTTGTCGTCATCAGTGTCATACCGGGAATAAATGTTGTAGCACCATTTCTCTGGATTATGCTCGGCGCCTGGATGATGTCGCTGCAATTCATTGACTACCCCATGGACAACCATCGACTCGCATTCCGGGACGTCCGGGAAGCCTGCAGTGCTAAACGGGGTACATCGATCGGGTTTGGGGCGGTCGTCGCGTTTGTGTCGGGAATCCCAATACTCAATCTCGCGCTTATCCCCGCAGCGGTAGCGGGGGCGACCTTGCTATGGTGCGAGGAGCTTCGACACCTTCGATAAGAAAATCCGCGCTGTTTATTGGGCCAAAAGGTCCTCAGGAACCTGAGTGCACTTCAGCGCCTCTCCCAACAAGGCTTCAATTTCCGGCAGCAAGAAAGCGTCGTCCTCACTGGCAAAACTGATGGAAACACCCTTTTCGCCCGCCCTGCCGGTTCGCCCAATACGGTGAACGTAATCCTCAGGATCCTCGGGCAGGTCATAGTTGATCACGTGGCTAACACCATCAACATGGATGCCTCTTCCCGCCACATCGGTAGCGATCAACACCCGTAGTTTGCCAGACTTGAAACGCTCAAGGGTTTTGGTGCGCTTCACCTGCGCGATTTCTCCCGACAATATGCCGCAGTCCAGGCCTTGCTTTTGAAGCCGCTCATGAACTTTACGAACCACGTCTCTTCTATTGGCGAACACAATCACCGACGTCGCTTCGGGCGTCGCAAGAAGGCGCTTGAGAACGTTAAGACGATCGCGACTCTCGAGAAGGTAGACACGCTGATCCACATTTTCCGTCGCCACTCGCTCTGGTTCTATCTCGACGGTAATGGGATCGAAGGTCCACTGTTGGGCGAGATTCATAATGTCCTGGCTAAACGTGGCCGAAAAGAGCAATGTCTGCCGGTCTTCCTTACGCGGTGTCGATCTGACAATACGCTTGACCTGCGGAATGAATCCCATGTCGAGCATTCGATCAGCTTCATCCAGAACCAATGATTCAACGCGATCGAGATACATGTCCCCGCGCTGGATAAAGTCAATAAGCCTACCGGGGGTCGCGACAACAATATCCGTCACTCGGTCATTCACTTTGGCTAGCTGTTTGGCGTAATCGGCACCGCCGATGAGCGTGACCGTGGACAGGCCCGTGTACTTCCCAAGCTGACGCGCGTCATCGGCAATCTGCATAACGAGCTCTCGCGTCGGCGCTAAAATAACAGCGCGTGGTTCCGCAAGGTAACGCTCGCCCTCGATGGGGTTATTCAAAAGATCGTTGAACAGGGTAATCAAGAACGCGGCCGTTTTCCCCGTACCCGTCTGTGCCTTGCCAATCGCATCGTGCCCTTCCAATGTATGGGGCAAAATCTGGGCTTGAATGGGTGAACACTTCACGAAGCCCAAGCCTTCGATACCGCGCATGAGCGAAGGGTCAAGGTCGAGACTGTCGAACGAAATATCGGGCAATTGCACAACTGTATTTTCAGTTGTGTCGAGGGCTTGATCACTCAATGGTTGATGAGTCCTTACGTCAGAGGTGCGCGAGCATAGCACACTGCGCTACAGACGCCTGAGTTAATCTCGCGACACGCTACGGCAAGCGATTGAGCACGTGATACAGTGCCGCCCTGACAGCGAGACCACCATGAATCAACAACAACCCACACTGCGATCAGAGCTTCGCCAGTTTTGGCGAATTGGCTGGCCACTTTTAGTGGCGCAGACGGCACAAATGGGCACCGGCGTGGTGGATACCATCATGGCTGCAAGATTCGGCGACAAGGACCTAGCCGCCATCGCCATCGGGTTCAACATATGGCTGCCGCTCTATCTGGTCATACTGGGCGTCATATTTGCCTCCTCGACCATCATTGCGCAGGATTTTGGCGCTGGTCGGATGCAGCGCATCCGCGACCAACTACCCCAGTCACTTTGGGTGTCTGTGTTTCTCAGCGTGATCGTCGCGCCCTTATGCTATTACAGCCACCTCGGACTGCCGTGGCTGGGCATCGATGCGCTAACCGCAGAAAAATCGAGCGAATACATCAAAATGGTGGCGTTTGGGTTCCCAGCTATCGGGATATTCATGGCGCTGCGCTATCACATGCAAGGCGTAGGTATAACATCCCCGTTCGCTGTCGCATCGGTTATCGGTTTCATTGCCAACATACCCCTGAACTATATGTTCATCTTCGGCTTTGGCGATATTCCCGCCATGGGTGCTCAAGGCTGCGGTATAGCAACGGCCATTTCGATGTGGCTGTCCGCACTCATTATCACGATCTATGTCCTGACCAGGAAGTCACTACAAGAGTACCTGCCACCCCTTACACCGGTGGCACCCAACCCTACCGCGATAAAAGAGATACTGACTATCGGTGCACCGGTAGGCGCTACTTTTTTTCTCGAGACCGCCGTCTTCGCCGGCATTGCACTCCTGGTCTCCTCGCTGGGAGATGTCGCGATTGGTGCGCACCAGATCGCATTCAATGTGTGGGATATGTTTTACATTCCAATGCTCGCCATCGGTTCATCCATGGCAACCCGTATGGGGCACGCATTGGGCGCGCAAGATCAGCAAGGCGTATTCATGGCACTAAAGGCAGGCATCCTATGCTCTGGCGTCATCAGTGTTACCACCATGATCATCTTGCTGTCGTTCCCTACGGCCATTGTCGGGATTTACTCCGATTCTGCGGATATGTCGCTATTGGCGGTTCGCTTACTCAGTTTTGCGGCTCTATTCGTCATTATTGATGCGGTACAAATCGTAGGTTCGTTCTCGATGCGCGCCTACAAAAAAACTCGATTCCCCTTTATCGCCAGCATGGTGGCCTACTGGTTGATTGCACTCCCACTGGGCTACTACCTCGGCATCATGAATTCAGACAACGCCTTTGATGGGGCTGCCGGGTTTTGGGTCGGTATCATTGTCGGTGTCACAGTCGCATCGGTCATGATCGCCCTGCGTCTCGTGTTGCTGCTTCGTCAGCCGATTCCGGTGGGATTCACGCCCGATTACGACGCGTGACACTCGGCTCGTGGCGTCACCACGAGACGATCGATTCGCTGCTGAGTCGCATCGTAGATGCGTAAAACGCCCCACTCGAGGTTTTGCCCTGACAAAAACAGTAGCGCATCCTGTGCCTGCCATGCAGCAATAACCCCAACAACGGGACCGAGAATCCCCTCGTTACGGCAGTCAAAGCCGCGACTATCATCTTCACTGGGTGTCATACACTGATAACAGCCTTCTGCCCTCGACTGACTAAAGGCCGCTACCTGTCCATGAAGACGTGTTGCCGCTCCCATAATCCAGGGTTTTCCCATAATCCGCGTTGAGCGCTCAATGGCGTGCCGTGAGGACAGGTTGTCAGTGGCATCGATCACCATGTCCGCATCGCTGAGCAACTCAGTGTCAGACTCGGGATCATCACCAAAGCGACCAAGACAGGCAGTCACTGTGATCTCTGAGTTGAGCGCCAAGAGCTGATCCTTCAGGGCCTGAGCTTTTGGTTTAGCCACATCGCTCTCCCGAAAGGCCAACTGGCGATGAAGATTGCTAACCTCAACACTGTCCGCGTCGACTAGGGTCAATTTACCAACACCGGCGCCCGCAAGAAACAACGCGACCATCGAGCCCAAACCACCGCAACCAACGATCAGGACCGAGGCTTGCCGAATTTTTTCCTGACCAACGAGGTCTATTTCGGGCAACAGAATCTGTCGGGAATAGCGCTCCAGTAACTTGTCATCCAGCATTGCCAAAACACCCCCCTGTCGCTCGAGGCCTGCCGGCCAGATCGTGACGAAGGGTTACATTTGAGAACCCGTTCAGCTCGAAGATCGACCGGACCTCCGCTGCCTGATCATAACCGTGCTCGATCAAAAGCCAACCTCCGGGCGTCAAATGATCGGGAGCTCTCGAAGCTATCTCCCGAATTGACGACAGTCCATCCCTTCCATCAGTCAGGGCCATATCCGGTTCAAACCGTAAATCGCCGCCGGACAGATGGGCATCATCGACAGCGACATAGGGAGGGTTTGATAGGATCAACGGCCAGCGTCTGTGGCCCAATGCATCAAACCAACTTGACTGAACAAACTCCACTGGCAGCTGCAACGCGCGAGAATTCTCTCTCGCAACACTCAGAGCCGCCTCACTAACATCGCAGGCCGTAACCGAGAGGCGGGCTGACTCGTGTTGGACGGCAAGCGCGATAGCCCCGCTCCCGGTGCCCAAATCAAGCAGTGACTCATAACCATGGTGAGATGTGAGCTCCAAAGCCCACTCCACCAGCAGCTCGGTGTCAGGTCGAGGAATAAGCACGTCTCTTGTGACTTTGAGTTTCAGTGACCAAAACTCGCGATAACCCAGTAGATAGGCTAAAGGCACCCCCCTGAGCCGCTCTGCAGACATCAGAGAAAACTGCTCTACAACGGAGGCTGACAGCTCATCGCCGTCGTGAGCAATCAACCAGCTACGCTCTTCCTTATCGAGACAGTGCAACAAGAGGAGCTCGGCATCTCGACGGTCATTAGCGAACGCCTGTAGCGCCTCTTTCACCCTCACCGGCTAACCTTCACTGACTGCCCGTCACTCGTCTGCCTGACGTCATCAGTCGTCAGCGAGAGCGGCGAGCAGATCAGCCTGGTGCTCCTGCCGCAGCGGCTGAATGACCGCATCCAAATCACCCTCAACCACCTCATCCAGTTTGTACAAGGTCAGGTTGATTCTATGATCCGTCACCCGGCCCTGAGGGTAGTTGTAGGTCCTGATACGGTCTGAGCGATCGCCCGTACCCACAAGGTTTCGTCGCTCTTCGGCCTGCTCGGCAGCCAATTGCTGCTCCGATGCGGACGCAAGCTTGGCCTGTAACAGCGACATAGCCCTCGCTCGGTTTTTGTGTTGTGACCGCTCATCTTGGCACTCAACGACAATACCCGTGGGTATATGGGTCAGGCGCACAGCCGAGTCGGTTGTATTCACGTGCTGGCCACCAGCCCCAGATGACCGGTAGGTATCTACTCGCAAATCCTCTTTGCGAATTTCAATTTCCTCTACCTCGTCTGGCTCCGCCATGACGGCCACTGTGCAGGCAGACGTGTGAATCCTTCCCTGAGACTCTGTTTCCGGAACGCGTTGCACGCGATGCGCGCCTGACTCGAATTTCAGATGGGCGTAAACCGCCTCGCCCGCAACCCGCGTAATCAATTCCTTATAGCCGCCATGCTCGCCCGTGCGCTCTGATATGACCTCAACTGACCAGCGTTTACTCTCCGCATAGCGACTGTACATGCGAAACAGATCTCCGGAAAAAATGGCCGCCTCATCACCACCCGTACCCGCGCGAATCTCCAAAAACACGTTGCTCTTGTCTTTGGGGTCCTTGGGTAACATCAGCACTTGCAATTCGGCCTCCGCGGCCGCCATATGACCTTCGGCAGTCGCAATTTCTTCTTCCGCCATCTGCCGCACATCGGGATCAGAATCTTCCAGCATTACCTGTGCTTCGGCTAAATCATCCTGCGCTCTGCGATATCCGTCGTAGACCTTCACGACGTCATCGAGCTGCGCGTACTCCTGTGACAAGGCGCGGAACTTATTAGGATCTGAGGCTGTCTCTGCATCGGAGAGGAGGGCCGCGACCTCCTCGTGACGATCACATAATGATTCGAGCTTGGTAACAAGCGAGGTCTTCACAATAAACTGCCCTTATCGAACTACTGTAGCGTCGACGAGCCGTCTGATGGAATAGATGCGGGCACGCCGAGCAATTCTGCTGCACGCGAGACATTAACACGATCGCCTTCTTTTGCGATCTGCTTGAGCCCCGTGGTCGGCGCATGGATCAGCTTGTTGGTGAGATCCCGTGACAATCGCGTAATCACCTCTTCGGGAGACTTGCCGCTCTCCAGAGCCTTGATTGCACGCTCAAGCTCCGCCTGCTGGATCGCCATGGCAGATTCCCGATAATTTCTCACGACATCCGCTGAGGCGCGCTGTAACCATGTGGACTCAACCTCGATAACGCCCTCTTCCACGATCTTGTCCGCTTTATTCGCTTCATGACTTCGCAGGCGCACGTTCTCTTCGACAACGTCGCGCAAATCATCAACCGTGTATAAATAGACGTCCGAAAGTGAAGCAACCTGCGGCTCGATGTCACGAGGTACGGCCAAGTCAATCAGCAAGGCCGGACGATAACGCCGAGCCTTGATCGCCTCCTCGACAGCCCCCTTCCCTAAAATGGGGAGCTGACTCGCGGTCGAACTAATTACGATATCAGCGCTCGGCAGTCGGTCGGTTACGTCAGCGAGAAGAATAGCCTCAGCACCGAACTGATCCGCCAGCATTTCTGCTCGTTTCAGTGTCCGGTTGGCCACAATCAATTTGCCCAAGCCCGCTTCATTCAGATGCCGGGCGACCAGCTCAATGGTTTCGCCAGCCCCTAGCAGTAACGCAGTGCGATTTGAGAGATCTGAAAAAATTCGCCCAGCGAGATCAACGGCAGCATAGGCCACCGAAACCGGGTTTTCCCCTATCGCAGTATCTGTTCGGACGCGCTTTGCAAGACGGAAAGCCTCGGGAAACAGCTTGCTTAGAGAGTCCCCAATCCCGCCACTCTCCTGCGATACAGCGAAAGCCGACTTAATTTGACCAAAAATTTGCGGTTCACCCAGAACCATGGAATTCAGACCGGCAGCGACTCGAACAAGGTGGGTAAGCCCGGCAATGCCATGACTTCGGTAAGTACACGTGGCGAGATCTTCCAATGTAATCGCGTGATACTTCGATAACCAAGTAATCACTTCATCGCCGGCCAGTGCGGCTTCACCCTCGGTGCCAAACCAACCGTAGATTTCTGTGCGATTACAGGTACTCAAAATGACACCCTCGCTCAACCGAGTCTCAGCCATCAGCTCGGATATCGCCTCAGGCACGCACTCAGGGGCAAAGGCCACGCGCTCCCGCACCGCGACGGACGCAGAGTCATGATTTATCCCAATGACAACCAAGTTTGACGGCATAACTGTCAATCGCTATCTACATACCGTGGAATCATACCAGACAAATAGGTCCTTCGAGAGGGCGTGTGCCGATTTCGTCGGGTGTGTCATCATACGCACTATGCGATCGTTTCATTACACCATCATTCTGCTGACCCTAACGCTCTCAAGTTGTGCGAGCGTGGAGGTTGCTCAGAGTCCACCTGAGGATGATCAAACTGTAGCAACAGTGGCTCAGGAAGTACCAAGCCACGCCTACGCCGACATACCGAGCGAACACCTATCCACTCTGCTTCAGGCGGAATTTGCTATCAGAGAGCGAGATCTGGATGCGGGGCTTATCCACCTCATGGCCGCCAGTCAGGCGATTCCTGACCCAGCCATTGCGCGACGGGCACTGCAGCTTGCCCAGTACATTCGCAGGCCTGACGCAACGCTTGAAATGGCTGTTCGCGTGTCAGATCTCGACCCCAGTGATGGTGGCGCGGCAACACTTGCCGCTGCGGTCTTTATAGAGCGAGGGGATATTGCCAGTGCATTGACCTACTCAAGACGCGCGTTCGATGCAGGGTCCGACATCAACCCAGCAGCGCTTCTCAATAATTTCGGAGGTCAGACGCCTGAGACGCAGGCGGCGACCCGAAACCTTCTGACAGCACTTGAAGCAGACTACCCCGAGGATGCTCGAAGTTTGTTTGCCATCGCATTGTTGGAATGGCGCCAGGGAAACAGCGATGCCGCAGTGACAAAGCTCGATAAGCTTTTCACCATCGAGCCATTTCACGAGAGGGGCACGCTACTGCTGACGGAAATTCTCTCGCAAGCCGATAACCCACGAGCGTTCGATCCACTCATAAAAGCGATCGAAGCGACGAATAGTGGCTTACTGCGTTACCAATATGCGCGGTATCTTCTCGGCAAACAGCAATTGGCAGAAGCCAAAGAGCAGTTCGATGCCTTGGTAGCCGATCCAGCAGCAACCGTCGATCATCTGATCGGGGCTGCGGTACTGGATATCGAGTTATCGGATTCAGCCTCGGCCCTGCTCCATCTGGATAGAGCCCTTTCCCTCGGCCAACGCGTCAGTGACGCTCAGTTCTTCAAAGCACTTGCTCTGATACAACTCGCGGATCCATCGGGCGCTATTGAGACACTTGGCGAGGTTGGACCCTCGACAAATTATGCACGCGCTCTGCAAGAGGCGGCCGCCATTCTAATCTCAGAAGGTGATATCGGTGCAGCCAATGCCTTCTTCGAAAAGCACCGCAAAAACCACCCCAACGGTGCGGAACTCAACTTTGCCGTTCATGCCGAAACACTTCAGACGCTCGGATCGATAGCGGCAGAGTCGGTACTCTCCTCAGGTATCAATGCCTTCCCCACATCGACGCGCCTTCTATTTTCTAGAGCAAATTTTCGTGAGCGCGCCGGTTTCTTTGAGCTCGCGGAAGCCGATTATCGTGAAATACTTAATCTCAACCCGGGCGATGCCAACGCGCTCAATGCGCTGGGATATGCACTCACTAACAATACAAATCGTTTCGCGGAGGCGGCGGGGTTACTCGAGGAAGCCATTGCCAAAGACCCGCGTAATCCGGCCATTATCGACAGCCTTGGATGGGTCTACTTCAAGCTCGGCAAGGATCGACAAGCCGAAGTCTTACTCAAGGAAGCCTACAAGCAGTACCCCGATCCCGAGGTCGCTGCACATTTGATTGAGCTGCTATGGACACAGGGGCGCGAGGTTGAGGCGAGAGATCTCATTGCCAATCAATGGCGTGCCTCGCCCAATAACGAACACCTACGTGAGACAGCGAGTCGTCTCGCTATCCCCCTGCCCGAGTGATCATGCTTTTCCGGTCGTTCGCTTATGGCCTGCTGGTAACACTACTGTCCGCATGCGTTCAGACCACCATCGAACAACCCGCCGTCCGTGCAAAAAAGCTGACTGACCCCACCCCGTGGCAGGCTCGTGGAAAAATGTTGGTATCCACCGAAAACGAGCGCCAAACGCTCAGATTTACCTGGTCTCATCTCTCGGAAGAGCAAGACCGTGTCGAGCTGAGCGACACCCTAGGGCTTCAGTCTGTTACCTTGATCAAAGACTCCGACAGGTACTATCAGGAAAACAACAAGGGACAGCGAGTCCTGCTAACTGCCAACATGCTGGAGCAACCACTCGCTGATGTTCTATCGAGTCTACCGGACGATATTGCACAACTCTTGACCGGAGCAGCCTCGTCGAACCGCCAAGTAACCAGCCAGGTTGTGCGCTGGTCCTCCTCGGCACAGTTTGCAACGCCAGAGGAATTGCGAGTCAATTTTGGTGATTACTCTCTCAAGATCATGATTCATCAGTGGGATATAGACAGCGGTGAGTAAACAAGTGATCGAAACACTTAGTCCCGCAAAGCTGAACCTGTTCCTTCATGTGACGGGGCAAAGGAACAATGGCTATCACGAGCTTCAAACCGCGTTTCAATTGCTGGACTGGGGCGATCGGATGCGCTTTGAGATAACCGATACACCCGGTATTCATTTAAGCCCCTCCATGAAAGGCGTTCCGAACGACGACAACCTCATTGTGCGAGCGGCATCCACATTGAGCCTGCCCGATGATTGCGGTGTTGCAATAAGCATCGACAAGGTCATTCCGATGGGCGGTGGTCTGGGCGGCGGTAGCTCCAATGCGGCGGTCACACTGCTGGCACTCAATACGCTTTTCGATCTCGGCTACAGTGTTGATGAACTGGCAATTAAGGGCGCTGATCTCGGTGCTGATGTCCCTGTGTTTGTTCGAGGCACATCAGCATGGGCAGAGGGCATTGGCGAGGAACTGACGCCGCTTGAGCTTCCTGCACGCTGGTTTGTGATTATTTACCCCGATTGTCATGTCTCAACACAGGAAATCTTCGGTGCTCCAGAATTGACACGCAATACTCCGCCAATTACAGTGTCGGCCTTTTTTGAAGGGCCGGTTCGCAACGATCTGCAGCCTGTAGTTGAAAGCAGATACGAGCAGGTGAGAGCAGCCATAACATGGCTATCTGGCCACGGCTCGGCAATGATGACAGGAAGCGGCGCATGTGTTTTTGCCGGCTTCGACTTGCAAGCAGAGGCGCAGCGTGTGGCTGCGGCTGCAGAAGGCAAGTTTAAAGTTTTCGTTGCCAAAGGAATTAATCGCTTCACCGTGGTGTAGCACAAACAGTTATTGGGGCGTCGCCAAGCGGCAAGGCAGCGGGTTTTGATCCCGCCATTCGGAGGTTCGAATCCTCCCGCCCCAGCCATTTTCTACTCGCAGGACGCCTCGCATGTCTTCGAAAATGATGGTTTTTACCGGCAACTCGAATCCGGACCTAGCCAAAAAGGTCGCCAGTCGTTTGTATCTCGAACTGGGTAGCGCAAAGGTGGCTAAGTTTTCTGATGGCGAGGTTACGGTCGAGCTCAACGAAAACGTTCGCGGTAAAGACGTGTTCGTACTCCAGAGCACCTGTGAGCCAACGAACGATAACTTGATGGAGCTATTGCTCATCATTGACGCGCTTAGGCGCGCTTCGGCAAGCCGGATAACAGCCGTCGTGCCGTATTTTGGTTATGCGCGTCAGGATCGCCGAGTGCGTTCCGCCCGAGTACCCATTTCATCCAAGGTCGTCGCAGACATGATGGTCAGCGTTGGCGTGGATCGCGTACTCACGGTCGACCTTCACGCGGAGCAGATTCAGGGCTTCTTTACCTGCCCCGTTGACAATGTCTATGGCTCACCGATTCTTAACGACGATATCGTTGCCAGTAAGTTCAAGGATGTTGTCGTCGTATCGCCCGATATTGGCGGTGTTGTTCGCGCACGCGCAATCGCAAAACAACTCGATGATGCCGATCTCGCTATCATTGATAAGCGTCGACCGAGAGCAAATGAGTCAGAGGTCATGAATCTCATAGGTGATGTCGAAGGGCGAACCGCCATCATGGTTGATGACATGGTCGATACGGCTGGCACATTGTGCTCCGCTGCCAACGCCCTCAAGGAGCGCGGCGCGACAAAAGTCGTAGCGTACTGTACGCATGCGGTGTTATCCGGCAAGGCGCTTGAAAACGTGCGCAATTCCGAGCTGGACGAATTGGTTGTAACGGACACCATTCCTCTCAGTGATGAGGCCAAGAGCGTCAAGAAAATACGTCAGTTAACCATTGCTGACCTACTCGCGGAGTCTATCCGACGAGTCAGTAACGAAGAATCCATTAGCGCGCTGTTCGATTCATAGACAGCGTAAACCCACCCACCCCTGAACCGGTCGCAAGTTCACGGGTGTTTTCCAAAGGAGACAGACCATGTCTGACACTTTTGTAGTAGAAGCCGAGCTTCGCAGTGATGAAGGGAAAGGTGCGAGCCGCCGCCTTCGCCGACTCGAAGCAAAAGTACCCGCCATCATTTATGGAGGCGACAGTGCCCCAGTGAGCCTATCGTTGATCCGAAAGGACTTCGAAAAGCTCCTCGAGAAAGAAGCGTTTTATTCCGCCATTATCGAAGTGGCTTACGACGGTAAAAAAGAGAAAGCAATTCTGAAGGCACTTCAGCGTCATCCTGCAAAGGATTTTCCGATGCACGCTGACTTCTTCCGAGTTGAAGCGAACAAGGCCATTAAAGTTTCTGTACCACTGCACTTCATTAACGAAGAGACCTGCGTGGGTGTGAAGTTGGGTGGTGGTCGAATCCAGCACACAGTCAACGAGGTTGAAGTACTGGCTCTCCCCGCTGATCTTCCTGAGTACATCGAAGTCGACATGGCAGACCTCCAGGTGGGCGATATTGTTCACCTGTCCGATCTAAAGTTGCCCGAAGGCGTTACGTCAACTGCGCTTGCACTGGGTGATGATCGCGATATGGGTGTAGCTAGCGTACTTGCACCACGCGGTGGTGCAGGTGCTGGCGGTGCAGCTGATGACGACGCTGAGGGAGACTCAGCTGACGACGCAGCAAGCGAAGACGCCGGCGACGAGAGCTAATTGCCATGCCCAGTATTCGACTCATTGTCGGTCTGGGTAATCCTGGCGAGAAATATATCGGCACCCGCCACAATGCGGGTGCCGATTTCGTTTTAGCACTTGCAAAGCTAAGCGGTATCGAGCTCAAAACGGAGAAGAAGCTAGCCGGACGCCTGGGTAGGGGCTCTGTGGCGGGTCATGATGTCCGCCTGATGATTCCTGACACTTACATGAATCACAGCGGCAAGGCTGTGGGCTTGGCGGCCAAGTATTTCCAGATAGCCCCGGACAGCATTCTGATTGCGCACGATGAACTCGATATGCCACCGGGAGCGAGCCGCTTCAAATTCGATGGGGGGCACGGTGGTCACAACGGCCTACGAGACATCATCCCCGCTATTGGAGGCTCTAAGGCCTTCTGGCGACTCAGAGTGGGTATCGGTCACCCAGGGCAGGCAAGCAAGGTGTCAGGCTGGGTATTGAGCAAAGCATCCAAAATTGAACAAGCACTCATTGATCTTTCGATCGATGAGTCTTTAAGCGCTTTACCACTGCTTCTCGACGGAGATGACGTTAAAGCGATGACGCGTCTGCACAGCAGTGACAAGACGAAAGAAGATTTGTAAGGAGCCTCAGTATGGGCATCAAATGCGGCATTGTCGGTTTACCCAATGTGGGCAAATCAACCCTCTTTAATGCGCTGACAAAGGCAGGCATCGATGCAGAGAACTTCCCTTTCTGCACGATAGAACCCAACGCAGGCGTTGTGTCAGTGCCCGATCCAAGACAGGAAGCGATCGAGGCACTCGTCAAGCCAGAACGTTCTATTCCAGCAACGATGGAGTTCGTTGACATTGCCGGACTGGTCGCCGGAGCATCCAAAGGCGAAGGTCTCGGCAATCAGTTTCTCGCCAATATTCGCGAGACAGATGCGATCGCACACGTTGTTCGCTGCTTCGAGGACCCGAATGTCATTCATGTCGCCAACCAGATCGATCCGCTGGCCGATATTGAAACGATTAACACCGAACTTGCGCTCGCTGATCTCGAAAGCTGTGAAAAGCAACTTCAGCGCGTTGTTCGGACAGCCAAGAGTGGCGACAAAGTCGCTGTGGCAACCAAATCATTATTGGAAGACAAGCTGCTCCCCCACCTCAATGAGGCGCTGCCGGTGAGAGCTTTAGAGCTCGATGACAACGAACAGGCGCTGGTGAAAACCATGCACCTGTTGACCACCAAGCCAACGATGTATATCGCCAACGTGGCAGAAGATGGGTTCGAAGATAACCCTCACCTCGATGTAGTCAGCGAGTATGCAGCGAATGAAGGCGCGGGTGTTGTCGCTATCTGCAATAAATTAGAGTCCGAGATTTCAGAGCTGGAAGACGATGAGAAGCTCGAATTCCTCGCCGACATGGGGATGGAAGAGTCAGGGCTCGACCGCACCATTCGAGCTGGATACGCACTCCTTAACCTGCAAACGTACTTCACGGCCGGGCCAAAAGAAGTGAGAGCCTGGACAGTCAAAGTAGGTGCGACCGCACCAGAGGCGGCGGGCGTTATCCACACAGACTTTCAAAAAGGCTTCATAAGAGCCGAGGTCGTTGCCTACGATGATTTCGTCAGCTTGAAGGGAGAGGCGGGTGCTAAAGAAGCCGGCAAATGGCGCCTGGAAGGCAAGGAATACACCGTCGCTGATGGCGATGTGATTCACTTCCGTTTTAATGTCTAATTTGTTTGCGAATACGCTGGGGCACGCCGCATCGGATAAGAGAAAAAGTAGTGAAATGAGGCGTCAGGGAATTGACCTGTGCAGCATTTATCGACAAACTACGCGCCCTCGTGGCTACGTAGCTCAGCTGGTTAGAGCACAGCATTCATAATGCTGGGGTCGGTGGTTCAAGTCCACCCGTAGCTACCATATTTTCGAAAAAGTAGTGGCTCGTGCCGCTGCTTTTTTGTTTCAGGGTTCGAGAAAAGCTTCAGGCCGATTCGGATATGAACCCACCCCGAGAATCACACGCACCTTAAGCAAGATTTTTGAATATCTCCGCATACATTGCCGTGTCGAATGGCACTCTCGCACTGAGTACATGCAGCGTTGCAAAGTGAATAAACGGGTTGGCAGTGACCACCGTGAATGTAGCCTTTCCCATACCGACTAGGAGTTGGGTCATAAGAATATAGGTCACACTGAGAATCGACATATCTAAGCTGCTGTAATCAACACCCGGGTCGAACAAACTGAACACCGCATAAAAAAGTCCTGCGATGGAGATGACCACAAGTTTACTCTTGTAAATCAGCATTAACCGAGGAATGAGCACGACATGCATCAAAATGACTACTGGCAGTCCTGCACCGAACGTGTTGACTAAGATACTCGTGGGTATCCCGATGGCATATTGCTCCGCAGTCAGCGAGAAAAAAGGAACTCCCCCAATAATGGGCCCAAAAAAGTCGAATGCCCAAAATGCAATCAAAATCCAAATATTCCTTCGCCACTGAAGGGCTCGCATGAACTCTGCGATATTGAGGCCTGTTTTACGAAGCCAGAGCAGAGGGACAACGACATAAACGATGCTGTTAACCAGCATCCAAAGCGCCACATGTTGATAAGCAAAATCCCCTGACTCATAGACCTGTGGTCCGGGAAAATGAAGTCCCACATCGAAGTACAAGCCAAGGATTAATTGCGTCACCAGCAGATACGCAAAGGCGGCGAGCACCTGAGTCCCCGCTTTATCTTTATTCACCTGATAAAGGGTTGCCCAATCAAATGCGTCCCGACTGCGTGTCAAATACAGCAGTAAGAAAACGCACAGCGCTAAAACTGGAAAGTAAGCCAAAAACAGACTCGACAGTGCGTCTTCCGCTATCGGTGGCACCGCAGATGAATCCATTTGCGTGGCAAAGAATACAAAGGTTGCAACTAACCAAGCAAAACCAATGATTTGAAGGGTTTTCACTTCCGTAAACATCTGAACCTAACTGACATCGCAACTACCACGCACCGAGGCTCAGTAGACTAACTGTGATTTACGAACTCAGTAAACCACAGAACAGCCACCCTCTACAGCTCAATCTTGGTTCGTTTTTTCCAGTAGCGCTTTCCGTAATTTACAAGGAGCTCCTCTCCCTTGCCAATCGGTTTGCGAGCGTAGTAACAGTTCACCCAGGTCGTGCCATCATGGACAAAAATGGCGCTGGTATTGCGATCATCACTGTGATTTACAAAGCGCAGTTCGTTGCCATGCAGCCTACCATCGAGGGAAGCGGGGCTGGGAAGGCTGTCGATAAAACTACCTCTGATCGGATACCTCCAAGACCAGGTTCGGTTCTTCACTTGGTCTCTAGGGGTCACTACACCCGTATACTCAGCGATGAAAGTTCCAGCTGGCAGGTCCTCTGAGGCGAATACCCCGTACCCGACTCCATCTGAGGTCCACTTAACGTGTATTGGTGCCTTGTACCCTGCCCTAATGAGGTCGGAATAGCGCTCGAAGGCCTCATCAGAGATCTTAGAATCCCTTCCGTATTCAGCATAGTCGCTGCGCTGCGTCTGTTCAAAAACCCGGCAGTCTTCCGTAAAAAGGGTGCGTGCAGCGTACTGCACTCCTAGCTTCTCGAATAGCGACCGCACCTCGACCTCGCCCTCAAACTTCATTGTCCCCTCCACTTTTGGTGAGGGCGATTTTAGGGGCTTTCGGCTACTCATCGACTGCGACTCACCCAAGCAGATATTGATTCAGGCAAACAGAAACTCCCATCAACAATAGCGCCCTAACCCATCAGCAGGAATTGCTGCTTTTGTGTCACCGCCGCTAACTGACTAAGTATGCTGAACTACACGCCGAGAATGAGCTGTTTAACCAACAGATAAGCGAATGCCAACTGCACCTGACTACCCAGCTTGTTTCTCTCCACCGTATAGAGCGTTTCGCAACCGAGTTCATCTCGACCGCATGTCAAATACAGCCATAAAAACGCGCACAGCGCTAAGACCGTAAAGTAAACCAAAAATAGACTAGAAAGTGCATCTACCGCTATCGGTGACACTGCAGATGAAGCCGTTTGCGTGGCAAAGAATACAAGGGTCATAGCCAACCAAGCTAAGCCAATGACGTGAATAGCGGTCAGCTGCTGCAACATATATTGCTATTTGACCTCGCACCGCCTACTAAAAACCGAATCTATGCATCATCTAAAGAGACTGATTATAAGAAAGTGCTTAATTTTTAAGCCAAATGAGAGTGAGCTCTCAGTTACGTGCGAGCACGGGGTAGTCTTCACAGCTTCTTCGATTGTTGTAAGCAGTACAACGCCATCATCACATCAAGATGAGCCCCGCCGCCGTTCTTGAAGACAGTGATTTCATCGTCACCACGTTGGTGGCTATCAGCCATGACAAGGTCATAAAGATCGCCTTTAACGTCAGCGAGCGAAATGACCTTCTGTGAAATGGGAATACGCAGTTCACCAATATGCTCGAGCACCGTTTCGCGTGAATCTACAAATACCGACGAGTGTGAGATGAGTGCATCATCCCCCTCTCGCATATCGGGGGCGTGTGCACCGACAAGGTCAACATGTGCACCTGGCTTAACCCAATCCCCCTTGATGACTGGCGACTTGGATGCCGTGGCGCTGGTGACGATATCTGCCCCTCGAATGGCGTCCTCTGCCGTATCACAGACTTCCAAAGGGAACGTCACTTCATCGGCAATTGCTTGAGCACGTTCCTGCGTTCTCCCCCAAATACGAATATCCGTTAAGTCGGGGTAGAACGTGACATAACCTTCTAAGAGTCCTTTTGCGATTGGTCCTGTACCAATGACCGCCAGAGATTTGGCATCATTGGGCGCCATATAACTCGCCCCCAAAAGCGAATCCGCCACGGTCTTCCAGAACGTCAGTAGCGCACCGTCAATGAGGCCTACTGGATGACCACGGTCTTCGTCGAAGAGTGTGAAAAGCCCCTGCACACTGGGGGCTGGCGGTAACAGTGCCGGATTATCGGGACGTATCGTTACGGATTTGGTTCCAGCTCCTAGCCCTGGAATGACGGCGGAGCGTGTCAGCAACTCGCCATCTGCCATCGGTATCAACATGTCGCTGACAGTTGCTCTCGGAAACGTATGTCCCCTGCGAAGCGCTTCGACAGCATCAGCCCAATTCAAGTGTTCAGTTAACTCAGGGCCAAGTATGCGCAGCTTAGTTTTGACGGTCTCACTCAAAACTTCGATTCACTCCCTCTCTACTCGCCGTTCTGTGCACCGTTCTGTAAACCCCTACGTACGCCAGGCTACGCACCGGGCCAGGTGTCCGCCACGCGGTAACCTTGTGGCCAAGGATCATCGGGCGCAAGTAGCAGTTCCGATCGACCGTAAATCCACGCCCTGCCCGTCAAGGAGGGGACAATCGCGGGCACATTACCTACCCGAGTTAACCCCTCGATACGTCCAGTAAATTCAGATTCGATAATTGAACGCGCAGTCAGCGTTGTACCGATGTCGGCTTCTCCGCGCGCTTGCATTAAAGCTAGGTGGGCCGATACCCCAGTACCCGTTGGCGAGCGGTCAATTTTGCCAGGTCGGATCGCAACCGCGTGACGCGTCTCGCCCGCAACCACGGGGCTACGAAATAGACAAAAAGAGATATGGCGCCAATCAGAATTGGTTGGGTGGTCAAACCCTAACTGCGCTGTCGCCGCATCTGAAATTTTCACTCCCAGATCTGCGAGATCCTTGGCCTCGTCAGGCGTGAGACTAAAGCCCAGAGCAGGCGCGTCGACCACTGCAAAACTATCACCGCCGTAGGCTGTATCAACACGTATGCTCCCAACACCTTCAACCTCGATGACTGCGTCGAGATGGCCCGCAAAACTCGGGTGATTGGTAACGGTTACCGATTCAACGCGGCCTGCTCTGCAGTCTGCGGTGACACGAGCAAGGCCTCCGGGCGCTTCCAAGACGAGGGTGTTCGTTCCCTCGTTCATGGGCACTCGTCCGGTCTCGAGGAGTACCGTCGCGACACATATGGAGTTGGAACCCGACATGGGAGGCGTATCAGCCGGCTCCATGATAATAAAGCCCGCATCAGCCTCGGGATGTTTGGGTGGCACCAATAAATTGACATGCTTGTGCACGCCGCCACGCGGCTCGTTGAGCACAAAGTTACGCAAGGTCTCGTCGCGCGCGATCCACCGCGACTGCTCCCACAATGTGTCACCGGGAGGTGTCGCTACACCATCGACAATGACATCACCCACTTCGCCGCAGGCGTGACATTGCACAATATGGATAGGATCAGCTTGTTGCATTGCCTGACTCCGACCGAGCAACTCTCGCGCTACTCATGTTATGACAGTGACAGAGACTCATCGAGGGGTCCACTTAATGGTCGGTGAGTGGCTTCGTTGCCATCTCAAGCCACGCGATAACGTCATCATCGCACAACAGAGGGCTTACCTTATCGCGGACCTGCCGGTGATAGTCGTCAATCCACACTTTTTCCGGCATCGACAGCATAGCCACATCGATCAATTGTCGGTTAAAGGGCACGAACGCCATGCTTTCAAGCCCCAACCATCCGTCACCGCGCGATACCACCTCACAGAGATTCTCGTGTCGAATGCCCAGCTCATCCGGCCGGTAAAAGCCGGGCTCAACCGTGAGGGTCATCCCTGACTCCAGTCCCACACCTGTTCCCGATTTCTGCATGCGCTGAGGAAATTCATGAACGCTGAGATAGTGCCCTACCCCGTGTCCCGTACCGTGATCGTAATCCAGCTGCGCCTGCCACATGGGCAGTCGGGCAGCACTATCTAGCGCATGCCCAAGTGTCCCCGAAGGAAAGACTTGTTGCGCCACCGCAATGTGCGCTTTCAATACACTGGTGGCCAGACGACAGCGTTCACCGGTCGGTGGCTCAAAGCACCACGTCCGGGTGGTGTCGGTTGTACCGCCCCGGCTGAACTGTCCGCCCGAATCCAACAAGAATAACGTTGAAGGCCGCAAGCATGCGCCTCCATCTTCTGGTGCCGAATAGTGTGCTAACGATGCGTTACCATCCGCCGCAGAGATCGTTCTGAAACTGGGCGCCGTGTAGTCGTCAACCGCTGTCCTCAATTCATGAATACGCTCTTCCACCGCAAGCTCGGTAATGGCCTCCCGATGAACGGCGGACTCCAGCCAGTGCAGCAGGCGCACCCAGACTGCACTGTCCGCCAAACACGCGCTGCGAACTGCGCTCAACTCGGTTTCGTTTTTTATGGCCTTCAAATCCGTAATGGGGCTGCGCTTAATCAACGCTTCCCCACCCTTTGCCTCGACCGCATCACGACCACATTGGGGTCCTTGTGTCGGATCAACCCACAGCCGCTCTGCGGTCTGAATTCTCTCGTTGAGGATAGCCACAAATTGATCGCCTGCATGGCATTGAATTGAGAGCTCAGATTTATCGAGGCTCTCAACATCACTTGTTATGAAGTCACCAAATAGACGGATTTCTCCCTCTGAGCCAACAAGTAACCGTGCCCGCACCACAGGACAATAGGGTAAGTCCTGCCCCCGAATATTGAGCAACCAGTTCACATTGTCGGGTTGCGTCTCGATAAGCCAATCGACCTCAGACAAACGCATCTCATCGCGAACCCGCGCTAGCTTGCTGGTAACGGACTCACCCGCCCACTCACTGGAAAACTGTGTCATTTTTGAGGGGGCTGTAACGGGTCGATCAAGCCAACATTGCTCAAACAGGTCTCCTGAAGTCGGATGCATCACCGCATCCTTTTGCTCACATACAGCGAGAAGACGGTCGAAAAGATCCGGCGTCACCACCTGGCTGTCAAAACCAATACGCCAACTCGCCTGCGCATACTGCTTTAGCCACTCCTCAGGGGGTTGTTCGTAGAGGTGCTGAAGTGTCACCCACTCGGCATTTGTTTCTCGTGCGGCTTGCTCAGGGTAGCGACCATCAATAAAGAGAATTACATCATCACGGGTCACTATCGCTAACCCCCAACTACCTGTGAAACCGGTTAGCCACGCCAGCCGCTCATTGGCCAAAGAAACGTACTCAAACTGCTGCTCATCCCATCGCGGTACTACGAGCGCATCGAGCGCCATCGCTGACATGGCCTTACGGAGTGATGTCACGCGATCCGGTTGCCAAGCCGCAGCAATCGTTTTCACATCTATCATAGTGTCTTAGCTCCTAAGCCCGAACCGGTGCCCATTGCGGGCGCCAAATAACGGTTAAATAAGGCGAGCGCACCCATCGCAACCATGGCCAACAGGGCAAACCCAGCCCACATCAAAAACGGTTTATCCGCTTTTACTGCTATCTCGCCATAAGCCCATCCCGACATGATGCCAGCGAGTAGGTAACCAATAGCTATCGATACAAAATAATAGCCTTGGAAGAGGGCCGCTTGTGCTGCGGGCGTTACCGAGGCAACGTATTCCTGACTTTTCGGAGAGGCGAACATCTCACCGAAGGCAAAGACGACAACGCTGGCTATGGCAAGCAAGCCACCAAATGACACCATGTGTGCCGCACCGCCCAGCAAAAACGATAACCCGATCATGCCTGTACCCACAATCAGGATGCCAAAGGGCGCTCGGCGCTCACCCCAACGACTAATGAAATACTGGAACAAGACAATCGATAGAAAATCGAAAGAAATGATGTATTCCGGACTGACCTGGCGATACCGACTGGCCCACTCTGACGCGAGTGCCGGAGCCATAGTATCGCCCGACCTCAGTGACTGCATACCAGACAACCAGGCCTCCTCGGGGACCCGAATTTGAAATTGCGCCAATTGGCGAAGACCGTCTGAAACGTCAGGCCGGTCAGCGGCCATTGCGCCCAGCTCCAACGCAATTTTCGATGGGTCAACCGGCGCAAGGTAATGAGCAAAATTCGGAGACAGGGTGTTCACGAAGAGGACGACATCGGACGTATCCACGAAATCCTGAACATATAAGGGGAGCGTAAGGAAAATCTGGTTATAGACAGCCCAGAACAGGGAAAGTACGAGCAAATAGACCAGGAAGGGAGCGTTACCTACGCGCAAAGGTTGTCGATACCAGAATTCTGATTCCGGATTCGACGTTCGATCCCAAAGGTACTGAATGACTGCCCACAACAACAAAAACAATCCGTAGTGTTGCCAGCTTATCCATCCACCACCCGCGACCATCAAACCGAGAATGATCGGCACAAGCATCAAGGCAAAGCGACCATTACCCAGCACCTCACCCGCGTCCTTAAGCGCCGTTGAAGTCGCCTTGATATTCGACTCGCGTGGTGTGTCGTCCTCGAGCAACACGAGCGCAATCAGCAGATTAATGCCAATCGCTATGGAAGAGAGAAGAAACACATGCTCCCAACTAATAGCCCTGACATAGCCGGCGATTACCGGACCGAGAAAGCCGCCCACGTTGACCATCATGTAGAAAATGCCAAAGGCCCTGCCACGATTATGCTCGTTAGCACTGCGAGCTACGGTGCCAACAACCAGCGGTTTAAAGATTGCCGCGCCGAGGGCAACCAACATGTAAACGAAGAAGAACGGCCAAAATTGATGCACCTGTCCCAATAAAAAATAGCTCGGGGTCAAAATGGCGAACGCGATGAGAAACATCCGTCGATAGCCCAGACGGTCACCTAGCGCACCAGTGACGACCGGAAGCACGTAAACAAAGAAAGGGATGATGCCTTGTAAGACGCCGCGTTCAGTGTCACTGAACCCGAGCCCACCCGCCTCCGGTGAGCTGCTCATATACAGGGACGACACCGTGAAGAAACCGTACCAAGCGATTCGTTCGAAAATCTCAAGCAGGTTGGCGATATAAAACGTTCGCGAAAAAGAATCTGTTCTGAGCGTGTTATTCAAGTTGCGCCACCTCCGCCTTCGCGCAAATATAGCACGCGCCTCGGAGTACAATACCGAGGCGAGACAAGCGCAGCGAAGCGCGACAAAAAACAAAGGACAGTACTTTTTATGTCGATGTCAAAGACAGTAAAACCCATCACTACCGACGAGCGGCAACAGCGTTTGGCGCGCTTGCAAGCGAGCATGGCCTCACACGAGCTCGATGCGGTAATCGTCACGCCAGGCGCCAACATGCGTTATTTCTTCGGGCTGACATGGCGCGAAACCGAGCGCTTGGTCTGTGCTGTCATATCAGAAAGTGCCGTTGTATTTGTTTGCCCTAAATTTGAGGACACGGCATTACTAGCAGCCCTCTCTTCACCCGTTGACTGTGTCTGGTGGGAAGAACACGAGGATCCGAGACAGGCCGTTGCAACTGTTTTAGCCAAGGGCTCATTCTCGAGGATCGGTGTCGATCCAAACTGCTCGTTCGGGCAGGTCCATGCACTTACAAAGGCAACACGGTCACCATTGACGTCGGCTGGCGACCTATTCCAATCGCTAAGACGCCAAAAGTCCGCGACAGAACTCGCGCTACTCCAGGCCGCTAAGTCCCTCACCTTGCAGGTACACCAGCAGGCCTTCGAATGGATACACCCTGGGCTCCGAATGAGCGAGGTCATCGCTAAAATCGACCAGCTGCATCGAGCGGGAGGCGCCGATAACGGTAGCTTTTTCTGTGCTGTGCAATTTGGCGAAGGAACATCTCACCCGCATGGTGTTCCGGGCGATCCGGTCCTGCAGAAGGGCGAACTCATATTGATCGATACTGGGTGTACCGTGGGTGGATACCACTCGGACATTACCCGGACCTATGCCTTGGACAAACAAGATTCAAACGTTGAGGCGCTTTGGGATCTGGAAAAAGAAGCGCAGGCCGCGGCGTTAGATGCAGCGCAACTAGGGAGCCCCTGTGGCTCTGTTGATACTGCCGCTCGGTCGGTTCTCGAACGTCATGGTTTGGGGCCCGACTATCAACTGCCGGGCTTACCCCACAGAACAGGACACGGGATTGGCCTCGATATTCATGAGGGGCCCTACCTTGTTCGAGGCGACGACACGCCGCTCGCCGAGGGCATGTGTTTCTCGAATGAACCCATGATTGTGATTCCCGGCCAGTTTGGCATTCGACTGGAAGACCACTTTTACATGACCGATCAGGGGCCTAAGTGGTTCACAGAACCCCAACAAAGCCTTTACCAGCCGTTCAGCTAAGTGCTGTACCCATTGTTGGAGCAGAGCAACGCTCAGTGCAGCTAAGCGCCTTTCGTTCCTAACTCATGAACCGTTTTGATCCACCGTTCACGCGCCTCTTGCGTCGAGCCTTTTACGGGTGCGAACTGAGTCACCTTCACAGGTTTTACCCCACAAAACTCAAGCGTTGTTTTCTTTAGCTGATTGACACTGGGCGCACTGTAGAGCAGGCGGTAAAGCATTTTGGGGGTATCCATGGTCGCAATAATGCGTGCCGTCTTGCCCTCGAGATAGCCATCCCATCCCATACCACCCAGTTTTGCCGCGTTGTAATCAAACATGATCGACGGAAGGAACATTCTGTCGATAAAACCTTTCAGCAAAGCCGGTAAGCCACCCCACCAGACGGGATGTACCCAGACCATGTGATCACACGCCTTTATTGCGTCGATAGCTGCGAGCAAGTCGGGTTCGAGCTCAAGTCGCTGCTTATAACCAAACCTCAAGTTGGGCTCGAAAGCGAGGTCACGAACGGTGATGAGTGTTACCTGATAACCGGCCTGCTGGGCCCCTCTTCGGTATGAGGACACGAGCGAACTCGTCAGCCTATCGTCATCCGGGTGCCCATCAATCAATAGAATTTGTTTCAAAGATCACCTTCTTGTGGCTACAGCCTGTCTACCCGATATCAAATTTTCCGTCTTCCCGCGCCCTGGAAAATCCATCCGCTTCAACAAATAGCGTCGAACTCATGTACTCTACTTCGGCAATAGAATAACGACGCGGCGCCATGTCGCATGGCGCCAGTTATAGCTCGAGGGTACATCACCGTGACTAACACATCGACTCAAACTCACCATCGTGTCTGCCATCTATGTGAGGCCATGTGCGGCTTAGTAATAAAAACCGAAGCTGATAAAGTGGTCGACATCCGAGGTGATACAAACGATCCACTGAGTCGAGGGCACGTCTGCCCGAAAGCGGTCGCCCTGCAGGATATTCACGAAGATCCCGACCGATTGAGAAAGCCGCTGAAACGCATCCGGTCGGTTGCCGGCGTCTATGAGCATGTAGAAATTGAGTGGGAAGAAGCTCTGGACCTCGCGGCCGATGCATTGGCCTCAACCATTCAGAAACACGGTGTTAACTCGATTGGTGCCTACTTTGGCAATCCGTCGGCACACAACTACGGCATGATGACGCACCAGAGAAATCTCTTCCGTCACATACGGACACGCAATCGTTTCTCCGCCACGTCGGTTGATCAATTACCGCACCACCTCGTCTCAATGTGGATGTACGGCCACATGCTGCTGATGCCCATTCCTGATATCGATCGCACCGATTATTTCCTGATGCTCGGCGCCAACCCGCTCGCGTCAAACGGCAGTATCTGGACGGTACCCGATGTCCGAAAACGAATAAAAGATCTAACAGCGCGTGGCGGGAAGCTGGTGGTTATTGATCCACGCAGGACAGAGACAGCTGAACTTGCCAGCGAGCATCACTTCATCCGACCCGGAACAGATGCGGCCCTGCTCCTCGCGCTGTTACACGTCATATTCCGAGACAAGCTAACGGCGCTGGGCGCCTTAGCGGAGTTCACGGATGGCCTCGAAGAGGTTCAAACCGCGGTCGCCTCTCTGACCCCTGAATGGGCTGCCAACATCACCGGCATTGAAGCTTCCGACATTGAAAGCATTGCGCGAGATATGGCGACAGCCAAGGCCGGTATTTGTTACGGCCGCATGGGCGTCAGCACGCAGGCTTACGGAACACTCTGCCAGTGGGCCATCCAGGTCATCAACGTAATCACAGGCAACCTCGACAAGCCCGGGGGTAGTTTGTTCACCCGCCCCGCCATGGACCAAGTATTGAACAGCAGTCGCGGCGGCTTTGCGCGGTTTACCAGCCGCGGACGCGGACTGCCGGAGTTCAATTACGAACTGCCAGCCGCGGCACTCGCTGATGAGATTCGCACACCCGGGGAAGGTCAAATTAAGGTGATGTTCACTGGGGCCGGCAACCCTGTTCTCTCTACGCCGAATGGGCGGGCGGTCGATGACGCATTCGAGGAACTCGACTTCATGATTTCCCTCGATCCGGCACTCAATGAGACCACCCGTCACGCCGACGTGATCTTGCCACCCACCTCACCGCTCGAGCACGATAACTACGATTTTGCTTTCCATAACCTGGCCATACGAAACACGGCACGCTACACCCCGGCAGTCTTTGAGAAGCCAGAGGGTGCGCTGCATGACTGGGAAATTTTTGCCGAACTTGGGGATCGATTGGCCGAGCGACTGGGTGTTGAATCGATGCCTCGCGTGTCCCCACATAAAGTGGTGGATGCGGCGCTTCAAGCGGGGCCCTACGGCAAGGAGTCAGAGTGGAACCTCAGCATCGAGAAGCTTAAAGCGCACCCGTCGGGCATCGACTTTGGTCCACTGGAATCTTCCTGTCCCGAGCGCTTACAAACCCATGACCAGCGTATTCCACTGGCAATTTCTGAGGTACTGGCAGATATCAAGCGACTGCAATCTGACATGGCGTCGAATGCAGGTGGCTATCGCCTCATCGGGCGTCGTAATGTACGAGACAACAACTCATGGATGCACAATCATCGTCGCCTGGTGAAGGGTAGGGATCGCTGCCAGCTGCTCATGCACCCGGATGATGTAGCACAGGAAGGATGGAATCAGGGTATGCAAGTGACCATTACCAGTCGAGTGGGAAGCATCTCGGCTGAGTTACTGCCATCAACGGAGGTTATGCCCGGAGTGATTAGCCTACCGCATGGCTACGGGCATGGTTTGCAGGGCACGCGCTCCGGAGTGGCCAATTCGCATGCTGGGGTCAGCTGTAATGACGTTACCGATGAGCAGTTTCTGGATCAGCTATCGGGTAATGCTGCAGTGAATGGCGTTCCCGTTCGGCTTAGTGCCTGAGCACCTGCGCCAGACCACGAGTCAGTTGTTAGATGGGGTACTTCTTAAATGAGCAACCCAGCAAAAGCGCAGTGCAGAGCTCTAAGAATCAATGAGTGCTCGACAAGCCTACGCGACCTTAAGTAGCCTTGAACTGACCATTAAAATAAGGATCTCACCTCATGTTCAGCCATATTATGTTGGGCGCTTCTGACATCGAAGCATCACGAAAATTCTATGACGCCACCTTGGGTGCGTTGGGCTACGGACCCGGGGTAATGGACCCCAAGGGCCGTGTGTTCTACATCACCGATACAGGCATTTTTGCGATCTCAACACCCATCGATGGCAACCCTGCCACCGCAGCCAACGGCGGTACCATTGGATTCGCATCACCAAGCGTCGAGGCCTCTGAAGCCTGGCATGCAGCAGGTTTGGTCAATGGCGGAACAGATTGTGAAGACCCGCCCGGTGTCCGCGACGGTAGCATGGGCCCTATTCACCTCGCTTACCTTCGGGACCCATCAGGTAACAAGATCTGCACATTACTTAGAGTCTGATCATGCGGCTATTGGCTGCAGCTCCCTTGCTTTGGATGGGTTTGGCACATGCTGAACCCACTTCACTCGGGCCAAATTACGCCGTAAAAGCGGATATTGCCGAGACCTGTTCAGCGTGTCATGGCTTACGATATCTTGATTTGGCGCAGGGCTATGACACACCAGCCGAGTGGTCTCACTTGATCGCCAGTATGGTCAAACTGCCGCCGGAGCGCGATCAGGCGATCAGTCAGCACCTCGCAGCCACCTATCCGCACAAGCCAGAAAAAGCGCCCGTTTTGGTACAAGGCGACACCAATATCACCATCGACGAGTGGATTACACCGACCTTAGGTCAACGTACGCGAGATCCGGTGGAGTCACCCGACGGGGCTATCTGGTGGACCGGCATGTGGGCCTCTCTCGTCGGACGTCTCGACCCCGAGACCGGAGATATGCAGGAGTTTCAACTGCCCAGCTCGGCACGCCCGCATTCTATTGTTCCCGACACAGACGGCTTCATCTGGTACACGGGAAACAGTAACGGGACCATTGGCAGACTCAACCCCGCCAACGGATCCATAAAAGAATACCCGACCCGCGCCCGGGACCCCCACACTGCCGTGTTTCACCCCAATGGCAATCTGTATTTCACGAGTCAACATTCCAACATGTTGGGTAGCCTCAATCCGAAAACAGGCGAGGTACGAGAAATCGAAACACGCAAGAAGCCCTATGGCATCAAGGTAGGCAAAGCGGGTGACCTCTTCATCGCCTACAACGGCACCAATGCTATCGGACGGATGCACCCCGATACCTTGGAAGTGCGTTACTACGACATTCCAGATGAAGCCACGCGTATTCGACGCCTCGACATCGATAGCGACGAGAACGTGTGGTTCGTCAACTCAAGTCTCGGGAAAGTTGGGACGCTGGATGTGGATACCGGAAAGGTCACTCAGTGGAATTCACCCAGTGGATCGACCTCCCATCCCTATTCCATGACCGTCATCAATGACATTGTCTGGTACAACGAGAGTGGTATGCGCCCGGACGCCCTCGTGCGTTTCGATCCCGCCACAGAACAATTTCAAAGCTGGGCAGTACCCTCTGGCATTGGCATTATTCGTCACACCTGGGAGACACAAGACGGCGACCTGCTAATACACCAGAGTAGTTCGAATCGGGTCGGACGCGTTCGCATTGCCGACTGATTCTGATCAGGAAGCGCGCGACCGACTGCTACTCACGGTCAACAGCATTCCGCACGGACGTGTTTCGTCGTTTGGGCGAATCGCTGAGGCCGCGGGCTTTCCGCGGCGCGCACGCTGGGTCGGAAGAGTTCTTGCGCAACTGCCAGCCGACACATCCATACCGTGGCACCGAGTGCTTGGTCACAACGGAACCATCACGTGTCCGCGTAATGACATCGCCAGTGATCGCCTGATCAAGGAAGGTGTTTCCGTTGAAGATCGTAAGGTCAATATGCGGAAATACGTATGGCCCGAATGAGGTGGCTCAACATCCGGCGAAGCAAGCCTAGCCTCCAAAGCCGCGCTAGCGATCGGGGCAAATAACCAGCTTGCCGATCACCTCTCGCTGCTGAAGCATACGGAATCCATCCACCGATTGGGCCAGCGGTAATTCGGCGTACACGTGCGGGCGGGTTTGTCCCTCACGCACCCAATCCCAAATGGCATGCAAGTTCTCGGCGCCTTTTTCGGGAAACTGGCGACCGTATTCACCTGCCCTCACGCCCATCACAGAGAAACCCTTGATGAGTGGAATGTTGGTCGGCACTGACGCAATGCGCCCGCTGGTAAATCCGATGATCAATAGTCGACCATCGAAGTTGATGCAACGGGTGCTCTCATCGAAGACATCACCACCCACTGGATCGTAGATCACATCCGCACCGCGACCATCGGTCAATGCTTTGACTTTCTCACGAAACCCTTGCTCGGCATTGATGACATGGTCTGCACCGTAGGCTAAAACACGCTCAAGTTTATGATCACTTCCACCCGTCGCAATAACCGTGGCGCCTAACAGTTTTCCAATATCAACCGCCGCCATGCCAACACCGCCACTGGCGCCATGCACTAGCAGCGTCTCTCCTGCCTGCAAATTTCCCCGTCGCACTAATGCCACATACGCCGTGAGATAAGCCACCTGATAGGCGGCAGCCTCGGCGAAACTCAGGTGACTTGGCTTTTTTTGAAGTCCTTCCGCGCTAACGACCGCGAACTCTGCGAAGCCGCCAAAGCGCATGCCTCCGACCACTGCCTCCCCAACTACAAAATCTTGAACGCCCTCACCGAGAGCATCAATCTCACCCGCAATATCCATACCCGGCGTGAACGGCGGCTCAAGTTTGAGCTGATATTTACCTTGGCATAACAAAATATCGGGAAAATTGAGGCTGGTGGCACGAATTCGAATGCGAACCTCGCCATAGCCGGGCTCTGGTAAATCCACGTCCTCCACACGGATATCAGCAAAATCATCAGTTAGCGAGGAGCAGACCAGTGCTTTCATGAGTTAAGTACTGGATAGACAATTGATACGGGAGCAGCAACAAGCCTCGATGACGAGGGAACTAAGCATCTTCCCAAGACCGTAGCTTGCGGTATAACGTTGAAGGCGCAACCTCCAGCAGCACAGCGGCCCTTGTGATACTGCCTCCACTTGCCTCGATTGCGGACTGTATGGCTTCGCGCTCCACTAGCCAGAGAGGCCTCACCTGTAAGCGATGTCGAGCTCCTAGCTCTTCGATTTTCCCGCCATCATGGTTTTCCGACCTGCTTGGCTGGACCGCCTCATAATTATCTATCCACTCATGAGCTCTATTTTCTAGCAGTCCAAAAATCAAAGCAAAGCTTTCTCGAATCCGATCAATAGCGAGATCTACATCTCTGATAGCGCCAATGATTTCTGATTGAGACTGTTTTTGGTCCTGCTTATTCAATTCTTTTTCGGTCATTGCGACTAGGCCACATATGTCTTTCAAACATACTAACTCAGGCTACCGTCAAAACAGAACTTGAAGCTCAAGATTGAAAAAACAAGGCGCTTTTAATCGGCGCTCTGTGTTGAGAAAACATGAACCCAAAACAGAACCGTGGTTAACAGCACCACTGCGCCACTCTGATGGCCCGCTGCAATCGTGAGATCGACGTGCGACAACACCGTGGAAATTCCCAATACGATTTGAAAGCAGACAGCGGTTAGCATCAGAGCACTCGCCAGCTTCAGTCGCCTGTCTGTAGATTGCAGCAAGCCACGTACTGCCGCGGTGATCAGCACAGCTCCGGTAAGATAGGCCAACATACGATGGTTAAAATGAATGGTCGTAACCTGTTCGAAAGCTGAGGTGACTCCGTTTCGGTAAAGCGCCGGCGGTATAAAACTATCGCCCATCAAGGGCCAAGTGGGGAAAGACAGTCCTGCGTTGGTTCCGGCTACAAAGCCGCCACTAAGGATCATTAGATAAACGAGCCCAATGATGCTAAAGACGCTGCGGGCCGCGGCCTCTTTTCGCTGCCTCTCGCGCGAAAATAAGCCAATGGTTAACCAGACGATGTAGCCGTAGATGGCAATCGCAAGACCTAAATGGGCTGTTAGCCGATACTGGGAAACATCAGGACGATCTACTAAACCACTTTGGACCATGTACCAACCCATCAGCCCCTGACATCCGCCAAGGAGGAGCAGTGCGAACAAGTGGGGCTTGAGTGACGCTCGCACCTTACCCATCCATAGAAAGACCATAAGGGGAATGAAAAACATGACACCGATCAGTCGACCCAGCATGCGATGAAGATATTCGAACCAAAAAATCTGCTTAAACTCTGCCAACGTCATGCCCTGGTTGACGAGTTGATATTCGGGATACAGCTTGTATTGATCGAAGAGATAAACCCAGTCAGCAGTTGATAAGGGCGGCATCACTCCCATAATAGGACGCCAGTCGACCATAGAGAGTCCCGATTCCGTAAGGCGGGTAACACCTCCGAGTAAAATCATACCGAAAATGGTTATGGCACAAACTGCCAGCCAGCCGCCGATCAGTTTGTCATCGTAGTCGTTAACTGCTGTTGTCATTTTGCCCCCCTAAACGACGGCGCTAGTTTAACAAAATCGACAGGCAAATCGGGTACTGAAGTACACTCTCGTTTCTGTGAAGGAGTACCCACTATGACGCTGTTGCGTTTGAGTAGTGCCGAACTGCATTTCGGCACGCAAGTCATTCTCGACAACCTTGATCTCACTATTGCAAAGGGAGAGCGTCTGGGGTTGTTGGGGCGTAATGGCGTTGGAAAAACAACCTTGTTTCGAGTGCTAACAGGCGAACAGCAGCTCGATGACGGGGAGCGATGGCTTGATCCCTCTGTCAAACTCGCTCGGTTAGAACAAGAGTTGCCCGTAGAGACGGACGCCACGGTCTTTGATTGGGTGGCCGGAGGTCTCAACCAGGTCGGTGAACTGCTGGTGGCCTATTCGGCATTGCTGGGCGCCGAAACCGAAAGTGATTTGGCGCAGATGGCACGGGTTCAGGAGGCGCTGGACACTCATGACGGCTGGTCGCTTCAAAATAGAGTGGAGACGACTTTGTCTCAACTAGGTCTAGACGGCCAAGCCAAGTTGCATGACCTTTCAGGTGGCTGGCGTAGACGCGTGGCGCTTGCTCGCGCACTCGTCTCTGACCCTGACATTTTGCTATTGGACGAGCCGACGAACCACCTCGATATTCCGACCATCATATGGCTCGAACAGCAGCTTCAAAACTTCAACGGTGCCATCGTACTGATTACGCACGACCGACGATTTCTCCAAGCCATTGCCAACAGAATTGGAGAACTGGATCGAGGCCGGCTCACGCTGTGGGAGGGAAGTTACCGAGACTTTGTAAAACATCGGGCTGAGCAGCTGGCCGCAGAAGCCACAGCAAATGCACTCTTTGATAAAAAATTGGCTCAAGAGGAAGCGTGGATCCGTCAAGGCATAAAGGCCAGAAGAACGCGCAACGAGGGACGTGTGCGACGACTGAAAGCCATGAGAGAAGACCGGGCAGTTCGGCGCAGCCAGGTGGGTAAAGCAAGCATTTCGTTAGAAAATGCGCCCCTTTCGGGCAAGCTCGTTGCCGAGGTCAAAGACGCGTCTGTCGCCTATGATGAGCGACCCATCATTTCAGGGGTAAACACCATCATCCAGCGAGGCGATCGTATTGGTATTGTCGGTCGGAATGGGGCGGGGAAAACAACGCTCATTAAAATGCTGCTGGGCGACATTGAGCCTTCCACGGGACAGGTTAAAACGGGCACAAAGCTGCAGGTCGCCTACTCGGACCAGCTAAGGGGACATCTCGACCCCGACGGGACGCTGATCGATAACATCTGTGGAGGGCAAGAGTTCATCGAAATTGACGGCAAGAAGCGTCATGCAATTGGCTACCTCGGTGACTTCCTGTTTTCACCAGATCGGGTGAGAGCGCCCACAAAGGTACTTTCTGGAGGGGAACGAAACAGAGCGATCTTAGCGAAGCTATTCACACAGCCTGCGAATTTACTGGTGCTCGATGAACCCACAAATGACCTCGATATTGAGACCCTTGAACTACTCGAAGAAGTGCTTTTTGAGTTCTCCGGAACCGTGGTGCTTGTCAGCCATGACCGGGATTTCATGGACCGGGTCGTAACCAGTCTTTTGGTCATTGACGAGCAGGGAAACGTCGAAGAGCAGGCCGGCAGTTTTTCAGACTGGGAACACAGAGGTGGGACCCTGCTCAGCACACTCGACGAAGCACGAAATACGACGAAGGCATCGAAGAACAGCGATCAGCCAAAGGACACAAAGCCCTCGCGGCCCGCGGTACTCAAACCGAAGCTCAGTTACAAGGAACAACGGGAACTCGATGAACTACCGGGCCTGATTGCTTCATTGGAGGAACAACAAGCCCGATTAGAAACCACCACCAGTAGTGCCACTTTCTTCAACGGTGACCCTGCCGACGTTGCGAAAGCACTCGAGCAACTCACGCAAGTTGGTGAGTCTCTTGATACGGCGCTGGAGCGATTAATCGAGCTCGAGGGCTGACCTTACAAAACGGACGCTACTGCGTCGACGACGATATCCATATTGTGATCATTCAGTGCCGCCACATTAATACGAGACGAATCAAGCATATACAGTCCACGCTCTTTGCGCAGACTCTGCGCTTGTTCTGTGGACAAGCCCAGGAAAGAGAACATGCCGTTTTCTCTGGCAATAAATGAAAAGTCCTGCCCGGTCTTTGCCGATAGCCTGTTGGACAGCTCTGTTCTTAGAGAAATCATACGTCGACAAATCTGACTGAGCTCCGCTTCCCACGACGAACGAAGCGCTGGCGTGCTCAAAACGCGACCGGCAAGCAAGGCGCCATGTGCAGGTGGCATGGAATAGACACGACGAGCCGCACCCAGACCATGGCTTTGGGTAGCCGCCGCTGTTTGTGTGTCTTTGCCAAAGAACAGTGCAACCCCCGTTCGCTCGCGATAAAGGCCAAGGTTCTTTGAGCATGAGGCGGCAACAATCAACTCGCCCAATCGACTCGCTAGTAATCGCAAACCGGCAACATCCTCAGTGAGCCCGTGACCCATACCCTGGTAAGCCAGATCTACCAGCACCGTAAACCCTTGCTCAATGGCCATGTCCGCGATCACAGACCACTGCTCGAGCGTAAGATCGGCGCCTGAAGGGTTGTGACAGCAACCGTGTAAGAGAACCACGTCGCCCGACTTGGCGTCCTTCAGGTCATCAACCATGTTTGAAAAATCAACGCCATGTGACACCGGGTCATAGTAACTGTAGGTGGCAAACTTCAAGCCCACCGATCCCATGAGCGGAATGTGCACAGGCCATGTGGGATTGCTGATCCAAACCGTTGCATCCGGTGATGCCGCAGCCAATACCTCTGATGCAATTCTCAGAGCACCGCAACCGCCAGGTGTCTGGACAGCGGTGATGTGCGTCCCGTCACCGACGAGTTCATCACCGAAGACCAGCGTCTTCATACACGTCAGATAGGCCACATCGCCTGCCGCAGGCAAATAGGCCTTGGTGACCTCTTCAGCCACCAGCTCTGCTTGCGCTTTCTTCACTGCCTCAAATACGGGACAAATGCCGTCTTCGTCCATGTACACACCGACTGTGAGATCGATCTTGTTCGGATTTGGATCGGCACGGCAGGCGGCGGCAAGTCCAAGAATAGGATCGGGAGATAGTACAGACAGTTGCTCTAACATCAGGGACTCTTTCAGTGAAAAAAAGAAGGCAAGATTATACGGCAAGGACTCACCTGCATAAATGCCTGATAATATTCGTATCGCACTGAACGACCGATCACTTATGACAGACAAAGTAATCAACACACACCGAGACACGCTGTTCGCTGAACTCGTGGCTGAGCCCTCAACATTCAGCTTCAACGACGCTGTCGTCGATGTCTTTCCCGACATGATTCAGCGCTCGGTGCCCGGCTATGGAACGGTAGTGCGGATGAGTGGCATCTTGAGTGAGCAATACGCGCAGGAAGGGACCCACGTCTATGATCTGGGGTGTTCGCTGGGCGAGTCCATACGGTCTGTGGAAGCCGCGCTTGATGGTCGAGATTGTCACCTCGTGGGCGTCGATAACTCACCGGCGATGATCGACAAAGTTCGAACCCTGAAGTCTGGCATTACCTGGCATCTCGCCGATATAACGACCATGCCACTAGAGCCCAGCAGCGTAGTGATCATGAATTTCACGCTCCAGTTCATCCCTATCGAGCAGCGCTTACCCTTATTGACGAAGATAAGACAGGCTCTGATTCCCGGCGGGCTACTCATATTGTCCGAGAAACTGACACTGCCAGACCCCGATATGAATGCTCGGATGATTGATCTGCATCATGATTTCAAGCGATCTCAGGGCTACACGAGTCTGGAGATCGCACAGAAACGGGACGCCATTGAAAACGTGCTTATTCCGGAAACTGCTGAGGCCCACACGCAGCGCCTAGATGCTGCAGGCTTTTCGTGTTCCAGCAGTTGGTTCCAGTGCCTGAATTTCGCTTCGTTTATTGCCGTCGCTTGACATGCTAGACACGCCACCCGAGCTCATCGCTGATATCGAAGCGTTCCAAAGACGCTGGGAAGACCGCGCCCTACGTGATTGGCTTCAGCAAATGCCCGATCAATTTTCTCTGAGCATGTCCGAAACACGATTTGGTGATTTGCCCCGATGGCGCGCCGCTCTTGCGGCTTTGCCATCACTTAAGGCTGAGATGATCGACCTTGACGCGAGCGCCATCACGGCACTTGGCCCAGCAGCGGAACAGGTATTACTCGAACTCGAAACCGCGTTACGCGGCTTGCACCCATGGCGTAAAGGACCGTTTTCGCTCTTTGGTGTGGACATCGATACCGAGTGGCGATCGGACTTTAAGTGGGATCGACTGTCACCTGCGATCGACCCGCTAGAGGACCGCCGCGTGCTCGACGTCGGCTGCGGCAGTGGCTACCACTGCTGGCGGATGAAAGGTGCAGGGGCCCGTGAGGTCATTGGCATTGATCCGACACCGCTGTTCGTACTCCAGTTCAAAGCGATTCAACACTACCTGAATATCGATTCTGTGCATGTGTTGCCGCTGGCGCTTGAGCAGCTACCGCGAAGCTAAAAGCATTTGATACCACCTTCTCAATGGGCGTGCTCTACCATCGTCGGTCGCCCATTGATCACTTAACGGATCTTCGCGACACGCTGGCCCCGGGTGGACAATTAGTATTGGAGACCTTGGTCGTCGAGGGTGACGAAGACACCGTATTTGTGCCTCCCGAGCGTTACGCTCGCATGGGTAATGTATGGTTTTTGCCCAGTCCGGCAGCGCTAATGAAGTGGATGCGAAAGGCAGGACTTACGGATATCCAACTGGTTGACGTGAATCAGACCACGGTGGCCGAACAACGTTCGACTGACTGGATGACATTTTATTCACTACCGAACTTTTTGGACAGCGCTGACCACGACAAGACCGTTGAAGGTCATCCCGCACCTCGGCGCGCCATCGTTACCGCGCGGCTCCCCTGACGTCAGTCCTCGGAAGATGCGCTTGAGGGTAAGTTGGGCGTGAGTGGGAAGTTCGCAATTTTGCCAGAGTCGCCGCCCTCACTAATCTTGGCGGCACCCTGTTTTTCCACCTCGTCGATACGAATAATGGACTGCATAGGGATATAGCTTCGCTTCACGCCTGAAAATTCGGACTTCAGCTTCTCTTCACCGGGATCGACTAAAATCGCCGAACGCTCGCCAAACAGCATTTCCTCAATTTCCACGAAACCCCACATATCGCTCTGATAGATGTGTTTAGCGAAGACCTCAAAGATCTGTTTGCCGTTGTGAAAAATGATTTTGTAGACCGGTTGGTTCGACATAGTACTCGTGTTGCTCCGATGTGGGCGCGCGATGCTACCACTTTTGCCAAAATTCGAAAGGCTTGTGGGGAGGTCAATTTCCTCAGTACACAGGTATAATAACCTGTTACTGACTCGTCGAGCACACGCAATTGAGCACAAAAACGCTATCCAAAGTCTTCATCCAAACGCATGGCTGTCAGATGAATGAGTACGACTCCGCGCGCATGGGCGACCTGCTTAAGGAAAGCCATGGCATGGAGCGAACAGACAACGCCGAGGAAGCCGATGTCCTCCTACTGAACACGTGCTCTATTCGGGAGAAGGCGCAAGAGAAGGTCTTTCATCAGCTTGGGCGCTGGAAAGCGATAAAGGCGGAGCGGCCCGAGGTAGTTATTGGCGTGGGCGGCTGCGTCGCAAGCCAAGAGGGCGAGGCCATCAGCGATCGCGCACCCTACGTAGACCTTATTTTCGGTCCACAAACACTCCACCGATTGCCAGAGATGCTGGAGAGCCGTAACGAGCGCGACAGTGCTGTCGTTGATATCTCGTTCCCCGAAATCGAAAAGTTCGATCGCCTGCCACAACCGACGAGTGATAGTGCGACTGCCTTCGTCTCTATCATGGAGGGCTGCAGTAAGTACTGCACGTTCTGTGTTGTCCCCTACACACGAGGGGAAGAGGTCTCACGACCTGTCGATGATGTCATTGCCGAGATCGCGCATTTGGCCAGCGGGGGCGTCAAAGAAGTCAATCTGCTTGGCCAGAACGTGAACGCCTACAGAGGCGAGAACCATTTGGGAGACATTGTCGATTTCGCCGAATTACTGGGCCTCGTCAATTTGGTGCCCGGTATTGAGCGCATTCGATACACCACATCGCACCCTGTCGAGTTCAGTGATGCACTCATCGAATGTTATCGCGACATTCCAGCACTGGTGGATCATCTTCACCTACCCGTGCAGAGCGGCTCTGACCGAATCTTGATGGCAATGAAGCGTGGCCACACTGCGATTGAATACAAAGCGAAGATTCGAGCCTTACGAGCCATTCGCCCGAACATATCGCTTTCTTCTGACTTCATCATCGGATTTCCCGGTGAAAGCGAACAAGACTTCCTCGCGACCATGAAGCTCATCGAAGACGTCGGCTTCGATACGTCCTTCAGCTTTATTTACTCGGCACGCCCGGGGACACCCGCATCCGACCTTGTCGATGAAACACCTGAGGATGTGAAGAAAAAGCGCTTACAGTTGCTTCAAACACGCATCAACCAGCAAGCCATGGCGATCAGTCGCCGTATGGTAGGCACGACACAGCGAATCCTGGTAACAGGCGTATCCAAGAAAGATCCTGGGCAATTGGCGGGTCGGACAGAGAATAATCGAGTGGTCAATTTCTCGTGCTTGGATCATGACCTCATAGGCGAGTTCACGACGGTCGAGATCCTCGAGGCACTCCCAAACTCGCTTAGAGGTGTGCTTCTGAGTTGACATGGCCGGAAAGATAAGTATCTTCACCTGCCCACAACTATATGAGCGGCCAAACAGTCCTTGGACATTGACCCGACACCTCCCGAGCCCGACAGTCGGGAGGACATCACATCCTCTTCATTTTCCCTAGAACCTGAAGACGCGAAGCATGTTGCACTGCTTTGCGGGCATCTGAACGCCCATTTCAAGCTTATTGAAGACCGATTGCGGGTATCCATCAGCAATCGAGGCAACAAAATCCGAGTGTCCGGTCCTGATGCGGCGCGAGAGTCGAGTGAGCGACTGCTCAAGAAACTTTACCGCGACGTAACCCAGGGTACCCGATTGAGTCCCGAGACCATCCACCTGCAACTACAGCAAGCGGACCTTGAGCTTCTGAAGTCATCGCCGACCACCTCGGACGCTACCATCGTGAAAGGCATCAAGACAAAGCGTGGCACGGTCAAGCCTCGCGGTCACAGTCAGATCAATTACGTTAAAGACATACAACGGCACGATCTCAACTTTGGGATAGGTCCGGCAGGCACAGGAAAAACCTACCTGGCCGTAGCGTGTGCCGTTCAAGCGCTGCTAGAAGAAGACGTTAAGCGCATCCTATTGGTCCGCCCCGCCGTCGAGGCCGGTGAGCGACTGGGCTTCCTACCAGGGGACTTAACGCAGAAGGTAGACCCTTATTTGCGGCCCCTGTATGACGCACTTTACGAGATGCTGGGATTCGAAACGGTCGCAAAATATATTGAGCGCAATGTCATTGAGGTTGCACCGCTGGCGTTCATGCGGGGTCGCACGCTGAACAATGCCTTCATTATCTTAGATGAGGCGCAGAACACGACCCGCGAGCAGATGAAGATGTTCCTGACTCGCTTGGGCTTTGGATCAACTGCAGTCATTACCGGCGATGCGACGCAAATTGACCTCCCACGAGGCCAGCCGTCAGGACTTGTACACGCGACCCAAGTGCTTGACGGTGTCGACGGGGTGTCTTTCACCTGGTTTGGAAAAAAAGATGTCGTTCGGCACCCCCTAGTCCAGCGGGTGGTTAATGCCTACGAAGAGCATGACGCGATCATGACCAGCACCGAGGAGCGGCGATAATGGAAGTCACTGTTCATATCGATCGCAACGTGGCAGACGCGCCTGACGATGAGAGCTTCCGGATGTGGGTGATGTCTGCACTCAGCGGGGATCACTCAGACAGACCCATCGATGGCAACACCGAGCTGAGCATACAGCTGGTCAGCAGTGACAAGATGACCGAGTTCAATTCTCGTTATCGCCACAAACACACCGATACCAATGTCCTGTCATTTCCTGTGGACACTGATCTGCAAAAGCGCACCGGCCTTCTGGGCGATCTCATTCTATGCGACGAGGTGATTAACCGAGAGGCGCTAGACCAAGCGAAACCGAGAGAGCATCACTGGGCCCACATCACCATACATGGCGTGCTTCATTTACTGGGGTACGACCACATTGACGAGGCTGACGCCGAAGTCATGGAAGCGCTTGAAATAGAAAAACTGGATGGCTTAGCCATTCCCAATCCCTACAACGCTTGAGACACTCAACATCTAATGAACACTAACGACTCAAGAAATAACGATACCGACGACCGCTCGTGGCTTGACCGCCTGACTCAGATGGTGACCGGCACGCCCTACACACGCGCTGACCTTGAGGGCCTCCTGGAGCTCGCCGCCGAGAATGAGGTCATTGATGAAGACGCGAAAACCATTATGGAAGGCGCGCTGACCGTTGGGGAAATGCAGGCCCGAGACGTAATGATCCCCCGCGCTCAAATGGTGGTCATTCGCGCCGGTGCAACGCTCGAGGAGGTACTTCCTCAAATTATTCATACCGGACACTCCCGATACCCCGTGGTTGGAGAGGGTACCGACGATGTACTCGGTATCTTACTGGCCAAAGACCTACTGCCCTTCGTCCTAAATCCGGATGCGAGTTTCGACATCTCCGCGCTTCTGCGCTCGGCTGTCATCGTTCCTGAGAGCAAACGACTAAACGTGCTCCTGAGAGAGTTCCGGCAAGCTCGGAATCACATGGCAATTGTCATTGATGAGTACGGTGGTGTTGCAGGCCTGGTCACGATTGAAGATGTTCTCGAGGAAATCGTTGGCGAAATCGAAGATGAGACCGACACCGATGAAGAAATCCACATTCGCAAGTTGACCGAGGACAGCTACTTCGTCCAAGCGCTAACGCCCGTGGAAGATTTCAATGAGGCGTTTGATGTCGAGTTTAGCGATGAAGAATTCGATACCATCGGTGGCCTGGTGCTCCAAGCCTTCGGCCGCCTGCCGACGCGCAATGAAACAATCGATTTCGACGGATTCGAGTTCCGGGTTATCAATTCAGATCAACGCAAACTCAATAGTCTGCGCGTTACGGTCCTGCCAAAAGGTTAAGTCATGATAATGCAGAGTCTTGCTGGTCGCGCATTGCTCTGTCTCCTGGCAGGTTCGGTCTTCACATTGGGTCTGGCACCCTTCGATCTAAAGCTTCTCTCGCTCGCCAGTATGGCCACCTTTGTCATAGCGCTTACCGGTCAATCGTGGCGCCAGAGCCTGCTCCTGGGGTGGTGTTACGGCCTGGGTTTTTTCGGTGCGGGCGTCTCCTGGGTGTATGTCAGTATCAATGTCTACGGTCACGCACCACTGGCTCTAGCGCTCACGTTAACGACATTATTTTGCGCCGGACTGGCGCTCTTATTCGCCATCCAATCCGCTGTTTTCTCGCTGCTAAGACCGACCCAGGCAGGATTGCGAATCGCCTTGTTCGCTTGCCTCTGGGTGGCTTTCGAATGGCTTCGCACCTGGCTACTAACAGGCTTCCCCTGGCTATTTGTCGGCTATACGGCGCTCGATACCGTAGTGGCAGGGTGGGCGCCCGTCATAGGTGTACTTGGCGTGTCCCTGCTTATCGCAGTTACGGCTGCGGGAGTGGCGGAACTCGTCATCGACAGGAGCCTATCGCGCGGCATGCTTCTGACTACCTGGATTGTATTGCTCGCCAGCACGGGCTATTTGCTAGGTTTAGCTGAATGGACAGAACCAACGGGCGAAGAGCGGACGGTATCGATCTACCAGCCCAATATTGCGCTGGAAGACACCTGGGATCGAAACAACGCCCCGATTCTCTTGGGCGATTTCCTAGCGCATGCGAAGGCACACGCGCCCTCATCTAACCTTGTGGTCTGGCCCGAGGGCGCTCTCCCCTTTTACTTCGATCAGGCGCCAGGCTATATGGCGGAGCTGAGACGTATTGGACAAGAAAGCGATAGCACGATCGTCACAGGCATGCCCACTCGCGCGGGTGAGCGGCGCTTCAATAGCATTGTTTCGGTAGGACAGTCCTCTCAAACCTATAACAAACAAAAATTGGTGCCGTTCGGTGAGTTTGTGCCGCTTGAAGACAGTCTCAGAGGCGCCATCGACTTTTTTAACCTGCCCATGTCCAATTTCTCAAAAGGTGAAGCGGGACAACTCCCGCTCTCCAGTACGATCGGATCTTTAGCGCCGTTTATTTGCTACGAGATTGTCTATCCGGACTTTGTTGCCAAGGGCTCACGGTCATCCAACCTGTTAATCACTATCTCGAATGATGCGTGGTTCGGCTCGAGCCACGGGCCTTACCAGCACTTCCAAATGGCTCGCTATCGTGCACTCGAACTTCAAAAACAGTTAATACGTGGCGCCAACAACGGCATTACCGCAATCATTGATGAGCGAGGTGGTATTGTCGGCGAGCTCCCTCAATTCGAGCGAGCAACCCTCGAAGGTCAAGTGACACCGCGTGAGGGGCTTACGCCCTTTGCTCGGTTCGGGAGTACACCCATTTTACTGTTAAGCCTAATTTTTCCTCTATTTATCGGCATAAAAGCAAAGCGCCAGCGCGGCTGATACTGATAAACTAACCGGCGTTTTATTTAACAAACTAGACGTCGTACCCAATGAGCTTAGCCGAATACCATCCAGAGACCCTCGAAACACAAGCCCAGGCCGCGTGGCTCTCGAAAAAAACATTCTCGGTTCAGGCTGATACGGCGCAGGAGAAGTTTTACTGTCTGGCGATGTTCCCTTACCCGAGCGGTAAGCTACACATGGGGCACGTTCGCAACTATACGATCGCTGACGTTATTGCTCGATATCAGCGAATGCTGGGCAAAAATGTACTTCAACCTATGGGATGGGATGCATTCGGCCTACCCGCTGAGAACGCGGCAATTCAACAGAAAGCGGCACCCGCCACGTGGACAAAAGGCAACATTGCGGAGATGCGTAAGCAACTGCAACGTCTGGGATTTGCCTATGACTGGGATCGTGAACTCGCAACCTGCACCCCCGAGTACTATCGCTGGGAGCAGTGGTTCTTCACGCGGCTCTATGAAAAGGGGTTGGTCTATAAAAAAATGGCGACCGTTAACTGGGACCCTGTAGACCAAACCGTACTCGCTAATGAACAGGTCATCGATGGCCGAGGCTGGCGTTCCGGCGCGGAAGTAGAGCGGCGGGAAATTCCACAGTGGTTTATCCGCATCACCGAATACGCCGACGAGCTTCTCGAAAACTTAGACAAGCTCTCGGGCTGGCCTGAACCCGTGAGATTGATGCAACGGAATTGGATAGGTAAAAGCTACGGTCTTGAATTAAGTTTCGAGCTTAATACCCCGATCGCCGAGCGCGACAAGATTGACGTGTACACGACGCGCCCGGATACGCTTTATGGCGTTACGTATATCAGTCTCGCCGCTGAGCATCCTATTAGCCTTGCATTAGCAGAGACAAATGACGATCTCTCCGAGTTTATCGATCGTTGTAAAAAGTCCTCCGTGTCTGCAGCGGATATGGCGCGCGCAGAGAAACTTGGGATGGATACAGGGCTACGTGCCGTTCATCCACTGACCGGTGATCAGGTGCCCGTGTGGGTAGCTAACTATGTCTTGATGGATTACGGATCAGGTGCGGTGATGGCAGTACCAGCTCACGATGAGCGTGATTGGGAGTTTGCTCATCAGTACGGTCTGCCAATCGTTACGGTTATCAACGATCGAGATGGTCAGCCTGCTGATGTCTCCGCCGCGGCCTACACCGATCACGGGACGCTCACGAATTCAGGTACCTATGATGGCTTAGATTTCCAAGATGCCTTCGATCAGATTGCTGCTTCACTCCAGAGTAAAGGTCTTGGCAAAGTGACAACGCAATACCGACTGAGGGACTGGGGCGTGTCGCGACAGCGCTACTGGGGCACACCGATACCCATGCTGAACCTTTCCGGCGGCGGGGAGCTTCCCATTCCGGCTGATCGACTGCCGTCGTTATTGCCAGAAGACGTTGTTATGGAGGGTGTGGCATCACCCATTAAAACAGACCCTGATTGGCGAAAGTTCAATCACAACGGTGAAGATTGTGAGCGGGAGACTGATACCTTCGATACCTTTATGCAGTCGTCCTGGTACTACGCTCGCTTTACCTGCCCTGATTACGACCAAGGCATGCTCGACTCAGAAGCCGCTAATTACTGGCTCCCGGTCGATCAGTACGTGGGTGGTATCGAGCACGCCATTTTGCATCTCCTCTATGCGCGCTTCTTCCACAAGTTGATGCGTGACGAAGGCTTAGTCGACTCGGATGAGCCGTTTGAGCGCCTTTTGACTCAAGGCATGGTGCTCAAAGATGGCGCCAAAATGTCCAAGTCCAAGGGCAATACGGTCGACCCTCAGGAACTCATTGACCGCTATGGTGCCGACACCGTGCGTTTGTTCAGCATGTTTGCGGCGCCACCGGAGCAGTCACTGGAGTGGTCAGACGCTGGCGTTGAAGGATCGCACCGGTTTTTAAAGCGCCTGTGGCGTCTTGTTCAAGATCGTGTCATGCACGAAGGCACCGTCAATGTAAAAACAGCCAATTTGAGTAAAGCGCAAAAAGACCTTCGCCGAAAAACACACGAGACCATTGCCAAAGTCAGCGATGATTATGGTCGGCGTCAGACGTTCAACACGGCAGTCGCTGCAGTCATGGAGCTGTGCAATGACGTCAGTCGTCATACCGGCGATACAACAGAGGATGCGGCTGTCGTCGACGAGGCATTGACTGCAGCCGTATTGCTATTGAACCCTATCGTCCCGCACATCAGCGAGACCCTGTTCGACCAGCTTACAGGTGGCGATATCCTTGGGGCCCGGTGGCCCGAACTAGACGAAAGTGCACTCGCTCGTGACGAAATCGATATTGTCGTTCAAGTGAACGGAAAGGTACGGGCCAAGATATCAGTCGCAGCCGATGCGTCGAAAGAAGCGATCGAGCAAGTGGCACTGGTACACGACAACGTGCAACGCTTTACCGACGGCGTGACGGTCCGCAAGGTCATCGTCGTTCCCGGGAAATTGGTCAATGTGGTCGCCAACTAGGCAGTGGCGCCGGGCGCTATGCCGGGCCGCAGTGGTGTTGCTGACCAGCACCCTTGCCAGTTGCGGGTTTGAACTTAGAGGTCAGAGCGACCGAGCAGCCACCCTGGGACGGTACCCAATCGCCGTTGTCAGTCAGGCGCCTAGCAGTGAGTTTGCCGCTCAGTTGCGTAGCGAACTGCAACGACAAGGAGCCTCCTTGCTCGCCCTGACAGAGGCGGAGTTGGTCCTCTACGTTGATATTGAAACCTTTGAGCAGCGGAGTCTGTCACTGACCGCTCGGGCACGCGCGGCCGAGCTAGAACTTCAGGCCAGTGTGGACTTCTCGGTGAAGCTCAATGGGGAGTGGCTTATCGACAATGAGAGCATTGCCGTCGTAGATCAAATGCTCAATGACCCGTTGAATGTTGTGGGTAAAACAGAAGAAATGCGTCTTCTCCAGGAGGAGTTACGAACAGCACTCGTTGAAGCGCTGACCCGTCGCCTGGATTACGGCATTGCCGCTTACCATGCACGTCAAACCTGAGCAGCTAGAACAACACCTGAAGCAGGGAATGCGGTCCTGCTACCTGGTCACGGGCGCCGAACCACTGATTGTTCAGGAATGTGCCGATGCCATCCGACGCGCAGCGCGCGCTGCAGGCTGTGTTGATCGGGAGCGTTTCGATTCATCCGATAAGGAGAGTTGGCACAACCTCGTGCAAAGTGCGAGCGCCATGTCGCTTTTTGCCGACCGGAAACTCATCGAGATACAGGTCGAGAACGGCAAGCCCGGTACAGAAGGCAGCAAAGCACTGCAGGAGTACCTGTCGATAGACAGTGATGACATTCTGTTGATCGTTGCTGGCAAGATCGACAAGCAGTCGCAGCGTGCCAAGTGGTACACGGCGCTGGATCAGGGTGGGACCGTCGTGACGGTCTGGCCGATTCACCCACGCGATCTACCCTCTTGGATTCAGCAGCGTTTGAATCAGCGCGGTATGAAGTGCGATCGCGACGCGATCACGATGCTGGCCGAGCGGGTGGAGGGCAACCTGCTTGCGGCCGCACAAGAGATCGAAAAGCTTTCCCTGCTGGCTAACGACACACACATCACAACCGACACCGTCTCTCAGTCTGTCGGCAATAGCGCGCGCTACAATGCCTTCAATATGGTAGACACGGCGCTCGCGGGCGACGCGCGCGGTGCCCTGCGCGCACTGCGCGGACTCAAAGCCGAGGGCAGCGCGGCACCTGCGATTCTCTGGCCGGTGTCAAAGGAACTGAGACTTCTTATCGATGCCTCATCGGCGGTAAAAAAAGGCACGCCACCGGGTGCTGCTCTCGATCGCTTAGGTGTGTGGCGGAGCCGCCTGAATTTGATGCAGCAGGCGCTTGGCAGACACACGCCGGAAAGCCTGGATCAATGCCTGCGTCTCAACTTTGCGGCCGATGGCAGTGCCAAGGGATTCATGCCGGGAGACTGCTGGGATTATCTGGAGTCACTGGTTGTAGCGATTGCTTCAGGCGCGAAATCTGAAATGGCCCGTCGGCGTGTGTAAAGCACCAGCACCGCTATCACACCCAGCCCCGACGCTACAGCAAAGGTCGTCACGAAACCGGCCCACTCCGCAACAGCCCCATTAGTAGCGGCCCCCAATGCGGGAGACGCCATCATGGTCATCGACCAGAGACTCATAACGCGCCCGTGGTACTTTGGATCGATGACCAGCTGAGTCAGTGCCTGACATCCGGTACCCGCGATCGTCGTCGTAAACGTGATGAGACCCACCACAAGGGCGAGGGCCATCAGAATATCCAACCAGTGAAGGGTTGCGAGGAGCAGGGCCGCACCTAAAAGCGCCATCAAAATGAGGCGGTAAAGGCCAACAACAAGGGCCGTTTGGCGGCTCATTAGCAAGCCACCCAAGACCGCGCCTGTTCCTGCCGCTGCTGTTAGCCAGGCTAGTTCGCTGGCTCCCCCCATGAGTAACCGGCCCGAGACAGCCGGCAGGAGCTCAATGAAACTGCGTCCCAAGAGTCCATTAATGGCCGTAGTCACTAAAATAAGAACAACAACCGGGCTGTTGCGGACGTAATTTAATCCATCGATAAAGTCGCGGTTCACGCTCTTGTCAGATTTCACCTCCCGCGTACCCACACCGCGAAGCGAGATCAGAATTGCGGCTGAGATAGCAAAAATAAAAACGGCGACAAGCCACGCCCACCCCACACCCAGTTGCGCAATGATTGCGGCGCACAGGGCGGGACCCAAGATACGCGCAATATTGAATGACATTGCGATGAGCCCCACGGCACTCGGAAGTGCAGTTCGGGGTACTAACAGAGGCACCAGAGCCAAACGCATGGGACTGTGTATCGCTGATGCGGAGCCGAGCGCTGTCGCAAGCAACAGCAAGGTCAGTTCATGAAAGGCACCTAAAAAGGTTGTTACGGCACCCGTAAGCCCAATAGATGAATGAAACACCATTGAAAAAATCAGGCCATGCCGAGGGTTCACCCGATCGGACTGCACGCCGAAGTAAGGCGACAAGACCAGTGCGGGCGCCAGCATGAGTGCCCCAACAATACCAACCCACAGGGGGGATCCAGTCAGCTCCCAAGCACTCCAGCCCAGTATGAAACGCAACATCCAGCTCCCAAGACCAGAGAACCAACTCGCCGGATAGTAGCGCCGGAATCGAGGCTCTCTCAGTGCGGAATGAGCAACCTGTCGCTTTTCACGACACACAAATAACGCCTCTCTTGCTTTTCAAGCACAATGGAACTACTGTTTATTTATACAGTATTTTTACTGATGCCGTTTCAACCCGCATTAGTCTTATTTTCGGAGCACATCATGAGCTACTCCATAGAGCAAATCATCAATCGTCCAGACACATGGCAAGGCAGTGACGGACGCAGTAATTCACGCGTCATTCTAACCACTAAGTCCGCCAATGCAGACTGGCATAACAGACAAAGTGTACCCACTGGCTTTGAAAGCCTCGATAAAGAGCTGCACCTCAGTGGTTGGCCAACCCACGGCGCAGTCGAAGTCCTGAGCGACCAGGATGGTGCGGAGTGCATGGGACTCTTTCTACCCACGATGCAAAAACTCGCAAGCGAAAAGCGCTGGCAAGCGTTTATTAATGCGCCACACACACCCTATGCCCCGTTATTACGGGCCCACCAAATTCCCACTGAGCAAGTACTTATGGTTCATCCAAAACACCGCGATGAAACCTTGTGGGCTACCGAGCAAGCGGTTCGCAGTACAACCTGCAGTACGGTATTTGCCTGGTTAGGGAGCACTCACTTCCGTTATGCAGAGATTCGCAAATTGCAGTTAGCCGCTGCCAGTACGGACACGCTGCTCTTCTTGTTCAGATCGAGCGATGCGCTATCTGACTCAACACCGGTATCGCTGCGTCTGCACATTAATGCCTACCGTGAAGTCACTGTAGTCAAACAGCGTGGCGGCAAACGCGAAGTCGATGTGCATTTGCCTGAGAATCCTATTCTGGAAACGCATGACATCGCGCACCGTGGCAAGGCGCTTGCCACTAAGACGGGTACGTTCTTAACACCTGTCGCCTAGCTTTCCCTCTTTCTACGCTTTCTACTCTTCCCCACCACCCCGGGACTCGGCCTCCCCTCCGAGTTTCGGGGTCCCAAACCCACCCGAGCGCTGTTTAAGATGCTCCAATCTTTGACGGGACTGCGTTACCCTCTCGACGTGCTGCCTAGCTCGATACGAGATGCCTGAACTACCCATCACAAACGATATTTTTTTGTTACTGGTCACAACCAGTTTCATCGCCTCACTGCTCACTGCATCGGTGGGCATTGGTGGCGGAACACTGGTACTCGCCGTTCTCGTTGTCACCGTCCCTATCGCCGCTGTCGTGCCACTGCATAGCGTGGTGCAACTTGGCTCCAATACCGGACGTGCCATGATGACGCGTCACCATGTTTCGATGCGCTTGTTCTGGCCATTGGTCATCGGCGCCCTCGTTGGCACCCTGGCGGCCGCTCCTTTCAGTGCTTTCTGGCTAAACGAGATACAACTCACCCTGCTACTCGCAGGTTTTACGCTGCTGGTCACTTGGGTACCCATCCCCGCCATACAAGCCCATCGAGGCAGTCACAATCTGCTGTTTAGCATTGGCATCAGTTTTATCGGTGTATTTGTCAGCGCCACCGGACCCTTGATTGCGGCCTACCTCAGACATCAAGCGGCGAACAGAAAAGAGCTGGTCGCCACCATGGCCGCCAGCGTCTCGACAATGAATTTTCTTCGTATCGTCTTGTTTAGCGGGCTTGGCTTTGTGTGGTACGAATGGCTTGTCCCGCTCGCCGCCATGATTGCAGCTGGCTTTGGCGGGACACTCATTGGCTTGCAATTACTCGGGCGCTTACCTGAGAAATTGTTTCAGACGCTACTCAAACTGCTACTCACCACACTCGCTGTTCTGATGATCATCAGAGTCATGTGACCACGCTTCACTGCTCTTACCCTTCTGAACCTTGCGCTCGAACCATGGCATCGATGTTCTCTGCCAATTTGTTCAGCGGAACTGGGCCGCTGCCAAGAACCGTGTCGTGGAACAACCGGATATCGAACTTATCCCCCAATGCTTCGCGCGCTCGCTCGCGAAGTTCAACGATACGTAACTTCCCAATCATATAGGCAGTCGCCTGCCCGGGCATCGCTATGTAGCGTTCAATGGCTTTGATGCAGTCGTACTCCGCATTGGGTGTATTGTCGACCAGGTAGGCAATTGCCTCCTCGCGACTCCAGCGCTTGCTATGGATGCCGGTATCGACCACCAATCGCGCAGCTCGCCAGAGTTCCATCGCCAACTGACCAAATCGCGAATACGGATCTTCGTAAAATCCCATCTCGTAAGCCAGTTGCTCGGTATACAGGCCCCAACCCTCAGAGAACGCGGTAAAGCTCAGGTAGCGCTGTAAATCGGGAACACCCTCCAACTCGGCTGTAATGGCGCGCTGAAGATGGTGTCCGGGTAATCCTTCATGAAAGGCCAGCGCTTCCAGATCAGTCTTGGGCATTGCCGACATATCGAACAAGTTGGCGTAAAAAACACCAGGACGAGATCCGTCAGGCGGTGGGCTCTGATAGAAGGCTTTCCCGGCACTCTGCTCACGAAACGGTTCGACACGCTTAACAATCAATTCCGCTTTCGGCAGCACACCGAAGTACTCGGGTAACTTTTCCTCCATGCGCGCAATGGCCGATCGCGCATCTGTAAGGTACTGCTCCCTGCCTTCATCGGTGTTGGGGTAACGCAGCGCCTGATTTTCCCGAACAAACACAAAAAACTCTTGGAGCGTTCCCGAAAAACCAACCTGTCGCATAATCGATTGCATCTCGTTATGTATGCGGTCTATGTTGGCCAGGCCTAACTGGTGAACCTCGTCGGCCGTTAGATCGGTTGTCGTGAACCACCTCAAAAGGCGCTGGTAGTACTCCTCGCCATCAGGAAATCGCCAAACACCGTCATCGCCGGTTGCCGATTGCGCTAGGCGTTCGACCGTGGCCATAAATCGCTCATACGCTGGTTTAAACTGGGAGACCAAAGCTTCGCGGCCAGCATTGAGCAAGCGCGCCTCCTCATCTTCAGAAAGCTCAAGCTTGCCGACCTTCGTCTGAAAGTCAGACCAGACAGGCGATACGCTCTCTGAATCGTCAAACGGCTGTCCGCTAATGACATTAGTCGAGGACTGCAAGATGGCTGGGTACATCCAATCTACGAGATAAAACCCTTTTTCGGCGCGAAGCGTTAGCTGCTCCTCGACCTCGCCCAAATAGGTATCAACGTTCTTTAAACGGCCCACATAAGCCTCGGCATCAACGACTGAGGTCACCCGATGAATATTAATGAGCGAGCTGGGGATGCTGGTATGAGCGCCGTAGAATTGGTGCAGCGCGTAAGCATGGTGTCGGAACTCATCGAGCATGAGCGAGCGTTCGAGCGACATACGATAAAGATCAAGCGAGAGTTGCCCCGCCTCAGGAAGCGCTGATCGATCAAATCCATTGAGCTCAACCAATCCGGCTTCCATTCGCGCACGCTCCTCTTCCTGAAACGCTTCTGATTGCGGGTCCCACTCATTTTGGCGATCTTTGATGCCAAGGTAGCTTGCCGTAAGCGGTTGGCGCGCGAGGTTATCGGCAAAGACATCCGCCAAATAGGCATTCAGACGCTCATGCTCGGTTTGCTCAACTGGCGCGTCTACAACGGCCAGGGCATCACTGGGCTGAGTCTCTGAATCACCACAGCCAGCTAGCAGGAGTGTGACAGCAGTGGTCATGGCCATGAAGGTACGTAAAGTTCGCATAAGACTCTCTCTAAACTCTCTCTGATATCAACCGCTGAAACGCGCATAGTAACCCACCATTGACCACCCGACCTCAGGTACCGGAAAACTTGCCTGAGCAGGACATGAACCTTATCGTCTAGCAATTCGATCGCAGGAGCGAACCGTGTCAAAAGGACCGACTCAAATCGATGCACAAGCGCATTTAGATCAGATAACCGCAGACACCTCGGATGCGGTGCGGCACGCTGCACGAGAGAAGCGTCACGCAAAAGGGTTTCGAACCGCACGCGAGAATCTAGACGACCTGATCGACAGCGACAGCCTTGTGGAGTACGGGCAATTGGCGGTGGCAGCCCAACGTGGACGAAGAGATCCGGAGTCTCTTCGCATTGATACGGCAACCGATGGTGTTATTACGGGTACGGCAACCATCAATAGAGACCTTATCGCTGACGGGGACAGCGATGTTGCTGTCGCGATCTATGACTACAGTGTGCTGGCCGGTACGCAGGGGTTCTTTCATCACCAGAAGCTCGATCGGATTTTCGAGGTCGCCGAACGAGAGTGCCTGCCTTTTGTGATGTACACCGAGGGCGGTGGTGGTCGTCCGGGCGATACAGACGTAAAAGTGAACATTGCGGGTTTGAACAGCACCTCTTTCAGCCGCTGGGCCGGACTGACCGGCAAAGTACCCCGTGTCACCGTGAATAACGGTTACTGTTTCGCAGGTAATGCCGCCCTCTTCGGTGCCGGCGACGTCCGTATTGCAACGAAATCATCATCGATCGGTATGGCGGGACCCGCCATGATCGAGGGTGGTGGACTCGGCAGTTTTCATCCCGATGAAATCGGGCCAGTGAATACATTATGCAATGCGGGTGCGATTGATCTGTTAGCTGAGGACGAAGCCCATGCCACTGCATTGGCGAAGTGGGCCTTGAGTTACGCCCAAGGCACCGTTCAGCCAGGCATTGTTATTGATCAAACGGCTCTGAGAACCATCCTTCCCGAGAATCGGCGTATGGCCTATGACGTCAGGCGGGTCATGGACGTGCTGTTTGACCAGCAGTCGGTGCTCGAATTACGTCCCGTCTACGGACGCGCCGTGGTCACAGCCTTAGCCCGCGTTGAAGGCCATCCCGTTGCCGTCATCGCCAGCGACTGTCGCCATTTGGGTGGCGCGGTGGATGTTGACGCAGCCAGAAAAGCCGGTGAAATGATGGAACTGGCCAAGCGATGGCGATTACCCATCGTATCCCTCGTCGATACACCCGGATTTATGGTGGGACCCGACAGCGAAGCAATGGGCGCAGCGAAAGTCATGCCCGAGCTGTTCAACACGGCAGCCAGTGTCGACACACCTTGGGTGGGTTTGTTCCTCAGACGCGGTTACGGATTGGGCGCCATGGCGCTGGTAGGTGGTTCGTTTGAGTTTCCGACCATCACCGCGAGTTGGCCACAGGGCGAGTTTGGCGGCATGGGGCTTGAAGGCGCCGTCAGGCTTGGATTCAAAAAAGAGCTGGAAGCCGTTCCCGAAGGCGACGCGCGTGATGCGCTCTACGAGAAATTGGTGGCAGACATGTACGAGAAAGGTCGTGCAACCGAGGCTGCAGCCTACCTGGAAATCGATATGGTGATTGACCCCGCGGAAAGTCGAAAAGTCATTCTGCGAGGTATCAGGCAGGGTTAATACGGTCACAGATTGTGCTAGCTACCGTGTTTCGGTGTTATCGCTTGTGAACTAGCCCATCATCCATATACTGTATAAATAAACAGTATATGGATTAGGTCTGTGCTTTGGCTTTGCCTACATTTCCCTAAATTATCTCTCGAGGCACTGATACCAAAACCGAGTTTTGGTGATGCGAGCCTGCGCGTCGTTATTGAGGCAAGCCGCGTCGTAACCTGTGATGACGAGGTCGAGGCATTAGGTGTCACTACAGGCCTAAAGCAATCGACCGTCAGTGGTTTACTCAGCGGACATTCCCTGCAATTACTCAGCCGAGATCGCGAGAAGGAACACCAGACGCTCAGACGCCTAAGGCAATGGGCGTATTCCATTACACCAACATTGAGCTTGTGGCGAGATGACTGCTTGCAGCTGGAAATTAGTCGCTGCCTCTTGGTTCACGGTGGGCTCGAAGCGCTGCTGAAAAAAATCGCTATTGAATTCGACCAACGCGGATTCAGTGTGTTCGCAGGTGTTGGTCCCAGTCGCGAATCAGCGTGGCTACTGAGTCAATTTAATCGTGCTTCTGTCGCATCGATTGCTGACCAAGGCCTACCCTTGGAGTCTCAGTTATCCCCCATTCCTTTGTCTTATCTCGATGAATTCCCCAAAGACACAGCGGCGCTGGCGAAAGCCGGCGTTCGTACCTTCAAGGATCTACTAGCACTACCCAGCGCTTCTATTAAGCAACGGTGCAGTCATGAATTTTCCTCGTGGATCGACCGACTCTTATGTCGGGTTGAAGTCGCTCTGGAGGATTTTCAACCCGATCCGGAATACAACGACGTTGCCTGGCTTGGTTACGGGTCCAAAAATAATCAGGAGCTGATTCCGGCAATGGAGGCTCTATTAGAGAAGCTCTCGTTATTCCTTCGACATACACAACTCGAGACGCCGCAACTGCGCTGGGTATTTATACCCACCCAAGGACAGCATACGCCCCTGGATATCCGCAGTAGTGAATGCCATAACAACCCCAAACGGTGGTTGGAGCAGTCGCAGCTTAAGCTCGATCAAATGGTGTTCGAAGACCTGATTGAAGGCATACAGCTCGAGGCCTGTGAGCTGTCTCCAGCGCAACACCGGACCCAGGATCTCTTTTTGGAGTCCAAACACCAGGAGCCCTTATCGCAATTGATTGATCGTTTACGCAGCCGTCTGGGGTTTCAGGCGGTCACTCACGTCTACGAACGCGCCGAACATTTACCCGAATTTTGCTCTTACGCCGACCCCAACCAACTGGCGACCGATACCGATGGCGCTTCAACGCGCAACCGCCCATTTTGGTTGCTAACTGCGCCTCAGCCCATTAGCCAGCGAGGCAATCAACTGTACTGGATGGATGCCCTGGATATCGTCAAAGGGCCTGAGCGTCTCGAGGACTACTGGTGGAGTCAGCCCACGAGTCGCGACTATTACATCGCGAAAACGGGCGGCGGACAGCCTGTCTGGATCTTTCAGGATCGCCACAGTCGCTGCTGGTTCTTACATGGCTTATTCGATTGATGTGACTGGTCTCAGCGCGATGTGCCTACTCACCTGACAGATTTACTCGGTGACCACCCATATCAAATCGTCTGTTTCGAACCCAAGCAACCTGCTTTGAGCAATAAAGCGCTCGCGTACATCCGCGCTCACCTGTGGCTCACGCGCTAGTAACCACAAGTAGTCCGTGTTGTAACCCGAGACAAAGGCATAGCTGTAGTCATCCGCCAGCTCGAACACAGCATAGGTACCGTAAAAAGGACCAAAGAAAGAAACCTTGAGGTGCCCCACATCCCGCGACCCCATCGGCTTAGCGACACCTTCAGCCTGGCGCCATTCACCCTTTTGCGTGTTAAACCCCTTGTTCAATACAGAGACTGAGCCATCTTCATTGAGCCCATAGGTTGCGGTGACACGCTCTAAATTACGCTCAAAGCTGTGATCGAGGCGGGCTATTTCATGCCATGTTCCGAGGTAGCGCTCCGGGTCAAAATCAACGACGGGTTCGACATCGTCGGGCAGCCCCGTACAACCCACGACCAACACAGCAATACAGGCAGTAACAATCCGTTTAAACATGGCGCAGCCTTTCCTCACTTGAAGATGCAGGCGCCAGTATGACTGACAACTGACTCAATGTGGGGGTTATTGCCAAAGGCGGAATACTGTATAAAAATACAGTATTTTATTATGTCCTACGCCGAGCTCCACTGCCTCAGTAACTACAGCTTCCTCAGAGGCGCATCGCACCCGTCCGAACTGGTGGAGCAAGCGGTACATCTGGGTTATTCCGCCCTGGCGATCACGGACGAATGCTCTCTTGCGGGTGTTGTCAAAGCACATGTCGTCGCAAAAGAGCTCGATTTCAAACTCATCATTGGCAGTGAATTTAATGTCAGTGAAGGATTAAAACTCGTCGCTATTGCGCCATCACGGGCGGCTTACGGTGAATTATCGAACTTGATCAGTCGCTCGCGTCGACGTAGCGAAAAAGGACAGTACCTGACGCACCTGCGCGATATTTATTTTCACCTTAAGCGCTGTTTCATCATTTGGCTGCCGACACACATTGACGAGGAGAAACACCACGCTGAGATACTGTCACGCCGCTTTGCTGATCGATTCTGGATTGGCGTGACGCAGCTCTTACACCACGACGACACCGCGCGCCTAGCTGAGTTACAACAGATTGCCTCCGAACTAAAAGCACCGCTCATTGCCTGTGGCAGCGTGGAAATGCATTCGGCGAGCAGAAAGATGCTGCACGATGTCGTAACGGCTATACGCCATAACAGTTCGGTACAGGAACTTGGGAAACGACGCTCGAGTAATAGTCAGCAACACCTCAGGCGCCTCGATAAACTAGTCCCACTCTACCCTCCTGAACTGATTGGCGAGACCTTACGACTGGCACAGCAATGCCACTTCAGTCTGGATGAGCTTCGTTACGAATACCCTGAAGAAGTGGTTCCGAAGGGTCACTCGGCCAATAGCTATTTACGCGCGTGTGTTTCAGAGGGTGCGAATAAACGATGGCCCAACGGTGTCCCAGGTGACATACACAAACGTATCGAGCACGAGCTCGAACTCATCACCGAACTCAACTACGAGTATTACTTTCTCACCGTTTATGACGTTGTTAACTTCGCGCGTGAAAGAGGCATCTTGTGCCAAGGCCGTGGCTCGGCTGCCAACTCGGTCGTCTGCTATTGCCTGCACATTACCGAAGTCTCGCCCGAGCATGTATCACTGCTATTCGAACGCTTCATATCTCGGGAGCGCGATGAGCCACCTGATATCGATGTTGACTTCGAGCATGAGCGACGCGAAGAGGTCATTCAGTACATTTACGAAAAATATACCCGTCGGCGCGCCGCCCTCGCAGCAACGGTCATCACCTACCGCTCGCGCAGCGCCGTAAGAGACGTCGGTAAGGCACTCGGAATGGACACTGTCTTCGTAGAAGACCTGGCTAAATCACTCGCATGGTGGAATCGAGAGCGTGAGCTCACTGCCAAGTTCAAAGAGCAAGGCATTCAGGCGAGCAGCCAGCAGGCCGATCTCTTCTTGAAAATGACACAGCAAATCCTCGGATTTCCACGGCATTTATCTCAGCATGTCGGCGGCTTTGTGATTAGTCGTGGCCCTATTTCGAATTTGGTACCTATCGAAAATGCCAGCATGCCAAACCGAACTGTCATTCAGTGGGATAAAGAAGACATCGAAGCGTTGGGTTTACTGAAAGTGGACATCCTGGCGCTGGGAATGCTCTCCGCTATTCGTAAAACACTCGCCCTGGTTCAACGGAACACACCCTCTATTCGAAGCATTCAGGACATACCCAAAGACGATCAGGCCACCTTCCGCATGTTGCAGACCGGGGACTCTTTAGGTGTATTCCAGATTGAGTCCCGAGCTCAGATGTCGATGCTACCCCGGCTAAAACCGACCTGCTTTTATGACCTTGTTATCGAGATTGCCATTGTTAGGCCAGGCCCTATTCAAGGGGATATGGTGCATCCCTACCTGCGACGACGAGCAGGCTTGGAGCCCATTACTTACCCAGATCCCGCCATCCAGTCCGTGCTTGAAAGCACACTCGGGGTACCGATTTTTCAGGAGCAGGTCATTCGGCTGGCCATGGTGGCCGCCGGATTTAGTGGTGGAGAGGCTGACTCACTCAGAAGGGCTATCACCAACTGGGGGAAGAACAGCAAATTGCTGACGTTTGAGAACAAGCTCAAAACAGGCATGTTAAATCGTGGGTATAGCGCAGAATTTGCAGACCAGCTCTTCAGCCAAATTAAAGGGTTTGGGGGCTACGGGTTTCCAGAATCTCACTCAGCAAGCTTCGCCCTGTTAGCGTATGTATCCTCATGGTTTAAGCGCCACCACCCCGGTGCCTTCTATGTCGGCCTGCTCAACAGTCAACCCATGGGTTTTTATACGCCTTCGCAGCTTATTCAAGATGCAGAGCGACACGGTATTAGCGCACTACCTGTAGATGTCAACGCCAGCGACTGGGACCACCAGCTACTCTCAACACAGCAGTCTTCTCAAAACACCATTCGCTTGGGATTCCGACTGGTTAAAGGGCTCAGTAGAGGTGGCGCAGGCCAGCTAATTGATGCTCGGCGAGCAGGTGCTTTTCAGTCGGTCGTGGACCTTAAACGGCGTGCAAATCTGGATAGGGACGATTTAGAGGCGCTATCAGCCGCTGATACCCTGTCAGCACTCTCGGGACATCGCCACAAAACACATTGGGCTGTCATGGCCGTCAAAGAGGCCCATCCGTTACTCGGTGATGAGCACTCACCTACCGAGGATGGTGCTCTCGCCATTGCTCCGCCCTCGATGACGGAAAATGTCCTATTTGACTACCAAAGCACCGGTCTAACCCTGCGTGCACATCCCCTGGCACTCTTACGGCAACAATCGCCGTTCGATCGATGTCGTAAACAGTCGGAACTCATCACCATGGGTAATCGCCGCTTTGTAAGAACAGCCGGACTCGTCACCTGCCGCCAGCGACCGGGAACCGCGTCAGGTGTTGTTTTCCTCACACTCGAAGATGAGACCGGAAACATCAATGTGGTGGTGTGGCCCGGCATTCAGGAACAGTTCAGGGCTGCCCTGATGACCGCACAACTCTTACTGATCAAGGGTACGGTAGAGTCACGTGACGGCGTCACACACGTTATTGCCAGCGCCCTATACGACCACAGTCATGCACTGAGTCATCTGGCAGTTAAGTCGAGGGACTTTCATTAAAAGCTGAATTTGCATTAAAAGCTGAATTTGCAGCCAAGTTAAGACCTGCATCAACCGCAGAGTTGGCGGTCTCGCAACCCTTTACGGCGACAAATGACCTAACGGCACCGTTACTGGCTGACCTTCAACACCTGCATATACCACCAAGATCACCGCATCTTCATCGCCAATATTGGCGCCACCGTGCGGCTGATTCACCAATTCGACAACGGCATCACCCGCTCGCGCGACATGCGTTTTCCCGCTGTCGGTTCTCACTTCAATGATCCCTTGCAGAACGACACCTGCGGTCATAAACGGATGCTCGTGGAGTGGCAAGGCCATGCCGGCAGGTATTGTTATGCGCGCAACCGTGACTTCGGGTTGACCTTTGGCATAGTGTTCAAGCGCCGAACCACCCCAGTCTTGCGTCGACTTCGCTAAGACAGTGGTTTCAATTCTCCGCTCAGCGGCAGGGGAGCTATTGGGAAGCAATAGCGTCAGCGCCAGGACGCTAAGGCTAAACATCTTTGAAAAAGTCACGAGAGTCGTTTGCATCATCATAAAGGGCCGTCTATTCAACCTCCCTGTGAGAATAAGTCAGATACATGCAGAGCAACAGATAGCCGTGTTATTCCGAGTCAGCCGATACCACGGCTATCAGCTCACCCATGCCACCTTGCGTAATCAGGAACTCGATGGGCCGACAACAGACCTGGCAATCCTCAATGTACTGCTCTCCCAAGTCCTCGGGATTCAGCAATACGGAGATAGACTCCCAACAGTAAGGGCAGTCAATGTGCGACTCTTGCAGTGCCCTATCCATGACGCTTAACTCGCGTGCTTCAGCGGCTCTTCTGCGGTGTGACGCGATGTGAAAATCAGTGCTCCGTCAGAGATGGCACTGCCGCGGAACATCTTTTTGTCTTTGCGATAGTTTTGAGGGTTAACCCACGGCATCTGTGTTCCCTGACGAGGCAATTTCGGCATCATTCGCTGCATATAGCCCGCCGAGAAGTCGTGTATCCAGTAACGCTTCTCCATGGTCTTCGCTAGCAAGTCGGGAATACGGGGAGTCGCCTGCTCAAACCCGAACTCTTCCATGTGGTTGAGCACCCGGCACACCCACTCTGCCGTCAGGTCTGCTCGTAAAGTCCATGATGCGTTGATGTAACCAAAGGTTTGAACCATGTTAGGAAGGTTCGAACACATGACCCCTTTGTAGGTCCATTCATCCGCGAAATTAACGGGTTTCCCATCGACCGTGAAATCAGCCCCTCCCAAATTGAGAAGCTCGATGCCTGTCGCTGACACAATGATATCGGCATCGACATGCTCGCCCGAACCTGTCACCAGTCCCGTCGCATCGATATGCGAGATAGTATCAGTCACCACCTCGGCTTTACCGGTGCGCAGTGCGGTAAATAAATCGTCGTCAGGCACTAAGCACAGGCGCTGATCCCATGGGTTATAGGTCGGTGTGAAGTGTTTTTTGACGTCTACGATGTCACCCACCGCCTTTTCAACGTCTTCGATTAACGTTTGTGCCACGCGATCGGGGTTGGTTCGTGTCTGGTTATAAATGAGCTGCTGCCAGAGTGTGTTTCGGAGGCGAACCAAGCCGTACGCCCAACTCGACGGCATAACGGCGCGCAAGAAATTGGCAACCCGATCAACCGACGGTCTCGATACCACGTAGGTTGGCGATCGCTGCACCATGGTGACCTTTTCAGCACGCTGCGTCATATTGGGGACCAAGGTCATTGCAGTGGCGCCGCTGCCAATCACCACAACCTTTTTGCCACTGTAGTCGAGGTCCTCAGGCCAGAATTGAGGGTGTACCCAGGTACCTTGGAAGTCATCACGGCCCTGAAACTCGGGTTGGTGCCCCGCGTCGTAGTTGTAATAGCCGGCACACATCAAGAGGAAGTTGCAGCTGAAATACTGCGTTTCACCCTTGCCCGTCTCAACTGTTAGCAGCCAAGAGGCTGACTCTGTCGACCACGAAGAGGCTATCAGTTTATGGCCGAAACGAATCCGGTCCCTGATACCGTGCTCGTCCGCGGTCTCATTGACGTAATCCCAAATGGCAGGTCCGTCAGCAATCGCTTTTTCAGCACGCCACGGTTTGAAGTTGTAACCTAGGGTATGCATATCCGAATCCGAGCGAATACCGGGGTATTTGAACAGATCCCAGGTGCCGCCAATGGCATCGCGTCGCTCAATGATCAGGTAGTCACGGTTGGGGCAGTTCTTTTGTAGATGAACCGCAGCGCCAATACCCGATAGACCAGCTCCCACAATCATGACGTCCGTATGGATCGCTGTTTCTGGCGTATTGTTCATACCGTATGCCTTTTTATTCTTCGTTAGCTATGGACTCTGTCAGGTGCGGGCTCTCGCTACTCGCCGCCCAAGACTGACCGACCTCTCTCAGCAGCAATCCGCAGACGCAATGCGTTCAATTTAATGAAGCCTTCGGCATCTGCCTGATCGTATTTGCCCGCATCGTCCTCAAACGTTGCGATTGCATCATCAAATAACGAATCTGCTGAACGGCGCCCCGTCACTATAACGTTTCCTTTATACAACATGAGACGAACGTCACCATTAACCACCGTTTGCGAGTCATCGATAGCGGCTTGCAGCATCAGGCGCTCCGGCGCCCACCAGTAGCCGTTATAGATCAATTTTGCGTAACGTGGCATCAACTCATCCTTTAAATGAGCCACCTCGCGATCCAGCGTGAGAGATTCAATAGCACGGTGCGCGCGCAACAAAATGGTACCACCGGGTGTTTCATAACAACCGCGAGACTTCATGCCAACGTAACGGTTCTCAACGATGTCTAAACGACCAATGCCGTGCGCTCCACCCACTCTGTTTAGATGGGCAAGTACGGTCGCAGGAGACATAGGCTCACCATCAATTGCAACGACATCACCTGATTCAAACGTGAGTGTTAGTTCTTCGCCCACTTCAGGGGCAGCCTCAGGAGAAACCGACCAACGCCACATGGATTCCTCTGGCGGACACCAGGGGTCCTCCAGTACACCACCCTCATAGGAAATGTGGAGCAGATTAGCGTCCATGGAGTACGGCGATTTCTTAGAAGCAGAAGAGAAATCGACCGGAATCGAGCGTTCGGCGCAGTAGGCCATGAGTGACTCGCGTGAGTTAAGGTCCCACTCCCGCCACGGAGCGATCACTTGGATTCCTGGCTTTAGCGCATACGCACCCAGTTCAAATCGAATTTGATCATTGCCCTTTCCCGTCGCGCCATGCGATATCGCGTCCGCACCGGTTTCATTGGCAATCTCAACCAATCGCTTCGCAATTAGCGGTCTCGCAATCGACGTACCGAGCAAGTACTCGCCCTCGTAAATCGTATTGGCCCGAAACATGGGAAAGACAAAATCTCTAACAAACTCTTCACGTAAATCGTCGATGTAAATCTCTTTTACACCCAGCGCTTCGGCTTTGGCTCGAGCCGGCTCGACTTCCTCGCCTTGACCGATGTCGGCAGTAAATGTCACAACCTCACAGTGATAGGTATCTTGCAACCACCGAACGATGACCGAAGTATCAAGACCTCCGGAATAGGCAAGCACGACTTTGTTAACGCTACTCATTGACGACTCCTGTAAACTGGGCGTGAAGTTTACGCGGGGCGACGCCCGATGGACAGTCGATCACTGCTAAACTAGCGCCCAAGCGTCACTAAAGGCCGAAAAATGTCTCGCATTACGATTACGAAACCAGATGACTGGCATATCCATTTGCGCGATGGCGACATGCTAGAGCGCACCGTCAATGATGTTGCGGCCTGGGCAAACCGTGCCGTGGTCATGCCGAATCTGACACCTCCGGTTAAAACCGCTGCAGACGCGACGGCTTACCACAGCAGGATCATGTCCGCTCTAAAAGGGCACCCTCAATTTGAGCCGTTGATGACCCTGTACCTCACGGATGCTACGACCCCCGAGGATATTGCAGTCGCTGCCCAGTCAAATCTGGTCTGTGGTGTGAAGCTCTATCCGGCCGGGGCCACGACGAACTCTGATGCAGGTGTGACAGGCCTTGAGACGTTGAAGCCCACTCTCGAAGCCATGCAGTCGCACAACGTACCCCTACTTGTTCACGGGGAAGTCACGGATCCTGACGTAGATATCTTCGATCGAGAGGCAAAGTTCATTGAGCGGACCTTGGCTCCCTTAATCGAAGAATTCCCTGAATTGCGCGTTATTCTGGAGCACATCACCACCGAGGATTCTGTCAATTTCGTAACCGAAGCGAGAGCGGGTGTGGCAGCAACCATCACTCCTCAACACCTGCTGTTTGATCGAAACGATATGCTTGTGGGCGGTATTAGACCGCATCTCTTCTGTCTCCCCATTCTCAAGCGGAGACAACACAAGGAGGCACTGAGACGAGCGGCAACCTCTGGCAATCCAAGGTTTTTCATCGGAACCGACTCCGCGCCCCACACCATCGAAACAAAGGAATCATCGTGTGGCTGCGCAGGTTGTTACAGTGCACATGCAGCGATTCCCCTGTATGCAGAAGTCTTCGAGCAAGAGAACAGCCTCGATAAGCTAGAGGCCTTTACCAGCCACTTCGGAGCAGACTTCTACGGACGAGCGCGAAACGAAGAGACCGTAGATCTTGTTAAAGCAGACAACCTGAGCCCAGAGAGTCTGCAGTTTGGACACAGCACCGTGGTTCCACTGCGTGCAGGAGAGCTCCTCAGGTGGCGACTGGAACCCACTCAATGAGCGATACCTCTTCCGTTTTGTTCAAGCACCGATTTCGAGGCTTCCTACCCGTGGTCGTCGACCTGGAGACCGGCGGATTCAATGCGAGTACAGACGGCATTCTGGAAATCGCGGCGACGTTTTTCGCTATCGATGATGAGGGTCAGCTCTCGGTTAGTCATACCATTGCGAGGAATGTTGACCCCTTTGAAGGTGCCAACCTAGAACCTTCCGCACTTGAGTTCACAGGCATTGACCCAGAAAACCCCCTACGCGATGCCGTACCGGAGGAAATTGCGCTCGGTGACATCTTTGGTGAGGTGAGGCGTGAGGTTAAGGCCCAAGGCTGTAGTCGGGCTATTTTAGTCGGACACAATGCACATTTTGATGCTGGCTTTTTGAACGCAGCGACCGAACGCTGTCAAATCAAAAGAAATCCGTTTCACCCCTTCTCACACTTCGACACATCAACCCTGGCAGGACTGGCGTACGGACATACCGTACTGGCACAGGCCTGCAAACGAGCAGGCATAGAATTCAGCAACAGTGAAGCGCATTCTGCAGATTACGATGCACGAAAGACCGCAGAGTTATTTGCAGGCATTGTTAATCGCTGGCAGGCGCTCGGCGGTTGGTCATGGCCAGAAAGCGAGAGCGACGACCAGGAGTAAGCTAGCCGGAGAGCTCGCTCAATAACTCGTCCAACTCATCAACGTAAACGTTGATGTCGGTAATTCCCAGCAATTCGTATTTCACTGAGTTATCGATGGGAAGCAGCTGTGTCAGCACATGACAGATATTCCACGCATTACCCGTATCAACTGTGAGACCCAGTCGCCGAACTTCTGGGTGACGCTGCAAACCGGCTAATACATCAATCATGGAACGGCCTTCCTCTGGAACCTCAACCGGGTCGGGGTGCGGCTCAATATCAACGCGCGCCATATTGAGGCCCGAGTCGTCTCGCCACACCTCTTCGATGTGGAAGCGCTCACCACCCTCGATCGTAATCCCGAGCAAACCATTGGGTAGTTGGTCCCAGTCAACGATGGCAGCCATGGTCCCGTAATCACCCAGATCAAGACTTGTTACCGACGCCTCAGCAACCTCTGAGCCGCGTCTGATCCACACGACGCCGAAACCCGTTCCCTCACGCATACACTTCGAAATCATGTCCACGTAACGCCGCTCAAAGATCTGTAACGGCAGCCGACCCGACGGAAACAGAACCGTTCCAAGGGGGAATAAGGGAATATCGATCAACTCAGGCTCCTTCTGGATCGCTCAACGCTTCTAACTCTGTTAACAACTGTAGCGCTTCTACTCTAGAACTGCCGCAGAAGGCGGCTTCTGCCTGAAATTGACTACAACAATCTGGACGTCGCGGGTCATCGAATAAGCCGCACAACCAGTTATCGTCAAGATGAACACATCGTTCTCCCTTGGCCTTGCCCTTAGGCATTCCAACAAAGGGCGTATGAATTGCGGGCACAATGCAGCACGCACCGCAGCCTGCTCGACATTCCACTAAGCGGCCTCTGGTCCCAAAGGTTTAAAGGTGAGCATCAACTTTGGTAGGAGGAGCAAGGCTCCCATCACCGCTGCGAGCATTGCCATGACGGTCAAGACACCAAAATAAATACTGGGCGTGAAGTTGGACAACGTCAGCATTGAAAAGCCCACAACCACGGTGAGCGTTGTGTAGTACATCGCCCGTCCAATGCTGCCATGGCTTCGGTACATCGCCTCGCGATAGTTCTGATCGACCGCAAATTCTTTCCGAAATCTATGGATGTAATGAATACAGTTGTCGACACCCATGCCCACCACAATGGCGGCAATCGTGATGGTCATAATGTCCAGAGGGATACCCGCCAAACCCATGACACCCAATACTAATCCAGCAGCGAGGATATTGGGTGCCAGCCCTAGCAAGGCGAGCGACACCGACCTGAAAAGCGCCAGGAACATGAGCCCGATAGCGACAAAAACCGCACCGAGCGTGAGTATTTGCGAGGCGTAAAGGCTTTGCAGCACGTTGTTGTAGAGCACCAGCAAGCCTGTGAATTTGACTCGAGTTTCATCGAGTCCGGTGTCAGCCAGTATTTGTGCGTAGAGCGATTCCAGGTACTCAGCCCTGCGCAACGTTTTGCTGGTTTCCATCGCTCGAACCGTAATGCGTGCTTGTTGCTCAACAGGGTCGTAATAAGGTGCTATTAGCACCTCGGCCACATCCTCAGGCAGGCTCCTCTCAACGAGCGCGAGCTCAACACTGCCCAGCTTATCGTCGTAAAGGCGATCCATGACCGAGAAGCCAGTGGATAGGGACAGTACTTTCCCGGACTCTTCACGTGACTCAACAATGGCGTGAATCTGATCGATTAAGTCACGTCCCTCGAGTGAGAACCAATAGCCTATCTCTGCAGAGTTCTCATCGGCGAACGAGACATCCTCGCCAAACGGATCGTCTTCCCAGAAATCGTCGTCGCCTTCAAAACCTGACTCTGAATCGAATGCGTCCACGTCGGCAGAGCCCTCATCGCTAAACCCGCCATCGGTCTCCTCACTGACAAAAGCGGTCACTACCTCAGTGTCTTCTGTAGGCGGGTACAAAATAATATCGAGGGGTATGGTGCCACCCAAGCGAGAGTCCAGTAGCTCCATCCCCTGGTAGATTTCCGTGGTGTCTTTGAAATAGTCGATAAATCGGTTTTCGACCTGCAGTCGCGACAAGCCAATGGCCACCAAAACCACCAGCACACCCGTGACCAAAATGACCGTTCGACCAAACCGCTCGACAACTGCAGCAAAACGCCGGGTCATGCTCATCTCATCCGTTGCGCCAGCCGCCTTGAGTTCTGGCAGCAGCGCTATCAGGGCAGGAACCAGCGTAAAGCTAATGAGGAAAGCAACGACGATACCCGCGGTCATCATCCAGCCGAAATCGATGACCGGTTTGATGCCTGCGACGACCAATGATGTAAATGCCACCATGGTGGTCACTGCCGTGTAAAAGCAAGGCACAAACATGAGTTGTGCTGCCCGCACCGCCCTTGCGGCCCGCGGCAGATCAGGCTCTTTGACCTCGAGCTCTCGGTAGCGAACCACCAAATGAATAGCGAGGGCTAATGCCACAACGAGTAATACCGCAACAAAGTTGGATGAAATAACCGTCATCCGCCAGTCTGTAAATCCAAGGATGCCCAGCATAATAAGTGCTGAAAGCGAACAACTAACGATAGGCACGATCACCCATCGGTAATCCCGAAAGATCAAAGCCAGCATCGCCACCATGACACCAATAATGGCGAGGCCGAACGTCACCAGATCATCCTGCACAAAATCGAGCATGTCGGCCGCAATCATGGGCACACCACCAACGAAAATTTGGCTCTGCCCTCGGTAGGTGTCAGCCACGCCACGCACGCTCGCCACCAGCTCGGCTCGCTCCGCATTAACAGTGCGCGTTGCCTCGTCGTAAGCCGACTCCACATCGGCCAGTTCCGTTTTAACCTGCCCTGACGCTCCGGTCGCCACCTGGCGCCGGAGTTCATCCCTAAGGTCACCCAATCGTTCAATGTCTTTGTTCGGCTCTATCGTGACTTGAACAGCAGTAAGGTCCCCTCCCTCACTCACCAGCAAGTTTCGGTAGAGCTGACTGGTAGTGAACTCGTTGAGTGCTAGTTCGCGATCCACACTGGGGTTCCGCAGAGTCGATATGGCATCTAGATCTGAGAGATCGGTCAGGGATATGGGAGGGCTTTCCAATAAAGGCACATCCAGAGCCGAAGTGACGCTTCTAACGCCCTTTACCGCCTCCAAATCATCAACCAGACCAGCCAGACCCAGCAACGATTCGTCGCTTAGCAGTGGCATCGCTGGCTCCCAGGTCAAGATCAAGAACTCATAGCTCTCGTAGCGATCGGTTGCCTCTCTAAAAAAAGCCAAATCCGGGTCGCCCTGAAGCAGAAGTGAATCCGATGAGGCATCCAACCGAACCTTGTCCAGTTGCGACACGGCAAGGCCCGCCAAGACAACCATGAATAGAACAATTAGGCCAAAGTGGCGAGTGATCGCGCGCTCATAAATCGACAAACTGAAGACTCCGTGAAAGCTGTCCTACGGTGACAGCGATTGTAGCAACTGCCGGTGCAGACCGGAGAAGCTTCCATTACTCATAATTACAACATGATCGCCACTATTAAGCTTCCGCACTAATGCGTCATGAAGCTGGCCGATATCTCTGAACACAAAATGCCCATCGAGTTCCGACGTCGTGTCGCTCATGGACCAATCAAGTCCCTCGGGCTCATACCAAAAGACAAGATCCGCGTGCCGGGTTGCGGGAGTTAGCTCCTGCTGATGCGTACCTCGCTTCATCGTGTTCGAACGAATCTCTATAACTGCGACAACTCTGCGTTCACCGGCAGCATGGCGGAGCCCCTCGAGTGTCGTTTTAACGGCCGTCGGGTGATGCGCAAAATCGTCGTAGACGGCGATATCATTCGGCGTTCCCAAAAGTTCAAGCCGTCGCTTGACGCCTTCGAATCGGCGCAGGGCGTCACAGGCCCCGTTCAGACTGACGCCCATTGCGCATGCGGCTGCGACGGCTGCAAGTGCATTTTCGGCATTGTGACGACCTATGAGCCCCCATTTAATCAACGCGCAATCGCCCGCCGGCGAGATGATCTGAAACTCACCAAAGCACCCATCAATGGCCTGTATTGACCAATCGCCCGATGAGCCGGTGTCGATGCGATTGACAGGCGTCCAGCAACCTCGGCGCAAGACCTCATCAACAGCCTCACCCTTGCTCGCGAAAATCGTGCCGTTCGAGGGCACACAACGCACGAGGTGGTGGAACTGCGTCTGAATAGCATTGAGATCCGCAAAAATATCGGCATGGTCAAATTCAAGATTGTTGATAACCAGTGTTTGAGGCTTGTAGTGAACAAACTTTGATCGCTTGTCGAAAAAGGCTGAATCGTACTCGTCCGCCTCTACGACAAAGGGGCCCTCGCCCAGTCTCGCTGATCCCTCAAAGCCAAACGGCACCCCGCCAATGAGAAAGCCCGGATCGTACCCCTGACATTCCAGTATCCAGGTCAGCATAGAAGACGTCGTCGTTTTGCCGTGCGTCCCAGAGATAGCCGCGACGTGTCGGCCCTGAAGAAGATTTTCACCCAGCCACTGCGGACCCGAAACATAGGGCATCTGACGATCGAGCACATACTCGACGGCTTCATTACCTCGAGACAAGGCATTACCAATAACCACAAGATCGGGCGCCGGCTTCAAGTGCTCAGAGGAATAACCCTCCTGAACTGCAATGCCGGCGGTCTCAAGCATTGTGCTCATGGGCGGATAAACATTGGCATCGGAACCCGTTACCTCGTACCCCAACTCGCGAGCCAGTAGTGCCACCCCACCCATGAAGGTCCCACAAATACCGAGTATGTGTACGCGTTTAGACATCAAGCGCTCCAAAGTGCAACGACAAGCGTATCATGTTCTTTCTGATCTTAAGTCAGCCGCGCAAGGAGACCCTGATGTCTGCAGATCAAGCCCCAAACGCCTTTTACGCACAATCAGGCGGTGTTACGGCTGTTATCAACGCGAGCGCTCTCGGAGTCATTGAGACGGCCGCCGCCTTCCCCGAGAAAATTGCAAAGGTCTATGCGGGACAGAACGGTATTCTTGGTGCCCTGCGTGAAGAGTTAATCGATGTTTCCCGAGAAACCCCGGAAGCCATTAAAGGTCTCATGACAACGCCCTCGGGAGCGTTTGGTTCGTGTCGATACAAGCTTAAGGGAATTGATGAGAATCGTGCGGAATACGAACGTTTGATTGAGGTGTTCCGAGCTCACAATATTCGCTATTTCTTTTACAACGGCGGCGGCGATTCTGCCGATACCTGCCAGAAAGTATCGGAAATTGGCGAAAAAATGGGGTTCCCTCTCCAGGCAATTCATGTTCCCAAAACCATTGATAACGATCTGCCATTTACCGACAACTGCCCGGGATTCGGCTCAGTCGCCAAATATGTTGCGCTATCAACCCAAGAAGCGGCCATGGACATCGCGAGCATGTGCGCCACGTCGACAAAGGTATTCATACTGGAAGTGATGGGTCGACACGCTGGATGGATTGCCGGCGCCGCGGGATTGGCTGCGCAACAGGAAGGCGATGCACCACACATAATCTTGTTCCCTGAAATAGCCTTTGATGAAGCCCGTTTCCTAGCGAAGGTAAAAGAAACGGTAGAGACCTGCGGGTTTTGCGTCATCGTCGCGTCAGAGGGCACCCAAACGGCCGATGGCCAGCTGCTATCGGGTTCAACATCCAGAGACGCGTTTGGGCATGTCCAACTAGGCGGCCTCGCGCCTAAGCTTGCCAACTTGATCAAGCAAGCTCACGGCTACAAGTATCACTGGGCCGTCGCCGACTATTTACAGCGCGCTGCGCGACACATTGCGAGTCAGACCGATCTCGATCAGGCCTTTGCGCTAGGCAAATCGGCCGTTGAGCTTGCGATGGAAGGAAAGAATGCGCTAATGCCGACCATCGAGCGAACGAGCGATGACCCGTACCAATGGCACATTGGTACGGCGCCATTAGACGAGGTCGCAAATCAAGAAAAGATGATGCCCAAAAGTTTTTTCAGCGATGATGGCTTTGGCATAACGGACGAGGCTCGTCGCTACTTCGCTCCCCTTATCATGGGCGAAGCGTACCCAGACTACGCGGAGGGTCTTCCGATCTACGTGACCCTCCAAAAGCATCTCGAGGATAAAAAGCTTCCATCCGACGATCGCTGGTAAAGCTAAAGCACGTAGCGAGCGAAAATCTCATCAAGACACGGGGAGACCACTTCATAACCCTGAGGTCTCAAGTCGGGCAATCGGCCCCACAATTCGCGAAGAGCATCGGGAGACTGGTGTGGACGCAACTGCTCTGCCCGCGGCAAGTAACTCAAATGCCACGGTTCGATCGACACGCCCCCTCGATCCACGTCATACGGTCGCTGAAAGCCATGAGAGTGTCCGTCAGTAATTGCATGATCCAGCCACCGCGTCAGTGAGGCGAAACAGCCGGTTTCACTGTATTCACTGGGTGTTAAAGCCAGATTGCTGCCTTGGGGTAAAAGAGTCGGATCAAACACATCGAGATCGGTACCCCAGTGATGGCGGGATGTACCGGGTAGTGCTGAGAAACGCAGTATGCGATGCAGCCATTGCTCCTCGGAATAATTGTCTCTGCTAAGCGGACGGTCGGTGTCATCAAGAACGGGACGGTCGCCTCGCCACTTGGCATTAAAAATACTCAGTTGAGAGGCGTACGATCGAAAACCCGAGGCAGCTACGATGTTGAATCCTGCGGCTTTTGCATCCTGCTGAAGCAAACTGAAACATCGCGATACTTCGGCGTCGAGCGCAATATGGTCACCATGTGACACGAGTCCATGCTCTGAGAGTCCTAACGCAAGCAATTCATCGGTCATGTTTTCAGTAGATGCCTCACACAAGAGCCTTCATTATGCGTTCTTTGCTCCATGTTACAAACGCACTCAAAAGCCGCTAGTCAAGCGCCCTCAATTCTGATAGCTTCCCGTGCCCAATCGCGCAGGTCAACTGCGTCCCACTACGCATGCGTTTCAATGGAAACCCACATGGCAACGAAGAAGACTACCGAAACCAAGGCGAAGGCTAAGCCTAAAGCTAAGGCAACACCCAAGGCCAAAGCGGCACCTAAAGCCAAAGCAGCACCTAAAGCCAAAGCGGCACCTAAAGCCAAAGCAGCACCTAAAGCCAAAGCGGCACCTAAAGCCAAAGCAGCGCCCAAGGCCAAAGCGGCACCTAAAGCCAAAGCAGCGCCCAAGGCCAAAGCGGCGCCTAAAGCCAAAGCAGCGCCCAAGGCCAAAGCGGCGCCCAAGGCCAAAGCGGCGCCTAAAGCCAAAGCAGCGCCCAAGGCCAAAGCAGCGCCAGCGAAGAAAGCTGAAGCGAAGGCTAAGCCTGCTGCAAAGGCCAAGGCGGCGCCCAAAGCGAAGGCAAAAGGACCGTCCAATGTCGCTCGTGCCGTGGGCGAGGTTCAGAACTTTGATAACTTCAAACCATACAAGCCCTCGCGTGGTGAGAGCTACATGAACGAGGAGCAACTGGAACATTTCCGCCAGCTTCTGTTGAGCTGGAGAGCCGACCTGGTAAATGAAGTCACAAAAACAGTCGGTCACATGAAAGATGAGGCGGCGAATTTCCCTGATCCGGCGGACCGCGCGACGCAGGAGGAGGAGTTCAGCCTCGAGCTGCGTGCACGCGATCGCGAGCGCAAGCTGATCAAAAAGATCGACGGCACATTAGAGCGAATTTCGATCGACGATTATGGTTACTGCGATGCCTGTGGTATCGAGATCGGCGTTCAGCGATTGGAAGCACGACCTACGGCAACCCTTTGCATTGACTGCAAGACCTTGGCTGAAATCAAGGAACGTCAAGAGTTGGGTTAATAGAGGGGGGCTTTGCGGACTTGATGTATCGAGGACGATTCGCTCCATCTCCTACGGGCCCACTCCACATGGGCTCCCTAGTCACAGCACTCGGTAGCTTCCTCGATGCTCGGGCACACCGCGGTGAGTGGTATCTGCGTATCGATGACATCGATCCCCCGCGCCATGACAAAAGCAGCTTTGAATCCATTCCCCTCTGCTTAGAGCGTCACGGCTTGATCTGGGATGGTTCCATTATTCTGCAAAGTCAGCGTCGAGAGGCTCATGAGAACTATCTATCAAAACTCAGAGACAACAATTATTTGTTCGACTGTCTGTGCACAAGAGCAACCCTGGGGGAGTTTGGTGCATGCTTCTCCAACTGCAGAGAGCGAACGGATATTGAAGGCAGCGTCCGTTTCCACCTGCCTTCCAATACACCCCAAACAATTAACGATCTGTTTCTAGGCGAACAGCGGGCCGAATCTCTGCCTGAAAATTTTATTGTAAAGCGCAGGGATGGACTGATTGCGTATCAGCTGGCAACGGCGGTAGATGACCTTGATGAGGGCTACACCCATGTCATCCGCGGCGAAGACCTACTTCAATCGAGCCTGCGTCAAATGGTGATTCATCAAACCCTCGGACGCCCATCACCCAAATACGGTCATCTAGCCATTGTCACTGATGAAGCGGGCAATAAGCTCAGTAAACAAACAGGCGCACTCGCCGTTGATACAGAAGCCCCCAGCGCCAACCTGCGCCATGCATTGGCGTTCCTAGGGCAGCCCAGCCCCCCGACAGATATGGATTGCGTTAGCGATATTCTGCATCACGCGACCATCAATTGGCGGCGCGATGCGCTTAATCGCAAAAGTCTGTAACTTTTCAACACAATAAGTGTTACCTAGGTGACATTTGTATAAACGTTCGTGTTAGCCTCATCGGCGATTTCTGGGAGGAAAGAGTTGTAATGCTTACGGTTCTCTTGCTCGATGATGACCCCATTAGCGCCACTCACACAGCTGACGACTTGGCGGCTGAGGGACTGAAAGTAATCAAAGCATCGCCCTTCTCCGCGTTAGGGGCTATTAAAACCGCGGAACGCGTTGACGCTGCCATCCTCGATCCCGGGCGCAATGAAGCAGGCGCCAATCAGCTGATTGCGGATTTACATCCCGTCCCAGTATTCATTCATGCTCAGCATGCGTCACTGAGATCGGCAGTTGATCTGATGAAAGCGGGCGCGCGCGATTACTGGGCGAAGCCCGCACCCATAAAAGATGTCTTGGATGCCATTCGAAGCGCATCACTTGCCAACACGCAAAATACGGAGAGCACGGCACCTGCTGTAGAAGCATTTGTTGGTAAGTCTGTCGGTATGCGCGCCTTGATGACGATGGCAAACAAAGCTGCCAAAGCGAGTTCAACTGTTTTAATTATTGGTGAAACGGGCACAGGCAAAGAGCTTGTTGCGCGACACATTCACCAAACCAGCGAGCGCGCTAGCAAACCCATCATATCGGTCAATTGCGCTGCGATTCCTGAAACACTGATTGAGTCCGAGCTATTCGGCTACGAGAAAGGCGCGTTTACGGGTGCGAACGCTCAGCGAGTTGGACTGATCGAAGCTGCTCATAGAGGCACGCTGTTTCTCGATGAAATCGGGGAGTTGCCACCCTCGGCACAAGCCAGACTACTTAGATTCATTCAAGAGGGCGAGATTCGCCGCATCGGGTCAGTCGAGAGCGCCAGTGTCGATGTAAGGCTCATATGTGCCACTCACCGCAACTTGGTGGAGCTCGAGAACACTGATGCTTTCCGACGCGATCTCTTTCATCGTATTAACGTGCTAAGGCTGGAACTCCCGCCTTTACGGGCGCGCGGCGACGATATTGAAGGCCTCACCAACTGGCTGGTTAAACGCGTCGCGGGACGCCTTGGTGTGGGTATCAAAACGCTGTCTGACGAGGCCTATCAAGCACTGTCAGATTACAGTTGGCCCGGAAACGTGCGCGAGCTGGAACACACCATTGAGCGAGCGCTAGTTCTGGCGGATGGCAACGTCATTTCCGTAGAAGACCTCAACCTTCCCACTCACACCCGCAGCCTAGAGACGTTTACTAAACCGTCTACCGTAGACCCACTAACCGATACTCCCACCACCAGGCCCGGGAGTGAGGCAGAAATTGAAGAGCTGTCGCTTGAAGATTACTTCCAGCGCTTTGTCCTAGAAAATCAAGATGCCATGAACGAAACGGAGCTGGCTCAGAAGCTGGGCATTAGCCGGAAATGCCTATGGGAACGAAGACAGCGGTTTGACCTCCCCCGGAAGGGTAAGCGAGGCGCTGCATAATCAAGCCCATGGTGCGATAGGTAACACCGAAGGTTTACTTCGGTAACACTTTTGTAACAATTCCTGATTGAGCATTACCTCAAAAAACGTTAAGTCATTGTTTCAAATAAAGAAAATTTGAGTGGCATGGCAAATGCACTAAATGTGACAGAGCCAAAATAATAATAAGCGGCCGAATAAAAATAATATGTGTCACTACGGACCTGGGCGGGGAAGGTAACTTCCCCCAGTTTCTTTTTTTCCCCTCACAGCACCTGAGTTGTTAAGATCGCGACTCGTCGTCCTCGAGTCAGTTATTTTGCAAACAATCGATTCCAGCAGCCTCATTGATCACACGGCGTTATCACGCGCAGCCGTATCTGTCGTAGAACGACTTTGTGATAATGACTACAGTGCATTCATTGTGGGTGGTGCTGTTCGAGATCTTCTACTCGGCAAAAGGCCCAAGGATTTTGATGTGGCGACCGACGCCACTCCTGAGCAGGTGGTCGCTTTGTTCAGAGGCTCACGCATCATTGGACGCCGGTTTCAGATTGTCCATGTGCGCATGGGTAGAGAAATCATCGAAGTCACAACCTTCCGAGGACATCACGAAGATGGGGTCCCCAAGACCGCAGTTAAATCTCAGAAGGGCCTTCTACTGCGCGATAATGTCTATGGAACACTTGATCAGGATGCTGCGCGTCGTGATCTCACAATCAATGCGCTCTACCTAGACCCTGTTAATCAACTGATCCTGGATGATCTCCACGGATTGGAAGACATTCGACGGCGGGTTATTCGAATCATAGGAGACCCTGCCACACGGTACAGCGAAGATCCGGTGCGGATGCTACGAGTGGTCAGGTTCGCTGCAAAACTCGGTTTCTCTATCGAGCAAACGAGCGTAGCGGCAATTAGCGAACGCAGACATTTACTGGCCGATATTCCCGCGGCACGCCTCTTCGATGAAACGCTTAAGCTTTTCATGGCTGGTTTTGCGGCGCCTACCATCGAGCACCTGGCAAACCACAAACTGCTAGAACCCCTGTTCCCTGAGGCCCTTCCGGCCATGGATGATGCGTCGTCGAGGGCCCTGATACTGAAAGCCATGGGTAATACTGACGCACGTATTGCTCGAGGAAAGCCTGTCACCCCAGCTTTTCTTCTTGGTGCCTTATTATGGCCAGCGGTCGCCGCTAAAGGCCATGCTATCGCCAGCAGCGGCGCGCATGACGGCTCGCCCATCAATGCAGCGGGTCAAGAGGTACTGGCCATCACGCTACAGCGAGTGGCCATCCCCAAGCGATTCTCAATTCCTATGCGAGAAATTTGGGAACTACAGCCACGGCTAGAAAAATGCTCGTCAAAACGAGTGAAGTCTGTCTTGGCGCAACGGCGCTTTAGAGCGGCGTTTGATTTGTTGTTACTGAGAGCTGAATCCTCGGATCAACTCAAGTCGGCAGTGGCATTTTGGGAAGAGCAACAGCAGTTATTTCCAGAGGTGGTCGGTAGTTTGCCGGCGACCGAGATCCCACAACGCAAACGTCCTCGTCGAAGAAAGCGTAACCAATGACACTCACCGTCATTGCGCTCGGGGCCAACATCAACAACCCGCCCGAGCGAATCAAAGAGGCGTATGTCCGACTGTCGGAAATTCCGGGACTGACCGACTTAACCCTTTCCAGTCTCTATACCTCGCCTCCCATGGGACCTCAGGATCAACCGGCTTTTTTTAATGCGATCGCCACCTGTCAATACAGCGGAGAACCCACCGGTCTGCTCAATGAGTTGCAAAGTATTGAACACACCATGGGGCGTGTGAAATTGAGGCACTGGGGTGAGCGTTGTATCGATCTGGACATCATTCAAATAGGCGGGCGATCGATCGAAGAGGTCGACCTCGTGATTCCGCATCCGGGAATCAGTGATCGACTGTTTGTGGTCGAGCCAATGATTGAACTGCTTGGTAGCGATCACAGGGTGCCAGGACTGGATGATCTTGGTACGCTTCGTGATGAACTCAGGCATCACTCGATCTCACGGTGTGAGGATATTGATATCAGCGGTGCGATAGTGGCTTAGGCAGGTATGTTTTGACGGAAGGAACCACACAGCCAATTGACCTCAAAGGTCGAGTTCCTCAGCCCTACATTGCGATTGAGGGGCCAATAGGTGTCGGAAAGACAACACTAGCTCGACAGCTTGCGGATCTATTTGACTATCAATTGCTGCTGGAAGATGCGCACGAGAATCCATTCCTCTCAAAGTTCTATGAAAACCGTCGACAAAACGCGTTGGCGACGCAGCTATTTTTCCTATTCCAGCGCGTTCAGAAGATCGACGATTTAAAGCAGCAAGACCTCTTTAGGCCTCTGAGGGTTGCCGACTTCCTCATCGACAAGGACCCTCTATTCGCTCAGGTAAATCTCGATGCCGATGAATACGAGCTCTACAGCAAGGTCTACAGTCAAATGACCGTCGATGCGCCAACACCGGATTTGGTGATTTACCTTCAAGCATCTGTAGACCGATTGCTTGAACGAATTGATCGACGAGGAATTGCGTCGGAACGGACCATCAGTCGGCAGTATCTTGAAGAGTTAAATGAGGTGTACAGCGAATTCTTTCTCTACTACGATGCGGCGCCATTGTTAATCGTGAACGCTAATCAAATTGACTTAGTGGATCGACATGAGGATTTTGCGCAGCTAGTCGACTATGCTCTCGACATCAAAGCGGGACGTCATTATTTCAACCCAACGTTCATAGATTAACGTAGTTAAAAGAACCACCAAGGAGCGGCTAGATCGATGTCCGACCGAATTACCACGAGCAAGCTTGAAGCGATGAAAACCTCAGGCGAAAAGTTTGTGATGGTCACAGCATATGACTCAACCTTCGCTAGGCTAATTAGCGATGCGGGCGCAGAATGCATTCTCGTCGGGGACTCGCTCGGTATGGTACTGCAGGGCCATGACACGACCGTCCCCGTATCGTTGGAGGCCATGGTGTATCACACCGAATGTGTGGCTCGGGCGCGGCCGAAATCGATGATTGTTGCCGACCTACCCTTTATGACCTATTCGTCACCCGACGTCGCACTTGCCGCCTCGATGGAGCTGATGCAGCAAGGCGCGCAAATGGTGAAACTCGAGGGTGGAACCTGGCTTAGTGAAACCATTCATCAGCTGGTGCAGCGCGGTATACCGGTTTGTGCTCACCTGGGTCTCACACCACAGTCGGTCAACGTATTTGGTGGTTATCGCGTGATGGGTAGAACACCCAAGGAAGCGAAGTCGATCCTTGCCGACGCGGTTGAAATTCAAGATGCGGGCGCCAGTATCCTGCTACTCGAATGCGTGCCGGAGGAACTGGCAGCAGATATATCATCCAAACTTGATATCCCCGTGATCGGAATTGGTGCAGGCGCTGGTACCGATGCGCAAGTCCTTGTGCTCCATGACCTACTCGGACTGACAGAGAAGCCGGCTAAGTTCGTCGAAAACTTCATGGACGGTGCCGACTCTATTCAAGATGCGATTGCGGCTTTTGTTCGTGCGGTCAAAGACGGCTCTTACCCGAAAGCACAGCACACCTATCAGTAGTGATGGAAATTCTGCGTAGCCTTGAGGCGATGCGTGCGTGGCGAGCTTCACTGCCACACGATCACCGCGTAGGTTTTGCCCCCACCATGGGCAACCTTCACGCTGGGCACATCGCACTCATTCATGCTGCACAACGGCGCAGCGATGGCGTCGTCGCCTCTGTCTTCGTCAATCCAATGCAGTTTGGTGCCAGCGAAGACCTAGACGCCTATCCTCGCACGCTTGAAGCAGACCTTGAAAAATTAGAGGCTGCGGGAGCGGTGGCTGTCTTTACACCCACAACGACTGACATTTATCCGGATGGTATTTCGCAACATACGGCGGTTGATGTCCCCGGGCTTACCGATGTGCTCTGCGGCGCTTCCCGACCGGGCCATTTCCGTGGTGTTACAACCGTAGTCAGTAAGCTTCTAGGGCTTGTCAGACCCCATGTTGCAGCCTTTGGAGCGAAGGACCTGCAACAGGTCTTGGTCATAAAGAAAATGGTTCGAGATCTCTCGATCGCCACGGAGATAGAAGTCGTGCCTACCGTGCGTGAAATCGACGGGCTAGCCATGAGTTCACGCAACGGTTACCTAAGTCCAGAGGAACGTTCGCTTGCACCGTTGTTTTCGCAGATACTCGAGCAGGTCTGTCAGCAGCTTTTCCAGTCAGGTTCCGACATCGACGCTGTGATAAAGGAAGCCATAAGCAGACTGACCAGCGCCGGTTTTGTCGTGGACTACCTTGAAGCACGCCATACCTACGACCTCTCCGCAGCCTCGTCACTGGCCCAGGAAACCGCCATTTTCGGCGCGGCGTCACTCGGTACTACCCGGCTAATCGATAATCGAATCGTTGAACGCAGCTAAATACCGGGTCAGTTAGCGGTTACAGACGACGCCTTGGTACTTAATGTGCTCGGCTCATGCAGAAAATCCAGCAACTCAGCCACCTCTTTCGGCGGTGGTGCCGATAGACGACTGACACCGAAGGCAACAACAAAGTTCACGAGCGCACCGACCACGCCAAAGGCGTTAGGCTCGATCCCAAAGAACCAGTTCGGAGACATGTTGCCAAGGAATGAGGTACCGGGGATAAACATAATGCCCTTGTGCTGGAATACATAGAGCAAGGTCACCGATATACCGGCCAACATACCCGCCACGGCGCCCTCGCGGTTGACCCCGCGAGCGAAGATACCCATGAGCAATGCGGGGAAGAGAGAGGAGGCAGCAAGTCCAAATGCCAGTGCCACTGTCCCAGCTGCAAAACCCGGTGGATTCAGTCCCAAATAACCCGCCCCGAGCACAGCAACGGCCATCGCAACTCTAGACGCCCTCAATTCAGCCTTGTCGGAGATGGACGGCATGTAAGTACTCTTCAGTAGATCATGAGAAATGGCGCTCGAGATTGCCAGGAGAAGCCCCGCTGCAGTCGATAATGCCGCTGCAAGGCCACCCGCGGCCACCAGCGCAATGACCCAGTTGGGAAGCTGCGCAATCTCTGGGTTCGCCAGAACGAGAATGTCATTATCAAGTTTGGTTAACTCATTCGTCTCGGGATCAGCGGTATATTCGATCCGACCATCGCCATTGAGATCCTCGACTTTCAGTAAACCCGTTCGCTCCCAGTTCTCGAACCAAGCAGGTTTCTCCTCTATCAGAAGCGCCTGCCCGTCAGACTGCTGCATGGTGTCGACAATGTTCAGGCGCGCCATCGCTGCGATAGCGGGCGCGGTGGTGTAGAGAATGGCAATGAAGACCAATGCCCATCCGGCGGAACGTCGCGCAGCTGCCACACTGGGTACCGTGAAGAAGCGAATAATGACATGCGGCAGCCCGGCAGTACCGATCATGAGGGACGCGGTGAAGGCCAACATGTTTAACGTGCTGCCACGCAGCGTCGTGGTGTACTCCTGAAAGCCAAGATCGACCAGAATCATGTCGAGCTTGTCGAGCAGGTAGACATCACTTCCGGCAAGCGTAGAGCCCAAACCCAACTGAGGAAACGGATTCCCTGTTAGCTGCAAGCTAATAAAAATTGCAGGAATGGTGTAAGCGGTAATCAGCACAACGTACTGAGCAATCTGGGTATAGGTTATGCCTTTCATGCCACCCAGAACCGCATAAAAGAACACGATGAACATTCCAATACCGAGCCCGGTCTCGTAGTCCGTTTCAAGGAAGCGAGAGAAGGCCACACCCACCCCTTTCATTTGACCAATCACGTAGGTGACTGAACACAGGACGAGACAAATGACAGCAACCACACGCGCCGTATCCGAGTAGTAACGCTCACCGATAAAGTCCGGCACCGTATACTTTCCATACTTCCGGAGATAAGGCGCTATCAGCAGAGCCAGAAGGACATACCCGCCCGTCCAGCCCATTAGGAATACCGAGCCACCATACCCGTTGTAGGACAGCGCAATCAGTCCCGCCATTGATATAAACGAAGCCGCGGACATCCAGTCGGCTGCTGTTGCCATACCGTTGGCGACTGGGTGAACCCCACCGTCAGCAATGTAAAAATCCTTTGTCGATGAGGCGCGAGTGGCAATCGCGATTCCGATGTATAGCGCGAAAGTAGAACCAACAACCAGATAGGTGAGAAGCGTCAGACTCATTTTTCAGTCTCCCGCTCACTGTCCGCATAATCGCGCTCCAGCCGCGTCATAACAGAGGAAAACCCGAAGATCAGCGCGATAAAAATAAAAATAGATCCCTGCTGCGCGAACCAGAATCCAAGTTTGTATCCGCCCACCCTTATCTCATTGAGTGGCTCGACCAGTAAAATTCCAAAGCCGAAACTAACGACGAACCACACAACCAGCAGACGTAACATCAAGCTCCGCACCTTGGCCGCAAACAGCTGCCTTCGCCCTACATTTTTATCGTCAGCCATTCGCTGGATGTCTCCCTTTTACAAGCTCATTTTGTTTCGCTAGAGAAACAGATACGGCATTATTGTTTTTGAGCTAAGACGCACGTGTTGCGTCGACGCAGTGATAAAAACACAAGGATCCATTGCATGTCTAACGAGGCCCTATATCCCGTCCCATCTAATTTCTCCGACGCGCTCATTACGCCAGAGAAATACCATGACATGTACCGTGCGTCACTGGACGACCCAGAAACATTTTGGAGCCAGCAAGCCGAAGAGTTTCTTAGTTGGGACAAGACCTGGGATTCGGTGTGCGAGAGCGATTTATCCACGGGCCACGCACGCTGGTTCGACGGCGGAAAATTGAACGCCTCGGTCAATTGTATCGACCGGCATCTACCCCATCGCGCTGATCAGACAGCCATATTGTGGGAAGGCGATGATCCCGGTGAGAGCCAGCACATTACCTATCAAGTGCTTAAGGACGAGGTCTGCCGTCTGGCCAATGTCATGCATGATCGGGGCGTACGTCCCGGTGATCGTGTTTGCATTTACATGCCGATGGTGCCCGAGGCGGCCTACGCGATGCTGGCCTGCACCCGGATCGGTGCCATCCATTCGGTTGTCTTCGGTGGATTCTCCCCAGAGGCGCTGAAGGATCGAATTAATGACGCTAGTTGCCGAATGGTCATCACCGCTGACGAGGGCTTACGCGGTGGCAAGAAGGTACCCCTTAAAACAAATGTTGATGCGGCACTAGCACATTGTCCGTCGATTGATACGGTGATTGTGCTCGAGCGCACCGGCGCGGCAATTGATTGGGTTCCCGATAGGGATATCGCGTACGGCGCAAGCACGCGCGCCGCGAGTCCGGACTTCGAGCCCGTATCCATGGACAGCGAGGCACCGCTGTTCATTCTCTACACCTCGGGTTCAACGGGGAAGCCGAAAGGCGTGCTCCATACCACCGGTGGCTATTTGCTGCAGGCGGCCAGCACCTTCAAATACGTGTTCGACTACCGCGAAGGCGAGGTGTTTTGGTGCACGGCTGATGTCGGCTGGGTGACCGGACACTCGTACATTGTTTACGGGCCCCTGGCGAATGGCGCCACGACGGTAATGTTTGAGGGTGTTCCCACCTACCCAGACGGAGGCCGTTGCTGGGAAGTTATCGACAAACACCAAATCAATACCTTTTTTACGGCGCCTACGGCCATTCGTGCGTTGCATGCCCTGGGCGATGACTTCGTTACTCGGCACTCGAGAAAGAGCCTGAGAATCATTGGCTCGGTAGGAGAGCCTATTAATCCCGAAGCCTGGGAGTGGTATCACCGCGTGGTTGGCGATAGCCGCTGCCCCATTGTCGACAGTTGGTGGCAAACAGAAACAGGGGCAATGATGATCACCCCCATGCCTTCGGCTCACGCAATGAAGCCAGGTTACGCAAGCTTCCCCTACTTTGGCGTCGAACCCGCCCTCCTCGATGAGCAAGGCAAGGAAATTGAAGGCGAAGGTGCGGGCTATCTTGTTATCAAGCGCTCATGGCCTGGCCAAATCAGAACCGTCTATGGAGATCACCAGCGACTCATTGACACCTACTTCTCGACTTATGACGGCTACTACTTCACTGGCGACGGCGCACTGCGTGATGCCGATGGATACCTCAGAATTACAGGAAGAGTGGACGACGTACTCAATGTGTCGGGACACCGTATGGGCACAGCTGAAGTGGAAAGCGCGCTGGTTCTGCACGAAGATATTTCGGAAGCTGCCGTTGTTGGCTATCCACATCCCATCAAGGGACAAGGCATTTACTGTTACGTGACACCTGTTACCGGTGTAGCGGATTCGCCCGAGTTGCGCGCTGAACTTGTGCAGCTGTGTGTAAGGGAGATTGGTCCGATCGCCAAGCCAGACGTCATTCAGTGGGCACCGGGCTTACCCAAAACACGATCAGGAAAAATCATGCGCCGCATCTTACGTAAGATTGCTGAAAATGAACTTGATAGCTTAGGAGACACCTCTACCCTCGCTGATCCATCGGTCGTCGAGCAGTTGGTGGCGGGGCGCGAGACAGCCTAACCCCGGGTTAAGCCAAAGGCATGGCAAGCCTCCAACGACACGAACCATGACACAGACAAAAAAAAGGCCCGCTGCTGCGGGCCTTTTCACGTGAGACTGTGTTTACTTAGCCTCTTCCTCGTCTGCATCATCAGACGCTTCTTCTGACGCTTCTTCGGCATCCGCCGCATCATCAGTTGCTTCCTCGTCCGCTACGTCTTCCGCAGCATCTGAGTCGGCATCCGATGCCTCGGTCGCTTCTTCACTGACTGCTTCTTCAGCAACAGCGTCTTCAACTTCCTCAGCTGCATCACCTGACGGCGCTTCATCCGCCGCCTCATCTTCCAGAAGCTCTTTGATCGAGAGCTTAATGCGACCACGCTGATCGACATCAAGACACTTAACCGTGACTTCCTCTCCCTCAGTCAGATAGTCGCTCACATTCTCAACTCGCTCGTTGGCAATCTGGGAAATGTGAAGCAGGCCGTCCTTGCCAGGCAGGATCGTGATGAACGCGCCAAAGTCAACGATGCGAGCGACCTTACCGGTATACACCGCACCCACCTCTGCCTCAGCCGTAATGGCCATGATCATATCAACCGCCGCGTCACGCGCTGACTGGTTCTGACCAAAGACCTTCACGGTGCCATCGTCATCGATATCAACCGTAGCACCTGAGTCCTCAGTGATCTGACGAATGGTTGCACCGCCCTTACCGATAATGTCGCGGATCTTGTCCGAGTCTACTTTCAGGGTCACCATGCTAGGCGCATTCTCTGAGGTAATCTCTCGCGCAGAGTCCAGTACCGCATTCATCTGGCCCAGGATGTGAAGACGAGCGTGCAATGCCTGCTCCAACGCCACTTCCATAATCTGCTCATTGATACCTTCGATCTTGATGTCCATCTGCAACGCAGTGACACCAGCCGACGTACCAGCCACTTTAAAGTCCATGTCACCCAGGTGATCTTCGTCACCCAGAATATCGGTGAGAACCGCAAACTGGTTCCCTTCCTTAACCAGACCCATTGCGATACCAGCCACAGGTGCCTTCAGCGGTACGCCAGCAGCCATCATCGCGAGCGAGCCCACACAGACGGATGCCATAGAGCTTGAACCGTTCGATTCTGTAATCTCAGATACGACGCGGATCGTGTAAGGAAACTCATCGTTATTCGGCAGTACAGCCGCCAGACCACGGCGTGCCAAACGGCCATGGCCGATTTCACGACGCCCGGTGAACCCCATACGCCCCGCCTCACCGACTGAGTAAGGAGGGAAGTTGTAGTGCAACATAAACGGGTCGCGACGCTCACCCTCAAGGGCATCAATAATCTGCGCATCACGCGTTGAGCCCAATGTCACGGCACCAATGGCCTGTGTCTCGCCACGAGTGAACAAAGATGAGCCGTGTACGTTATCCAGAACATCGACTTCGCATGCAATCTGACGCACCGTGCGGCCATCACGACCATCGATACGTGGCTCGCCGGCCAAGATGCGCTGCCGAACGATGCGCTTCTCGAGCGACTTGAACTCGTCCTTGATGTCGTCCGCGGAAGGACCGCCTTCAACGACAAGTGCCTCAACAACGGCATCTTTGATCTGACTGACTCGCTCGTATCGTGACGCTTTTTCTGTAATGAGATACGCGTCACCGAGATCAGCGCCTGCAGCCTCTTCGACCTGCGCCCGCAGTGCTTCATCGACCTCTGGCGCAGACCAATCCCAACGGGGCTTGCCAGCTTCTTCAACCAGCTCGTCAATGGCTTTGATAACGGTTTGCATTTCCTGGTGCGCATATAAAACAGCGCCCAGCATCTGGTCTTCCGAGAGCTCTTTTGCCTCTGATTCGACCATAAGAACTGCATCACGGGTACCGGCGACGACCATATCCAGCTTGCTCTCTTTCAAAGCCGAATAGCTAGGGTTGAGCACGTAGCCATCCGCTTCACTAAAGCCAACGCGAGCACCACCAATTGGGCCATTGAATGGACACCCTGATATCGCCAACGCCGCCGATGTTCCGATCATTGCAGGAATATCGGGATCCGTATCCAAATCAGCAGACATCACCGTGCAGACCACCTGCACTTCGTTCATGAAACCATCAGCGAAGAGCGGACGAATGGGACGGTCGATGAGGCGCGAGGTCAGCGTTTCTTTCTCGCTGGGTCGCGCTTCACGCTTGAAAAAGCCGCCAGGAATCTTGCCGACTGAATAGGCTTTTTCAATGTAATGCACAGACAAGGGGAAAAAGTCCTGTCCAGGCTTTGCTTTCTGTTGAGCCACCACCGTGCAGAGCACAGAGGTAGTGCCCATGGTCACCATGACGGCTCCCGAGGCTTGACGCGCTATGCGTCCTGTTTCCAGCGTGACCTCTTGGCCACCGTACTGGAAAGTTTTAGTAACAACGTTCACTTAACTATCTCCAAAATAAATTGGCCGGCATAAAGCCGGCCCTAAGTCGTTTTTATCGGCGCAAGCCAAGACGCTTAATCAATGTTGCGTAACGAGATGTGTCCTTGCGCTTCAAGTAATCCAACAGTTTACGGCGCTGGTTAACCATGCGAATGAGACCACGACGTGAATGGTGGTCCTGTGCATGCTCTTTAAAGTGCTGCTGTAGCTGCTCAATATTTGCGGTCAACAGAGCGACCTGAACTTCGGGTGATCCTGTATCGCCGTCAGACTGCTTGTAGTCGTCCACGATTTGAGCTTTACGTGCTGCATCTAGTGCCATGATGTTTCTCCAACCTGCGTTACTCTGAGCCCACCCGTGCAGGTTTACAGGGGGGCTGATTAATGACTGCTATACAAACAGTCGCTTCGGAGCGACTCGGCCGTCGTCTAGTATCACACCGATACCTAAAAAGGGCCCACCCGCTTCAGCGATGCGCACCATACCACTAAGCGGCGCGTTTCGCACTAGGACGGGTTGTCCTTGTTTTAGGTAGAAAGCCGCAGAATGACTTACTTCGACTCGCTCTAAGTGGCCGACAGCGATCTCAGGATCTATTAGAAACTGATCAAGCGCGTCAGGACCTTCCTTCGCGGCCGCATCAACCAGTGTTTCCAAAGTGATCGACTGGCTTAAATCGAAAGGGCCCGTTGCGGTTCGGCGCAACGAACTCATATGGCCCGGCAAACCGACGGCCTCGGCTATGTCCTCCGAAAGCGTCCGGATGTAGGTGCCTTTAGTACAGGCGACTCGAATATCGGATGTCGCAACCTCACCGGGAAGAAAGGACCTCATACCAATCGAGTGAACTTCTATCCGACGCGCTTTTCGCTCAACCTCTTTCCCCTGTCTTGCCAGCTTGTAAAGCGGCTGCCCATTTACCTTGAGCGCTGAGTACATGGGTGGCGTTTGATCAAACTCGCCGATGAAAGACGCAAGTACAGCGGTGACCTGATCAGCCGTAAGCAACGCTGCAGTCTTCTCTGCGATCACCTCGCCCTCACTGTCACCGGTGCTGGTTTTAACACCAAAACTGACCGTCGCTTCATAAGCCTTATCGGAGTCCAACAAGAACTGGGAGAGCTTTGTTGCTTCACCCAGACAAATGGGAAGCACACCACTGGCTAGAGGATCCAAATTGCCAGTATGGCCCGCCTTCGCGGCGTTAAATAGATGACGAACTCGCTGCAACGCTTGATTTGATGAGGGGCCAACAGGCTTATCGAGTACAAGGACACCTGTAACGGCCCGACCTTTCCGCCGGCGCGCCATCTCAGGTTTCGTCTACGCCCGAGGCATCTTGGTTTTGGGAATCAGACGCCCTTGCCTTACCCAGCAGGGCTTCCATGTGTCGGCCACGACCAACGCTCTCATCAAACTTAAATGTCAGCTTTGGGACAGTCCGCAAAGTGGAATCTCGTGATATTTCACTGCGCAGAAAACCCGCGGCTTTATCTAGAACCCGGGTGACATCCTCTGCGGATTTAGCGTCCTCGAGACCCAGCTTGGTGAAGAACACCTTGGCGTAGCGGAGATCTCGGCTGACCTCCACTGCAGTAATGCTTACAAACTCTGCCCTCGGGTCGCGAACACTATGGAGCAGGAGCTTCGCGAGCTCCTGCTGAAGAAAGTCGGCAATTCTTTCGGTTCGACTAAACTCCTGGCCCACTACACAACACCTACAGCGATCGAGCGATTTCGTTGACGTCGAACACTTCGATAAGATCGCCCACCTTAACGTCGGTGTAGTTCTTAACACCGATACCACACTCGGTACCGTTTCGAACTTCGTTCGCATCATCCTTGAAGCGACGTAAAGACTCGAGCTCTCCTTCATAGATCACGATACTGTCTCGCAGGACTCGGATCGGCTTTGAGCGATACACCGTACCTTCGGTCACCATGCAGCCCGCAATGAGTCCGAACTTGGGTGAACGGAAGACGTCTCGCACCTCGGCAATACCGACAATCTCCTCGCGTAGCTCTGGCGACAACATGCCCGAAAGGGCCGCCTTAACATCGTCAATCAGGTCATAAATGACGTTGTAGTAACGAAGCTCTACGCCTTCATTTTCAGCAAGATCACGAGCTTTAGTGTCCGCTCGTGTGTTGAAACCAAAGATAACCGCGTTACTCGTCATCGCCAGCGACACGTCAGTCTCGGTGATGCCACCAACACCTCCTGCAACCACATTGACTTTAACTTCCTCATTGCCCAAATCAGACAATGAGGACTGGAGCGCTTCGAGTGAACCGCGCACGTCAGCCTTAATGACGACATTCAAGGTTTGAACCTCGCCAGCCGTCATGGTCTCAAACATGCTGTCGAGTTTGGCCGCTTGTTGACGGGCTAACTTACTCGAGCGCTGCTTCTCATATCGGAAATCTGCGATTTCGCGAGCACGCTTTTCACTTTCCACTGCGACAAAGGGATCACCCGCATCGGGTGTTCCATCAAGGCCGAGAATTTCAACTGGGATACTGGGACCGGCAACTTTTACGGGCTGCCCGTTTTCATCAAGCATGGCTCTTACACGACCGTACTGTAATCCCGCAAGAACGATATCTCCTTGATTCAGTGTGCCTTGCTGTACCAGCAGAGACGCTACGGGCCCACGCCCTCGATCCAGTCGCGATTCAATCACGAGCCCGCTGGCAGGAACGTCAGCAGGCGCTTTGAGTTCAAGAAGCTCGGACTGCAGTAAAAGCGCCTCGAGAAGAGTATCAATACCCTCACCTGTATGCGCCGAGACCGGGATAAACTGGGTATCACCGCCCCAATCCTCTGGAATAACCTCTTTTGCAGCCAGTTCGTTTTTGACTCGGTCCGGATCTGCGCCTTCTTTGTCCATCTTGTTAATAGCGACTACCAATGGCACGCCAGCCGCTCGCGCGTGTTGTACAGCCTCTTCTGTCTGTGGCATCACACCATCGTCAGCAGCTACCACCAAAACGACGATATCCGTTGATTTGGCGCCACGGGCTCGCATCGCCGTAAATGCTGCGTGCCCAGGGGTGTCGAGGAAGGTGATCATGCCCATATCGGTTTTCACGTGGTAAGCGCCGATGTGCTGGGTAATTCCACCCGCCTCGCCTACGGCAACACGTGAACTTCGGATGTAATCGAGCAGTGAAGTCTTACCGTGGTCCACGTGGCCCATGACGGTGACGACGGGTGCACGAAGTTCAGGCGTACCCTCCTGACTTGCGAGTGACTCCTCCAACTGCTCCTCGAGCTCATCATCGCTCTTCAACTTGATGCGATGGCCCAACTCCTCAACCACCAGGCTCGCGGTGTCCTGATCGATCATCTGGTTGATGGTTGCCATAACGCCAAGCTTCATCAGCTCCTTGATAACGACACCCGCTTTAACAGCCATCTGTTGTGAGAGATCACCCACACTGATGTTTTCTGGCAGCTCTACATCGTAGATTATCTTTTCAGTCGGCTGCTCGAAGGCGTGCTGATTCAGGTCATCACTGGAGCGTCGTCGCTTACCACCACGCCCGCGTCCCCGGCCCGATTCGGCCGCCTCAATATCACTCAGGGAAAGGTTATGACCTCGCTGCTTGCCACGACCACCCGACATATTTGAACGATCCAGACGACCGCGACTAGGCTTTCGGCGGTTATCATCTGAGTCGCGCCCGCTATCCTTCGCTGGCGCCTCATGCAAGCGCTTAGGTCGCTTATCTCCTTGTGTGGATGCGGCCTTCTCGGCTGTCGCGGCTTTTTGGGCGATCTCTTGTTCCGCCTTCTTCCGCTCCTCTTCTGCCTTTCGAGTGGCAACGGCTTCATCCAGTTTCTTCTGACGGTCCTCGTCTTCTGCACGACGTCGTGTCGCTGCACGCTGCCGCAGTACCTCTGGATCTAAATTACTCAGATCTTCTGGAGTTTCTTCTATAACTTCGGTCTCTGGTCCCGTCGCATCAACTTGTTCGGCGGTGTCGCCAACTGCATCGGTCGCTTCGGCTATTACCTCTGGAGTGTCCACCTCTACCGCGCTTTCAACGGTAGCAGCGGGCTCGGAGAGCGTCTCCGCCGCGGGCACCACCTCTGGCACCTCCGTCTCAGCACTCTCCTCAACTTCCGGGCGCTTGACGTAAGTACGTTTTTTTCGAACCTCTACGTTGACCGTGCGCTTACCTGAACTACCACCGGTTTTAAGCGTGCTTACCGACTTGCGTTTTAGAGTGATTTTCCGAGGAGCCGCCTCCTCACTACCATGGCTTCGCTTCAAATGCGCAAGCAAGGTTCGCTTGTCATCATCGGAGACGCCTTCGTCCGCTTTCTTGTGGGGCAGGCCCGCATCTTTCATCTGCGAAAGCAGCTTATCGGGGTCTGTTCCCACGGTCTTTGCTAACTGCTCTACCGTTACTTCAGCCATTTCGTCTCTCTCTAATACTTGCTGTTGATCGTCTGTCTTTTCGCTTAATCCGCTACTTAGGCAGACTCACCCTCTTCCGCGAACCATGGTTCGCGAGCAGTCATGATGAGCTCTGCAGCCCATTCCTCGGTCATACCTTCAATGTCCATGAGCTCATCCACACTTTGCTCAGCGAGATCCTCCATGGTGATAACGCTCATGCTCGCCAGTACGTAGGCCAGCTGCTTGTCCATGCCGCGCATTTCGAGAAGGTCCTGTGCCGGCTCATTGGAACCCAGCTCTTCCTCAGACGCGATTGCCATAGTCAACAATGCATCCTTAGCCCTGGCGCGAAGCTCCTCGGCAATGTCTTCATCAAAACCTTCGATACCCGCCATCTCCTCGAGTGGCACGTAGGCAACTTCCTCAACGGTCGTGAATCCTTCCTCTACCAGCACAGCAGCAACATCTTCATCCACATCGAGTGCATTCATGAATGTCTCCATGATCTCGCCTGCTTCTGCCTCCTGCTTCTCGATAGCCTCATCGGTACTCATGACGTTGATAGTCCAGCCAGTCAAATCTGAGGCCAACCGGACATTCTGACCGCCACGACCAATAGCCTGAGCCAGGTTGTCTTCCGCTACGGCAACTTCCATGGTGTTGCTGTCTTCATCAACAACAATCGATTCCACTTCGGCTGGTGACATCGCGTTGATAACTAACTGCGCTGGGTTGTCGTCCCACAGAATGATGTCGACGCGTTCAGTATCAAGTTCGTTTGATACCGCTTGGACCCGTGACCCACGCATACCGACACAGGCACCGACAGGATCGATCCGCTGATCACCCGTCTTCACCGCAATTTTCGCGCGTGAGCCAGGATCTCTTGCAGCTGATCGAATCTGAATCACGCCCTCTGAAATCTCAGGCACCTCGATCTTAAACAACTCGATAAGCATCTCTTTGCAGGCGCGGGAGAGGATCAACTGTGGCCCTCGCGACTCCTCATTGATCTCAAGGAGAATCGCTCGCACGCGATCATTCATTCTGAACGTCTCTCGACCAACGAGCTCGGAACGAGGCAGCAAACCCTCGGCATTGTTACCCAAGTCTAGAATGATATTGTCGCGTGTGACCTTCTTGACGGTACCTGCGAGCAGCTCACCCATGCGATCTTTGTATTGGTCTACAACCTGAGCACGCTCAGCCTCTCGAACACGCTGTACGATAACCTGCTTTGCAGTTTGCGCGGCGATTCGGCCAAACCCAACATTCTCCACAACCTCTTCGTGTACATCGCCGGGCAGGAGATTTTCGTCAACTTCAATCGCTTCTTCTGTAGTGAATTGGGTACCCAGAAGTGCGAGTTCGGTATCGGGGACTACCAGCCATTTTCGCGTGGTGACGTAATCACCCGAGATGCGATCGATAGTCACCTCGATATCGGACTCCTCGTCGTATCGCTTCTTTGTCGCCGTGGCTAGCGCCAGCTCAATAGCTTCAAAGATGATGTCTTCGGATACGCCTTTCTCGTTAGAAACGGCTTCGGCGACCATCAAGATTTCTTTGCTCATTCGCTATGTCTCACTCTCATCATCGAGGACCGAATCGCCCTCTTTTAAACTCTCATTCACTGCACTGACCGTGGCAGGCCGAGCGCGCTCAATCCACTCGGGTGTGGGCTCAACTCGAGCTCGGTCGATGCTACTCAAAGGCAGCAGGTACTCGTGCTGATCAACCCGAACGACAATATCGTCGCCATCAATCCCAAAAAACCAACCTCGAAACTTACGGCGCCCCTCAAAGGGGAATCGAAGCTTCACCTCAATCGGCTGCTCCTGGTAGGCCGTGAACTGCTCTTTCTTGAACAACAGACGATCAATACCAGGTGAAGACACTTCGAGGGTGTACTCACCCAGGAAAGGATCCTCGACATCTAACACACCGCTGATGTGGCGACTGACTGAGGCACAGTCGTCCACTGTTACGCCCTGGTCTTTGTCGATGTACACACGCAAAGTCGGGCGCCGGTTAGGGCTAAGTAGCTCCAGTCCCCACAGCTCATACCCCAACATACCGACTGTTGGTTCAAGCATGGTGAGCAGCTGGCTCTCTTTACCACCCATCGTATTCATCGCCGTCCTCGGCAAATTTCGGACACAAAAAAGGCCCGAACAAGGGGCCTTGAATGCAGCGCCAACAAACGCGCTATGTTGGTAGCGGGGGCCGGATTTGAACCGACGACCTTCGGGTTATGAGCCCGACGAGCTACCAGGCTGCTCCACCCCGCATCAAGTCTTCGCAATGCCCCTTGTATCAACGCCTGTGTCGTTGAAGGCATTTACACGGCACCCTGAGCCTAAAGCCATGGGTCCCGCGACTGAGGGGCGAGAGTCTAGGGAGTCAGACTTACCGCGTCAAGGGAGAAACGCACAAAAAGGAGGCGTCAACTGCGAATCGGAAATCAAGAATGACGGCCCGAATTCTTGGGGTATTTATTGGCCCTCAAACTCAGACAACCCTGATGGAAGCCTCGTTCGCTCTTATTGGGACGTTAACCAGTCGCACGATGCAATAACACCCTCCACCGAGGTTCCTGAGCGAACGGCATCGACGATGGCCAGCTCGAGCACCTGTGCGGCGGCAATACCAATACTATTTAGCCGAGGCTCGGCACCGGTTGTTAGGTCGGCGTCTGCCCCCGGCATTGAGACTGCGAATACGGTGTCCCCGTCAAACTGGGTGTGAATGGGTCGGATGGCCCTCGCCATTCCATCGTGAGCCATTTCTGCCACTTTTTTAAGCTGCGACTTCGACAGGCTGGCGTTGGTAGCAATCAGACCCAGCGTTGTGTTTGTACCAAGCGTTATGTCGTCTTGTAATGTGCCCAACGCGATATCAACCGCTGATTCGTAGTGGCCAACATCGTCAGCTCTTATACCAGCGATAGTCGCGTTACGCTTGGTATCCACGACCTCACCCACAGCGTTGACAGCCACCAGAGCCGAGACAACGACGCCATTATCGAGTCGCACTAAGGCACTACCCAGGCCTCCCTTTGTCGCCCTGGAGGGCCCTAGCAGTTTGCCCACTGTCGCCCCAGTTCCTGCGCCAACATTACCCGAAGGGATAGGTGCGTCATTCGCATCCTGAGCCGCGTCATAACCCCATTGCGCGTTAGGCCTCACACGCGAGGAGCCCACCTGCAAGTCGAACAAGACCGCGGCAGGAACAATCGGCACCACGGTGTCCTCAGAAACAGGTAAGCCCACGCCCTCGGCTTCTAGTGCCGCCATCACGCCCGAGGCTGCGTCCAAGCCATAGGCACTGCCCCCAGTCAGCACTATCGCATGAACCTTCTCGACCAAATTTCCCGGCTCCAGTAGGTCCGTCTCACGAGTGCCTGGCGCAGCACCCTGTACCGACACGGCCGCTGTCGCCCCGTCTCCAGCAAAACGCACGACCGTGACGCCTGTCAGATTAAGCTGATCAGTCACGTGCCCAGCGGTGATTCCAGCGATCGCGGTAAGGCTTGTGTTTTCCATACGAAACAAAGGCACCTTTAGCCGTAGAGATAGTCACACAGACCATCACCCCCTCAAAAAAAGGCAGTGGATTTTGTGTCTGCAATCGCAAGGCTAACACGAGGGGGTTAATCGTCGATTAATGCGTCAAAAAGTACCGTTAAATCGAGGTCGAATCTATTTCGTTTGAGTCGGACAACGCATACACTTCGGCGCCTGTCGACAAAAATAATGTAGAGGAGACATTCATGGCGGCTTTACCCGAACACGCCAAGGTCGTTGTCATCGGACAAGGTGGTATTGTCGGTGCGTCAGTGGTTCATCACCTCATCCAAGAGGGTTGGGATGACATTGTTGGACTCGAGAAATCAGCCATCCCGACGGACATTGGATCAACATCACACGCATCCGATTTCTGCTATATGACATCGCACGATAAGTTGAATGTCGAGATTACCAATTACAGCCGGGAGTTCTACGCTAAACGCGGCAACTACATTAAGACGGGCGGCTTAGAGGTAGCTCGTAAAGGCGACGATGACCGCATGCTCGAACTCATTCGTAAGGTGGGTTCAGGTAAGGCATTTGGCACCAACGCCTACATGATTTCGGCAGCAGAGGCGAAAGAGAAGTTTCCACTCCTGGAGGAGGATCAGATCCAGGGAGCCATGTGGGACCCTGATGCGGGTCTGGTGACGCCGCGGTCACAGAAGGTGGCGGGCGACCTGGTTGATGAAGCAGTAGCCTCTGGCAAGCTCAAAGCCTTTGCCTACACACCAGCGACGAAACTGATTGTTGAAGATGGTGTTATCAAAGGGGTAGAAACGCATAAAGGAACCATCACGGCCGATTACGTCGTCCTTTGCGTTGGCATCTGGGGGAACCTCGTGTCTCAGACAGCGGGCGTTAAACTTCCGCTGATGCCACTGGAGCATCCTCTTCTGTTTTTTGGACCTTGGGATCACCTCGAAGGCACGGGTAAAGACATCGTTTATCCCCTAATGCGCGACCAAGGTAACTCGGCCTATGTCCGTGATACGGGTGATCCAACGACACCCGAAGGCGGACTTTTAGAGTGGGGTTACTACGAGCCTTTTGAACCCCGATTGGTCGACCCGACTGATATTGCCGAGCCGGGCGAGGCGCGTCTATCGCCCTCGATGCGCGACATGACCCTCGATCAGGTGATGGATGCCTTCGAACGCGCAATTGAGCTCACACCGGTATTAGGTGAGCTTGGTTGGGAGGAGCGACGCTCTTTTAACGGACTGCTATCCATTACACCAGATAGCAGCTCGATTATTGGCGAATCGACTGAAGTTAAAAATCTCTGGCTCTGTGAAGCCGTCTGGGTCAAAGAAGGCCCTGGCGCCGGAAAGTTACTCGCCGAGTGGATGACGCACGGTAGAACCGAGCAAGATATTCACAGCGTGGACTGTTCAAGACACTATCCAATCCAAAAGGGTGATGACTATGTCCGGAGCCGTTGCTACGAGTCAGCGCAAAAAATCTATACCCCGGCGGTGCACCCTCGCGAGCCTTTTGCTACCTCTCGTGGCATGCGCGTCAGCCCTTTCTACGAGCGCGAAGTTGCCCTAGGCGGCTACTTCATGGAAGTTGCCGGCTGGGAGCGAGCACACGGTTACGCCGCGAACGAGTCAACGCTACTAGCAAAGTATCGTGATCAGGTGCCCGTCCGCGAGGCAGAGTGGGATAACCGACACTTCTGGGAAGTCTCGAACGCAGAACAGCTCGCCATGAGCGACGGTGTTGGCATGATCAACTTGTCGCACTTCGCTATCTTTGACGTTCAGGGCGCTGATGCCGAAGGTCTTATGGAATACCTGTCAGTGGCCAAAGTCGGCGCCGATACAGCGATTGGTAAAGGTGTCTACACACACTTCCTTGATCAGGCTGGCGGTATTCGGTCTGACCTCACCATTATTCGACTCGCAGAAGACTGTTTCCGGGTCGTGTGCGGTGGTGACACGGGTCATCGAGACTACATATGGATGCGTGACATGAGTGACCGTAAAGGGTTCGCAAATGTCACATTCCACGATCAAAGCGAAGAGCTAGCGACTCTGGGTCTTTGGGGACCTGAGGCACGATCCACACTCGCAAAGCTAATGGACGACCCTGAGAGCATCTCAAACGAGTCCTTCCCCTTTGCAACGACCAAAGAAATCATCGTCTGCGGCGTTAAGGTCTGGGCCTTCCGAATCAGCTACGTGGGTGAACAGGGATGGGAGCTTTACTTCCCATTCTCCGATGGTCTCGCTATTTGGGATGCGCTGTTCGACTTGGGCGTAACACCAGTGGGCATTGAAACGTATGCCAACAGCCGGCGTCTTGAAAAGAGCTTGCGGCTACAAAATGCGGATCTGGAAACCGAGTACAACCTGTACGAAGCCGGTCTATCACGCCCCAAGGTCAAGGCAGCGGATTTCCACGGCAAAGACGCCTATGTTCAGCAGCGAGCGCTAGATGAGCAAACCGCTTACCTCTGTACCTTTGTCCTTCAAGACACGACAGACAGTAAGGGCGTGGTGCGTTACCCCGTCGGTACTTGGCCAATTCTCGACCCAGCATCGAAGGAAGTCATCATCGACTCGCACGGTCGGCGCTCCTACACCACCAGCATGGCGTATGGACCTAGTCTCGGCGTGAACGTCGCTATGGGTTATTTGCCTGCCGAAAAAGCGAACGAAGGCGATACCGTACTCATCGAGTACTTTGGTGAACATTACGAAGCCAAGGTCATGAAAGTGGGCTACGGTGCTTTGTTAGATCCGACTAACGAGCGGCCAAAAAGCTGAAACATCGCAAAGGAGCCTAACGGCTCCTTTTTTGTTTCTGAGTGACAGATCGAGCCCGAGTCATGATCAGGCCAAGGTGGGTTATTAGAACCCCCGTGGGTTAGATCACTATCGTAACCGCAGGTTGGCTAGGGCCTTCGACGACGTCTCCGCCCTTCAGCTTGCGCAACCTGCTTCGGAGATGGTCGTTCCACCACAGAGAACAAGTTTGGATACGGGTCTCTCTTGTGTGGGAACGCCATGGCCGCAACAAAGTAGTCCTGAAAATCAGATTCGGTCGCCGTTTCAATTCGCTCGGCACGGTTAACCGTCTGCTGAATCGCATCCCGGGCATCGTGATCAAGGAGCGCTATTCGCGCCCCAACTCCAGCCGCATTACCCGCTGAAGACACCTGATCAAGCGCGCAATCAGGAATTAAACCCAGAACCATAGCGTGCTCAACACTGATATGACTTCCAAAGGCACCTGCGAGTCGTATGCGGTCAACCTCCCCGACTCCCATCTTGTCCATGAGCAATTTGATACCCGCATAGAGCGCGGCTTTTGCGAGCTGAATCTGGCGCACATCGTTTTGAGTCACGACAATATCGCGCTGTGACTCATCCTCGGCAAAATGAAGGACATAAGACCAGGTTCTTCCATGGGATCTGACACGCGATGTCTGCTCAGCGAGCGCCCCGTCAACGATGCCATCCTCGGAGATGATGCCCGCAAGGAACATCTCGGCAATGACCTCAATAATCCCCGAGCCACAGATGCCGGTGATACTTAGTCCTCGCGTCGACTCAGCAAAACCGCTGTCAGTTGACCAGAGCTCAGAGCCAATAACCCTAAATTTTGGCTCCAGGGTTGTGCGATCGATTCTGACTCGCTCAATTGCCCCCGCGGTGGCTCGTTGTCCGGCACTGATTTCACCACCCTCGAAGGCTGGCCCAGTCGGGCTCGAGCAGACCAGAAGTCGGTCTTTGTTACCAAGCACAATCTCAGCGTTAGTACCCACGTCAACAATCAGACTCATAGCGTCATCGGTGTCTGGACTCTCCGCTAGAATCACGCCTGCGGTGTCAGCACCCACGTGCCCGGCAATGCAAGGCAGCACAAACATCCTTGCTTGGCTATGTGTATCGAGCCCCAGATCACGGGCCTTAACCGTCAAACCCTCATCGATCGTCAGTGCAAACGGGGCGCCCCCCAAATTGATGGGATTAATTCCCAGGACCAGATGATGCATGATCGGGTTGGCAACCAGTGAGACCTCCAAAATATTGTCAGTCGTCTCGCCAAGCTGTTCAGTGAGTTCAGCGAAGAGGTTGCTCAGTGCTGTCTGGATGACAGAGGTCATGGCGTCTGCTCCTTCCGGATGCATCATGATGTACGACACGCGACTCATCAGATCTTCGCCAAAGGGAATCTGAGGATTCATGACACTCGCAGATGACAACACGTCTCCTGTTGCCAGATCGCACAGATGCGCGGCAACGGTTGTGGACCCAACGTCGACGGCAACACCGCGTGGCGCATCAAATAAACCGGACCAGACACCAGTAATCTGTGATGACTCGAAAACGGCCACCGTTACGCCTCGGTCACCCGACGCTAGAGCTGCCTGAAGTTTTACGAGCTCACTGGTTTCAATTTGAAGGCCGGTTAAACCCCATTCGGACTCAAGCGAAGCCATTAACAGCTTCGCTTCTCCACGCGCGTCTTCCAGGGTGGACTCCGGTAAGGTCACAAAATAGAGACGTGTCGCCGTATTGAGCTGAATATCTCGATGCTCGGCATCTTTACGAATGATCTGACGGTGAACCTGGCTCTCAGGCGGCACGTCGATAATGACGTCATCAAGCAACTCGGCATGGCAACTCAACCTCCGACCCTCCGGAAGCGGGCCTTTGCGCTCGTTGAACTTTATCTCCGTGGCAACCAGTGGCGACAAATGCGCTGGGCTAGAGGTCATCTTGTGCTTCTGGAAGGTACCCGACATGCAAGCGATTTGGCATCGACCACATAGGCCCCTGCCACCGCAGACCGAATCGATATCCACGCCCAAGGTACGGGCGGCATCGAGCAACTGTGTATGCTTCGGAAATTCCCCGCGCTTACCCGATGGTAAAAAAAGGACTTTTACCTGCTGGCTAGACACGAAGTAACGTTAGCCTCGGCGACGTCCGGCGCGCCCACGACGACCAGCCGCTCCCTCGGGAGCAGGCTCGCGGTACGCTCTAATCCAGTTCGCACAATCGGGATCATGGCCCATCATGACATCACCGCCCCGAACCGCCTGCATGACCTCCGCATGCAAGGGGCTGGTAATGGCAGAGGTCATGCCAGCACCCATGGCCATCGTCAGAAACGCAGCATTGATACCGTTGCGATTGGGGAGACCAAAACTGACGTTAGACGCACCACAGGTCGTATTGACTTTGAGTTCGGTGCGCAGACGCCGCACAAGCTCCATGACCTGTACACCCGCCTGATTGATAGCACCGATCGGCATAACCAATGGGTCAACCACCACATTTTCATGCGAAATACCGAAGTCCGCGGCGCGCTCGACGATCTTCTTAGCCACCTCAAAACGAACATTGGGGTCTTCAGAAATGCCTGTCTCATCATTAGAAATCGCGACTACGGCGGCGCCATATTTAGCGACCAATGGAAGGACACGTTCGAGAACTTCGTCTTCACCTGTGACCGAGTTAACTAGTGCTTTCCCCTGATAGACCGCAAGACCGGACTCCAGCGCCTCAACGATCGATGAATCTATGCTAAGCGGGACGTCCGTCACTGACTGCACTAACTGGATCGCTTCAGCCAGTATGCGAGGTTCATCCGCCAGGGGGATGCCCGCGTTCACGTCGAGCATCTGGGCACCTGCCGCGACCTGCGCCAATGCATCGGCTTCTACGCGACTGTAATCGCCGTTCTTCATTTCTTCGGCGAGGATTTTTCGCCCGGTGGGGTTAATACGCTCGCCGATGACGACAAACGGCTGATCAAAACCGATGCGAACTTCTTTGGTGGCCGAGCTAATAATAGTGGTCGTCATGAGTGTCTCCTGCACAGCTGATAGGCTCTATGCCGTGCACTTATTATTGTAAAACCATGTGCTCGCTTAGTTATCGTTCGGTCGAATACGATGGTAAAAGATAGGCGCGTTTTGTAACGTCTCAAAGAACCGGATGCAAGCTAATTCGCGTCTCTAAATCCCTTATTTGCAACCATCTCCTTTAACGCCTCATCGCTGACCGTAGCTTCGAGGCTTTTCCCTATTTCCTCGGCCAGTGCTTGAGCCGAAAGCTCCGAGTCTACCGATGTTGTCACGCGGCGCCACTCCTCGAGATAAGCATCGCTGCCGCCCTTACCAGCACGCATTGCGGCGCGATCAATTGCCGCCTGGAACCGGTGCTCAAGGAGATATTTCCCACGTTCACGTCCGCGCTTTATTTGCACTTGGGAGGGAATATCTCTCCACAATACATCTATTCTTTGCACGTTAGCTGTCTTCCTTTGTCATCAAATGGGGACGAGTTGACTTCGGGACACCGGGCCCGAGTCGCGTTACTCACACGCCATGCCGGTTTAGGCAATGACACGAACCACTTGCTCTTCAAGTGCACTCGCCAGTAAACCGTAGCCTGTATCCACTATCTCCAGTGGTAGTTTCAATCGGCTGGCCGCCCGCTCAGCCTCGGCGCAGAGTCTGGCATCATTGACCTGTGTTAGGTATACGACTTTGCGATAGTGACCAAACATCATCTCCTCCAGCTCCGGGTGCTGGTCCAGTTTCATCTCACGAATAATCAATCGATCAAAATGGCGCACCAAAAAGTCGGTCAAATAAAAGGTGCCTGGCTCGGCGTCAGCGAGTGCTTCAAAAATTGGACTCGTCGCGTAAAACTCATAACAGTGCGCTCCCGGCAGGCGCTGCGCATGAAAACGCGCTGCAACACGATCGACAGCACCACCGGTACCGCAGTCCGCATAAGCAATGAATATCCTGTCGTAGTTGGCCTGATGCTCGATAAGGGCCGACTCAAGTCGCTCAGCGATCTTTTCAGGACGGTTATGCAACGCGGCGTCCAGACACTTGATGTCGAGCGCCGTCCACGCATTGGCTTGCTTAAGCGCCGATAGCTCTTCCGCTAGCGCGCCACAACCAATGACAAGTAAACGCCCCAAGCGAGATCAGGACTGAGCGAGACGACGCTCTGCAACCAAGCGAACCGCGGTGGTTGCGGCTTCAGCCGCGTCACGGCAGTAGGCGTCTGCACCCACCGCTTCACCAAACTCCTCATTGAGTGGCGCGCCGCCCACCATCACAATGTAGTCGTCTCTGATACCCTGCTCTTTCAGTGCATCAATGACGACCTTCATGTAAGGCATGGTTGTCGTCAGCAGCGCCGACATGCCAAGGATGTCAGGCTTGTGGCGCTCAAGCGCGGCAATGTAATCCTCGACAGCGTTATTGATACCAATGTCGTAGACCTCAAAGCCTGCACCCTCGAGCATCATGGCGACGAGATTTTTGCCGATGTCGTGAATATCACCTTTAACCGTGCCGATGACCATCGTTCCCACCGGCTTCGCCCCAGTCTCCGCTAACAAAGGTCGCAGAATAGCCATGCCACCTTTCATCGCGTTGGCGGCCAGAAGCACTTCTGGCACGAATAAAATGCCGTCTCGGAAGTCAATGCCGACAATTGTCATGCCGTCGACCAGCGCCTTGCTGAGCACCTGTTCTGCGGTCCAGCCGCGATCGAGGAGAATTTGGGTACCTTCCTCAATTTCTTCTTTCAATCCGTCATACAAATCATCGTGCATCTGCAGCACGAGGTCTTCATCGGACAGCTCTGAGAGGATGATGTCTTCTTCGTCGGACATTACTGATGTCTCCCTAATAATCGCCTAGTAGTCTCGATCGGCGAACGATGCTTTTTCACGCGCCATGAAATCCAGTAACGCCTCGTCAATACTTGGATCTAATGCCGGAGGCTCATAGTCCGCCAACATTTGCTTCCAAACACCATTTGCCCTTTGTGCCGCGTCGAGGCTGCCCTCAGCTGACCACTGCTCAAAACTGTTGCTATCGGCAATCGTCGAGCGGTAGAACGCCGATTCAAAGTTACTTAATGTGTGTGCGGATCCGAGGAAATGTTTGCCTGGACCCACTTCGTGGAATGCTTCCATCGCCTGGGCGTTTTCAGAAAGGTCCATCCCCTCAAGCAAGACCGCAATCATGTTTGCTTGATCACAGTCCATAACAAATTTCTCGTATCCCACGGCAAGACCACCCTCGAGCCACCCCGCCGTGTGCAACATGAAGTTAACGCCCGCGAGAGCGGCTGTTTGCAGAGTATTCGCCGCTTCATAGGCAGCTTGTGCGTCGGGAAGCTTTGATGCACATAAACCACCACCGCTCCGGTATGGCACACCCAGTCGGCGCGCCAGCGCCGCTGTGGCGTAGATGACCTGGCTGGGCTCAGGGGTGCCAAACGTTGGTGCGCCGGTGGCCATGGAAACAGCCGCGGCGAAGGTACCAAAGACGACGGGACATCCGGGCCGAACTAACTGCGTTAGTGCAATGCCAGCCATTGCCTCTGCAAGAATCTGGGTACACGTTCCCGCGACCGTCACAGGTGACATGGCACCGGCTAGAATGAACGGTGATACGACACATGATTGATTGTTTCTCGCATAGACCTTCAACGACCCCAACATGGTGCCGTCGAAAACCATAGGAGAATTCACGTTGATCAAGCTGGTAAATACACAGTTCTGATCGACAAATTCCTCACCAAAAACGAGCTTCGCCATATCGACGGAATCCTGGGCGCGTCGATGATGCGTTACCGATCCCATGAGAGGCTTGTCGCTGTATTTGAAATGGCTGTAGACCATGTCGTAGTGGCGCTTGTTTACCGGTAAGTCGACCGGCTCACAGACCGTACCACCCGAGTGGTGGATACCGGGCGCCATGTAGGCGAGTTTCACAAAATTTCTAAAGTCTTCAATCGTCGAATACCGACGACCGTTGTCCAGATCATGGGCAAACGGCGATCCGTACGCGGGCACCAGTACGGTGTTCTTGCCACCGATCGTCACATTTCGTGCAGGGTTTCGCGCATGCTGAACGTATTCTGACGGCGCAGTTGCTTGAATGATTTCCCGGCACATACCGCGCGGAAACCGAACACGGGTGCCCTCAACACGGGCGCCTGCTGTCTTGAAAAGTGCCAATACTTCAGGATCATCAAGGAAATCGATACCGATTTCCTCGAGCAATTTATCCGCATTATCCTCAATGAGTTGAAGGCCTTCTTCGCTGAGAATTTCAAGGTAGGGAATCTTTCGCTGAATGAAGGGTGCACTTGCCGGCACTGCACTGGCTCGCGCCTCACGACGACCCGCCCGACCGCCTCCTTTTCGCCGTCCTGCTCTCTCGCTCATACGACTTTCTCTCTTATTAATATAGGCCCTAATTTTCGCGTCATTTTAACGTCATAAATGGGGGGCAACGCCAGTAAAATCGTGTCGAAAATTAGACTTTTTTCTACCACTTTTTGGTAAGTCTTTAGCGCTCCATTTTCGGAGCTAAAGCTGCCATCAAATCGGCTCGTCGCGATGGGGTTTAGACATTTGTTAAGCCGATAACACAATCGCAACAGTTGATGAGGTACTGTTGTGCCACAACCCAGTATTTAGGCTAAAAAGAAGCGAGTCTGTGGTGTCAGTAAAACGTGTTGCGGTGGTTGGTGCCGGTGTCAATGGTGTGTCCATTGCGAGCGCCTGTGCGTCGCTAGGACACGATGTGCAGCTGTTCGATGAGAGTACACCTTTTGATCAGACAAGCAGTGCATCCTCACGCATGCTCCATGGTGGCATTCGCTATATCGAGCAAGGTCATATCGGGCTGGTCCGCGAGGCATTGATCGAGCGCGATGGCTGGCTTCGCTTTGCTCCCGATGCAACCCGGGTGGAACGATTTTATTTTCCTGTTTACCGGGGGGCGAAGAGGGGGCGATGGCTGCTCTTCGCGGGCACCCTTGTTTATCAATGGCTGGCGGGGCGATTCTCGGTTGGGACCAGTCAATTGCACAGTGACGAGGACATCATTCGAACCTTTCCTCACTTGCTGTCGCAGGGCCTTCGCGGCGGAGCGAGCTATTGTGATGTCGTCATGGAATACGAACCGCTCATTCAACTTCTTATTGATGAGGCAAAGCGCAAGGGCGTGAGCATCATCGAGAACACGCCAATCCAGCGCATATATACCGACGGTCGCATTGATATCTCAGGTAGCACCGTTGAATTTGACTGCGTCATCAATGCAGCAGGACCATGGGCGGCGACACTACTGGAGGAGTCCGGTATAAGCTCCAAGTTCACCATCGACCACGTCCGCGGCTCACATTTAATCGTCAACCTATCACTGAAAAATGCACTCGTGCTGCAAGCGCCGGGAGAACGCAGAATCGTTTTTGTGATCCCTCTCGATCGTGAACGCGCGCTCCTCGGCACCACGGAACACACGCACGATTTGGCAGACCCAATCGTCTGTACAGACGCTGAAAGCGAGTATCTGCTGAGTATCCTGAACCAGCACCTGTCTGAACCACTATCGACGAGCCATATCGTATCTTCCTTTGCCGGTGTGAGACCCATCGTACGCCCTCGTGATGCGATTATCGGCGATATGAGTTCTGCCAGTAGAGACTCCGAGATCGAGGTATCCAATCGTTTGATCAGTGTCTTCGGCGGTAAGTGGACATCAGCACGCCATTTAGGGGAAAAAGTCGCCGCACTTGTCTAACCATCCCACGGTTCTCAGCATGGAAAAACCGACCTATGGTTAATCGCGTAAGGGGACTATTAACGAAAGGAGGTCTCACATGATCACAGCACTTTACGCCAGCCTGCTCTCGCTTTGGTTTGTTTTTCTCTCGATGCGTGTTATCGCATTGCGAGGCAACCCAATGTTCGCTTTCTTAATCCTTGGGGCCTCTCCAAACGAGATGCTCGAACGAGCAGTTCGAGCTCACGGCAACTTGGCTGAGTACGCGCCGATCATGCTGATCTTGCTCTACCTTCTGGAAACGCTACCCGGGACATCTGTTACCCCGACGACGCTACACGTGCTTGGAGGCTCCTTCCTGTTGGGCAGACTCATGCACGGTGTGTGTTTTGGCTTCATGATGTCGAGTATGCCGCTGCGAATTGGTGGGACGGCTCTCACCCTATTCCCGCTGATAGCCGCGGCGGTGCGACTTCTCAAATCCGTTCTTTAAAACCGACCCAGGCGGTTGGCTGTGCTATAAAGATACGAGTAAACCGATAATGTGGGGGATTTGGATACTCAATGACACTTCTCATTGTTTATCTTGCGATTGCCATCGGCGTCTCGTTTCTGTGCTCTATTCTTGAAGCGGTGCTGCTTTCCATGACGCCTACGTTTGTAGAGCGATTGGCGCAAGACCGGCCCCGCGCAGGTGCCGTCGTGCAAAAAGTACGCAAGCGCATGGATGAATCACTGGCCAGTATTTTGATACTGAACACCTTTGCACACACCATGGGTGCGGCAGGTGTGGGTGCGCAGGCACTCAACGTCTTTGGCCCCGAAATGGAAACACTCGTAGCAGTGCTTCTCACGCTCGCCATTCTGTATTTCTCTGAAATCATCCCTAAGACAATAGGTGCAATTTACTGGCGGAGTCTCGCCATACCAGCAGCACATGCCATCGTTTGGTTGGTGCGTCTTACCTACCCCTTGGTTTGGGTCTCCACACGGCTGACCAAGATCATGGGAAACAAGGATATGAGCACCGTGACTCGCGAAGAAATTCTCGCACTCGCCTCGCTCGGTAAACGGCATGGCGCACTGATGTCACAGGAAAACGACTACCTCCAGAATATCCTCCGCATGCGGTCAGTCACTACCGGAGATATTCTGACACCGAGAACAGTCGTTCATATGCTCGATGAAAACGCCACCGTGAACGACGCGTTGACCCTTGAGAAGTCTCGTCGTTTTTCTCGAATGCCAGTGTATATCGATTCTGTCGATACGGTCACGGGGCATGTACTACGGAGTGATTTGTACGAGGCTGAGCGAACCGGCGCAGGTGAGAGCACCATCGCATCACTGCGGCGTGACGTGGTTTACGTCTCGGATAAATTACCTGTCCATAAACTCATCAACCTCTTCATCACTCACCAAATGCATCTGTTTGTGGTCGAGGATAAATACGGTCAAACCGCAGGTGTAGTGACTTTGGAAGACGCTCTGGAAACACTGCTCGGTGCGGAAATTGTCGATGAAAGTGATTCTGTCGCCGACATGCAGGAACTGGCCAAGGAAAAGCACCGGGATCGATTGGAAAGCGCAAACTCTGAGTAATTGAGCTTTCCGCCCGTAACTTGGGAGGCTCTCCGAAAAAATAAGCACCGAAGACCCTTTTTAGACGCACAAAAAAGCCCCATTAATGGGGCTTTTTCGTTGGATGGTGCGGAAGGGGGGACTTGAACCCCCACAGCCATAGGCCACTACCCCCTCAAGATAGCGTGTCTACCAATTCCACCACTTCCGCAATCTGTGTTGGCTTCAGTCGATCGGGAGATCGTCTGCGCCAGAATTCTCGATAGGCTCAACAGCAACCGGTAGATCACCTGCAGGAGCCAAAGGTGCCGCTTCGATCGACTCAAGCGGAACCTCAAAACCAAGGTCGTCGGTGTCTGCAAACTGCTGGTCAGCAATCATTGCCAAACCAAAGCTTGTCGCAAAGAAAAGCGCCGATAACCAACCGGTCGCAGACGTCAGCACGTTACCACCACCTGACGAGCCAAAGACCGTCTGTGATGCACCACCGCCAAACGATGCACCCATGTCAGCACCCTTGCCGCGTTGCAGCAAAATGAGGCCGATGATCGCAAGCGCTACCAGCAGATGGACAACCAAAATAACTTGATTCACGTGTCTCTCCGAAATTGACGTTTATGCACCGAGCAACGTCATTACCAAGGGTGCGCGAGTCTACCCAAGAGCTGCCCCTGGGGCAAGGCTAATCTTGCTATGCAGCCTGCCTGATGGCCTCGGCCACCTGACCGGCTAACGCATCAATAGCGACGCTGTTATCCCCTTCAACCATGACACGAATAACAGGTTCCGTTCCCGAAGGTCGCAGCAGTAAACGCCCTCTTCCCTCGAGCTCAGATTCCACACGGCGGCAGGCTTCACCAATAGTTGGGTGCGCCGTCAGATCAAACCCCTTGCTGATACGAACATTGACCAATACCTGTGGCAAAGGGTTGAAGCCGGAGGCGAGGGCGTCGAGGGTTTTTCCCGAGGCCCTGACCGCAGCCAGTACCTGCAGCGCAGCAATAACGCCGTCTCCTGTGGTACTCAAATCACCACATATAATATGCCCAGACGACTCACCACCCAGGCTCCAGCCTTCCGCGACCATCAGTTCTTTTACATAGCGGTCGCCCACCTTAGCCCTTGCTAGTCGCAGGCCACCCGCCTCGAGCGCTAATTCCAGCCCCATATTGGTCATGAGCGTACCGACGATACCGGCATCAGAATCGCCGCTGGCAAGACGGTGCATGGCAAGCACGTAGAGCACGTCGTCGCCCGTTAGTAATTCGCCCTTCGCATTGACCATTTGTAGCCGGTCACCATCACCGTCAAAGGCAATACCGATATCCGCACCCTCTTCGAGCACCTTTGCCTGCAGTGCAGCGGGCTCCGTGGAACCGACACCATCATTGATATTGTAGCCATCAGGTGTTGCCCCGATGACGACCGTGGTCGCGCCCAACTCTTCAAAGACCGCGGGTGCAATGTGATAGGTTGCGCCGTGAGCACAATCAATCACCAGCTTCATGCCCTTTAGGCTGAGGTCATCAGGGAAGGTTGACTTGCAGTATTCGACGTAACGACCCGCCGCATCCACAATACGACTGGCTTTACCCAGCTGCTCTGAATCAACAGTCTCCATTGGACTATCAATCATGGCCTCGATCTGAAGCTCCAGCTCATCCGACAGCTTGCTACCCTGGCCATTGAAAAACTTGATTCCGTTATCGAAATACGGGTTGTGGGATGCGCTGATGACAATGCCAGCATCCGCGTTCTGTGTCCGCGTCAGTAAGGCGATTCCGGGTGTCGGCAGTGGACCCAGGAGTTTGACGTTAGCACCGGCGGCCACCAGCCCCGCTTGCAGTGCTGACTCGAGCATGTAACCCGATACTCGCGTGTCTTTACCAATGACGACCGTTGGCTTGCTGCCGTCTTCACTGGCGAAGACCTTGCCCGTCGCCCAACCCAGTTTCAACATAAAATCGGGTGTCACAGGTGCATCACCGACGCGCCCGCGTATACCATCCGTACCAAAATATTTACGACTCACAATTTCCCCTCCGTCGCCTGCCAGACGCCCAAAGCATCGGCTGTTTCAGCCACGTCATGTACTCGAACGACAGACGCTCCCCGTTGAGCCGCCATCACCGCAAGTACAGCACTGGGAACCACTCGCTCAGAAGCGGGGCGCCCTGTAATTGCGCCGATCATAGACTTTCGCGAGACACCGACCAAGATCGGCAGATCAAATGAGGCAAATTCCCCAAGCTTTCGTAACATTTGATAGTTTTGCGCCACCGTTTTGCCAAACCCAAAACCGGGATCAATCACTATCTGATCCTCAGCAATGCCCGCCGTGAGACAGGCTGCTATGCGATGCTCAAGAAATGCCTTCACATCGGTGACCACGTCACCGTAATTCGTTTGCTGTTGCATGCGATCTGGCTCATCGGACATGTGCATCAACGAAACAGGTAATCGGGAAGCCACGGCAGCGGCCAAAGCGCCGTCTCTCGAAAATGCGCGAACATCGTTGAGCAAGCCTGCGCCTGCCATTGCCGCCTCTCGCATGACCTCTGGCGTACTGGTATCGATCGACAAGATGACATCAAGCCGAGGGGCAATGAGCTCCACCGCGCCCATGACTCGATCGAGCTCTTCCTGTGCTGAAACGGGTGCGGCTCCGGGACGGGTCGACTCACCCCCGATATCTAGGATGGATGCGCCATCGTCAACCATCTGAACTGCTCGCTCAAGCAGTTGATCGTTACGAATTCCAGTGCGAGAAAGAAGCTGACCACCGTCGGAAAATGAATCGGGCGTCACGTTCAGGACGCCCATAATTTGCGGTGTGTCCAGCGATAATGATCGCTGTCCACACTGGAGAGTCACTGACATGTTTCTCAGTGAGTGACAGGATCGCCCATGGCATCGTCATTCGGAGATGACGCTTCCGGATCTGACGGCGAGTCAGATGGGCCATCGGACCAGTCAGAGGGTGGGTTGGGTTTGCGGCCTTCCATGATCGCGTCAATTTGTTCAGCGTCGATGGTCTCATATTGCATCAAGGCCTCAGCCATCATATCCATCTTGCTACGGTGCTCTTCAAGCAGGTTACGCGCTTTCTCGTAGCACTCGTCTATGATGGATCGAACCTCTTTATCAATGGCCAGCGCTGTCTCGTCTGACATTGCTTTAGACGGTTGCGCAGCACTTCGACCCAAGAAAACCTCTTCGCCACCCTCGTCATACATCAATGGACCCATGGCATCCGAGAGACCCCACTTGGTCACCATGTTGCGGGCTATTTCAGTCGCACGCTGAATATCGTTGGAGGCTCCCGTGGTAATGCCCTCTTTGCCCAAGGTCATCTCCTCAGCTACACGACCACCGAACAAACTCGTAATCTGACTCACGATATGGCGCCGGGTATGGCTGTACCGATCTTCCTCTGGCAGGAACATGGTGACACCCAATGCCCGGCCACGTGGAATAATGGATACTTTGTAAACCGGGTCGTGCTCGGGCATGAGACGCCCCACAATTGCGTGCCCTGCCTCGTGATACGCTGTATTGAGCTTCTCTTTCTCGGACATCACCATAGAGCGGCGCTCAGCACCCATCATGATCTTGTCCTTAGCGAGCTCAAACTGTTGCATTCCGACGCTTCGCACGCCGGCTCGCGCTGCAAATAGCGCGGCTTCGTTCACCAGGTTGGCTAGATCTGCGCCGGAGAAACCCGGCGTACCTCGCGCAATTTTTGAGGCTTCAACGTTTTCTGCGAGCGGTACTTTACGCATGTGCACCTTGAGGATTTGCTCTCTACCTCGGATATCAGGAAGTCCCACAGTGACCTGACGGTCGAAACGGCCGGGACGGAGTAAAGCTGGATCGAGTACATCTGGACGGTTAGTCGCCGCAATGACGATGACACCGTCGTTTCCACCGAAGCCATCCATCTCAACTAGCAGCTGGTTCAAGGTCTGCTCACGCTCATCATGACCACCGCCAAGACCAGCACCACGGTGACGACCGACCGCATCGATCTCATCAATGAAAATAATGCACGGCGACTGTTTTTTCGCCTGATCAAACATGTCGCGAACGCGCGACGCGCCCACGCCAACAAACATTTCAACGAAGTCCGATCCTGAAATGGAGAAGAACGGTACTTTGGCCTCACCCGCAATGGCTTTAGCGAGTAGAGTTTTACCGGTACCAGGCTGCCCCACCATAAGAACGCCGCGTGGTATGCGTCCGCCCAGCTTTTGAAAGCGGCTGGGATCGCGCAAGAATTCAACAAGCTCCTGAACGTCTTCCTTGGCTTCGTCGACACCAGCGACGTCTGCAAACGTTGTCGTAATCTGATCTTCACCCAGCAGCTTTGCCTTGCTCTTGCCAAAGCTCATTGGGCCGCCACGGCCGCCGCCACCACCTTGCATCTGGCGCATGAAGAACATAAAGACAGCGAGAATCAGTAAAATAGGGAAACTGGCAACCAACAACTGAGTCCACACCGATTGCTGCTCCGGCTGCTTACCCTCAACCACCACATTGTGGGCAAGGAGGTCATCCATCAGCTTCGGATCCTCGACCATGGGTCGAATGGTTTCAAAACTAGAGCCATCAGTCCGCTCTGCCGAAATCGTCAATCCATCGACAACCACCTTGGACAGGCGATTGTTCTGAACCTCTTGAATAAAGGCCGAGTAACCCAGTTGCTCTTTCTGTCCCTGGGTACTGAAGTTGTTGAATACCGACAGCAATACAGCCGCTATCGCTAACCACAACAACATATTCTTCGCCATATTGTTCAAATCACTATCCTCCGGACTGACCTAGGCGTCTATCGGCCCACCAGTATAGCGGGGTATTCATAAGACGCGCACTTAAATGACATGGAGACGCCAAGGCACTATTTCAAGGATTTACGGGAAATTTCCGTAACTGGGTCTAACCTTTGAACCCTTTGGCAACTACATAGACCTCCTTAGAACGAGGTCGGGACGCTGCTGGCTTGCGGCTGTTAACTGACTGAAAGCTGGTGCGAACCGATTTAAGCCAGTCATCAAAGCCTTCACCGTGGAATACTTTTGCCGCAAATACGCCACCTTTTGGAAGCATCTGTACCGCCAAATCAAGCGCGAGTTCCACCAGATACATGGCCTTGGGCTGGTCGACATCGACGATACCGCTCATATTGGGCGCCATATCAGATAACACAACGTCAGGTTGATCGGAGCCAATAACCGCTTGAATCTCATCGAAAACCGACTGCTCGGTAAAGTCACCCTCTATGAAATCGACCCCTGCAATGGCATCCATCGGTAAAATATCACTGGCGATGACGCGCCCCTTGTGACCCACCAGTTGAGCTGCTACCTGCGACCACCCACCGGGCGCACTGCCCAAATCAACCACCGTCATTCCAGGTTTGATGAAACGATCCTTTTCATTCAGTTCGAGTAGTTTGTAGCACGCTCGTGAGCGATAACCATCCGCTTGTGCGCGCTGCACATAAACATCGTCTCGATGTTCTTTCAGCCACGCCTTACTCGACCCGCGCTTCTTCGCCATTTTTAAGGACTCCTGAAACAATGCCCGTTAGAATAGCAATCCTTCATTCACAAACCGTACCCGAGAGAGCCCGACCTTGGAAAACCGATTGCTAAAACAGTACCGCGCGATTGCACATAAACTTCACCCTATTGTAACCGTCGGTGGACAGGGTTTAACCAGTGGAATCGAAACCGAGCTAGATCGTGCACTTACCGACCACGAGCTTGTGAAGATCAGAGTAAACATGGGCGATCGTGAATCCCGAGATGCCGTGATCGAGCAATTGGTGGGTCTGTGCAGTGCCGAATTGGTTCAGAAAATTGGACACACGGCGACCTTGCTGCGTCACTCCCCAAACGCCGATCCAAGGAAATCAAACCTGCAAAGACCTCTCTGATGTCCAATATTCTCGAATTTCCTGGTCGCGAAAAACAAGCCTACACCTATCTGACAGATCAACTTAGTTCGTTATTGAGAGACAAAGGTGCTGACGATGTTCTCATTGCTCACGCTACAGAGCTCCTAACCAAGGTCTATGGAGAGCTCAAGGACGAATCGGATTTCTCATTTACCGTCAATCTACCCGGCGGATTGGACATCGACGACGTGCAGCGGCTGCAAGAGGACATTGGCACGGGGGTTGAGGCCTTACGCCAGCATCATCACTCCATCGTGATTCGCATGGCAGCGCAGCTACTATTGACCGAGTTAGCGCTATTCCAACGAAGTAGGGACTAGCTATATCTAGCTCAACAGCACACCAGCCAGGGTATAAACCATCAGGGCAACAAGCCATGCCAGCACCAGATAACCCACCATCAGTGTCACGGCAAATCGAGCAGATTTTGCCTCTCGCGAAAGCAGGGCCACGGTGGATACGCACTGAAGGGCAATCGTAAAGAACACCACCAATGCTGCCCCCGAGGCGATACTCAGTCCCGATGCGGCAATTTGATCGGCCAGTGGAGCAGGATCTTCGTCGGCACTTTCAATGCCAAAGATCGTGCCCAGAGTTCCAACAAATACCTCGCGGGCCAGAAACGAGGCAATGATCGCTACGCCGTATCGCCAGTCTAGGCCCAAGGGCGTAAACACCGGCTCAATGAAACGTCCGATCGTCGCTAGCCAAGAGCCACCTAGGTCTTCACCACCATTTGGGAAGTAACCGAGAAACCAGACGACAACAGTCACAGCGAAAATGACACTGCCTGCCTTACGAACAAAGTGCCCGGCGCGATTCAGGGCAGTACTAAAAATGGTTCGACCCGCAGGCCATCGATAAGCAGGCAATTCCAGGATGAAAGGCGTATCGCCGTGACTCTCGCCTCCCATACGACTCACAACAGCAGCAACGATTAGCGCCGTAGAGATACCAAAAAAATAAATCACTGACATTGCCAGACCCTGCCAACCAATGAGACCACCTAACGCGGTCTCGTTGGGGATCAAAATAGCAATGAGAAGTGCATAGACGGGTAATCTTGCCGAACAGGGCATCAGTGGAATAGCCACGTAGGTGAGTAATCGCTCTTGCATCGATGACATGGTGCGCGCAGCGTAAATGGCCGGAATCGCGCAAGCAACGCCGGACAGTAATGGCACAAAGCTTTTCCCCGAGAGGCCAAAGACGCTCAGGGGCCGATGACAAATTAGCGCGGCGCGAGCTAGGTAGCCTGAGCCCTCAAGTGCACCAACGATGAGGGTCAAAACGAACACCAACGGTACAAAAACAAGAAAGGCACCCAGTCCACTGAAAATTGCGTCGTTCACAAAGTCCGCAATTACTCCCTCGGGCATAAGGGACGCTACCACCGAGCCCATGACGATCACCAACGCCTCGACGCCGTCCATGAGCGGGGCAGCCCAAGTAAAGATTGCCTGGAAGAACAACGTCATGATGATGACAAATGCTAGCCCGCCTGAAACAGTACCCAACAGCCACTGATCCAGCCGGGCTTGTCGGCGAACGAGAAGATCGCCCTTGGGGGCATATCGCTCCCCTATTTGCTGAGCCGTTCCCGTAATTAACGCATCGGGACTGTCTGCCCAAGGAGCCACACCCAGCTCTCGCGTTTGCATTGCCCGCTCGGCCTCGGCAATACCCGCGCCGGTGCGCGCGCTGACGGGGTGCACGGGAACACCCAGTGCGGCACTCAGACCTGACACATCGAGATCGAGACCATCGGTCTCGATAAGATCCATCATATTGAGCAGGACCACGAATGACTTACCGGCAACAGCCGCTTCTCGCGCTACTTGTAGGCAATAAGTTAGACCTTTCTCCAGTCGAGTGGCGTCAAGAACCATGGCCACCAACACATCCTGCGGGTCACGCAGCGCAGAGCGCAGACTGTTAATAGCAATCTGCTCTTCCTCGGATACCGGATTCAGTGAGTACGTGCCGGGAAAGTCCCAGAGTGTTACCTCAGGATTCGAGAGCAAACTCCCCGTACCCACATCGATGGTTATCCCTGGGTAGTTGGCGACCTTGTGCTTGAGACCCGTAAGTCGATTGAAAAGTGCGCTTTTTCCAGAGTTTGGCGCACCTACCAATAAGACGTTAGTCATGCGCTGGACTCTGGAGAAACAAAGACAACACTCGCCGTCCGCTGATCCAGGCTGTAAGTGGCACCGCCCACAGCGTATACACGGGGGGCACCAAAACCGGGCCGCATCAGACAAGTCACCCTCTGGCCTTCTCGAAAACCAATGTCGATCAATCGCTGAGCCGCGCTTCCTAACGTATTGGCCTTAATCGCGGTTATTTGACTGGACTCATCGACTGCGAGCTGCCAAAGCGGCCTAGAAACAGTTGATTGAGGGGTCATTGACACAGCAGTGAACTGATCACATCACAACTAGACGTGACGCACCTTATCGATCTCGTAGTAGATATCGCCACCCGGGGCTTTGACAACGACTTCATCACCTTCTGACTTACCGACCAAAGCACGCGCAATAGGCGAGCTGACCGAAATCATATTCTGTTTCACGTCCGCCTCATCCTCACCGACAATGCGGTAAGTGACCTCGGTGTCATCATCTATGTTAATCAAGTCAACAGTGGCACCGAATAGCACGCGCCCCGTGTGAGTCAGTGTCGTGATATCAATGACTTGCGAGTTTGACAGCTTGTATTCGAGCTCCTTGATTCGGCCCTCGGCAAAACTCTGCTGCTCTCGCGCTGCGTGGTACTCGGCGTTTTCTTTAAGGTCACCGTGCTCCCTCGCCTCGGCGATCGCTGCCACGATTCTTGGTCGGTCCACCTTTTTTAGGCGTTCGAGCTCCTCCCGGAGCGCGGCTTCGCCTGCAACAGTCATTGGAACTTTATTCATTTACCAAACTCACATGGAGATCCTGCAACCTGCGAACCTGCCCATCAGGCTCCTGTTCCATTGACATGCAAATGGCTTCGGCTGCCGCCAACGTCGTAGTGTAGAACACCTGATGCTGCTCGGCACTCGCTCTGATAGAGGCTGAATCCAAGATAGCGGTTCGTCCCTCAGTCGTGTTGATGATTAACGATGCTTCGTCGTTCTTGATCAAATCTACAATGTGGGGGCGCCCTTCCGCCACCTTATTAACCGAACGCACCTGGAGACCCGCCTGCTCTAACGCCTTTGCCGTACCCTTGGTCGCCGCAAGCGTAAATCCGGTTTCGACGAGTCGCTTGGCAACCTCAACCGCAGCCGCCTTGTCAGCATCGCGCACGCTCAGTAAGGCAAGGCCAGACTGAGGGGTCACATCGCCAGCGCCTAGCTGTGCCTTAGCGAACGCATCCGCAAACGTCGGCCCCGTACCCATGACTTCACCGGTGGACTTCATCTCCGGACCCAATATCGGATCAATCCCGGGGAATTTGTTAAACGGCAGCACCGCCTCTTTGACGCTGAAGTAGCTAGGCACCACTTCGGCCGTAAACCCTTGTGACTTCAAGCTCTGGCCTGCCATACACCGCGCCGCAATTTTCGCTAGCGACACACCAATTGCTTTTGATACGAAAGGCACGGTTCTGGAGGCTCGTGGATTCACTTCGATCACATAAATCTGATCGTCCTGCCATGCCAACTGAACGTTCATGAGCCCCTTCACCTCAAGCGCCACCGCCATGGCTTTCACCATATCGCGCATATCGTCTTGCACATCAGCGGGCAAGCTGTAGGGCGGCAATGAGCACGCAGAGTCGCCGGAGTGAATCCCGGCCTGCTCGATGTGCTGCATAATCGATCCGATGACAACATTTTCCCCATCAGACACCGCATCAATGTCGACCTCGATTGCGGCACTCAAGAACGAATCGAGCAACACGGGTGAGTCATCAGACACCTGAACGGCATCGCGCATGTACCTCAGCAGGTCGTCCTCGCGATAAACAATTTCCATCGCTCTACCGCCTAAGACATAGGACGGCCTAACCACCAGCGGATAACCGATTTCTCGAGCCGCTGCGACGGCTTCGCCAACACTGCGGACCGTCGTATTTGCCGGCTGAAGCAAGCCAAGCGTCTGAATCATCTGCTGGAATCGCTCCCGGTCTTCCGCTCGATCAATCTGGTCGGGCGTCGTCCCAATGATGGGAACGCCAGCTGACTCGAGTTCACGCGCCAGCTTCAATGGGGTCTGGCCACCAAACTGCACAATGACACCCTTGGGTTTCTCTAGACCCACAATTTCCAGTACATCCTCGAGCGTCACTGGCTCGAAGAACAACCGATCTGACGTATCGTAGTCGGTCGACACGGTCTCCGGGTTACAGTTGACCATGATCGTTTCGTAACCATCCTCAGCCATAGCCTGTGCCGCGTGGACGCAGCAATAATCAAACTCGATACCCTGACCAATACGGTTGGGACCGCCGCCAAGCACGATGATTTTTTCTTTATCGCTTGGAGCGGCCTCGCACTCCTCTTCGTAGGTCGAGTACATATAGGCCGTCGCGGACGAAAATTCAGCCGCACAGGTATCAACCCGCTTGTAAACCGGTCGTAAATCCATCGCGTGACGATGGGCCCTTACGGAAGCCTCAGGCGCACCCATGACAGTGGCGATTCGCTTATCAGAAAACCCTTTGCGCTTCAGATTGCGAAGCTCTGCATACCCGAGTTCAGTTACCGATCGACCCGCGAGCGTTCCTTCAAGGCGCACGATGTCCTGAATCTGTACGAGGAACCAGGGATCCACACCGGAGTAGCCATAAATCTCCTCCAGTTCAAACCCGGCTCTGAAGGCATCTGCGAGATACCAGATTCGGTCGGCGCCCGGATGGGTTAACTGCTTCACTAACTCTGCACGAGAATCATCGTCAGTCACCGACATTTGGGGCTCGAAGCCAGCGGAGCCCACTTCCAAACCGCGCAATGCTTTTTGAACGGATTCCTGGAACGTACGACCAATGGCCATAACCTCACCCACAGACTTCATTTGCGTGGTGAGCCTGGCATCCGCTGTCGCAAATTTCTCAAATGCAAAACGCGGAACTTTTGTCACGACGTAGTCAATAGAGGGCTCGAATGAGGCCGGTGTCACGCCACCGGTAATGTCGTTCGCCAGCTCATCAAGGGTGTAGCCGACCGCGAGCTTGGCCGCGACCTTAGCAATCGGAAAACCCGTCGCTTTCGATGCCAAGGCCGATGATCGCGATACACGAGGATTCATCTCGATAACCACAATACGGCCCGTATCGGGGCATTGCCCGAACTGCACATTTGACCCCCCCGTCTCAACGCCAATTTCTCGCAGAACCGCGAGCGAGGCGTTTCGCATGAGCTGGTATTCTTTATCGGTTAGTGTCTGCGCGGGCGCAACCGTGATCGAGTCACCGGTGTGGACACCCATAGCATCGAGATTCTCGATGGAGCAGACAATGATGCAGTTGTCATTCTTATCTCGCACCACCTCCATCTCGAACTCTTTCCACCCAATAAGCGACTCGTCAATCAGAAGCTCATTGGTTGGGGACAGCTCAAGACCTCGCTTGCAGATGGTTTCAAACTCGACTCGGTTATAGGCAATACCGCCCCCCGACCCACCCATCGTGAACGATGGACGGATGATGCAGGGAAAGCCTACCTTTTCCAGTACACCAAAAGCTTCCTCAAGCGTATGGGCAATTTCAGCGCGAGGCGTTTCCAAGCCGATCTTTTTCATCGCTATATCAAACTTCTCGCGATCCTCGGCTTTATCGATCGCCTCTTGAGTCGCACCGATCATTTCGACGCCGTATTTAGCAAGAACACCCTCGGCATCGAGTTTCAGTGCACAATTCAACGCAGTCTGGCCACCCATGGTCGGTAGCAGCGCGCAAGGTCGCTCTTTCTCGATAATCTTCGCAACGGTCTGCCATTCCACAGGCTCGATATAGGTCGAATCAGCCATAGCCGGATCCGTCATGATCGTGGCCGGATTAGAGTTCACCAAGATCACACGGTAGCCCTCTTCACGGAGGGCCTTACACGCTTGAGCGCCCGAGTAGTCAAACTCGCAGGCCTGGCCAATCACAATGGGGCCTGCGCCTAGGATCAAAATACTCTCAATGTCGGATCGTCTTGGCATTAGGCGGCTCCTCCCTGAGAGACTGCAGCGGTCATTGCCTCAATGAAGGCGTCAAACAAATACTTTGCATCGTGCGGCCCCGGGCTCGCTTCGGGATGACCTTGAAAACTGTAAGCCGGCGTATCCGTTCGACGGATCCCCTGAACCGTGCCGTCAAACAGTGAGCGGTGAGTAACGACCAGGTTCTCAGGCAGATCCGCATCCGAAACCGTAAACCCATGATTCTGGCTGGTCACCATTACGGTCTTGTTGGCTAGGTCTTGAACCGGATGGTTCGCTCCGTGGTGACCGTGACTCATTTTCTCAGTGCGGGCGCCACTGGCTAACGCCAAAATCTGGTGCCCGAGGCAGATGCCAAAGAGGGGTAGGCCTGAGGCCATCACCTTCTGAGCCAGATCAATTGCGTAATCACAGGGCTCAGGATCTCCCGGTCCATTAGACAGGAAAACGCCATCTGGATTATGGGCCATGACGTCGTCGTAAGAGCTCTTAGCTGGCATAACGGTCACACGACAACCAAGATCAACGAGGATTCGAAGGATGTTGCGTTTGACACCAAAATCCAGTGCCACGACGTGATACTTTGGATCGGGCCTTGCGGGCGAAGCCACGCCCAGCTGCCAGGTGGATTCTGTCCACTCGTAACTGCTGTTAGTGGTTACCACCTTGGCCAGGTCCATCCCTTTAAGTCCCGGAAATGACTGAGCCTCAGCAATAGCTGCCGCCTCATCGACTGCATCGCCCGTCAAGATACAACCGGCCTGCGCGCCCTTTTCACGGATGATGCGCGTCAGCTTGCGCGTGTCGATGTCTGATATACACACCGTATTATGGGCAACGAGGTAATCGGCAAGACTTTGCTCCGAACGAAAGTTGGAAGCCACCAGCGGCAAGTCGCGAATAATCAAACCCGCCGCGTGAACGGCATCAGACTCGGCATCAGCCGCATTCGTTCCGGTGTTACCGATATGAGGGTATGTCAGAGTCACCATCTGCTGAGCGTACGAGGGATCGGTCAAAATCTCCTGATACCCCGTCATCGCAGTATTGAAAACCACCTCTCCCACAGTTTTCCCATCGGCACCAACTGAACGGCCGCGAAAAACTGTGCCGTCTGCAAGCGCTAAGACAGCAGGTTTATCCACTCGACATCCTCCAGAGAGTCACTTGCCCGGTGCCCGTGAAGCCTCTCTTTGCCTCACTATTCTTCAACCGGATTGGCACCAGATATGTTATTGTTTCGCGCACACAGTGATGCGCCGGACGGACCCGAAAGTCGCCGACCAATTCATCAATGCGCTAAGATTCAATTGTACGGTTAAGCCGGTTTAGTGTCCACGAAAAAGGACCAAATCCTCGTCCGTTTCAACGTCAAAATTTTGCAGTTTATCGGGGACCTTTAATGGCCAACACAACGAGACAGACAGCGGCAATCACAGGCGCTGGCGACGGCATTGGGCGTGCACTTGCCGTTAACCTGAATGAGCGCGGCATCGATCTTTACCTATGCGACATCGATCAAGAGCGGCTGGATGCGACAGTGGCAATGCTGGACACAGCTCGGTCATCCGTATCCACCGCACTGGTTGACTGCGGTAATCGAGCGGAGATCGAGACCTGGGCAGGCACCATTACATCCGAAAACGATCGCTTGGATTTTTTGTTCAATAACGCCGGCGTGGCCTACGGTGCAGCGTTTCGTGATGCATCGCTCGACAATTTCGAGTGGTTGATGAATATCAACTACTGGGGCGTCGTCTGGTGTACGAAAGCGCTTTTACCCCTACTCGAAGCATCTCCGTCAGGCCACCTTGTAAACATCTCATCGATTTTTGGCATGGTAGGTATTGCAACGCAGAGTGCGTACAACAGTGCCAAATTTGCCGTCCGTGGTTTCACTGAATCACTTCAGGCCGAGTATCGCGCCACCTCACTTACCGTCACCTGTGTTCACCCGGGGGGCATCGCTACAAATATTGCGCTGCGCGCTCGAACCGACGGCGAAGCGTCAGAAGCGAGTGCAGAGGAGCGCGACGAATCGTTCAAGCAAATCGCGAGAACCTCTGCAACCAAGGCCGCACAAGTGATTATAAAAGGCACATTGGCGGGACGTCGTCGTGTATTCATCGGCTGGGACGCCTGGTTCATGCATACCCTTACCAAGTTCATGCCCACCTCCTACCACGCAATCACCACTCGGTTAGGATCAAGAAACGATGACAACGGCTGAGGCTGCCGAGCAAGCCGAGCCGACCAAGTTAAGTCGTTCATCGTTTTTCATTCTGATTGCGGGGCTTCTGGCTAACGCTGTCGGGCAGGCGTTCATTTTTGCCATTCTTCCGCCGTTGGGGAGAGAGGTTGCGCTGACCGAGATACAAACGACCTCAATCATCTCGACGTCCGCCCTGGTCTTTACCTTCTTATCGCCCTGGTGGGGTCGCAAATCAGATCAAATCGGTCGGAAAGTCGTCATTGTTATCGGCCTAACAGGGTATGCCGCAGGAACAGTCGTCTTTGCAGGTGTGTTCGCCTTGGGAATGAAAGGCATTCTTACCGGCTGGGCGCTGTACTTCACCGCCTTGATCTGTCGCTGCATGCAATCTTCCCTGATGGCCGCAACCAGTCCTGGTGTCACCGCCTATGCAGCCGATCACAGCTCACGCGCGTTCAGAACACAGACTCTGGCCCGTATCGGTACAGCAAACAGTCTGGGCTTGATTATTGGTCCTGTGCTTGCCGGCCTCCTGGCGGGTTTGGGTTTGCTCGCGCCACTTTACATTGCTGCGCTATTTACCTTTATTGCCGTATTCATTGTCTGGAAATTCCTTCCGGAAGGAGACAACACGGGACCCGCCCGCAAGCGCGCACCCCGACTCTCCTTTCTGGACTCGAGGTTACGCGTTTACCTGTTAAGCGCCATTGGCACCTTCACGGGTTTCTCGGCCATCCAGCAAACATTGGGATTTCGAATACAGGATAGCTTGTCGCTGACGGGCGTTGAAACAGCGCAGTACACCGGGGCGGCCTTGATGGTCTCCGCCTTCTTTACCCTCGCGTTACAACTCTCCGTCACTCAACGCTACACGGGGCCGGCACTCAATCTGGTGCGCATGGGGCTTGTGGCCAATCTCATTGCCGCCGGTGTAGTGACCTCGGCGCAGGGGCTCACAAGCCTATTAGTCGGAATGGCATTTATGGGCGCAGGTCTAGGGTTATTAGGTCCCGCTATTGCCGCAGGCGCCTCGCTAGCGGTGAGCCGCGACGAGCAGGGCGGTGCGGCAGGTCTTATTACCGCCTGTCCGGCAGCGGGATTTGTCATGGGTCCGATACTGGGTGGGGCGCTCTATCAAATAAGTCCAACTTACCCGCCACTCTTCGCGGGCTTTATCACGATTGTGGTGCTGAGTTACGCGATGAAGTCCCGACCCCACCTGATGGTCGAGGAAGATTAGTCCAGTAGCCGTTCGATAGCCGCGCGTATACCAGCGGGAATTGCGGCCGAGCGATTTGCTTTGCGATCGACAAAGGCATGCGTGAATCGCCCGGTCACACTGCTCAGATCGGCGTCTTCAGCGAAGACGCCAATTTCCCAGGTCACTGACTTCTCACCCATCCGGCTAATGCGCAGTCCGAGCTCGAGTCCCTGAGGGTAGGACAAGGGTGAAAAATAATCAGCCGACGAGTTAACGACATAACCGACCACAGAATCGATGCCCGGACGCATACCTCCCTCCTCGATCAAGAAGCGATTCACCACCGAATCAAAGAAGGCGTAGTAGGCAACGTTGTTGATATGTCCGTAAATATCGTTGTCCGCCCAACGACTATTGAGCGGATAAAACACCGAAAAGTGCGCTCGGGGAGACGGCGCTGCCCGTTCGCTCACGCCCAACCCTGCCAGGCTTCGCGGTAGAGCTGAAGCGCTGTTGCCTCATCGACCGCGCGAGGGTTATTAATCAACAACCGCTGCTGGAACATGGCATCGCTTGCCAACATGGGTAGATCCGACTCGGGGATATTGGCCTGTGCCAACGTTGCTGGTAAACCGCTCTCGCTAATCAGTAGCTTGAACCAATCGATGAGGCCAAGCGCAGAAGCCTCGGCTCCCGGTAAAACAGCCGCCAACTCCGCGTAGAGCTCGGGGCAGGCTTCTGCATTGAAGTTTAGAACCGTTGGAAGCATGAGTGAGTTACTGAGCCCGTGCGGGATGTGGTAGTGGCCGCCGACAGGATAGGCCAGCGCGTGCACTGCGCCGACGGGTGCGTTTGCAAATGCCTGCCCTGCAAACATCGACCCTAGCAACATCGCCTCTCGTGCATCCGTGTCTTGCGGCGATGTCAGGACTGTTCGAATATTTTCAGATAACAACTTGAGTGCGCGTAAGGCAACCATGTCTGAGATGGGATTTTTCTTGATCTTCGAGGTGTACGCCTCGATCGCATGCACCATGGCATCGATGCCTGTCATCGCCGTGATGCTGGCCGGAAGACCAATGGTTAATGCTGCGTCGAGAATGGCGACATCGGGCAAAAGGACAGGTGAACTCACTCCAGCCTTGGTCGTTTCACCGGTTGTAATAATCGCAACCGGCGTGACCTCGGAACCCGTTCCAGCGGTGGTCGGCGCCAAAAACAACGGCTTCCTTGGGCTGGAAACCATGCCCACACCATAGATTTCCGAGAGCGACTGCTGATCATTTGATAGCACCGAGACCACTTTGGCGACATCCATTGAGCTCCCGCCACCAATAGCGATGACGCAGTCACAATCACCAGCCCTGTAAGCGGATAGACAGTCACCGACGACACGCTCCGATGGGTCGGGTTCGATACCGTCATACACCGTCACCCTATCGCAGCTCCTGCGGAGGTGATCAATGGCGGGAGACACCACGCCTAGTTCAATCAGCATGGCATCTGTGACAAATAGCGGCCTCGAAAGACCGCGCTCTGAAAGCAAGTCAGGCAACTGTAGAACAGCGCCTGATTGCACCAGCGTGGTCTTGACCGATTGGAACGAATAGCCGCCCATCACTCAGAAGGTAAAGATGACCTTGCCTTTGGCTCGCCGCTCCATCATGGCGGAATAGCCGGCTTCGTAGTCTTCAATGGGGAAGACATCAGTCACCACAGGGTTGAGCTTGCCGTCATTGAATAGGCCCCACAGCTCCTCAACATTTTGCTGCTGCTCTGCGGGTTCTTCACCCAGGAAACGCCCCCAGAAAACACCGATCAAAGCACAGCCTTTCAACAAGGTTAAATTGAGTGGAATGCTCGGTATGGGGCCTGAGGCGAAGCCAATCACAAGGTAGCGACCATTCCACGCCATACTTCGAACCGCGGGCTCCGCAAAATCACCACCAACGGGGTCATAAACAACATCAACGCCCTTTCCACCGGTAATTTCCTTGATGCGATCTTTCATGGACTCATTGCTGTAGTTAATGACTTCGTCAGCGCCCAGCTGCTTGCAAAGCTCTAACTTTTCGTCAGAGCTGGCTGCCGCAATTACGCGTGCACCCATAACCTTGCCCAACTCGACAGCTGTACTGCCAACACCGCCAGCAGCGCCCATCACAAGCATCGTCTCGCCGGCCTTCAGCTGCCCACGCTGCTTCAGAGCGTAATAGGACGTGAAGTAGGTCATACCCACACCCGCGGCAGCCGTAAAGTCGATACCCGATGGCTTTGGTAACAGCGCGTTTTCGTTGACCACAGCCTCACTGGCAAAGCCACCAACACCACCCAACTGGATGACACTGTCGCCAACTGACCAGCGAGTCACCGCCGAGCCAACCTCGGTCACAATACCCGCAGATTCACCGCCCGGCACAAAAGGCATTGGCGGTTGCATCTGATATTTGCCTTGGATGATGAGAACGTCGGGGAAGTTAAGGCCAGCAGCCTTTACCTCCATCCGCACGTCATTGGGACCTAACTCAGGGGTTTCCCAGTCATGGACCAAATTGAGCTTATCGGGAAGCCCGTGCTCGCTACATACGACTGCCTTAGCCATCTTAGTAAACCTCAAACAGGCCAGCAGCACCCATGCCACCACCCACGCACATGGTAATGACAACGTACTTAACACCTCGGCGCTTACCTTCGATAAGAGCGTGCCCGATCATGCGCGATCCACTCATACCATAGGGGTGGCCAATCGCAATGGCACCGCCATCAACGTTCAACTTGTCGTTATCGATACCCAGCGTGTCGCGGCAGTAAAGCACCTGAACCGCAAACGCCTCGTTCAGCTCCCAGAGACCAATGTCGTTAACCGTAAGACCGTGCTGCTTGAGTAGCTTGGGCACCGCAAACACGGGGCCAATACCCATTTCGTCTGGCTCACAACCGGCAACGGCCATACCACGGTATGCACCGAGTGGCTGAAGACCCAGTGAATTGGCTAATTCACTGCTCATAACAACTTGTGCGGAAGCGCCGTCAGACAGCTGAGATGCATTACCCGCTGTAATCGTTCCGCCCTCGATAACCGTGCGCAGACCCTTAACGCCTTCCAGTGTCGAGGGTCGAACACCCTCATCGGCCGTCACTGTCACTTCGCCCGTAGACTGCTCGCCTGTCGCTTTGTCATAAACGATGCGGTCGCAGGTCACAGGTACCAGTTCAGCATCGTATCGACCTGCCGCATAAGCCGCAGCGGTTCGCTCTTGCGACTCAAAACCATATTCGTCCATCGCGTCGCGCGAGATACCGTATCGCGCTGCAACGACCTCAGCGGTTTGGAGCATAGGCATATAGATATCTTTGTGCATGCCCACCAACTCATTATCAACGAGGCGGTGGCCATTCATATGCTCGTTTTGGACCAGCGAAATAGAATCCAAACCGCCGCCTACAACACAGTCCATACCATCGTGCATTACTTGCTTCGCGGCTGTCGCCACGGCCATGAGACCTGACGAGCACTGACGATCAATCGTCATGCCCGACACGGTGACCGGCAAGCCCGCGCGAAGCGCCGCATTTCGGCCGATATTCATACCCGACGTACCCTGTGTGAGGGCAGCACCCATGATGCAATCCTCTACACGATCACCTTCGATGCCCGCGCGTTCTACTGCAGCACGGATGGCGTGAGCACCCATGGTGGGAGCCTGCAGATTATTGAAACCACCGCGATAAGCCTTGCCTATGGGTGTGCGTGCTGTTGAGACGATTACTGCTTCTTTCATTTTATGCTCCGTATGCCCTTCTCGGGCTAATGTCGTATGTGAGTTTTAGCTATTAGATGGATTATTCGAGCGAGATCCCTTTGGCTTGCGCGGCTTTACCAAGAAACTTGAAGGTTTGCTCAAAGCCGGCCTGGAGTTGCTTTGGCTCACTGTTAGCAATGGCATCCCAGTGTTCGGCAATAGCTTCAGGGGTCTGATCTGCGTCATCGAGATAGATACCATCGGTCTCCATGATCTTTGCGACCGCGTAGCCGCCAGCACCTGCCGCCAAAATAGTGCGCGTGGGCGCATCCTGTGAGACCAGATAGAGCACCGCCGGTGTTACGGTCTCTGGCGTCATCAGGTCAAAAGCCTTTTCAGGAATAAGCCCTTCTGTCATGCGAGTGCCTGCAGTCGGCGCCAACGCATTGACTCGGACATTATTCTTGGCACCTTCCTGAGCAAGCGTGTTCATCATTCCAATGACACCCATTTTGGCCGAGCCGTAGTTGGTCTGGCCAAAATTACCATACAGACCACTGGAGGAAGTGGTAACAACAACACGACCGTAATTTTGCTCGCGCATGATGTCCCAAACCGCTTTCGTGCAATTCACACTCCCCATGAGGTGAACATCAAGCACTAATTTGAAGTCTTCGAGACTGCCCTTACCAAAGCTCTTGTCTCTCAGGATACCGGCGTTGTTAATCAGAATATCGATGCGGCCCCAACGCTCCATGGTTTTAGCCACCATGTCCTGTACCTGATCGAGGTCGGCCACGTTAGCGCCATGCGCCATTGCCTCACCACCGGCCGCCTCGATTTCGGCGACCACCGCCTGAGAAGCCGAGCTGCCACCCCCGCTGCCATCAACGGTACCGCCAAGATCATTCACCACGACTTTTGCACCGCGCGCTGCTAACTGAATTGCGTGGCTACGACCTAGACCATTGCCCGCACCTGTAACGATCGCTACCTGACCGTCATAACGAATTGCCATTCTATTTCCCTTTCTTAATGTCGCTTCTGATTAAGCGATGAACTGCATTCCCAACCACTCGGCGTAGAGGGCTGGCGTTTCTTCTCCCTCGATTTCCACGGTGACACCAGTCTTTACCAGAAAACGGTTGGCGTCCTTTCGATCAACGCTCAATACCTCAGTGTGAGCACGAATGCGCTTACCCGCGCGCACAGGTGCCAAGAAGCGGAGTTTGTCGATGCCATAGTTGACACCCATAACCACACCCTTCACACCAATCGAATTCTCGGAACTCAATTTCGTCAGCAAAGACAATGTCAGAAAGCCGTGTGCGATAGTGCCGCCAAATGGGGTCTTAGCCGCAGCTTCCTCGTCAATGTGAATAAACTGGTGGTCTTCAGTACAGTCAGCGAACGTGTTGATCCGCTCTTGCTCCACAACCATCCAATCGCTGGCCGGCAACTTAGTACCCGCCATATTCTCCATGTCATCCGGTTCAACCCATTGTGTAGGCATTTTTCAAATCTCCAGTGTGATTAGCCGTCGCGGAACGTTGCACCGGTCTCTTCAACCATGGTGTAACCCTTAAGTTCGTGCCGCCCAACGACCATGCGGTGAACAGCATCAGGGCCGTCGGCCAATCGCAGGGTGCGTTGTCCCGCCCACATGTTGGCAAGCGGCGTGTCATTGGACACACCAATTCCGCCATGCATCTGAATGGCATCATCAATCACTTTCAAGGCCATGTTAGGAACGACTGTCTTGATCATCGAGATCCAGATACGGGCCTCTTTCGGGTCAACGGTGTCCATCATCCACGCAGTTTTCAAGGTGAGAAGTCGCGCTTGCTCAATGTTCATGCGTGCATCGGCAATGATGTCAATGTTGCCCCCGAGCTTCGCCAATGGACGACCAAAAGCGGTACGCGTTGTGGCGCGCTTGCACAGTAAGTCCAATGCCTTCTCTGCGGCGCCAATTGAGCGCATGCAGTGGTGGATACGACCCGGCCCCAAACGCCCCTGAGAAATTTCGAATCCACGCCCTGGCCCCAGGATAATGTTGTCCTTGGGGACCCGGACCTCGTTGAGTTTGACGCGCATATGACCGTGCGGGGCATCAACATTGTTGAAAACCGTTAAGGGTCGAACAATCTCCACCCCGGGCGCATCCATTGGCACCAAGATCTGAGACTGCTGAAGATGCTTAGGCGCATCGAAATCGGTCTTCACCATACAGATCATGACCTTGCATCGGGGGTCGCCCGCGCCACTGGTCCAGTGCTTCTCGCCATTGATGACCCACTCGTCACCTTCCAGAACGGCGTGCGTGCAGATATTGGTGGCGTCAGATGAGGCGACGTCAGGCTCGGTCATCCCGAAACAGGAACGAATTTCTCCGTTCATCAGTGGCTCGAGCCACTGCTTTTTTTGCGCCTCAGTGCCGTACTTGTGGATCACTTCCATGTTGCCCGTATCGGGCGCGCTACAGTTAAACACCTCTGCCCCGATGTAGGAGCGGCCCATCTCCTCTGCAAGGTAAGCGTATTCGACCGTGTTTAGGCCCGTCCCGTTCTTGTCTGTCAGGAAAAAATTCCACAAACCCAGAGCCCGTGCTTTCGCCTTTAGGCTCTCGAGAATTTCAGTCTGACGATCTGTAAACTCCCAGGGCGAACCGATCTCGATTTGCGCTTTGTATTCCTCTTCAAGTGGAAGTACTTCGTCGTTGATGAAATTGCGGACGCTTTCCAGAATGGGCGCAACTTTTTCGGAGACACCTAAGTCCATAACCTACCCCTTTTATGACGTTATGTTGGCTCTTTGAGTGATTCAAGGGCGCAGGGATTACTATCTGTTTCCACGCCAATTGATGTGATTTGAACATACAGTATGTTTTTTTGACCCACAAGAATGTTTTGAATCCACGCACTGAATGCGACGGCCCTGAAATGATGCCTGCGATCGCTGAATGCGTGAGTAGTATGGATAGTGACTCAGTCTTTACTCTGGCCTGCAGCTACTTACGGTGACGCGCTGCTGCCCTTACAATGATGCTTGCCCAACTGATGAGACCGGGCTGTGAATCTGATCGCTCGGTCAGTACCAGACATTACGGAGTATTTTGTGAACGTTCGCCCTTTTCACCTAGCCCTGCCTACCGAGGACTTGGAGCTAACCCGTCTTTTTTATTGCGATATTTTAGGCTGTGACACAGGACGTACCAGCGACGACTGGATAGATCTCGATTTTTTCGGGCACCAGCTTGTATTCCATGTGACTGGCTCTGAACCCTTACCGCAGTCACATAACCCCGTCGATGCCCACAGCGTGCCCATTCCCCACTTTGGCGTTGTGCTGACACCGGATGCGCACCGAGCCTTGTGCGAGCGCATCGAGGGAAAGGTGACCATGATCATTGAGCCGAGTGTCAGATTTTCCGGCACACCGGGTGAGCAGCGAACTGTCTTCTTCCAAGACCCAAATGGCTATGCATTGGAGTTCAAAAGCTTTGCGAACGACGACGACCTGTTTGCCACCTTCGACAGTTAGCTAGTCTAGCTTCGCATCGTGGAAGACGTTTTGAACGTCTTCGCACTTGTTGAGTAGATCGAGTAACTTCTCAAATTGCTCAGCATCCTCGCCTGTGACAATGGTTTCGCCTTTGGGAACAAACTGAATCTCATCGACATCAAAATCGATATCGGGATATTCCGCTGTCAGCGCATTGCGCGCCTTCGCGAACTCGGTATTGGGCGCTATAACAGTGACGCTGTCGCCTTCGCTCTCGACCTCCAGCACGTCAACATCTGCCATGATCAGGCACTCTAAAACTGACTCCTCGTCTCCTTGGAAAACGAAGACAGCCGCATGCTCAAACATGTGAGCAACGGTGCCGGGTGTGCCCATCTTGCCCTTGCCTTTGGTAAACGCAGGACGCACTTCACCGATGGTTCGATTGGCGTTATCGGTCAGGCAATCGACCAGCAACATAGTACCGCCAGGACCAAACCCCTCGTAACGCGCGATCTGGAAATCTTCACCGACACCCGACCCTGCCTTATCAATGGCTTTTTCAATGACATGGGACGGAACCTGGTCTTTTTTTGCTCTGTCTAACAATGACCGCAGCGTGAGATTGGCTGCCGGGTCCGTACCACCGCCCTTGGCCGCCATGTAGATTTCGCGACTGTATCGCGAATAAACAGCCGTCTTCATGGCTGCCGTTTTCGCCATCGACTCTTTGCGGTTTTGGTAGGCGCGCCCCATGCCCAGCTCCTGCGTGATCAGTGAAGCGCTAGTCTAAACCAGAACCCAGCAAAATGCGGACGATTCATCGGCGCATCTACATTTTTCAGCATCGCTCGGTTCGGGATAGACTGGGTACACGGCAAAGTCACTAGGCACCTCAGACACACTCATGAGCAAGACGCGACAACACTTTGGTCCTGGCGCCATGGTCGCCGCGGCCTTTATTGGCCCGGGCACCGTCACGACCGCAACACTCGCGGGCGGGAACTTTGGCTTTACGCTGCTGTGGGCCGTCGCATTTTCAGTAATCGCTACCCTTGTCCTTCAGGAAATGACCTGCCGTTTGGGTGTGGTGGGTCAGCTGGGATTGGGTGATGCCATTGTTCAAAAAACACAGAGCCGGGGTCTTTATATTCCCGCCGCCGCCTTGGTCATCTGCGCCATATTCATCGGGAACGCCGCGTACGAAGCCGGCAATATCACAGGAGCTGCCGCTGGATTACCCACGTTCATTGTTATGGATATCAATCTCTGGGGAGTGTTTATTGGGGCGGTGGCCTTCCTGCTGTTGGCGTCAGGGAAGTTCCGCTTAATCGAGCAGGTACTCGTTGGTCTGGTCGTCTGTATGGCACTTGTCTTTGTCGGCACCGCTGTGGTGGTAGCGCCACCTTTCCTTGAAATCCTCAAAGGTCTGATAACCCCGAGCCTTCCCGAGAATGGCATCCTCGTCATCATCGGCCTCATTGGTACAACCGTAGTCCCCTACAATCTGTTCTTGCACGCCGCGACACTCAAGCGCCATGCTGCCGATGGCGTCACTCTGGCTGAGGCGCGCCGTGACATCACGACCTCCGTTCTGGGGGGAGGCCTCATCACTCTATGCATTGTGATTACCGCGGCCACTGCACTGCACGGATCGGGGGCGCCAGTGGTGTCGCTCAATGATCTTGCACCGACATTGCAACCGCTACTCGGAGACTCGTCCAGTACCTTTCTCGCTATTGGTTTCCTGGCGGCCGGCCTGTCATCGGCGATCACAGCGCCGCTGGCGGCAGCCTACGCAGTCACTGAAATAGTCCAGCTACGCCCTGAACTAAAAAACCGAGTCTTTCGCTGGACCTGGCAGTCCGTCATTATCGCCGGTGTCCTATTCGCAAGCCTGAGCCTGAAGCCGCTGCAACTTATTCTCCTCGCACAAATTGCGAATGGTGCGTTGTTGCCGGTCATCGCACTCTTCATTCTATGGGTTTCGAACGACAAAACGTTGCTGCGAGAGCACTCGAATAACCACATTCAAAATCTCCTAGGGTGCGCGGTGGTGGGCATCACCCTTGTGCTGGGCCTGCGGAGCATCCTACTTGCAACGGGGTGGCTCTGAGATGTCTCGACACATTGATCTGAATTGCGACATGGGTGAGGGTGAAACCGAGTCCAGTGCTGCGCTCGATCGCGAATTGATGCGATTCATCAGCAGTTGTTCGATCGCCTGTGGTGGGCACGCTGGATCTGAGAGCACCATGAGGCTCACGGTAAGGTCTGCGCTCGAGGCAGGTCTGCGCATAGGCGCGCACCCGTCCTATCCTGATCGAGAAAACTTTGGCCGCCAGACAATGCCAATAACACCGAATGCCCTGTGCGCAGCGATATCCGAGCAGGTCTCTGTATTGCGGACCATTGCTGACGAGCAAGGAGGCAAGTTGGGCTTTATAAAGCCTCACGGAGCGCTTTATAACGATATGGTGCGCGACGCTGAACTTGCGGCGCTGGTCATTAACACCATTAGATACATTGATCCGCGGTTGCAGATCATGGGGTTGGCTGGGAGTCATTGCCGCGCAATCTGCGAGGGTCTGGGGATGCAGTTCATTGGCGAGGCGTTTGCGGATCGTCGCTACGCCGATGACGGCCAGCTAAGTTCTCGATCGCAAGAGGGTGCAGTCATCACGCAACCCGAAGTGGCGGCCGAGCAAATCATTTCCATCGTTGAGCATGGGGGGGTCAAGTCCATTAACGGTCACTGGCTACCGTTGGCAGCGCAAAGTATTTGCGTCCATAGCGATACACCGGGTGCCCTAGACCACGTAACAATGATCACAAACCGTCTGAGGTCATACGGTCTAACGGTCGCCGCTAAATGACCTCGTCTCGTACGTTCAACATGACGATCCGACCCTTCGGTGATTCGGCCTTACTCATTGACATCGATGCGGGTAGCACCGACGCATCAAGCGATATCGTGATGGCCTTACATTCTCAACTGCAGCGTCCGCGTATAGCCGGCATTACCAGTGCAACACCGAGCTACAACAGCCTACTGGTGTCTTTTGATTCCGGGCGAGTGCGGCAAAACGTCCTAAGCACAAAGATCCATGCTATTGCCGACACCATAGACGTTAAGCAAATACCACAGGGCAATCAGTGGTTTTTACCTGCGTGTTTCGACCAGCCCTACTCGCTCGATTACGCAGCGCTGGAAGATGAGCTTTCCCGAGACTGGCAATCCATCATCGATTGCTTTTGCTCAATCGAGTATCGGGTCCATGCTGTTGGCTTTCTGCCGGGCTTTACCTACCTAGGTCATCTCCCCGACGCACTGCACTGTAGCCGCATGCAGGATCCACGTGCAAAAGTCCCGTCATCATCGATTGCCATTGCCGGCACTCAGGCGGGCATTTATCCCTTCGACTCGCCGGGTGGCTGGCGAATCATAGGCAGGCTGCCATTTCCTGTGTTCGACACTTGGACCGACCAGCCCGCGCTATTTCAACCCAACGACCGAATCCACTTTAAAGCCGTCACGCCCGAGGAATTCAAGAAACTGGAGCAGCAACCGGCCTTATCGATGATCAAGCAGGCAAGGAGTCAGTGAAACTCCAATTTGTCACAAGCGGCTTGAGGACAACCACTCAGGATCTAGGGAGGCCCGGTTACACGCACATGGGCGTGCCTACAGGAGGTGCACTCGACAGAAACGCGCTGCAGTACGCGAACAAGTTGGTAGGTAATGCCCTCGCTACGCCGGTTCTCGAAATAACGCTTTCTGGACCGCATGTACGCTGCCTAGAACCGGGCCGGGTTGCGCTTGTGGGTGGCGGTTTTAGTTTGCTACTTAATGGCGCGCAGCAAACCGATAAGTGTGCGGTATCTGTAAATGCGGGAGATGAGCTCGTGATCAAATCATCAGGCAACGGGTGTCGCTCCTTCCTCGCGGTCTCGGGGGTGTGGCAGGTCAAACGATGGTTAGGGAGCGCAAGCGCCCTCAGGGTCGGCAGTCATGAGCTGCTGCCCGAGGCACTCTGGCAAAGTGGCGATGTTCTAACGACACGAGACACGTCAGTGAAACCCTGGCCTTCGACAATGCTTCCACCTCAACCGGCAGGTAATCTCATCAGAGTCCTACCGGGGCCTGAATTTGACTGGCTGGACCATCGCGGGCGATCACAGCTGCTGTCCAAGCCCATCGTGGTGGTGGATCCGTCAAACCGGATCGGTTTGCGTACCGATACCCAAATTCAACTGCGAGAGGACAAGTGCGACACTGAAATGGTGTCCTCGGGTGTTCAGCCCGGGACGGTGCAACTGACCCACGCAGGGCAAGCGATCATCCTAATGAGAGACGGGCAAACGATCGGCGGCTACCCACGCGTGCTGCAGTGCGTTAGCCAGTCGCTAGACCAGCTCGCACAGATAAAGGCCGGTGATGAACTGATGCTCAGTTTGATCGATAGCTAAGAACCTACTGATCACCGGGAACAATATTGATGGGCGACGACCAGGCACGCTCTTGCAGTGTCTTTGCCAAATCCGGTCGTGGCTCTACCCCCGCCCGAATAGCGTCCCACGTCGACCACCGACAGGTTGGATTCTCGATAACACGTGCGTAATAAAAAGCACGCGTCCCGGAATCGAAGTCTGGATCGCTCCACAGCGCTGAGAGTTGGGCATCACCCGTCTCCGGATTGATGGCACAACTGGAGATATCCACACGCGCACCGTTATCTGGACATCGGTTGGTTTCAGGGTCAACCGACGCACCTTTGGCACAGGCAACATCGATGACGTCCTCGTGGGTCTGCCCTGCTTCATCTACCCAGCCTTTGATCACTTGCAATCGCTGCAGTGGTGCGCTGGATGGATCGGCCGACGCCATGATCAAGAACTTGGGTGCACCCTCTGCCCCCTCCACCATTTGAAGATCAGCACCCATGGTCACACCGGCCTCATAAGCACGGTCAATCCCGTCTGGCGAAGACATCATGGATTCCTCGAGATCGGCCCCGGCAAAAAAACGGATTTGAATGCGAGGACCCGATGTCGCGAAGACTTCTTTTCGTCTGAAAGCGGCGTACAGTGAGTCACGGGTGTTCTCTTCTGCCCAAGCTGCCGCCAGCCCCGATGCACCAAATGTGGGCGTCGCGCCGTTGATATAGACCTGACCGTTGATCTTCGAGTAGCCAGCGCCACCACGAGGCGATGGATTGGTCACTGCGAGCACACGACTTCCCCAGTAAAAGGTTTGCGCATCGAGACCCGTGTAGGGCACCGAACCACGCTGGACAGCTTCGCTCGACAGTAAGCCCAATTTAGAGACGTAGTTGTCCTCTTCAATCGCCGCTGCACCTGAGTGAGTGTCGCTCGAGCCAATGAAACCAAACTTGTAGGGGTTTAGGCCGCCCGCGTCTTCGATCGCTAGCCCGTTGAGTAGGGCTTCCCGAGCGTAGGAGCCATTAACCGCACTCAAGGCGTTAGTTGCGACTCGGTACGGCATGATCTCAAAGCCGGCAAATTCATCTCGTGTAGACAGCAACGGGTGGGTCTCCGAAGTGCCTTTGACCTGGGTGATTTCGACAACGGGTTCGTTGCGCATGCGCTGTTCGGCATAGGCATCATCCAGCGGATCGCCCGCCCAATCTTCCAACTTGAACATCTGGCCATTCGAGCCGTTCGAGTTGTGCGGAATGGACAAGCTCTCCACACCCATTGCTCGCAACTCATCCATCCAGTCCCACAAATCCTCAGGATTCACCGAATGAAAACGCGAGAATGGCTCTCGTGGTAAGCGGTCACTGCCCTTGAAGATCACGTTACGGTGCAGATTGCCCATGTCTTGGGTCGAAGCCGTGTATTCGTAAGCAACGAAGGTCGTAAAGTTCCCTGGATCGTTGTGCTCATCGGCGGCGACAATAATGTCCTCCCAGGCGGATCGAATAACCCCGAGAACTTCATCTTTATCAATGTCGCCCGATCGCAAACTCCCCACCGCACTGGGCAGGAAATTGGCAAAGGTTCCCAGTCGCTTAATCATGCTGAAAAAATCGGTATCGTAATTATGCGGATCGTTCAGCCCGTGGTAGGGCGCGGCAAAATCATTTTTAGAAAACTCGGTGACGGTCTCGGCTGATGCTTTTGCCAAACCAAGAAACATTGCGTGGTCAGTCACCGCATAGAAATCTAGCGGCCGTGACAACTGCATATCGAAGCCACCGGGGTTGGTAATCGCCTCTCCCTTGGCAAATCGATACGCATCGTAGGGCGTCGCCTGCGTCCCCATAGCATAACCATCGAAGGAATATTCTGTGTGAACGTGTAAGTCACCGTAAAACGCAGTACGCCCACGTGGCTCCGAGTTATCGACCTCTGCGGTAGCCGCCTCGTCGGTCCCGCCTCGCTCAAGCAATACGGTATCCGCGTCAAACACACTGGCCATCCAATTGCCCGCGGGATCCTGGTCGATCAACAGCTGGTCGATCTCAGCCGTACTGGCAATCACATCCGGGTCGGTGTGCACATCAGCCATTGTGCTGAAGGCCTCGCTTGACGCCTCCATAGGTTCACCTGAGCACGCGTTTAATGCACCTAACACAACGATGAAAGCAAACTTTTTGGCTGGGATGCCGTGACGCGGAATCGACATGGTTACTGACCTCTAGCGCTCTAAGCACTGTTGTTATTGTAAGCGAGCCAGCATAAATGAAATTGTGCACCGGAGCACCTCTCCCCGGCCCATTCTCTGATAGCTGTGAGAAAGGCTGCGGGGCTATGGGTTGACGGAAACCTCTGTCCAACCCGATGACGTCAAATCAGAGAGTATGCGTCGCTGGGTTTTTGCAAGCACCAGATGATCAACCCGCTGGGGCCGGCATTGGATGACAACAAACGTTTCCGGAGGATGCGCTGTGATCTCCAGCGACTGACCCTCGCCTGACGGAAGCCCGGGCTCTGGCCAAAAAAACTGTGCTTTTGCCGCGTCCGACAACCCCTTCCAGAGTGTGTCACGGTGTAACTCGAGGTCCGCATTATGGCTGTGGACTACCGTGCCGCATTGGAGCCTAAACTGCTCTCGGGTATGGGTGAAATACCAACTCACCTCGACATCGGGACAGTGTGCTAGCTCTTTCACCTTCTCACTCCGCGCATCCGTGATGATGAAAAACGAAGCTTCAGAGGGTGAGAATCCGCGAAAAACAACCATCCTTACCCGCGGCTTACCGTCCAGACCGAGTGTCGCAAACTGAAGGTAGCGATTGTGGGCGTCACGACGATTTTCGCGTATTGCGCGCTTGAGTTTTTCTTGCCATGCCGGCGCCTCAGCTGGAGTCATTACATCACTATCCGAATTAGGGTTGTATGGCAGTAAACTAACTGATTCTTTCGGGTCTGTTACGAGATAAAAACGCATGTTCACATGAAACCTTGTTCAACTTGAAGATTTTTGCCTCTGTGTTGAGAGCTGCCAGTGCCTCCGTCCAGTGAGAAGACTCTGATTCCACTAGACAGCTAGTCTGCTCAGGGATTAGGACGATGCTGACCCCGGATGGTGTCTTGATCTTGCGGGATTTGAACGGGAGCTGAAAACCACTAGCCTAGTTTGAAAAACCGGACTAGTAGAAGTACATGACAAGGCGAACCTATGAAAGCGACGGTTTGAGCATCGAGTTGGCAGATGATGTTGACGAGCTGGTGTCAGACAAACGTCAGGGCTGGCGGGCTAATGCAGCGAAAGCACGACGGCGGCAACGTCGATACAAAAAGCGCCTCACCAATGAGATTCGTTACCAGTCAAATATAGCGCTTGCCGACGAGTGAGACTAATCACAACGCTCGAGCAACAGAGCGCTACCCGTACCCCCGGCACCGCTGGCAGCCACCACGGCAAGACGACCTTCAGCCCTTGTGAGCTCATCGAGGGCTGTGCCCGCCATGATGGCACCCGTTGCGCCCATAGGATGACCCAGCGCAATACACCCACCATTCACATTTAACCGCTCTTCATCAATCGCGAGTTCTCGCCGCAACTTCACGATAGTGGCAGCAAACGCCTCGTGAATTTCGAACACATCCACGTCATGAGGCAGTAGTCGATTACGCTCGAGAATGGTTTTTGTGGCTTCCACGCAGCCACTGACGACTTCGAGCGGTTCGGCGCAACAGGTCACTGTGTCGACAATACGAGCAATAGGCCTGAGCCCTTGCCGCTTGGCAAAATCGGATGAGCCAATCATCAGCACCGCTGCGGCATCGCACATGGCGGGGGAATTGGCCGCGGTATGAAGGTGTGTAATGACCTTCAACTCAGGAAATTTCGCCAGCTGCACCTGATCAGAGCCCGCTTTCCCCAGATCGTCAAAAACAGCGGGCATCGCGGCCAGTCGATCAGGGGTAAGAGAGGGCCTGACACATTCATCGGTCGAGATAATTCCTTTTGACGTCGCTATGGGAACGATAGAAGAAAAGCGCTGTTCTTGCTGCGCGCGCAACGCGCGTTGATGACTACCAAACGCCACGGCATCGAGGTCCTCGCGCGACATCTCGCCTCGAGAAGCAATAAGGTCAGCACCCGCTCCCATGAGTAGCATCTGATGACTCACGCCAAAGTCATGATCAGCAAAGACCCGGGCGCCATCCGCCAGTAGAGGCACCCGCGACATCATTTCTACACCGCCGGCCACCAACGCAGAGGTGTGCCCACAATTCACTTTCATCGCAGCCAGTGCAATCGCATCGATACTCGATGAACAAAATCGATTGATCGTCATTCCAGCGACTGCCGCAGGCCACCCGGCTCCTAAGGCCGAGGTTTTAGCAATGTTGGCTGCCTGTTCGCCCTGCTGGGTGACACAGCCGAGAATGACTTCGGACAGTGATGCGGGATCGACCTGCGTGCGCAGCACAAGCGCATCATATAGCTGAGCCAGCAGATCAGAGGGAGTGAGCTCGTGAAGCCCTCCGGATTCCTTTGCTTTTGTTCTAGGGCTCCTTAGCGCCTCGAAGACATAGGCATCAGTCACGCACCCACACCCACCACCAGGCTCGCGCAGGTGGTCGTGCTACCGCCCATGTTGAAGGTCAGTAGATTTTGCGCATTGGCTATCTGGTAACCGCCTGCGTCCCCCGAAACCTGCTTCGCACAATCAAGCGCCATTCGAACTCCCGTTGCTCCAACGGGATGCCCCAGCCCAATCAGCCCTCCGCTGGCATTGATCGGGAAATCACCATCGAGGGCGATACGACCAGCCTCAACGGCTTTCCAGCTCTCACCCGGCTTCGTCAAACCGGAATGATCTATCGCCATGTACTCCGTGACAGTGAAACAGTCGTGAGTCTCAAGTCCATCCACCTCATCAACGGCACCAAAGCCTGCACGGTTCAGAGCATCGGACATTGTCTTAGCGGCGTGAGGAAAGATGAGATCATCGCCACGCGACCGAGCAAGCTTTGTCTCAAGCGAAATAGGTGCAGAGCAATGGCCCCAGCCTTTGATACGCGGTATGTCCTGAAGCTTAAGGCCTAACTTTTCCGCATGTTGCCGTGCAAACCGCTCACTCGCCAAAATGATGCACGCAGCGCCATCGGTAATCTGACCGCAGTCGAGTTTTCGCACCCACCCCTCGATAACAGGATTGAGCGCTTCATCACCACTGAAGCTCCCCTCGGCGAACTGCCATCCACGTGTTTGCGCATTGTGGTTCAACTTCGCGTTGGCAAAGTTAATCTCCGCTATCTGCGTTAAATGATCATCTCGGATACCGTACCGCCGGTCATACTCCTTGGTAATCAGATCGAACATAAACGGCCATGGGAAGTCACAACTCAGAGCCTCATGCCCTTGCCACGTCGCGGCGCCCAAATACTCTGCACCTGTTTTACCGCTTACGTTTCGCATCAGCTCCAGACCGACGACACAGGCAGTCTCATAGTGACCAGCCTCGATATCGCGCATTGCACCCAGGATCGCCATTGATCCGGACGCACAGGCGGCTTCATGCCGGGACGTTGGCAACATTGCAAGCTCAGGAAAGACTTGCCCAAAAAAACCACCGATCAGACCCTGTCCAGCAAAGAGATCGGCCACAAAATTCCCTACATGACCCACCTCAATCTGGGTGGGTTCAACCCCTGCGTCCCTGATCCCGTCAGTCAGTGTCTCGGCAAACATGTCATACACCTCAAGACCCTCGCGCGCCCAATTGCGCGAAAAATCTGTCTGACTGCCACCTAAAATATAGACGCTATTGCTCATTGCACGCCTCGATTTGTTATTTGTCTGAGTGAGTAACGATCACTCTACTCGTTGATTGCTTCGTGCGCGAGCGAAACGGCTAATGCCTATTGACGAGATTTACTGACACGGCCGCCAGTTGAGGAGAGCGACGTCGACGATTGTGGAGGTCCGCATCACGTGCGTGGACCCAACCAACTCAACAACTCACATCACAAAAAAAAAGCCACCCGGGTGGGTGGCTTCTTTTAAGATGGTGGGTCGTGCTGGGTTCGAACCAGCGACCAATTGGTTAAAAGCCAACTGCTCTACCGACTGAGCTAACGACCCGAAAACTGGTGCAAGAGGGCGCGTATCCTACGGTTTACACGCGAAAAATCAAGCCCTGAAAATTACCGGCTGGCGTGCCCAGTGTGCCTACCATAAAACGCGCCGCACAAACCTGCGCTAGGCTCCAGAGGCCAATAACTCTTCAGCACATAACCGGGCTCAGTCCAGACTATCTAAAAAGTCCTTAGCCAGTTGAGCAGCCGGGTGCTGTTCTTCGCCGTAGTCCGCAATTACCTGGTTAAGGTACTCCCTAGAGCGATCTAAGTTACCTTTCAAAGCATGCACACGGCCCAGCTTATAAAGCGCATCCGGGACCTTACGGTCATTGGGGTATTGATCGAGCAACAACTGAAAATTCTGTCGCGCCGACTCAGGATCAACCGGCTCTATCACGAGATACAATTCTCCCAGCCAGTAATGCGCGTTAGGCGCGAATCGACCGAACGGGTAGCCGACTAAGAACGCATTGAATGCATCAACTGCCGCCTCAAACTGCCGCTCTCTCACTAAACCGTAAGCCGACTGGTATGACTCGCGCTCACCTGGCTGGGCTTCGGCTACCGCGACAGGCACCTCTACTGATGGCGCACCGCTGTCAGGGGCTGAGCCCTCAGCTGTTTCATCGCCGACCTCGACGACGGCCGATGGATCGATCGTCCCGATGGCCGCTAAGCGTCGATCCATCTCAACGTACCGCTCGAGAGACTGATCTTGCAGACGCATTAGTAGACTGGCCTGTTCCTCTACCAATCCGTTCAACCGACGAATTTCCTCTTCTAATTGCTGAACACGAATCGCAAGCGAACGTGAGTCGGTCGATGAAAGTGGGAGAGGCTGACTGCCCGTGAAGTCAGTAGACGTGTCCGCCTGCACGTAAGGAAGCACCGCTGCTTGCTCGGCAACGGGCTCAATACTGGCTACTTGAGCCACGCTGGCCGACGCCCAAATAAAAAAGCCGGCGACCAGCACCGGCTTTGAAACTCGTTGAAGGATCATAACGTCTTACTTGATCTCCACTCGTCGATTCTTCTTCCAGCTCGACTCACCGGAGCCATACGCCACAGGATTCTCTTCGCCGTAGCTAATGGTTTCGATGCGATAGGCAGGGACGCCACTGGCGACCATGTAATCGCGCACAGCGTTGGCACGACGCTCACCGAGGGCCAAGTTGTACTCGCGAGTACCGCGCTCATCCGTATGGCCTTCGAGTCGGACGTTACCGCTATCGGCCATCATGAGAGCAACGTGTGCATCGATGGCAGCACGCACATCGTCACCGAGTGACGAACTGTCGTAGTCAAAGTAGAAAACACTGCCTGCGGCGGATGCAGCGTCCATAAGACGACGCTTCTCCTCACGCTTTTCAGCCATCATCATGGCCTTCTCTTTTTCCACTGCTCGCTGCTCGGCGGCGGCGGCCTCAGCCGCGGCCGCTTGCTCTGCAGCGGCTCGCTCCGCCGCTGCCTGTGCTGCAGCTTCTTCTTTAGCGGCATTGCTTGAGCACGCGCTCACTAGTGCTGCCATCAAAACAGCAGCAGCAGCTTTCCCCAAAGTATTTTTCGTTGTCATGACGTGTTTCCTACACAGGTTTTTTGATAACTACCTATAATGTAGCGCATATATGTCCATTTGTTGAACATGCAGAGTCTTTTTTGTTCATTGTTGCGACAACATAGGCGACCAAGCCGGCTCCTGCACACTGCCTGAGCGCGCCGGCAGGCTGAATTTGACCCCTCCATCGACCGCCACCGCTCCTAACACACTTCGCTCGCCTCGTTTGGTCGCATAAATAACGAGTGATCCGTTGGGCGCAATACTGGGGCTTTCGTCAAGCGACGTCTCCGTTAAAACAGTCAATCGCTCAGTGACCAAATCAAAGACAGCAATGTGGAAACGCCCATCACGCTGATGAACCAACGCAACGTTGCGGCCATCTTCCGCGACACGTGCCCGCGCATTATATCGCCCCTCAAAGGTCACGCGCTCAACCTTACCGGTGGCGAGTTCATACCGATAAATTTGTGGGCGCCCACCACGATCGGACGTGAACAGTACCGACTTACCATCGGGCATCCAGGTGGGCTCCGTATCAATAGCGTAATGCCGGGTGAGACGAGTAAGCTCTCTCGTTTTGAGATCTAACAGGTAGATGTCAGGACTACCGTCCTTTGATAGCACCAGCGCCAAAGACTTCCCATCGGGAGACCACACAGGCGAATTGTTAAGCCCCTGAAAATTGGTCAACTGCTCACGTTCACCGGTTGCCAGCACTTGTCGATAAATAGCGGGTCGAGATGACTCGAATGACACATAGGCGACTTCTTTGCCATCTGGCGACCAACTAGGCGCCAAAATGGGATCGCGTCCCTCAAGAAGGACAATGGGTCGGCGACCATCGGCATCAGCAACCGTTAACCGATAAAAATCTTTACACTCGGGATTACGCGTCACTGACACGTAGATAAGCCGGGTGGCGAAAGCACCGGGTATACCCGTCAACTTTTCATAAATCGCATCCGCCACGCCATGCGCCACCATGCGGGCCTCGGATTCGCTGCCAACCACCTGGCCTGAAAACAGCTCGATGCCTCGTTCGACGTCATGAAGGGCGAAATCAACGCGTAATTGCGTGCCCTTGCTGACACGGCCGATAACCAAATACCGCGTCGCAATGGCGCGCCAGTCGCGATAAAAAATGTCCGCTTTGGAGGTGGGCAGACTCAACATATCGCGGCGGCTGACAGGACTGAACTGACCACTGCGTGCGAGATCGGAATCGACGATCTGTGCAAAGTCGACCGGCGATGTACCCAAGCCGTCCCAGGCAAAGGGGGCAATCGCAATGGATGTTGGGTTGTCGATGCCGCGTGTCACCTGAATCTCGAGTTGCCCCCAAGCAAGAGACGAACAAATCAGGCCCAACAAAATGACTGCTATGCGCTGCGCCATACCTAATACCTCAGATCTTCTGGCTTAAATCGTAGGGGAAAGCGTCGAAAGTATCGCTCGAAATCGGAAATAGACAAGACCGTAACCTCGGGGAATCGCGCCACGCGCTCAACGGCTGCGATCGCACTGCGATCAAATGCCGTGCTTCCACTGCTGCTTGATACAGAAATACCGACGACTTCACCCGTAGGTACCAGACTGATAATCAGTAGTACCTCCATACCGTTTCTCGCCGACGGCGGGCGGCGCCAGTTCTGAGTTATTCGCGCCTGCATTAAGCCGGCAACCTGCTGCACATCGTCGACCTCGCCTGTGGCCTGTTGTTCATCCGCATCGGGTAAATCTTCGAAGCCTGCCATCAACTCGCGTTGAAGTTCAGTGAGTCGCTCTGCCTGAGACATCTCAGGCGATGACGGGGACTCTTCGGCGACTGGCTCGGGTGGCGGCGCTACGACGTCTTGCGTAGGCACTGGTTTGGGCTTTGGCTCGGGTTTGGGCTCAACTACCTTGGGCTTCGGTTTAGGCTTGGGTTTGGGTTTGGGTTTGGGCTTCGTCAGAGAGACTAGTGATGCTTGGATGACCTGTGGCTGCGCAGTGATCGTAGGCGAAACGGTTGTCCAACCGCCCTCGAGAGCAAAAACAAACAGCAGATGAACCAGTACGGCAACCAGCGCAGGAATCCCGAAGATGAGTAATCGATCCGAGTTCACTATCGCCCCACAGGCGCCTCGGTCACCAACCCTACAGACGGCGCCCCTGCATCCTGTAGCTCTGACATCAGCACAACAACTTCCCCATAGGGAACTGCCGCATCGCCCCAGACCATAACCGCCTTCTCAGGATTGCGCTTCAGAACCGTGGCGACACGTTGCTTCACCGTTTCAATGCTCAGTGCCTGATCATCACTTGCACCTAAATTCAGATATAACCTCGCTTCAGCATCAATGGAGACAATCAGAGGCTCGGCGTCGCTGTCTGACACGGGCGAGGAATCAGCCTTGGGCAAATCCACCTCGACGCCCTGCATCAGGAGCGGTGCTGTCGCCATAAAAATAACCAGCAATACCAACATCACATCGATGTAGGGGACGACGTTTATTTCAGCAACGGCACGTCGCGATCTCACTAGCTGCCCCCTCGTTTCTGAGCGTAGCTTTGACGTTGCAACAAACCAGAGAACTCGTCGACAAACGACTCATATCGATTCAATAGAGCATCAGCCTTGGCCGCAAATCGGTTGTAGGCAAGGACCGCTGGAATGGCCGCGAAGAGACCCATAGCAGTTGCAATCAGCGCCTCCGAAATACCGGGAGCAACGGCCGCTAAGGTTGCCTGAGAGCTGGTGGCCAATCCACGAAAAGAGTGCATGATCCCCCAGACTGTTCCAAACAATCCGATGTAAGGACTGGTAGAACCTACCGACGCGAGGAACGGGAGGTGTCGTTCAAGACGGTCGCTCTCGCGCATCAGCGCAACTCGCATCGCCCGGCGAGAGCCCTCAACCATGGCCTCGGCATCCATGTTGGGTTGGCGAGACAGCTTCGAAAACTCTTTGAATCCGGCCCTGAACAGTGCCTCACCACCCGTGATATCCACGCCCTCTTCAATGGCGTCAGAGCCCTCTCGATAAAGCTGTGCGAGATCCATCCCTGACCAAAATCGATCTTCAAAATCCAGCAGCTCTTGGTTCGCCCGCTGAAGAATGATCACCCGCTGAACAATCATGAACCACGATGTCACCGACGCCGCGACCAGTATTGCCATCACAAACTTTACTGTGAGGCTTGCCCCAAGAATCAACTCGATAACGCTCAGTTCATCTGTCATTTTTTATCTGACCACTCCTCTCTTACTTAGGTGCTCAATGTGAGCAACTCGCGCAATCCCTTTGGCATCCGTTTAGGTTTCCCCGATGAGCCATCGGTTAATGCCACCATCACCTGCCCAGTCGCGAGCTCAATACCGGATCGAACCACAGACTGTCTGAACTCAATCGTTGCAGCACCACTGCTGACAACCTCTGCCACCGACTCCAGCTGATCATCCAATCGCGCCGGGGCGTGATAGTTTATGGATGCCGACGTCACGACGAATACCGATCCGTCTTCCATCACCGCTGTTTTATCGACGCCCAGGGATCGAATAAGTTCCGTGCGCGCCCGCTCAAAGTACTTCAGGTAGTTTACGTAGTAGACAATACCGCCGGCATCGGTGTCCTCAATGTAAACCCGGATGGGGAGTCGGTACTTAGGCATCGCCCTGCTCGTCCAGGTCCAACGAAAGATTGCTGCCCGTTTCGACAGATTTTGGCGGCGCCAACCCAAAATGCCGGTAAGCCGCATTCGTCACGACACGCCCGCGGGGGGTGCGGATAATCAGTCCCTGCTGAATCAGATAGGGCTCGATGACATCTTCCAACGTGCCGCGCTCCTCCGATAAAGCGGCAGCTAAGCTGTCGATGCCCACCGGACCACCCTCGAACTTCTCGATCAGTGTCAGAAGGAACCGACGGTCGAGGTGATCAAAGCCCTGCTCATCAACACTGAGCATATCCAGAGCCTTCTCTGCCATCTGCTGACTAATGACGCCATCACCTTTTACTTGAGCATAATCCCGCACACGTCGCATCAACCTATTGGCGATACGAGGGGTTCCTCGCGACCGCTTGGCTATCTCAAGCGCACCTGCGTCATCTGCCTCGACCTCGAGGATCGATGCGGCGCGAGACACGATGCGTTTTAAATCACTAACCTCGTAAAACTCCAGTCGCTGAACGATGCCAAAACGATCTCTCAAAGGCGATGTCAGCAAACCCGCGCGGGTTGTCGCGCCCACCAGCGTAAACGGTGGCAGATCCAATTTAATCGAACGTGCCGCAGGTCCCTCGCCAATCATGATATCTAGCTGAAAATCTTCCATGGCGGGATAGAGAATTTCTTCCACGTAAGGGCTGAGGCGATGAATTTCATCGATAAACAGCACATCGTTGGGCTCAAGATTGGTCATGATGGCCGCGATGTCGCCCGCTTTCTCTAATACGGGACCGCTGGTTGTCTTGAGTTGCACACCCATCTCGTTTGCGATGATGCTCGCCAAGGTCGTTTTGCCAAGGCCCGGGGGGCCAAAGATGAGGGTGTGATCGAGTGGCTCACCTCGACCCTTGGCAGCCGAAAGAAAAATCTCCATCTGCTCTCGGACCGCAGACTGACCGATATAGTCATTCAGTGTCTGAGGTCTTACCGCCCGATCCAGAGCGGTCTCTCGGTTATCGGCGACACCTCCAGCGACTAAACGGTCGGTCTCAATCACAGGGTTTCCTCAGGCTCTTCAACATAGTACGGCCATTATCGCATTGCCGCTTGAAGCGCGGCGCGAATCAACATCTCGCTGCTATCGATATCATCGGAGTCAACGGCAGACACAAGTCTCGACGCCTCTGTGGGTTTGTATCCCAAAGCGACCAGTGCCTGCTCAGCCTCAGCGCGCTTGTCCTTGGCAGCCGGTTGCGCCGCCGTTACTGACTCTGCCGGAAGCACATCAGAGAGCCACTGCCCCGCTTTATCCCGCATTTCCACCAACAATCGCTCACCGGTCTTTTTTCCAACACCGGGCAAGGCAACCAAGGCGTCTACATCATTTCGGTTCATGCACGCGGCAAACTGTTCGGTATCCATCCCCGAGAGAATAGCCAGGGCCAACTTTGGACCCACACCATTGACTTTGATTAGGTCGCGAAACAGACGGCGATCAATTTCTCTTACGAATCCATACAACTGCTGCGCATCTTCTCTGACCACAAAATGGGTCAGGATAATCGTCTCCTCACCCACCGCCGGTAGCTGATAGATGGTCGTCATTGGGACGCGCACCTCGTAGCCAACCCCGCCCACATCAATGATGACTTCGGGAGCCTGCTTGGCCAGTAACATGCCGCGGAGTCTCTCTATCATGGCTCTGTCCCCATCACTTTAATCGCCCCGTTGCAAAGGCCTGCGCCCCGGTAGCGTGCCTCACTGCAGCACCACTAATGTGACACAGTGCCGCGGCAAGTGCATCGCTCGCATCCTCTTGTGGCGTCGAGGGTAGTTTTAACAAACGCGTAACCATGTGCTGCACTTGCGCCTTATTTGCGCCACCCGTACCCACAACAGCCT